>OGCQ01000670.1_pt1 | contig 51876 bp, 42 predicted proteins | sample 1570161 | NCBI WGS metagenome assembly OGCQ01 (sample SAMEA4384402, study PRJEB24528) | human gut metagenome | reverse complement strand
CTAAAAGAAAAAAAGTGCTCTAAAAGTTCCCTTGTGGAAAGGGTGAAAGAATCTGCCTGCCGGGAGAATGTTCTTTTATCAGCATATTTTTTGTTATAATTTTTTAAAATTTTATCTGAATTATTTTTGTTTGAAATCCTTTCATTTTGATTTTTTGTATTTGAAATTTTCTTGTTTTGCTTATTTTTATTTGAATTGTTTTTCTGCAAATTTTTTTGGAAAAAGATACTATTTTCGAAAAACAGTCTACGAAAGTAGGCAAGGATAGTGTATATCGTGGAAACTGCTTCACCAAGAACCATTCCCCAGGCAGCAATTCTTGCATCAGCGCCCATAATAAAAACAGAGATTGACAGAAGATAAATCCCACCCACACGGGTAATTTGTTCCACAATCTGGCTGACTGCTGGAACACTGGAATGATTTAAGCCGATATAGTAACCATGAAGACAGGCTTTTATGGAAACAAAAGGCAGAGAAAGAGCTGCAATTTTCAGGGAAGGAGCGGCGGAAGCTTCTTTTAAAATAAATGTGCTTAAATAATCAGCACCTTCAAAAAGAGCCAACATCAGTAGAATAGAGAGGCAAAAAGAAAGAAAGCAGCCAAGCCGGACGAGATGGTGTGCGTTCTTTTTTTGTCCCTTTGCAAAAAAACGCGAAGTGAGATTAGAAATGCCAGTCTCAAATCCATGACAGCACAAAGAAAAGCAGAGCATGTAGATCGGAAAAATAAGCTGATAAATTCCTAATTCTTTTGCACCAATTAAGTTCGAGAGGAATATTCTGTTATAGAATCCGAGTATTCTTGCCAGAAAACCAGAGAGAGTTAAGATTAATGTTCCAGTAAAAATCATTTTTTTGTATGACATAGTGACACCGCAGGCAAAGGGTTATTTGATTGTATGCGAAAATGGAGGCAACTATTCAGAAGTTGCTCATAAAAATAGTTATCAATAAATCATGGAAAAGAGGAAAGTCTATGAAGCAGGTTTATCTCGACAATGCAGCTACGACACCGGTACGTCTGGAAGCAGAAGCGGCAATGCGACCGTATTTTTGTGAAAAATATGGGAATCCTTCTGGAGTCTATCAGATATCCTCAGAGAATCGCAGCATGATAGAAAATGTCCGTGAACAGATTGCCAAAACTTTGAATGCGTCAGCAGAAGAAATTTATTTTACATCAGGCGGAACAGAGTCTGACAACTGGGCGATAAAAGCAGCAGCACAAATGTTAAAAGAAAAAGGACGGCATATCATCACAAGTAAAATCGAGCATCATGCCATACTAAATAGCTGTGCCTATCTGGAAAAACAGGGATTTGAAGTGACTTATCTTGATGTAGACGAATGGGGAAGTATCCGACTCGATGTTCTTGAAAAAGCAATACGAAAGGACACCATACTTATTTCGGTTATGTACGCTAATAATGAAGTGGGAACGATACAAAAGATTGCACAAATTGGAAAAATCGCCGAAAAGAACGATATTTTATTTCATACAGATGCCGTACAGGCATATGGACAGCTTCTGATAGATGTAAAAAAAGAAAATATTGACCTGTTAAGTGCCAGTGCTCATAAATTTAACGGCCCCAAAGGTGTGGGATTCCTTTATATTCGTAAAAAAATCCTTCTTCCTGAATACATCCACGGTGGCAAACAGGAAAGAAATCATCGGGCAGGCACAGAAAATGTTCCGGGAATCGCTGGAATGGGAAAAGCAGCAGAAATTGCATTTACCACAAGGGAGTATCGGGAGAAAGAAATACAGCAATTAAGAGATTATTTAATACAGAGATTACAGAGAGAAATACCATACTGCCGTTTAAATGGAAGTCTTGCAAACAGACTGCCAGGTAACTGTAACATCAGTTTCCAATTCATCGAAGGCAACGAACTATTACTTTTATTAGACGAAAAAAATATCTGCGCCTCCGCCGCATCTGCCTGTAGTACAGGAGACACTTCTCCATCCCACGTTCTCACTGCAATGGGAATTCCTGAGAAGCTCGCACGCGGCACTTTGCGCCTTACAATCGGTTATCAAAACACGCAGGAAGAAATAGATTACACCGTACAATGCATCAAAGAAGCAGTAGAAAAACTGCGGGAAAATGCCGAAGATTATCGAAGATACAAAGAAACTTTCCCTTGCAATATAATGTAAAATATAGTATTATAAACAACGGAAGTTTTTAAGAAAACTTCCTGTGGACCAGTAGCTCAGTTGGATAGAGCAACGGTTTCCGGAACCGTGTGTCGGGGGTTCGAGTCCCTTCTGGTTCGCTTTTTTATGCTTTTACCGGACGAAAACACCATATACTCTTATCTGTGATGTTGGTCGCGGTGTGTTGAGTGTTTGTGGAAACACTCACATCCAACACTTGCTCCGAGGTCACAGATAAGAGTATATGGTGTTTTCGTTTTCTGACTGTGATAAAAAAGTGAAGGGTGTGTAATTTGAGATGAATGCATAATAGAACCTACACAAAAATAGAAATACAGGAAAATCATGAAATACGAAATATATATACAAGAACGCAAAAAATCACAGAAATTCTGCAAAAAAGCTATCGCAGAATACGAAAAACGCCTCAGCCGTTACTGCAAAATAAGCTGTAAATTTGTAAAAAAAGAAAAAGAGTGGAACTCTCTGCTTACGAAAGATACCGGCATGAAAAAACTACTCGTACAGCCCGGCAAAGCAGAACTTACCTCAGAAAAACTCAGCGACCAGCTAAAAAAATGGGAAGGTTCAGGTATGAAAGGAGTTATGTTCTTTGTACCAGAATGGAATGAGGAAGCAACGGATAAATTTGCAGAACTGGGTACTGGTCCTATAGAACCCTTGGTTCTCTCAGACTTCACGATGTCCTCTAATATGACCGGAATGGTTCTCTACGAACAAATCTACCGGGGATATCGAATACTCCATAATCATCCTTATCATAAGTGAAAAATAATGATATAAAATCTATTCAATGACAAAAAAGATAATCAATCATTATCAAATAGTAAAAAAATGTATTATGATGTATTTTGTGAATTTGTGTTTTTTACAACGGAATCAAAATCCATCATATAATACATTTTTTAGCTAATATCTTAGAGTGCATCTGATAATTATACTTTTTTGATTTCCTCCGCTGTATCTGTTTCATCTGTTTCAATCCCCACCCCTCTTGGAGGAACCGCCGTCGAAAACACAATCTGTGTTTGTGTATTCCCAAACTGCTGAAGATGCCCGATAAAGGTATCTAACTCCATTGTGCTGGGAAAAGCAACCTTCAGCATAATAGAATATGTACCAGTAACACAGTTACATTCCAAAACATTAGGGCAGTCCGTGACATAAGGATAAAATTCATTTTTCTGCTTTGGGTCTAAAGTAAGATTAATGAATGCTGTAATATGATATCCCAATGCAACAGGGTCAATTGTTGCGTGATAGCCGGTGATAATGCCGGCTTTTTCCATACGTTCTATTCTCGTAGAAACGGCAGGAGAAGATAAGAATACCTTTTGTGCAAGGTATTTTAAAGGGTAACGGGCATTCTCCTGAAGAAGAGAAAGAATCTTTCTATCTATTTTATCCATAGTAATATTACCTCCAAAAGTAAATTAATAAGTAAATCGAAATAATAAATAATATAAGAAACGCATCCTGTTCCTGCATGGCTTTATAGTTGGCAAAAGAAAAGCCAGCAGGAGAATGACTACTATACGAAGCGGGCAGCCATTGACTACAGAAGGTGGAATAGAGTGGAGATTTCTTCTTCTGCACTGTATAATACACAGGAAAATGTTTTTCAAATCCGAAAATAGAGAAATTTGGAAAACAAAAAACGGAGTATTCCTAAATGGAACACTCCGTTGCGTTTCTTTGATTATATATCATTTAAAAAATGATTTCAAGAGAAAATTTATTTCTGTAACAATAGTCAAGGAAGAAAATTAGCAAACGCCCTGTGCAAGCATAGCGTTTAATACTTTTTCGAAACCTGCGATGTTAGCGCCTGTTACATAGTCGCCTTCTTTGTTGTAACGTTTTGCAGCATCATCAATGTTGTGGTAAATGTTAACCATGATGTTTTTAAGTTTGCTGTCAACTTCTTCGAATGTCCAGCTTAATCTTTCGCTGTTCTGGGACATTTCAAGAGCAGATGTAGCAACACCACCAGCATTAGAAGCTTTACCAGGAGCAAACATCACGCCGTTTTCCTGTAAGTACTTAGTAGCATCTAATGTAGTAGGCATGTTAGCACCTTCACAAACTGCGATACATCCGTTAGCAACTAACTGTTTTGCGTCTTCAAGGAAGAGCTCATTCTGAGTAGCACATGGAAGAGCAACATCACATTTAACAGACCATACTCCGCGTCCTTCATGATATTCGCTGTTTGGACGGTAGTTCTTGTACTCTGTTAAACGAGCACGTTTTACTTCTTTGATTTCTTTTAAAGCATCTAAGTCGATTCCTTCTGGATCGTATACCCATCCTGTAGAATCAGAACATGTAACAACTTTTGCACCAAGCTGATGACATTTCTCGATAGCGTAGATTGCAACGTTACCAGCACCGGAAACAACAATTGTCTTACCAGCGATGTCATCGTCATGGCATTTTAACATTTCTTCTGTGAAGTATACAAGACCATATCCTGTAGCTTCTGTTCTTGCAAGGGAACCACCGTATGTTAAACCTTTTCCTGTAAGAACGCCTTCGTAAAGACCTTTGATTCTCTTATACTGTCCGAAGAGGTAACCGATTTCTCTTCCGCCAACACCGATATCACCAGCAGGTACGTCAGTGTCAGCACCGATGTGTTTGCAAAGCTCTGTCATAAAGCTCTGGCAGAATGCCATAACTTCACGGTCTGATTTGCCCTTAGGGTCGAAGTCAGAACCACCTTTACCACCACCGATTGGAAGTCCTGTAAGAGAGTTTTTGAAAATCTGCTCAAATCCTAAGAATTTGATAATACCCTGGTTTACGGATGGATGAAAACGTAATCCTCCCTTGTAAGGTCCGATTGCACTGTTGAACTGAACACGGATACCCATGTTAACCTGAACCTGTCCGTTATCATCTACCCATGGTACACGGAACTTAATCATTCTTTCTGGTTCTGTGATTCTCTCTAAAACAGCCTGTTTTTTATATTCTTCTTCATTAGCCTCGATTAATGGGCGGATAGTTTCAAAAACTTCTGTAACTGCCTGATGGAATTCTGGTTCACTTGGGTTTTTTGCAATAACTTTTGCGAGTACGTCATCAACGTAAGACATAGTCTGTTCCTCCTTGATATTGTGTATTATACATATTTTATATCCTCGATGATTGACAAAAAAGTATCAGAATCATATCTCTCACCGAGTTCTTTTGCCGAAACCTATTATACTATATTGTGTGAAGTAATTCAATAAAAAGAATAAGTAAAAGTACAACTTTTTTAAAAAAAATTTCATAACAAGACATTTAACTTAAGATTTTTAAGTGAAAAACGGATAAAAATGATAGATATAGCTGCAAGAATTTCATTTTTTGAGTTCGGTGAAGGATGGACATGTATAAATTGCAGAACAAAAAAGTAATGAAAAGGGGAAAAGATGGAAAAGCAAAAGTTAAGAAAATATCAATAAAAGACATTTCACAAAATTTGTTTAAAATGTGAACTTAATGTGAAAAGAAGAATATGTTCACAAAATCATCGTAAATTAAGAATAATATACTATACATTGAGTGTGTACTCCCGGAATCTTTCCGGTATTTTCTTTTGCAATGAATTTTCTAAAGACAGAAAGATTCCGGGAGTACATAAAAATTATACAGGAGGCTTATTTTATGATAGAAGTAAAAAACTTAGTCAAGGATTACGGAAAACATCATGCGGTAAAAGATATCAGTTTTTCGGTGCCTGACGGACAGATCGTGGGACTTCTTGGACCAAATGGCGCAGGTAAATCCACAACAATGAATATAATGACGGGATATATTTCAGCAACTTCCGGTGAAGTGAAGATTGGAGGATATGACATTTTAGAGCAGCCGATACAGGCAAAGAAGTTAATCGGTTATCTTCCAGAAATCCCACCACTGTATGAGGATATGACTGTAGCGGAATATTTGAACTTTATCTGTGATTTAAAAGGAATCCGTAAAAAGACAGAGAAAGAATCTTCTATTAATGAAGTAACAGAGGCAGTAAAGATTTCTGACATGAAGGGAAGATTAATAAAGAATCTTTCGAAAGGATATAAGCAAAGAGTTGGACTGGCACAGGCTTTAATTGGAAATCCACCGCTGTTAATTCTGGATGAGCCGACGGTAGGTCTTGATCCAAATCAGATTATTGAGATTCGTGCTCTTATTAAAAGTTTAGGCCAGAAGCATACGATTATTTTAAGTTCTCACATTTTATCAGAAGTGAATGCGATATGTGACTATGTACTTATTATAGATAAGGGAACGTTAGTTGCAGAGGATACACCAGAACATCTATCAGAAGATTTCTCCGATACCGATAATATTAATATGTCTGTAAAGGGAAGCCGTGAGCAGGTAGAAGAGGTATTAAAAGTATCAGAATATATCAGAGATTATAAGATTATCGATGAAAAAGATGGAATCGTTGATGTACAGGCAAAAACAGCGACAAAAGAAGATATCCGCGATAATCTGTTCTTTGAGTTTGCGGAAGAGAAATTACCTATTATTAAGATGGAACGTGAAAGCTTGTCTCTTGAAGATGTATTCCTGAAACTTACCGGACAGGATGTAGAAGAGGTAGAATTTGAAGCAAAGAAAGCATCCGAACAGATTGAGAAACAGGGACATCATGGATTTTCTTTTAAAAGGAAGAAAAAAGCAGACAGCAAGGGAACTGAACAGGCAGAAACAGCAGAGGAGGATAAGTAGAATGAAAGCCATTTATTTAAAAGAAATGAGAAGCTATTTCCACTCACTGGCAGCTTATATTTATTTTGCTCTTTTTATCGCTGCAACAGGAGTGTATTTTTCTGTAATCTGTATGTCTTATGGTTATACCGATTACGCACAGTATGTATTTTCTAACAGTACGATTTTATATATCGTGATTGTACCAATTCTTACGATGCGTTTATTTGCAGAAGAAAAGAAGCAGAGAACAGATCAGCTCTTATATACTTCCCCAATTCGCTCTGGCAGTATTGTATTTGGAAAGTATCTTGCATCCGTAACATTACTTGCTATTTCTATGTTAGTAAGCATCATAGAGGCAGGTGTGTTAAGTATGTTTGGAAACGTAAACTGGAAGACGGTTCTTACAGGCTGTCTTGGATATTTCTTATTAGGAGCCTGCCTGATGGCGGTCGGAATGTTTGTCTCCTCTCTTACCGATAACCAGATGATCGCAGCGGCATTATCTTTTGCAGTAGTGCTCTTTTGTATGTTGCTTCCTAATATTTCAAATGTTGTACCGGGAAGAGCAAGATATACTTACATTGTATGCGTACTTGCTGTTATTCTTATTGCATGGTTTTTCTATGATGAAACAAAGAATGTAAAAATTACAGCCGGAGTTGGTGTTGCAGGAATCGCGATCATTGCCATTTTAAGTAAAGTAAAACCTGCATTGTTTGATAATGGTCTTTCTAAGATTATCGACTGGTTTTCTGTATTAGACCGTTTTAACGATTTTTGCAGTGGAATTTTAAATGCATCTTCTATCGTATATTATGTATCATTTATCGCGGTATTTTTATTCCTTACGATGCAGGGAATTGAAAAGCGCAGATGGAATTAGGAGGGCATACAATGATTAAGAATAAAATGAATACAAAATTAAAAAAAGGTATTTTTTCCGCAGTGGCAGTTGTCGTTCTGATTGCAGCGGTTATCGCAGTGAATATATTTGTGACAAGTAAAAACTACACAGTCGATGTGACAGCCAACAAAATCTATTCTCTTTCCAAACAGACGAAAAAAATCTTAAAAGGCTTAGATAAAGAAGTCACGATTTACGTTATTGATAAGGAATCCAGTGTAAATTCTTCCTACGCACAGGTTTGGAAAGAATATAAGAAAAATTCTACTAAAGTAAAATTTGTTTATAAAGACCCGGATTTGTATCCCAACTTTACAAAGAAATATACAGACAGCAGTGAAGAAGTAGCCAATGATAGTATGATTATAAAATGTGGTAAGAAATATCGTTATGTTTCTGCTAATGACTATGTATCATACAGCTATGGAAGTGACTATTCCTATTCTGCAGATTCTCTTCAGCTAGAGAGCCTTACGACAGAAGCAATCAACTACGTTGTCTCTGACTCCACACCGGTAATCTATACCTTAAGTGGACATTCTGAACAGAGCTTTGACTCAAGCGTGACAAGTAGCTTTGAAGGAGATAACTATTCTGTAAAAACGTTGAACCTTCTTACTGAGCAGAGCGTACCGGATGACTGTTCTATCTTACTCATCAATGGCGCACAAAAAGACATTACAAAAGATGAGCTTAAGATGATTAAAAAATACATGAAAAACGGCGGAAAGATGTATGTATTTTTAGATGCAAAAGTAGAGAATCTTACAAACTTATACAGCCTGCTTAAGTCTTATAATGTAGAGCCACAAAAAGGAGTCGTTGTAGAAACAGATGCAAGTAAATATACACAGTATCCAATTTATCTGCTTCCAACTATCGAAAGTTCTGATGCAACCTCAGCACAATACAACAGCAATATTTATATTTTAGCTCCAAGTGCAAAGGGACTGAAGGATATTACAGAAAAGAATGCAAAGAAGAATTCTTCTGCATCTGATTATACAGTAACTTCATTGCTTTCCACAAGCGATGGTGCATACTCCAAAGTCAATACAGATAGTGCCACACTGAATAAAGAAAAGAATGATATCAGCGGCCCATTTAATATTTCCGTAGCTGTATCAGATTCTACTGGTGGAAGAATGATTGTAACTGGATGTACCAATATGTTACTGCAGGATATCGACCAGGCAGTAAGTGGTGCAAACACAGACTTTGTATTGAATGGTGTGAACTATCTTGCAGAACAAAAGAGCAAGATTTCTATCAGAGCAAAGAGCCTTAAGACAGAGAATGCAGTCGTACCGGCATTTAATCAGAAAGCAACATTGATTATGACAGTATTTATAATACCACTGGTAATACTTGCAATCGGAATCGGTATTGTGATAAAAAGAAGAAAGCTTTAAAACCTGATTTGTAGATTTCGTGTAGACGAAAAAAGAAAGAATACCATATCCCATCTGCTTTGTAGTCGCTGTGTTTAAGATGCTCATCCGCATCTTAAACACGCTCCGAAGCCGCATTTGGGATATGGTATTCTTTCTTTTTTCTGTTTAATCTAAATCTACAGTTGGTAAGAATGGGGATTCTCCAGAAGATTATGACTTTTCGAAAAATTAAATTTAAAAGGACTGACATTCAAACTGTTGTACATACTTGGAATTTAGTTATATTAGAAATCGTAGACTTTTTCTTTTTTCGTCTATTATCTAAATTAAATAGTGAAATTTTTTGCAAATTGCATAAATTTCTTTTGTGCCCAGGAATAATGATCGTTTTTTCTTGTGACGATTCCTGGATAACGAGAGCAGGCTTCTTCTGGATATACCGTTTGCACAGGGAACGGGGAGCGGTAAGTAGCTAATTTTGGAAGAATACTGATACCAAATCCCTGCTCGACCATAGAAAGAGTTGTAAAGTCATCTATTGTCCGATATTTAACAACAGGTTTATATCCCGCTTCTTTAAACATTTGATTTAAATATTCAACATAGCCTACTTCCAGAAAAATAAAATATTCATTTTTAAAATCTCTTAAAGAATAAATCTTTTTAGGATCTACCGGGTAATCTGGAGGAAGAATAACTAGAAATGGGTCTTTAAATAGCTCTTGATAGGCAAATTCTCTCTTTTTTGGATTACAGATAAAGGCCATATCAATGGTTCCTTTTTTTAACCAGTCTAATAACTGTGCATCATCTTCCTGGTACATTTCAAAAGTAACATTAGGATAAAGTTTTTTAAATTCTTTGACACAAACAGGAAGCCAGTGACAGGACATACTGATATATCCGCCAAGCCGTATTCGTCCGCTATGATTGTTTTTTAATTCAGAAAGTCGTTCTTCCAAATCTTGATGACCTCTTGCGATTTGTAGTATAGCGGGAAGCAGGTATTTTCCCTCATTGGTCAAAAGCAGTCCTGTAGTCGTGCGGTGAAAGAGGGTTACTCCCATTTCATTTTCGAGAGACTTGATTGTCTGACTGATGGCAGATTGTGTGTATTGGTAGTATTCTGCAGTTCTTGTAAAATTTTTTGTTTCTTCTACTTTTGTAAAAATTTCAAATTTTGATGGATTCATAAATATACCTCATTAGTATTTCTTATGGCAAGGATTAAATTTGTTCGTTTTACTTATTGTGATACTTATTATACAATAATGTTACAAAAATAACAAACACAAATTAAAATTATTGCTTAATCCGGGTGAGCGAACAAAATGGAGGTATTACATGACTGACAGAATTCAGAAATTAAAAGAGATGCAGAATAAACAGAAACCAAGTCTTAGTGTGGAAAGAGCAAGACTTGCAACAGAAGCAATTAAAGAGCATGCTTTTGAACCGCCGGTACTTCAGAAGGCACATATGCTTTCTCATATTTTAAGAAATATGACAATTTACATTCAGGAAGGGGAGCTGGTTGTAGGTAACCATAATGATAAACCAAGATGTGCGCCTGTATTTCCAGAATATTTTTCTGAATGGGTTATCGATGAGATTGATGATTTTAAGACTCGTCCAAGTGATCCACTTGAAATTACAGATGAAGATAAAAAAGAACTAGTAGAAGTTCTTGAGTATTGGAGAGGCAAAAGTTTTGATAAAGTTGTAGAAAGAGCACTTTCCGAGGAAGCAAAAGAAGCAGAAAGTGCAGGTGTTATGACAATCGGTAATCGTGACTGTGGAACAGGTCACTTAACACCAGACTACTGGACAGCATTGGAAAAAGGACTTGGAAGCTACAGAGAAAGAGCAAAAGAAAAAATTGCAGAAACCGTAGTTGACTGTAAGGAAAAACAGGAACAGGTAGATTTCTGGAATGCAGTAATCGTTGTTGTAGATGCAGCAGAAGCATATGCAAAGCGTTATAGCGATTTGGCAAGAAAAATGGCGGCGGAAGAAAAGGATGAAACAAGAAAAGCAGAACTTATTGAAATCGCAGATATTTGTGAGCGTATTCCTGTTCAGCCAGCCAAAACATTTGCAGAAGCTATTCAGATGGTATGGTTCATTCATGTCATCATTTCTATTGAGGCAAACGGGCATGGAACTTCTCTTCATAGATTTGACCAGTATATGAATCCATTCTATGTTAATGATGTAAAAGAGGGTCGTATTACAGAACAAAGAGCAATCGAATATATAGAATGTTTATTTATTAAATTTACAGATATCCTGAAATTAAGAGATAAATTCTATTCAGCTTCTTTCGCAGGATACCCAATCTGGCAGAACATCATTGTTGGTGGACAGACAGCCGATGGAAAAGATGCAACAAATGAAACATCATTCCTGGTGTTAAAAGCAAACAGAGATGTACAGACATCTCAGCCAACAGCATCTGTAAGATACTTTAAAGGTCTTTCTGAAGATTTAATTGAAGAAGGACTTAAGATGATTCAGGATGGTCTTGCAACACCGGCATTCTTTAATGATGAACTTGTCGTACCAATGGTAATGGAAAAACTCGGAGTTTCCGCAGAGGTAGCAAGAAACTGGGGTATTCAGGGATGTGTACAGCCAATCGTAGCAGGGTGCAGTGATGGTCGTCCAACTGTTGGATATGTTAATCTGTTAAAATGTCTGGAATTAGTATTACATAATGGTGTTGACCCAATTACAGGAAAGCAGCTTGGTGTAAAAACGGGAGAATTTTCTGAAATTGATACTTTAGAAAAATTACAGAAAGCATTATATACACAGATTGATCATTTTGTAGACTTAATGCTTACAGGATTTAACGTAGTAGGTTCCATGCATGCAGATCGTATGCCAGTAACATTTGCTTCTATGCTAATTAATGACTGTGTAGAAAAAGGTATGTCTGTTCAGGAAGGTGGAGCAAGATATTCTGAATCCGGAGCATTTATTAACGGTATTGGAAACTGTACAGATGCAATGGCAGCGATTGATACATTAATTTTTAAAGAAAAACGTTACACAGTGGATGAGTTAATGACAGCACTTGCAGCAAATTTTGAAGGTTACGAGGATATGCGTCTTACATTATTAAATAAAGCGCCAAAATACGGAAATGATATTGACTACGTAGATGCAATTGCAGCAGGTATTGTTAAACATTATGCAGAAAGTCTTTCAAGATATAAAGATTCACGTGGTGGTAACTATCAGGTAGTTGTAGAGTCACAGTCTATGAATGTATCACAGGGTAAATGTGTCCTTGCTTCCGCAGATGGACGTTTTGCTTATGAAGGTGTAAATGATAACTGTTCTCCGGTTATGGGACGTGATGTAAACGGGCCAACAGCTACAGTAAAATCTGTTGCAAAACTTGATCAGAAGAATGCGAAAGATGGATGTCTTTACAACTTACGATTTGACCCAAGAAGTGTACAGGGTGAAAAGGGACGTGGAATCTTAAGAAGCGTTGTTCAGACCTATTTTGATAATATGGGTGAACATATTCAGATTAATGTAGTAGATAACAAAACTCTTCGTGCTGCACAGAAAGAGCCGGAAAAATACAGAAATCTGTTAGTTCGTGTTGCTGGATATCTTGCATACTTTACAGAGCTTGACAAAGACGTTCAGGAAAGTGTTATCGCAAGAACAGCACATAATCCATCATGCTAGAACAATTAAAGTGTTATGTAGGGGGCATGCAGCGGTTCTCTACGGAAGACGGACCTGGAATACGAACCACAGTATTTTTGAAAGGATGTCCTCTACGTTGTGCCTGGTGCCATAATTCAGAATTAATTGATTTTAATTTTTATCTGATATATAGAGAAAACAGATGTATCCATTGTGGGCAGTGTATAGAAAACTGCCCACAGGAGGCACTTTCCTTTGATGGAGAGAAAATCTGTGTGGACAGAGAAAAATGTGATGAATGTAGAAAATGTATTGATAATTGCTGTTCGGAAGCACTATATACAAAGGCTAATTACTATACAGTAGATCAGGTAGTGACAGAAGTAGAAAAAGACAGAGATTTTTATGAACGTTCTGGTGGCGGAGTCACTTTAAGCGGTGGAGAAATTCTTTCTCATGCAGAATTTGCAAAGGCAGTTGCTGCAGAATGTAAGAAAAGAGGTATTTCTGTAGCAGCAGATACGAGTGGCTTTGGAAAATATGAAGATTTACATGACTTGGCAGAGATAGCAGATGTCATTTTATATGATTTAAAACATATGGACAAAGAAATTCATAAAAAACTTACAGATCAGTATCCGGATATTATTTGGAGTAATCTTAAGAATCTTTGTAAAGAAGAAACATTGAGAAAGAAGATTATTATACGGGTTCCATTTATTCATCCACTTAATGATGATGAAACCAATGTCAAAGCGTTGCTTGATTTTATGCAGAAGAATCATTTAGAAAGAGTGAATTTTCTTCCTTATCACAATATGGGTATCGCAAAGGGACGGGAAGTTGGAATCACGCAGGATGAATATGAAGAGCCGTCAGAAAAACGCTTGGAAGAAGTACGGGAACTTTTCCAAAGTAATGGCATAGAAACTGTGGTTATGGGAAAAGAAGATTAAAAAGGATGAGAGAAGAGAGATGGAAGAAAAAACTACAACGATGAAAACAGAAAGAAAAGCAACGCTTGGTTCAGCTCTTTTTGTAATGGCGGTTGCAATTGCAATTCTTTTAACAGGTGTGCTTGTGTTAAAACTTGATCCGCATATTCCACTTTTAACAGCAATTATTCCAATTAGCGTATATGGGATTTATCTACATATATCATGGGAAGAGTTGATGGATAGTGCGTATAAGTCGATTATGGAGTGTATGGAGGCAGCAATCTTGGTACTTACTATTGGTATGGTAGTTGGTTCTTGGATTGCGAGTGGTACAGTACCATTTATTATTTACTGGGGAGTAAAACTTTTTTCACCGGCATCCGTACTCCCGCTTACCCTCATTTTTTGTACTCTTATGAGTACATTAACAGGATCTTCCTGGACAACAATTGGAACACTGGGAGTTGCCTTTGTGGGAATTGGAACTGCTCTTGGAATCAATCCGGCAATGATCGTAGGAGCAATCTGCTGTGGAGCATTCTTTGGAAATGCCCAGTCTCCAATGGCAGATGTTCCTGTATTTTCAGAAGCAGTTGCAAATGTTGAAATGTATAAAGGTTCAAAAGCATCATTAGTATCCAATATCCCTGCATTAGTAATTACATTTGTTATTTTTGTTGTGCTGGGGTTACAGTATCGTAATGTAAGTGCAAGTGCATCAGCAGGAAATGTAGAAACTTTCTTAAGTGGTCTTCAGAGTGGATTTAATTTGACTCCGGCAGTTTTAATACCTGTCATTTGTATGGTAGTGCTTATGATTGTTAAATTTCCGGCAATTCCACTTCGCTTTGTCGCAGCATTTACTGGTGTGGCATGTGCAGTTATTTTTCAACATGAGACTTTAGCAGATACTTTAGGATATATGATGAATGGTTATGTTGGAAAAACAGGTGTGGAAGAAATTGATGTTACTTTGACACGAGGCGGTCTTATGGGTATGACTGGTACGGTTATCATTATGATGTTTTCTATGTGGATGGCAGGTATTATTCGCAGAACAGGAATTGTACAGGTTATTCTTGATAAGGTTGCAAACTTTGTAAAAAGACCAGGCATTCTTGTTGCAACAGCAACAATCAGTAATTTTGTATTTAACTTTGTTGCAGCAGATCCATTTCTCGCAATTACTCTTCCGGCAAAAGCATTTGGAGATACCTTTGATGAATTGGGATATGATAGAAGTATTCTTTGTCGATGTATCTCACCGGCAGCATATTTTGCACCAATGGTACCATGGGGATCTGGAGGAATTTTCGTTGCAGCTACACTTGGTGTATCAGTAGCACAGTATATACCATTCTACTTTACAGCAATTATAGCACCGATTCTTACAATCATTTATGCATTTGTCGGTTTTGCAATGCCTAAAGTAGAAAAGAATGGTGTAAACGAAAAACTTGCTTCAGAAACTAACTAAAACAGATAAAATATCAAAAATGGATATTGTAAAGGAGAGATAATTATGTTAAATAAGAAAGTAACATTTATTGGTGGAGGAAATATGGCAGAAGGAATCATTCGTGGAATGATTCAGGAAGGTGCCTGTGAAAAAGAAAATATCGAAGTATTTGATGTTGTAGAAAGAAGATTAGATTATTTAAAAGAAACTTACGGTGTTGCTGTGGCATCCAAAGCAGATGAAGCAATTAAAAATTCTCAGATTCTTTTTATTGCTGTTCGTCCACAGGATGCAAAGGGAGTATTAGAACAGATTAAAAATAACAAAACAAATAATGATTTAATCATTTCTATCTGTGCTGGTATCACCTTAGACCAGATGAGTGATATATTAGGAGAGAGTGCAAGAATTGCTCGTGTTATGCCAAATGTATTAATTGAAGCAAAACATGGATATTCAGGAATCTGTACAAGCACTCAGGTAACAAAAGAAGATAAAGAGGACATGGAAACAATGTTTGCCGCATTAGGTCAGACAATCTTCATTCAGGAAAATCAGTTTGATGCTTTTACAGCGTTTAGTTGTGCAGGTCCAGCCTATATCATGCATTGTATTGAGGGAATGATTGATGCAGGTGTACGTTCCGGTTTCTCCAGATTTGATTCCAGAAATATGGTGCTTGAAAACTTTATTGGCTCTGGGATTCTTCTTCAGAAGACGAATATTCATCCATTTGAACAGGTTGACCGTATGACTTCACCAGCAGGTGTTACAATCGAGGGAGTTTCTGTACTTAATGAAGAGGGACTTACAGGAATTTTAATGAAAGCAGTTAAGGCGGCAATGGATAGAACAAAGGAGCTTTCTTAATTTAAAATCACTCCGATTTTGTTTTGAGAAAAAGTAGAATTATGGATAGGAAAAAAGAAATATTTACATCAATAATGACAGCTGGTGCATTTATTTCCTACAATGTAGGAGCGGGGTTTGCTTCAGGCAATGAATTACTTCAATTTTATGGTTCCTGGCATTTAAAAGGAATTATTATCTCTTTGATCAGTGGAACAATTACAACCGTAATTTTTTGTATGGCTCTGTTTTGGCTTGGAACGGTATCAAAAGAACAGACAACGTCAGAAAGTTACAGATGGCTTACGGGACCGATTGCAGGAAGATTTTTCCGTCTGTTTACAGATATTATGGTACTTGGATGCTTCATGATGATGTTTTCCGGTGCAGGAAATCTTTTAAATGAGCAATTTGGTATACCTAATTTTGCAGGTCCACTTCTTTTAGGAGTTTTGACTTTGATAGTAGTACTCGGTGGTTTAAAAAGTGTAGAGCTGGTACTTGGGTATGCTGGTATGGCAATATTATTATATATTACAATTTTTGCGGTATATACACTAGTCGGCGGTAAATCCGATGCTTCTAATGTGGCGATGATTCCTGAATTAGTGGAACAGGGAAGAATATGGCAGGCAAATGTTTTTGCCTTATACCCATTTTCATTGATTCCAGAATTAGAAGCAATGAATTCGCCAGTACTGGAAGGAATTCTTTATTCTACGCAGTGTATTATGGTAGGATTTCCATTCTATATTACACTTGGAAAACGCAGTAAAACAGAAAAAGATGCCCTTGTTTCCGGAATTATCGCAGCATTGCTTTACTATATATGTATCGTATTTGTCATTATAATTTTGGCAATGAATATGGATGCATTGATTAATCCGGTAACCGGAGAGATGTATGTATTTCCTGCCGTAGCAGCCGTACACCGTTTATGGCCTGCCGGCAGCTGGACCTATTCCATTTTAATATTTACAGGAATATTCTCAACAACAATAGGATATCTTTGGGTGTTAGGAGAGAGAGTATTTCCGAATCAGGAAAAAACAAAGAAAAATAAAATTTTTATTGTTGTAATGACAATTATTGGTATTTTACTTGCGAAAAGAGTATCTTTTTCTATGATTATTAATTCCATGTTTCCGTTGGCAGGAGTTGCGGGAATTGGAGTATTGATAGGATGCTTTATCAGGATAAAAAAGATTCTCAATTCTCGTAAAAATATTGATTTGTAGATTTCGTGTAGACGAAAAAAGAAAGAATACCATATCCCATCTGCTTTGTAGTCGCTGTGTTTAAGATGCACAACCGCATCTTAAACACGCTCCGAAGCCGCATCTGGGATATGATATTCTTTCTTTTTTTCTGTCTAATCTAAATCTACAGTTGGTGAGAATGGGGATTTTCCAGAAGATTATGACTTTTCGAGAAATTAAATTCAAAAGAGCTGACATTTAAGTTGTTGTATATACATGGAATTTAGTTATATTAGAAATCGTAGACTTTTGGACAATCCCCTTGTTTTTTTACTGAGTTGTGGGATGAGGTTAGAAAGCCGCTGGTTTTTTGAGGCAAAATGAAGCGTTTAGCGTAACGGAACAAAATCAAACTTATAAGAATTCGCTATTCTTTAGAACCCTCAATGCAATTCAGCAATATACAACAATTTGAATGTCAACTCTTTAGAATTTAATCCCATGGAAATCCACAACCTTCGCGAGAATCCCCATTCCCGCAAACTTGAATAGTCAGAAAAAAGAAAAAATACCCTATCCCAAGCCGCATCTGGGATAGGGTATTTTTTCTTTTTTCGTCTATACAAAATCAATCTATAAATCTTTATGTAATCTTAATATGGTGGCTGATATATTTACACTATCTTTGAATGGGTACATATATAATGAGGGAAACATGCCGGATGAAATATTAATACACAGGAGGGATTTATGTCAAAGGACATACATAAAAAGAAGCATTTGTCTTCTTTTCAATTAATTATTCTGGGATTTGCAAGTGTTATTTTGCTAGGGGCAATTATATTAATGCTGCCAGTTTCTTCTGCCGAAGGAGTGATAACTCCATTTAATCAGACGCTTTTTACATCAACTTCCGCAGTATGTGTAACGGGACTTGCTGTCTTGGATACAGGAAGTTACTGGTCTGTTTTTGGGCAGGTAGTTATTTTACTTTTGATACAGATAGGAGGACTTGGTGTAGTTACTGTTGCCGTTTCTGTATTTATGCTGTCAGGCAGAAAGATTTCTCTGATGCAGCGCAGCACGATGCAGAATGCAATTTCTGCGCATAAAGTAGGAGGCATTGTCCGTCTGACAAAGTTTATTTTAAAGGGGACATTATTTATTGAGATGGCAGGAGCATTAGCGTTGCTGCCGGTTTTTTATCATGATTTTGGAAGGAAAGGAATCTGGATGGCAGTGTTTCATTCCATATCAGCTTTTTGTAATGCTGGATTTGATATTTTAGGTACGCCAGCGAATCCATTTCCATCCATTACCGCTTATGCAGGAAATCCGATTGTAAATGTGGTGATTATGTTTTTAATTATAGCAGGTGGTATAGGATTTCTTACGTGGGAGGATATTTGTATTAATAAAATCCACTTTAGGAAGTATCATATGCAGAGTAAGATTATATTGGTGACAACAGCATTTTTGATAGTTTTACCGGCTATTTTTTTCTTTTTTTCTGATTTTACTCATCTGTCAGTGGGAAAACGTCTGCTTGCATCGGCTTTTCAGGCAGTAACTCCAAGAACTGCCGGATTTAATACTATGGATATTTCTAAAATGACAGAAGTTTCAAAAGCAATGATTATTATACTTATGCTTGTCGGAGGTTCGCCAAGTTCTACGGCAGGAGGTATGAAGACAACAACTTTTGCAGTGCTTATATTGAATGCATTTGCCACATTCCGGAGTCAGGAAAATGTCGAAACATTTGGAAGAAGAATCGAATACAGCGTGATAAAGAATGCATCAACGATTGCAATGATGTACTGTATGTTATTTTTATGTGGAGGAATTACGATCAGTGTATATGAAGGGCTTCCACTTTCGGAATGTCTTTATGAAGCAGCATCAGCGGTTGGAACAGTAGGGCTTACATTAGGAATCACACCAAAGCTTCATATAGTGTCACAATTCATACTGATCATACTTATGTATCTTGGAAGAGTAGGAGGACTTACTCTTATTTATGCGGTCCTTTCAAAGAAAAAGAAGGGAAATGCAAGGTTGCCATTAGAAAAATTAACAGTAGGATAAGTGTTAGGATTGTGTATGGTATCCGTTAGATAACACAGAGGGAGAATTGAATTATGAAAAATATATTATTAATCGGACTTGGGAGATTTGGAAGACATATTGCAATGGAGCTTAGTGAATTAGGGCATGAAATTATGGCGGTAGATGTCAATGAGGGCAGAGTAGATAAAGTCCTTCCCTACGTTACAAATGCACAGATTGGAGATAGCACGAATGCGGAATTTTTAGAATCATTAGGAATTGGAAATTATGATATCTGTTTTGTTACGATTGGAGGAAGCTTTCAAAATTCATTAGAGACCACATCTCTATTAAAGGAACTTGGTGCAAAAATGGTTATTTCGAGAGCAGAGAGGGATGTTCAGGAGAAGTTCCTTTTAAGAAATGGTGCAGATAAAGTGATTTATCCAGAAAAACAGGTGGCAAAATGGGCTTCAATCCGTTATACCGATGACCATATCCTTGATTATATGGAAGTAGATGCTTCCCATGCAATATTTGAAGTGGAAGTACCGAAAGAGTGGATTGGAAAAACGGTTGGAGAGCTGGATATTCGAAGAAAATATGATATTAATATCCTGGCAATAAAAAATAATGGAGAGCTTAGCATGGCAATATCTCCAGATACATTTTTTACAGGAAATATCTCTCTTTTAGTAATCGGAGAGCATAAGGCAATTAAAAAGTGTTTCCATATTTAAATTAAAGAGGGGATAAATGATGAAAGAAGTAATTTTACTCTTAACAGTATTGGTAATGTTTATTGTTTGTTTTTTTGTTATGGGAAAGATTGGATATTTCATCAATGAAAATTACAAAGCATTTATTATAGAGGAGAGGGAAAATACGCAATCCTGTAAAATTATATCTTTGGATAAAATTTCTGATGAAGAGTTGTTAAAAGAAATACATGATTATCAAAAAAAATGTGGTAAAGCAGGTATGATAATTTATGATTCAAAAAAGAAAGATAAGAGGCAGTGTTTTGACGGTGATAAAGCAGTATGATATACTCTAATATACTCTTGAATTCAAGTAAAAGGCGGGAAATTAAAATAATGGAAGAAAATGAAAGAAGAGAAGGCGTATTAAAGCAGCATTTTGCATTATATGTAAAGAAACCGTCAATGAAAGATTGTTTTGTGACGGTTTTTATATTTATGATATGTACTATTATTGGTCTTTTATTTCAGAAACTGCATTTTACAGATACGAATATCGTTACGATTTATATCCTTGGTGTATTGATTACTTCTATTTTGACAGACGGTTATCTGTGCAGTATCGCAGGTTCCTTTTTAAGCGTTGTTTTATTTTGCTTTTTTCTTACGGAACCGAGGATGTCTTTCCAGACATATGCAGTTGGATATCCGGTAACTTTTGCGATTATGCTGGTATGCTCTGTGTTGGCGGGAACTCTTTCCGCTAAATTAAAAATGCATGCAAGGATTTACTCTCAGCTCGCATTTCGAACGCAGGTATTATTCGACACAGACCGCCTGCTGCAAAAAGCGAGGAGCAGTAAAGAGATGCTACGTGTCACCTGCACGCAGTTGGTTCGTTTACTGAACCGGGATATTGTTGCATATATTGTAGAAGAGGGGAAATTGTCACAGGGACAGGTATTTTATAAAAACAAAGAAGAAACAGATCAGCAATTTTTAATACCGGAAGAACAAAAGATTGCCAGATGGGTCTATGAAAATAATAAGCGTGCAGGAGTAGGAACGAATTATTTTAAAAATGCAAAATGTTTATATTTGGCAATCCGCATTGGTGATCACGTATATGGTGTAATTGGAATCCCGGCGAACAAAGATGTTTTTGATTCCGTTGAGTATAGCATTTTACTTTCCGTAGTAAATGAATGTGCGCTTGCTATGGAAAATCTGCGCAATGCAATAGAAAAAGAGAAGAATGCTGTTTTGGCGAAAAATGAACAGCTGCGAGCAGATTTACTGCGTGCGATTTCTCATGATCTAAGGACGCCGCTTTGTTCTATTTCTGGCAATGCGGATATGCTTTTAAATAACGGAGCGTGCCTGGACAGTAAAACGAAGCAGCAGATTTATGTGGATATTTATGATGATTCTGAATGGCTCATTGGCGTGGTAGAGAATCTGTTATCTATTACAAGGCTTAATGATGGGCGGCTGAAGTTTAAATTTACAGATCAGTTACTTGATGAAGTTATTGCAGAATCTTTGCGTCATATCAGCAGGAAGCATGATGAATATACAATTGTGACAAAGTGTGAAGAACTGATTCTTGTCCGAATGGATGTGCAGCTTATCATACAGGTACTAGTGAATCTTATTGATAATGCCATAAAATATACACCGAAAGGTTCGAAAATCTGTATCCGGGGAATGAAATGTAATGGAAAAGCACAGATCTGTGTGGAGGATAATGGACCGGGTATTGCAGATGAAATGAAGCCATATATCTTTGAGATGTTTTATACTGGGAAAAGTACGATTGCAGACAGCCAGAGAAGTCTCGGTCTTGGTCTGTCACTTTGCCAGTCTATTATAGAAGCACATGATGGAAGGCTCCTTCTTACAGATAATACACCACGAGGATGTATTTTTACTTTTACTTTACCACTTAGCGAGGTGACATTAAATGAATAAAACAGTAGTTCTTGTTGTGGAGGATGACCGTCCGATACGAAATCTCATCGTAACAACATTAAAAATGCATGATTATAAATATCTTACGGCTAACAATGGAGTATCTGCGATAATGGAAGCATCTTCACATCATCCAGATATTGTCCTCTTAGATCTGGGTCTTCCGGATATGGAAGGAGTAGATGTAATTAAAAAAATCCGTACATGGTCCAATATGCCGATTATTGTTATCAGCGCTCGAAGTGAAGACAGCGATAAAATAGAAGCATTAGATTCAGGGGCAGATGATTATATTACAAAACCTTTTTCGGTGGAAGAACTGCTTGCCCGCATACGGGTGACACAGCGGCGCCTTGCCATTATTCAGGCGGGAGAAGAACAGGAAGCTTCTATTTTTATTAACGGACAATTGAAAATAGATTATACAGCTGGCTGTACCTATCTGAAAGGAAAAGAACTGCATCTGACACCAATTGAATATAAGCTTTTATGTCTTTTGTCACGTAATGTCGGAAGGGTATTAACGCATACCTATATCACACAGCAGATATGGGGGAATTGTTCACAAAATGATGTTGCTTCACTAAGGGTGTTTATGGCAACATTACGAAAAAAACTTGAACCAGATAAAAATGGACTCCAGTATATACAGACGCATATCGGAATCGGATACCGGATGCTTCGGATAGAATAAGGAGGCACTATAAGTGAAAAGAAGTATAGCATATTATCATCTTCCGGGGCTGTTTGAGTTTTATGAATTGTATAAAGTGTTTTTGCCGTTATTTCAGGAACATCGAGAATATTTTTATGATTGGTGCGATATTGGATCTGTCTATGGTGCCCCAGCGGATTGTATCTGGGGCGGAGGACGAGCAGGATTTGGGGATGATGATGCAAAGAAAGTGTTAGATTTAATGAAAGGGTATGGGATTTCTGCCCGGCTGACTTTTAGTAATTCTCTGCTTAGAGAAGAACATCTTTTGGATAAAAAATGTAATGCGCTTTGCAGATTGTTTGAAGAAACTGGGGATATACAAAATGGAGTGATCATTCATTCGGACCTGTTATTAGAATATTTAAAAAAGAACTATCCTAACCTTTACTTTGTCTCATCAACAACAAAAGTCCTGACAAATTTTCAGGACTTTTTAAAAGAAGTAAAAAGAGAAGATTTTCAATACGTTGTCCCAGATTTTCGTTTGAACAAGTCTTTTGATAGGTTAAATACCTTAACGCAAATAGAAAAAGACAAAGTGGAATTCCTATGTAATGAATGCTGCTGGTTTGGCTGTAAGGATAGAAAACGCTGCTATGAGGCAGTGAGCAGGAAGAATCTGGGAGAGCACTACCCGGAACATCACTGTACTGCGCCGAATGCGGAACAAGGATACCGCTTTTCAAAAGCAATGAAGAATTCAGGATTTATCGGGATAGAGGATATCCAAAACAGCTATCTGCCAATGGGATTTTCGAATTTCAAAATTGAAGGACGGGGACTTGGCAGTGCATTGGTGCTGGAATTCCTGCTTTATTATATGGTTAAGCCAGAATATCAGATACATATCAGAGAAGCAATATATCTTGATAATATGCTGGATTTGTTTTAAGAGATTATTTGAGAAGAAACAATACTTTATGATATTCAAAGTCAGCAACTAAAAAAGGATATAACTAGCAGATGTGGCTTCGGAGCAAGCTTAAGATGCGGTTGAGCATTTTAAGCGCAGCGACTATAGAACAGCTGCTAGTTATATCCTTTTTTAGTTGCGTCAGCATTTAAATATCATAAAACACCGGTTTCTTCCCCTTAAACACTACATAATGATGGAAACCAGCCCTATGGAGAATAGCAGGCACATGATCAAACTCCCACGCCATATGCTCCGGCTGATGTGCATCACTTCCAATCGTGATAAGTTCCCCGCCAAGCTCCCGGTATCTTCTCAAAATAGAAATATCGGGATTTGGCCAGTCAAGTCCATACTTAAGACCTGCCGTGTTTACCTCAAGAGCACGATTCCTCTCAATGATTTCAATAAGAATTTCATCAAGAACATCTGTAAAATGGTCATAAAAGAATGTCTGTGAAGACTCTGGCAGGTAGCGGCAGACATAATCAAGATGACCGACAGACTGATAGTGTGGAAAAACTTTTAAATTTGCAAGAATCGTTTCAAAGTAGTTCATAAGCCCGCGGGTTGCACCCATTTCCTTAAAATAAGTTCCATAATAAGGATCCATTCCATTTACGATATGGCAGGAATTGATGATAAAATCAAAATCATTGCCATATTTTTTATAAAAGTTAGCGAGTGTCTGCCCAAGATGCGGCTGCACACCGAGTTCAAGTCCGTATAAAATCTCGATTTGTGAGGCATACTTTTCCTTGAGAGTAAAAAGAGTCTTTTTATAATTTTCAAAATCTAAAAGGAAGTCCAGACCATCAGGAGTGTCCGGATAGCAGGGATCGTAATGTTCGGTAAAGCACAACGTTTTCATTCCGAGACGGATGCCCTGTTTGATCATCAGTTCCATCGGTGTGTCTGAATCGGAAGAAAAAGAGGAGTGAAGATGTGTGTCTGTGTAAATCATAACCGTGTTTCCTTTCTGGTAAAAATTTGCATTTGTATTTTCCTGCACATTTAAAATAAGGGTAAAAAATTGTAATTTAAGGCCAAAAGTTCTGTATACTTGCAGGAAAAATGGCAACAATATCATAATAGCATAAAAGTGATGAAAAAAAATCTATAATTTTATGCAAAATACTACTTGAAATCTTGGCAATAATTAGGTAAAATAGTTAAGGATTTGACAGGGAAAGTCAAATCACAGCGCAGGAGGGCATATTTCCTGCGAACTTTAATGTCAAAGAAATATCTAAAACTTAGGAGGAATTACCATGGCAGTAAAAGTTGCAATTAATGGATTTGGCCGTATCGGTCGTTTAGCTTTCAGACAGATGTTTGGTGCAGAAGGCTATGAAGTAGTAGCTATCAACGATTTAACAAGCCCTAAGATGCTTGCGCACTTATTAAAATATGACTCTTCTCAGGGAACATATGAGAAAGCAGCTACAGTAAAAGCTGGAGAAGATTCCATCACAGTTGACGGACAGGAAATCAAAATCTACGCTTTCCCAGATGCAAACAATTGCCCATGGGGAGAAATCGGTGTTGACGTAGTTCTTGAGTGTTCTGGATTCTACACAAGCAAAGAAAAAGCTCAGGCTCATATCAATGCTGGTGCTAAGAAAGTTGTTATTTCCGCTCCTGCTGGAAACGACCTTCCAACAGTTGTTTACAATACAAACCATACAATATTAAAACCAGAAGATACAATTATCTCTGCAGCTTCTTGTACAACAAACTGTTTAGCTCCTATGGCTGACGCTCTTAACAAATACGCTCCAATCCAGAGTGGTATCATGTGTACAATTCACGCTTACACAGGTGACCAGATGACTCTTGACGGACCACAGCGTAAAGGTGACTTAAGAAGATCTCGTGCAGCAGCAGTTAACATCGTTCCTAACAGCACAGGTGCTGCTAAGGCAATCGGTCTTGTTATCCCAGAATTAAACGGTAAGTTAATCGGATCTGCTCAGCGTGTTCCAACACCTACAGGATCTACAACAATCTTAACAGCAGTTGTTAAAGGTGCTGACGTAACAGTTGAAGGAATCAATGCAGCTATGAAAGCAGCAGCTAACGAATCTTTCGGTTACAACGAAGATGAAATCGTTTCTTCTGATATCGTAGGAATGAGATTTGGTTCTTTATTCGATGCAACTCAGACAATGGTTAACAAAGTTGCAGATGATTTATACGAAGTACAGGTTGTTTCATGGTACGATAACGAAAACAGCTACACATCTCAGATGGTTCGTACAATCAAATACTTTGCAGAATTAGCATAATTTAAGCGATAGTATTAGTATATATTTAAGAATATAAGACTCAAACATGGGTCCGGTCTCGTGGGACCGGGCCTTTGTTTGTTTTTTGAATAATGTATTTGAGGATTTCTTTGTAGAAGCATGACAGTTCTGTCTTGCAATCAAGTTTATTCTTCAGACTACATTGAATATAATTTAGGAGGAATTCCAACATGGGTTTAAATAAAAAATCTGTAGACGATATTAATGTAAAAGGACTTAAAGTTCTTTGCAGATGTGACTTCAACGTTCCATTAAAAGATGGTAAGATCACAGACGAGAACCGTCTTGTAGCTGCACTTCCAACAATCAAGAAGTTAATCGCAGACGGCGGTAAAGTAATTCTTTGCTCTCACTTAGGTAAAGTAAAAACAGAAGAAGATTACACAACAAAGACTTTAGCTCCAGTAGCAGCTCGTTTATCTGAGCTTCTTGGACAGGAAGTAAAATTTGCAGCAGACCGTGAAGTTGTTGGACCAAACGCAAAAGCTGCAGTAGAAGCTATGAAAGACGGAGATGTTATCTTACTTGAGAACACTCGTTTCCGCAAAGAAGAGACAAAGTGTGGAGAAGAATTCTCCAAAGACCTTGCTTCTATCTGTGATGTATTCGTAAATGATGCATTCGGTACAGCTCACAGAGCTCACTGCTCTAACGTAGGTGTTGCTTCTTTAGTAGACACAGCAGTAGTTGGATACTTAATGCAGAAAGAAATCGATTTCTTAGGCAATGCTGTAGAGAACCCAGTACGTCCTTTCGTTGCTATCCTTGGTGGAGCAAAAGTTGCAGATAAGTTAAACGTTATCTCTAACTTACTTGAGAAGTGTGACACACTCATCATCGGTGGTGGTATGGCTTACACATTCTTAAAAGCAAAAGGATATGAAATCGGTAACTCTTTAGTTGACGAGACAAAGATTGATTACTGTAAAGAAATGATGGAAAAAGCAGAAAGCCTTGGCAAGAAGTTACTTCTTCCAGTTGACTCTGTAATGGTAGATGCTTTCCCTAACCCAATCGATGCTGAAATCCCAACATATGTATATGATGCAGACGCTATGGCAGCAGACAAAGAAGCTTGCGATATTGGACCTAAGACAATCGAATTATACGCAGAGGCAGTAAAGACAGCTAAGACAGTTGTTTGGAATGGACCTATGGGTGTATTCGAAAACCCAATCCTTGCAGCAGGTACAAAGGCAGTTGCAGCAGCACTTGCTGAGACAGATGCTACAACAATCATTGGTGGCGGAGATTCCGCAGCAGCAGTTAACCAGCTTGGATATGGTGACAAGATGAGCCACATTTCTACAGGTGGCGGAGCTTCTCTTGAGTTCTTAGAAGGTAAAGAATTACCAGGTGTTGCAGCAGCAAATGATAAATAATTTCAGAATTACGGGAGTAGCGTTAGCTACAGAGTAATTCGTGACATCAGTTAGGGTCAGAATACCTTTTGACCCTAACATCATAAATATATAATAAAGGGGAATTTGTTATGCGTAAGAAAATTGTAGCAGGTAACTGGAAAATGAATAAAACTCCTAGTGAGGCAGTTGAATTAGTAAATATGTTAAAACCACTTTGTGCGAATGAAGATGTTGACGTAGTATTCTGCGTACCAGCAATCGACATTATCCCAGCTATGGAAGCTGCAAAAGGTTCTAACATTGCAATTGGTGCAGAGAATATGTACTATGAAGAGAGCGGTGCTTACACTGGTGAGATTTCTCCTGCTATGTTAGTAGATGCTGGAGTAAAATACGTTGTTCTCGGACATTCTGAAAGAAGAGAATACTTCGCAGAGACAAATGAAACAGTTAACAAGAAGATGTTAAAAGCTTTCGAACATGGTATCACACCAATCATGTGCTGTGGAGAAACATTAGAGCAGAGAGAACAGGGTGTTACAATGGACTTTATCCGTCAGCAGGTTAAAGTTGGTTTCTTAAATGTAACAGCAGATCAGGCTAAGACAGCAGTTATCGCTTACGAGCCAATCTGGGCAATCGGAACAGGAAAGACTGCTACAACAGAGCAGGCTCAGGAAGTTTGTGCAGAGATTCGTAAATGTATCGCTGAAATCTATGATGATGCAACAGCAGCTGCAATCCGTATTCAGTACGGCGGAAGCGTAAACGCTAAGACAGCTCCAGACTTATTTGCTCAGGCAGATATTGACGGCGGACTTGTTGGCGGAGCTTCCTTAAAGGCTGATTTTGGTCAGATCGTAAACTACAATAAATAATAGATTCCATATTTGAATCACGAAAATAGTAACCCGCGGACATTTCTCCGCGGGTCAACTATACCAATCCTATAAAATGTTGCAGGATTATATCAATAGCAATATATGATTATTTTTGTATTATTTTATAGAGTTAGTATACACTTTAAACGGGAGATTATAAAATGAGTAAAAAACCTACAGTATTATTAATTATGGATGGCTTTGGTTTAAATGACAGACATGAAGCCAATGCTGTATATGAGGCAAACACTCCAAATATCGATAAATTAATGGAAAAATGTCCATTTGTAAAAGGAAATGCCAGCGGTCTTGCCGTAGGACTTCCAGACGGACAGATGGGTAACTCTGAAGTTGGACACCTTAACATGGGTGCTGGACGTATCGTATATCAGGAGCTTACAAGAATCACGAAAGCAATTAAGGATGGAGACTTCTTTGATAATAAAGCATTTTTAGAAGCAGTAGAGAATTGTAAAAAGAATAACTCTACCCTTCATTTATACGGATTATTATCCGATGGTGGTGTACACAGCCACAACACACATCTTTACGCTTTATTAGAGCTTGCAAAGAGACAGGGGCTTACAGACGTATGCGTGCACTGTTTCTTAGATGGCCGTGACACAGCTCCAACATCTGGTAAAGAATTTATCGAAGAATTAGAAACAAAAATCAAAGAAATCGGTGTAGGCCAGATCGCATCTATCGAAGGTCGTTACTATGCAATGGACAGAGATAACCGTTGGGATCGTGTAGAAAAAGCTTACGCTGCTTTAGTTTACGGTGAAGGTAATGAAGCAGCAGATGCAGTAGAGGCAATTCAGGCTTCTTATGATAATGATAAGACAGATGAGTTCGTTATCCCTACAGTAATCAAGAAAGACGGACAGCCAGTAGGCACAGTAAAAGCAAACGATTCCGTTATCTTCTTCAACTTCCGTCCAGACCGTGCAAGAGAAATCACTCGTGCAATGTGTGACCCTGAATTTACAGGATTTGAGAGAAGAAATGGCGTATTTCCATTAACTTATGTCTGCTTCACAGAATATGATGAGACAATCCCTGGGAAAATCATCGCATTCCACAAAGAAGAAATCACAAACACATTTGGAGAATTTCTTGCAGCAAACGGCTTAACACAGCTTCGTCTTGCAGAGACAGAGAAATATGCTCATGTAACATTCTTCTTCAACGGTGGTGTAGAAGTTCCTAATAAGGGCGAAGACAGAATCCTTGTTAAGTCTCCAGCAGTAGCAACTTATGACTTACAGCCAGAGATGAGCGCTCCAGAAGTTGGAGAAAAACTTGTAGAAGCAATCAAATCTGACAAATATGATGTCATCATCATCAACTTCGCAAACCCTGATATGGTAGGCCATACCGGAGTACAGGAAGCAGCAATTAAGGCAGTAGAAACTGTAGATACCTGCGTTGGCAATGCTGTAGCAGCATTAAAAGAAGTAGATGGACAGATGTTTATCTGTGCAGACCACGGAAACTGCGAGCAGTTAATTGACTATGAAACAGGTGAACCATACACAGCTCATACAACAAATCCAGTTCCATTTATCCTTGTAAATTACGACCCGGCTTACACATTAAGAGAAGGCGGATGTTTAGCAGACATCGCTCCAACCTTAATCGAGATGATGGGAATGGAACAGCCAGCAGAAATGACAGGAAAATCACTTCTTATCAAGAAATAAGCAGGCTGTATTTGTGGGGGACAAATATCGTTATCCTGAAAAGGGCAGAGATGATTAGCGTCCAATAAAAAAATAAACAAAATAGACCTTGTAGATTTGTGAAAAATCAGATTTGCAAGGTCTTTTTTTCATTTAAAAACAATCAAAAAAACAATCGTAAATATTTTGATTGCTTTTTTTATGTTATAATAAATTTGCTAAATTAAGTATAAGAATAAAAAAGAAAGGAAGCACGTATTATGAAAGAAAATACCAAAAAAGGCAGTTGTTATTTGAACGGATTAGCCATCTTTTTAAGCATTATTTTTGTTATAAGCATATTTATAGCGGCAGATAACGCGATTCCCCTACAAGCAGCGACTGCAAAAAGCCAGAGCACAACAGTAGCTAATAGATCCAAAGTCAAAAAGGACAAATGGACAACGCTTCTCCAAAAATATGAAAAAAGCAAAAAAGTAAACCAGCTTATCTTCGTAAAATACAAAGGTAAAAGCAAGGCAAATATCGTTTTGTATGAAAAAGTAAATGGAAAGTTTAAAAAAGTATTTGGCTGTATCGGTTATGTCGGTAAAAATGGTATTGGTAAGAAACGTGAGGGAGATAAGAAAACGCCAACTGGTACTTATAGTTTTACAAAGGCTTTCGGAATTAAGAAGAATCCACGCAGTAAGATAAAATACATAAAGCTGAATAAATACCATTATTGGAGCGGGGATAGGAGATATTATAATCAGATGATTGATATCCGTAAGGTGAAAGCAAGCCGCTCTGGAGAGCATCTGATTGATTATAAGCCACATTATAATTATGCACTAGCGATTGACTATAATAAAAACTGTGTTTATAAGAAAGGCTCTGCTATTTTCTTACACTGCACAGGAAGCAATCCATACACAGGTGGCTGCGTGGCTGTGAAACAGAAATATATGAAAAAGATTATGCAGACCGTAGATAAGAATGCGAAAATCTGTATTTATCCAAAATAGATATGAATGGTGATTTGGACAGATATAGAAAGTGCATTTAGGCAATAATATGTATGACAGAACAGATGCGAAGAGATGTAGATTGGCATACAAAATAAATATTAGAAAAGAAAAATATATTGCAAAAAAAGCTTAAGTGGCTTAATATACGATATGTTGGCAGTGATATAACAAGCAATTGGTTATTGTGTGATATGTTTATTTAAGTAAGCGTGATATTTATACAGTAAAATACTTATATATAGTTTAAGCGCTTGTCAGGAAACAGTAGATTTCCGAAAGTTACAAATAAAAAATTACTGCCTTAAATATAAATTAGAGGAACGTTACAGAAAGAAGGATTTAATAATGAAAATAGGAAGAAATGATAAATGCTGGTGTGGCAGCGGAAAGAAATATAAAGCATGTCATATGTCTTTTGATAACCGTATCAAAGATTACTGGAACAGAGGATATGAAGTACCAGACCATTCTATGATTAAGACACCAGAGCAGATAGAAGGAATCCGTGAAGCTGGTAAGAAGAATACAATGGTTCTTGACTTTATCACTCCATATGTAAAAGAGGGAGTAAGTACAGGAGAACTCAATCGTCTTATCGAAGAATATACAAGAGAAATCGGTGGAATCCCAGCTTGTCTTGGTTATCAGGGGTATCCAAAGAGTGTTTGTATTTCTATTGATGATGTTGTATGTCATGGTATTCCAAGTGATGACCAGATTTTAAAGAGTGGTCAGATTCTTAATGTAGACTGTACTACAATTTATAATGGCTATTTTGGTGATGCATCAAGAATGTTCTGTATCGGTGACGTTTCTGAAGAGAAGAAGAAACTTGTCCGCGTGACAAAAGAATGTGTTGACCTTGCTCTTGCAGCAACAAAACCGTGGGGAACCATGGGTGATATGGGGTATGTTTGTAACAAACATGCTGTTGAGAATGGATACAGTGTCGTAAGAGAAATCGGCGGACATGGCTGTGGCGTGCAATTCCATGAAGAACCGTGGGTTAATCATATTGGGCAGCCGGATGAGGGAATCCTTTTTGTACCAGGTATGACATTTACGATTGAGCCGATGGTAAATATGGGAAAACCAGACGTATGGGAAGATGAAGATGACGGCTGGACAATCCGCACAGAAGATGGTAAGCCGTCTGCTCAGTGGGAGTACACGATTTTAGTGACAGAGGATGGAACGGAGATTTTATCTCACTAGAGCGTTTTTCAAACACGCTCTAAGAGACAGACGAAAGCAGAGAATAAAATAATCTATATTTGTGGTTTTAGTTACGGCGTGTTGAATACTCGCTCCTGGGCTCGTATCCAACACTTGCTCCGAGACCACAAATATAGATTATTTTATTCTCTGCCTTCTGGCTTTATATATTCTGATGTATTGTGTTAAATTATTTGAATGGAAAGATGGATTTTCCGTCAAAATAAGAATTGTCTGAAAATTTATGTGCAAAGTAGGAGGATAAAGTATATTTTTTAATAAAAGGAGTTACTTTATCGCAGGTTTGTTGTATAAATAACATTTGATATGCTTAAATTGCTTATATAAACACGCTCTAGAGAGGCTGGCACGTTTTTTGTGAGATTTGAGTGGGAAGCCAGACTAATAAATTAAAGGGTTTTATACAATCCTTCATGCTAAAAAAACATAAAAATGAAGCCAAATTCAAAAAAAGTTGCAAAAATTTTTTTTATTCGTACAAAAAATCTTGCTTTTATGATTTTAGTGTAGTAATATAGAGTTCATGAAATTATCTGGTGGGCTGACATATTGATATGGCTGTGCAGAATCAACTTATTCATGAGTGAGTCAGTGTTCCAAAAGATATTTTTTCGTTATAAACTATCAAGGAGGAAAAAATAATGAGAAAGTTTATAAGCGTAATGTTAGTCGCTGCAATGGCAGTAACAGCATTAACAGGATGTGGTAGCAATTCAAGTTCTTCATCTAAGAAAGATGCAGACAAATATTATATTGGTGGTATTGGACCGACTACCGGAGCAACAGCGATTTACGGAACAGCCGTAAAGAACGGAGCACAGATTGCAGTAGATGAAATCAATGCTGCAGGTGGTATTAACGGTAAGCAGATTGAATACCGTTTTGAAGATGACCAGAACGATGCAGAGAAAGCAGTTAATGCTTACAATACATTAAAAGACTGGGGTATGCAGATGTTAGTTGGAACAACAACAACTGCTCCATGTATCGCAGTAGCTGGTAAGACAGCATCCGATAATGTATTCCAGATTACACCATCTGCTTCTTCACCAGATGTACTTTCCAGCGGAAACGGAAATGTATTCCAGGTATGTTTCACAGACCCTAACCAGGGTGTTGCTTCTGCTCAGTACATTGCAGAGAACAAGCTTCCAACTAAGATTGGTATTATCTATGATAGTTCTGATGTATATTCTTCAGGTATTGAAGAAAAATTTGAAGCAGAAGCTAAGACACAGGGGCTTAACATCGTTTCTAAGGCAGCATTTACAGCAGATTCCAAGACAGACTTTGGAACACAGCTTCAGAAAGCAAAAGATGCAGGAGCAGACTTATTGTTCTTACCTATCTACTATCAGGAAGCATCTATTATTTTAAAACAGGCAGACACTATGGGATACAAACCTAAATTCTTTGGTGTAGACGGAATGGATGGTATCCTTACAGTAGAGAACTTTGATACTAAGTTAGCAGAAGATGTCATGCTCTTAACTCCATTCGCAGCAGATGCGAAAAATAAGTCAGTTCAGAACTTTGTAAAGACTTACAAAGAAAAATATAAAGATACTCCTAACCAGTTCGCAGCAGACTCATACGATGCTGTTTACGCATTAAAGGCAGCAATCGAGGAATCTAAAGCAACTACAGATATGAGTGCTTCTGATATGTGTGATGCATTAAAAGGTGCTATGACTAAGATTAAGATGCAGGGTCTCACAGGTGGAGAAGACGGTCTTACATGGAATGAAAGCGGAGAAGTAACTAAGTCTCCTAAGGCTGTTATTATTAAGAACGGTGCTTACAAAGCAATGTAATTTAAATAATATATAGCCCAGGGAAGGGTTACCTGCGGGTAACCCTTTTTTGTATTAGGTTATCTCCTTTTTTATATCACAGAAAGATTACGAGCTGATTTCTCTGTGATATAAAAAAGACATCAACTTTTTAAAGTTTCTAGAAACGCCGCATAAGCGGCATGGAGGTAAAGATGAGTTTTATATCCTATTTGATCAATGGTGTCAGTCTGGGTAGTATTTATGCAATTATTGCCCTTGGCTACACGATGGTATACGGTATCGCTAAGATGCTGAACTTCGCTCACGGCGATGTTATCATGATTGGCTGCTATATCGTTTTCGTTTTAATGGGCAGCTTTCATTTAAACTCTACCGTAAGTATTATTGCAGCGGTAATCGGCTGTACAGTACTTGGTGTAGTTATCGAGAAAATTGCGTACAAACCATTGAGAAAGGCTTCTCCGCTTGCCGTATTAATCACAGCAATCGGTGTCAGCTATTTTCTGCAGAACTTCGCATTAATTTTATTTGGTGCAGATACAAAGTCCTTTACATCGGTTGTAAGTATCCCTACAATTAAGCTTGCAGGTGGAGACCTTACAATTTCTGGTGTAACAATCGCAACTGTTATCAGTTGTATTATTATCATGGCAGCGTTAATGATTTTTATTAAAAAGTCTAAATCCGGTCAGGCAATGCTTGCCGTATCTGAAGATAAAGACGCAGCACAGCTCATGGGTGTGAATGTAAACAAGACAATTTCCCTTACATTTGCTATCGGTTCCGGATTAGCAGCTATTGCAGGTGTGTTATTATGTTCCGCTTACCCAACCCTGTCTCCTTACACGGGTGCGATGCCTGGTATTAAGGCGTTTACCGCAGCGGTATTTGGTGGTATCGGCTCTATTCCTGGAGCATTAATTGGTGGTATTTTATTGGGAGTAATCGAGATTTTAGGAAGAGCATATATTTCTTCTCAGTTATCCGATGCAATCGTATTTGCCGTATTGATTATCGTACTTTTAGTAAAACCTACGGGACTTCTTGGCAAGCAGGTTCAGGAGAAAGTGTAGGTGGCGTAAGAAATGAAGAAATCAAATATGAAAAGTATAAACAAACAGACAAAAAGTATGTTGATTACCTACGCTATGGTAATCGCAGTATTTATTATTGTAGAGATTATGATATCTACAGGAATGATGTCGAGTCTGATGCAGGGTCTTTTAGTTCCGCTTTGTATTTATTCTATCGTAGCAATCGGACTGAATCTTTGTGTAGGATATCTTGGTGAGCTGAGTCTTGGTCATGCAGGATTTATGTGTGTTGGTGCATTCTCCAGTGCGGTATTTTCCAAATGCATGATGACTTCAGGAATGAACGAGACACTTCGTTTTATTTTAGCACTTCTTATTGGTACCGTTGTTGCAGCGGTATTTGGATGGTTAATCGGTATTCCGGTTCTTCGCCTTCGCGGTGACTACCTTGCTATCGTAACACTGGCATTCGGCGAGATCATCAAGAACGTAATTAACGTTATGTATCTTGGAAGAGACAGCAAGGGATTCCATTTTTCCATTAAGGATAGTGCATCTTTAAATATGCAGGCAGATGGAAAAATGATTATTGACGGAGCAAAAGGTATCGTTGGTACACCAAACCAGTCTACCTTTGTCGTGGGTATTATTATTATTTTAATCAGCCTTTTTGTGTCCTTTAACCTTGTGAATTCAAGAACAGGACGTGCGATTATGGCAATTCGTGATAATCGTATCGCGGCAGAGTCTGTAGGTATTAATATTACAAAGTATAAACTGATGGCATTTACTATTTCTGCAGCTATTGCTGGTGCAGGTGGTGTTCTTTATGCACACAATCTTTCTACATTAACAGCCCTTCCTGCAAACTTTGGTTACAACATGTCCATCATGATTCTTGTATTCGTTGTCTTAGGTGGAATGGGAAGTTTCCGTGGTTCTATTATCGCGGCCGTTGTTCTTACAATGCTTCCGGAAGTTCTTCGTGGACTTGCTGATTACCGTATGTTGATCTACGCTATTGTATTAATTATCATGATGCTCTTTAACTGGGCACCAAAGGCAATTGAGTGGAGAGAGAAACACTCCCTTAAGAGAATGTTTGGCAAAAAAGAAAAAGCAGAGGAGGTACAGTAAAGATGGCATTACTTGAAGTAAAGAATTTAGGTATCTCTTTTGGTGGCCTTCGTGCCGTAGATCAGTTTGAAATTAACATTAAAAAAGGCCAGCTTTACGGTCTCATTGGCCCAAACGGTGCCGGAAAGACAACTATATTTAATATGCTGACTGGTGTATATAAACCAACAGATGGTATCATCAAGTTAGATGGAGAAGACTTAGTTGGAAAGAAAACGATTGAGATTAACAAAGCAGGTATTGCGAGAACATTCCAAAATATCCGTCTGTTTTCTCAGCAGTCCGTTCTTGATAATGTAAAGATTGGATTGCATAATCAATACAAATATTCCACTTTGACAGGTATTTTACGTTTGCCAAAGTACCGCAAGATGGAAAGAAAAATGAACGAGAAGGCAATGGAGCTTTTAAAAGTATTTGAACTTGATGATAAGGCAGATTTTCTTGCATCGAATCTTCCATATGGAGAACAGCGTAAGTTAGAGATCGCCAGAGCACTCGCGACAAATCCAAAGCTTCTTCTGTTAGATGAGCCTGCGGCTGGTATGAACCCAAATGAGACAATCGAGCTTATGGATACTATCCGTTTCGTTCGTGATAATTTTGATATGACAGTATTATTAATTGAACATGATATGAAACTGGTTTCAGGAATCTGTGAGGAACTTACCGTATTAAACTTTGGTCAGGTACTTGCACAGGGTAAGACAAAAGATGTTTTAAATAATCCGGAAGTTATCAAGGCATATCTTGGAGAATAGGAGGAAAGAACTTTATGGCAATGCTTGAAGTAAAAGACCTTGAAGTATATTATGGGATGATTCAGGCCATCAAAGGGATTTCCTTTGAGGTAAATCAGGGAGAAGTTATCGCTCTTATCGGTGCGAATGGTGCCGGAAAGACAACAACTCTTCAGACGATCACCGGTATGCTTCAGGCAAAGAAGGGACATATTCTGTTTGAAGGACAGGATATTACAAAAGTACCAGGACATAAAATCGTAACAATGGGAATGGCTCATGTGCCGGAAGGAAGACGTGTATTTGCCAACCTTTCTGTATATGAGAACCTGAAGTTAGGCGCATACACAAGAAAAGATAAGAACGAGATCTCACAGTCTCTTGAAATGGTATATGAAAGCTTCCCTCGTTTAAAAGAGAGAAGAAATCAGTCCGCCGGAACTCTTAGTGGTGGAGAACAGCAGATGCTTGCCATGGGTAGAGCGTTAATGTCCAAACCAAGAATTGTTTTAATGGATGAGCCTTCTATGGGTTTGTCCCCAATTTTTGTAGATGAGATTTTTAAGATTATTCAGAAGATTTCTGCGGAGGGAACAACCGTCCTTCTTGTAGAGCAGAATGCGAAAAAGGCATTGGCAATTGCAGACAGAGCATATGTTTTAGAAACAGGAAAGATTGCTCTTAGCGGGGATGCAAAAGAACTTATGAATAATGAGTCTATTAAAAAGGCATATTTGGGAGAGTAGGTGTTACAATGAAACATACAGTAATTACGATTGCAAGAAGTTATGGAAGCGGTGGAAGAACTTTAGGCAAGCTTTTAGCAAAGGAACTCGGTATTCACTGTTATGACAGGGAACTGCTCCGTATGGCTTCCGAGCAGAGCGGCATCAATGAAGCTTTGTTTGGACAGGTAGACGAGAAGGTGAAGTCTCTTCCGCTGTTTGGTATCAGTAAGAAGATTTACAAGGGTGAAGTATTCCCGCCGGAAAGCGATGACTTTGTATCTGACGATAATCTTTTTAACTATCAGGCCAAGGTAATTAAAGAAGTGGCAGCAGAAGAATCTTGTGTTATTATCGGACGATGTGCAGACTTTATCTTAAAAGATAATCCGAACGTAATCCGCTTATTTTTCTATGCCCCAAGAGAAGACTGTATTACCCGTGTAAAGACACAAAACGGCGGTAAAGAGAAGGATATTATCCGCAAGATTGAAAAGACAGATAAATATCGTTCAGACTATTATAAATATCATACTGGTAAGGACTGGAATGATTCCAGAAACTATGATTTCTGTTTAAATACTGCAAGCATGAGCTATGAAAAGCTTGTGGCAGTTGTAAAAGCATATATTGAACAGTATGCTTAATTTCCATGTATAAAAAAACAAATTCCTCCCATACTGAAGAAAGGAAATATTTTCAAGATTCAGTAAGGAGGAATTTTTTTATGAAAAAAGGTTTTAATATTGAAGATGTACATGGACTCGAAGTGTTAGATTCGAGAGGAAATCCTACGGTAGAGGTTACAGTGCGATTAGAAAGCGGTGCGATGGGAAAGGCTATTGTGCCATCGGGAGCCTCGACAGGACGTTTTGAGGCAGTTGAGCTTCGGGATGAGGAAAAGCGTTTCGGAGGGAAAGGCGTGGAGCGCGCCGTCACCAACGTAAATACAAGAATCTGTGACCGTCTATGTGGCTGTAATGCCTTAGAACAGAGGGAAATTGACCGTATTTTAAGGGAGGCAGACGGCACAGAGAATAAGAGTCGATATGGTGCTAATGCTATTTTAGGTGTTTCTCTAGCTGTAGCGAGAGCGGCAGCAGATGGGCTTGGTCTCCCGCTTTACCGCTATGTTGGCGGAGTAAACGGCAAAGTATTGCCGGTGCCGATGATGAATGTCATTAACGGCGGATGTCATGCGAAAAATTCAATTGATTTTCAGGAATTTATGATTATGCCGGCAGGAGCAGAAACGTTTTCCGAAGGAATTCAGATGTGTGCAGAAATTTATCAGCAGTTAAAAAAGACACTTTCTGAAAAAGGTTACTCTACCGGTGTGGGGGATGAAGGTGGATTTGCTCCAGATTTAGATTCCGCACAGGCGGCATTGGAAATTTTGCAGGAGGCAACAACACTTGCTGGATATGAGCCAGGAGAAGATATCTTTTTCGCGATGGATGCGGCGGCTTCTGAATTATATGATGAAAATACAAAGCGGTATTATTTTCCGGGAGAAAGCCGGATGCGGGAAAAAGAAATTTGCAGGAATGCAGAAGAAATGGTGCAGTATTATGAAGAACTTGTAGAACAGTTTCCATTAATTTCTATTGAAGATGGGCTGAGTGAAGAAGATTATGCTGGATGGAAAGTATTTACTTACCGTTTGGGTGAGAAAGTACAACTTGTCGGGGATGACCTGTTTGTAACTAATGTAAAGAGATTATCGGACGGTATTGAGAAGGGAATCGCCAATGCAATTTTAATAAAGCCAAACCAGATTGGCACATTATCAGAGACATTAGATGCGATTTTAATGGCACAGAAAGAGGGCTATCGCACGATTATTTCTCATCGGAGCGGAGATACCGAAGATACAACCATTGCAGATCTGGCGGTAGCAGTAAATGCCGGACAGATTAAGACAGGCGCACCGTGCCGTGCAGAACGTACCGCAAAGTATAATCAGTTAATGCGGATTGAAGAAGAACTTGGAAATAATGGAAGCTATGGCAGATAGGGAGAGAAAAAGGAAATAAAGAGAACGAAAGTTGTATTACAAAAGCTAAAAAATGAAGGAATTGTGAGAAAAAAATTATTTTCTGTCTATTTCGACTTTACTTCTGAAAAAATGTAGTCTAATATAGAAATGTATTTTTTCATAAGCAATAGATATAGGAGGAGAGAAAATGAAAAAATTACTGGCATTTATTTTAGCCGCTGTAATGACAGCATCACTTTGTGCCTGCGGATCTTCCAAAGGCGGAGCAGAAGGTTCCACATCAGCGAAAGGAAGTTCGGCAGCAGGAGAGGCAGTAGCCGCATCCGATATTAAGGTTGGATGTATCATGATTGGTGATGAGAATGAAGGTTACACTGAGGCACATTTAAAAGCAGTAGAAGAGATGAAGAAGAATCTTGGACTTTCTGATGATCAGGTAGTTATCAAGACAAACATCAAAGAAGACGAAGGCTGTTACGATGCAGCAGTTGACTTAGCAGAACAGGGATGTAACATCGTCATTGCAAACAGTTTTGGACATGAAAGTTATATTCTTCAGGCCGCAGCAGATTATCCGGACGTACAGTTCTGTCATGCAACAGGATATCAGGCAAAGAGCAGCGGACTTTCTAACATGCATAACTTCTTTACCAGAATCTATGAATCCCGTTATTTATCCGGTGTTGTTGCTGGTATGAAGTTAAATGAGATGATTAAAAATGGCGAAGTTTCAAAAGATAAATGTAAGATCGGTTATGTAGGGGCTTTCCCATATGCAGAGGTTATCAGTGGATTTACTTCTTTCTATCTTGGAGTAAAATCTGTTTGTGATTCCGCTACAATGGAAGTAAAATATACAAATAGCTGGGCATCTTTTGACCTTGAAAAAGAATGTGCAGAACAGTTAATCGCAGATGGCTGCGTACTTATCAGCCAGCATGCAGATACAACAGGAGCACCTACAGCTTGTGAAGCAAAGAAGGTTCCTTGTGTAGGATATAACATTGATATGATTCCTACAGCACCAGATGCAGCACTTACTTCTGCAACAATCAACTGGGGTCCTTATTACACATATGCAGTTCAGAGTGTTATTGATGGAACGGCCATCGAGACAGACTGGGCAAAAGGTGTAAAAGACGGAGCAGATGCAATCACAGAGCTTAACGATAAGACAGTTGCTGAGGGAACAAAGGAAGCAGTAGAAGAAGCACAGAAGGGAATCGAAGATGGAACTCTTCATGTATTTGATACTTCTAAGTTCACAGTTGGCGGCAAGACTCTTGAAGAACTCGTAGAATCTGGTGACAAGGACGCAACAAAATTAAAAGATTATATCAAAGATGGATATTTCCACGAATCTGATGTAGAAAGCGGAATGCCTTCAGCACCAGCATTCACATTTATCATTGATGGAATTAACTCCATTACAAAGTAATTTAACAATACAATCAATGACAAGGGCAGAGCGGTCATTATGGCGGCTCTGCCCGATTTTCAGTCATGGAATAAAACAGAATTTTTGTTTACAGTTAAATCAAAGAAGAAAGTAGCCAGTCTTTTTTGACTTGCCTATAAACAAATGCATGTACTCACGGAATAAGGAGTAAAAATATTTTTTGAGTACATAAAATCAGATAATGGAGGAATATAAAGTTGGAACAGACATATGCCATAGAATTAAAAAATATCACAAAACGATTTGGCAAAATTGTCGCAAATGATGGAATCAATCTCAAAGTAAAGCGGGGAGAGATTCTTTCATTGCTTGGAGAGAACGGAAGTGGAAAGACCACATTAATGAATATGATTTCTGGAATTTATTTCCCAGATGAAGGTCACATCTTAGTAGATGGAAAGGCAGTTTCCATTCGTTCTCCAAAAGATTCTTTTGATCTTGGAATCGGAATGATTCATCAGCATTTTAAATTGATTGATGTTATGACTGCTGCCGAAAATATTATTCTTGGCTTAAAAGGAAATGCAGTCCTTGATATGAAAAAGGTGCACAAAGATATTCAGGAACTTGTAGATAGATACGGTTTTGATCTTGATCCGGCACAGAAAGTATATACAATGTCTGTATCACAAAAACAGACCGTAGAAATCGTTAAAATGCTCTACCGCGGAGCAAATATTTTAATTCTTGACGAGCCGACAGCAGTACTGACTCCGCAGGAAGTAGATAAACTGTTTGAAGTTCTAAGAAATATGAGAGATGATGGCAGAGCAATTATTATTATCACACATAAGCTGAATGAAGTATTAGAGTTATCCGACCGTGTTGCCATTCTTAGAAAGGGAAAATATATTGGAACGCTGCAGACTTCAGAGGCAACGGTAGAATCTCTTACAGAGATGATGGTGGGAGAAAAAGTTTCTCTTGATATTAACCGTCCAATGCCACATGATTTGAAAAAACGTCTTACAATCAATAACATTACCTGCACGAATGAAGATGGGCTGCATGTCCTGGAGAATGTATCCTTTGAAGCATTTGGCGGGGAAGTGCTTGGAGTTGCCGGTATTTCCGGTAGTGGACAGAAAGAATTATTAGAGGCCATTGCTGGTCTTACAAAGCTTTCATCAGGAAGTGTCATTTTCCACTCACCAGAAGGAGAAGATATTGACCTTGCCAAATATGATGCGGCGCAGATTAATGAACTTGGTGTCCGCCATTCATTTGTTCCGGAAGACCGTCTTGGTATGGGACTTGTCGGCTCCATGGGTATGACAGGAAATATGCTGCTTCGTTCTTTTCGAAAGGGAAAAGGCTTCTTTACCAGCTTAAAAGCACCGAAGGAACTTGCCGAAAAGATTAAAGAAGATTTGGATGTTGTGACACCGGATATTGACTATCCAGTAAGAAGACTTTCTGGAGGTAACGTACAAAAGATTCTTGTCGGAAGAGAAATCGCATCTTCTCCGGCGGTTCTCTTAGTAGCCTATCCAGTACGTGGTCTTGATATTAACTCTTCCTATATGATTTATAACTTGTTAAATAAGCAGAAAGAAAGAGGAGTTTCAGTTGTCTGTGTCGCAGAGGATTTAGATATGCTTCTGGAATTTTGTGACAGAATCATGGTACTTTGTGATGGCAAGGTAACAGGAATCGTAGATGCGAGAAAGACAACAAAAGAAGAAGTGGGAAGATTGATGACATCCCATAAGGAGGAACAATAATGGATAATACAGTGAAAGAGCCACTGATACATCTTTCAAAAAGAGAGGATATGTCATTTGGAAAGAAATGGCTGGTAAGAATTATTGCGATTCTTCTTTCTCTTATTGTATGTGCAGGTTTTATTTTCATAATTATTAAAATGAATCCAGTAGAGGTCTATGAAGGAATTGTAGAAGGAGCGGTAGGAACGGGCAGACGTTTCTGGGTAACGGCGAGAGATGCATTAACTTTGCTCTGTGTTGCTGTTGCGGTAACTCCTGCCTTTAAAATGAAGTTTTGGAATATTGGTGCAGAGGGACAGATCCTTATGGGGTGTGTTGCTTCTGCGGCTATGATGATTTATGCGGGCAATGCCCTCCCAACAGGCTTACTGCTTGTACTTATGTTTGTATGTAGTTTTATTGCCGGAGGAATCTGGGGAATCATTCCTGCATTCTTTAAAGCAAGATGGAATACAAATGAGACATTATTTACCCTGATGTTAAATTATGTCGCAATGCAGGTCGTAACATTTTGCATTGTATACTGGGAGAACCCGGCAGGTTCTAACTCTGTTGGAATCATTAATGCGCCAACGAGAGCAGGCTGGCTTCCACAGCTGTTTGGCCTTGATTATGGATGGAATCTTGCTATAGTGTTATTACTGACAGTATTAATGTTTATCTACATGAAGAGAACAAAACACGGTTATGAAATCGCTGTTGTAGGTGAGAGTGAAAATACCGCGCGTTATGCAGGAATTAATGTAGGAAAGGTCATCGTCCGCACAGTTGGAATTTCTGGCGGAATCGCCGGAATTGCCGGATTTATTCTTGTAAGCGGTTCTTCCCACACAATTTCTACAAGTACAGCAGGCGGCCGTGGTTTTACTGCGATTATCGTAGCATGGCTTGCGAAGTTTAATGTGTGGGCGATGGCAGTCATTGCATTCCTTCTCGTATTTATGCAGCAGGGAGCAATCCAGATTGCAACACAGTATAACCTGAATGAAAATGCATCAGAGGTAATTACCGGAATTATTTTGTTCTTTGTAATCGGATGTGAATTTTTCATTAACTATAAACTGGAATTTCGTAAAAAGCACAGCGCATAAGGAGGGAGAATGAAATGTCAGTATTAATTACCTTTATACAAAAAGCGATTATGCAGGGAATTTGTATGCTCTTTGGCGCAGACGGAGAGATTCTCACGGAAAAGTCAGGAAACTTAAATCTTGGTGTTCCTGGAATGATGTACATGGGAGGAATTGCCGGATTGATGGCAGCCTTCTATTATGAAAAACTTGCCGCACATCCAAATGGCCTTGTGGGAATGATTCTTTCTCTCCTTGCTGCATTTTTGATGGCGGCGTTTGGCGGGCTGATTTTCAGTGTGCTGACAATTACATTAAGAGCAAACCAGAATGTTGCAGGGCTTGCGCTCACAACATTTGGTGTTGGATTTGGTAACTTCTTTGGTGGTTCTCTTTCCACACTTGCCGGTGGTGTTGGACAGATATCTGTAGCAATTACCGGAGATGCTTATCGTGCTAAAATCCCACTGTTGTCAAAGATTCCGGTTATCGGGGACATATTTTTTAATTATGGGTTCTTGACATATTTTGCAATTATTATTACACTACTTATGGCGTTTTTCTTAAAGAGAACCCGTTGGGGTCTTAATTTAAACGCTGTAGGAGAAAGTCCTGCGACAGCAGATGCAGCCGGAATTAACGTTACACTGTATAAATATCTTGCAACTGTGATCGGCGGAGGAATTGCCGGTCTTGGAGGTCTTTATTTTGTAATGGAATATTCTGGAGGAACCTGGACAAATAATGGGTTTGGTGACAGAGGATGGCTTGCGATAGCACTGGTTATCTTTGCTCTTTGGAAACCAATCAATGCAATCTGGGGTTCATTTCTTTTCGGGGGACTTTACATTTTATATCTTTATATACCAGGACTTGGAAGAAGTATGCAGGAAATCTTCAAGATGCTTCCATATCTGGTAACAATTATTGTGCTTATTATCACAAGTCTTCGTAAGAAGAAAGAGCAGCAGCCACCAGAAAGTCTGGGACTGGCTTACTTCAGGGAGGACCGTTAAGCACAGAAACGGAGGAATTGAAAACATGAGAAAACATATAGCAGTGATTATAGCGTTGGTAATGGCATTTTCCCTCTGCGGATGCGGAAGCAGTAAGTCTTTGTTTCCTGAGAATACAGGGAATAAGCAGCAGACAAAGACAGCAGATAGCGGAAGCATTAAAGTAGGATATCTGTTATCTTCTGATGGGGATGCGCCTGATACCGTTGCCCGTGTACAGGGAATCCGTAAAATGCAGGAAGAGACAGGTATTGCCGATGACCAGATTATTATTGCAGAAAGTGTGAAAAAGGCAGATTGTGAGAAGAAAGCCGCAGAGCTTGTCGAAAAAGGCTGTGACATTATTTTTGCAGAAAATCCGAATTTGGAAAGTATTTTAGAAGAAGCTGCGAAAAAATATCCTGATGTACAGTTTTGTCAGGAAAGTGGAAAGCTTGCAAAGAAAAGTGGTCTTTCAAACTTCCACAATTATGATACAAGAATTTATGAAGCATATCATGTAGCAGGTCTTGTAGCAGGTGTGAAATTAAATCATCTTTTAGACAAAGGAGATATTAGTGCTTCTGAGTGTGTCATTGGTTTTGTGGCCTATGATAAAACAGCAAAGACAACAAGCTGCATCAATGCATTTTATCTTGGGGTAGAAAGAGTTTGTTCTCAGTCTTCAATTTTAGTCCGTTATGTCGGCAAAAGAGGTGTTTATGATGCAGATGGTAAGGCGGCAAGACAGCTTATTGCAGCAGGTGTAAAGATGATGGCACAGTACACATATACAACGGCAGTTGCGACTGTTTGTGCAGAAAATGATACACCACTTATCGGTAATGATGTGAACCTCATCTCTACTGCACCAAAAGATGCGCTGACTTCTGTTACATCTGACTGGAGTAAGTATTATACTTATGCAGTGAACAAGGTGTTAAATGGAAAAGAAATTGCAGCAGACTGGACAGCGGGTTATGCAGAAGATGCAGTCGTTATTTCCCAGTTAAATGATGAGCATGTAACGGATGGAACTGCAGCAAAGGCTGCAGAACTTGAGAAGAACTTAAGAGCCGGAAATGCAAAAGTATTTAATACAGAGAAGTTTACGATTGATGGATCTTCATTGGATACATTAGCAACAAGCAATACAAACTTTAAAAAATACAAAAAATATATTAAAAATGGTAATTTACAGGAGTCTATGACACAGTCGAAATCCATTTTTGATACATTTATTGATGGAATTACGGAAAGCACACAGGATTATTTAGCAGAACAGTCTGCAGACTCTGCAGAATCCACAACACAGTCGAATTAAAAGCTTGTTTTATGGAAAAAACTGTGCTATAATAATTTAGATTTTGTGTAGATGGCAGGAGGTGTGAATTTTGGCTAGAACATTAGTAACAATTATTTTTATGTTAATATGTCTTGTGATGATTATCGTGGTAATGATGCAGGAAAGCAAGAATTCAGGGTTCGGTGCGTTAAGCGGACAGGTTGATTCTGATTCTTATGTTAGAAAGAACCGTGGTCGGACTAAAGAAGGTAAGTTGGAGAGAATTACAGCAATTCTTGGATTTTTATTCTTTGTAGTAGCCATCGGCCTTTGCCTGAAGGTTTTCCAGTAATTTTAAAGCAGACTAATGATGCCGTCTCAATTCGCAAGCTGAACTGAGACGGCTTTTTTTGACAAAGTTTTGATAGGGGAAACTAGTATATGAAAGACAGATTATTATTTGAACAGCGTAAAAACAGTATCAGGGATATGATCTATGATCCGAATTATATCCCATTAAAGCTAAAAGAGATGGCATATCTTATGGACGTGCCACATAAAGACAGAGGGGCATTAAAAGAAGTGATGGATGCTCTTGTGGCAGACGGCAGTGTGGAACTTACCGCCAGAGGCAAGTATATCAAACCGGAGAATCAGAACGTGACGGGAGTGTTTACTGCGAATGCCCGTGGTTTTGGTTTTGTGACGGCTGAGGGAGAAGAAGAGGATATTTTCATTCCGGCAACGTATGTTAACGGAGCGCTTCACAAAGATGTTGTCAAAGTAAAGGTAACAAAGAAGACTGGCGGAGAAGGAAAACGCCGTGAAGGTATGATCTTAAAGATTTTAGAGCGTGGCTGTAAGACATTAGTCGGTACGTTCCAGAAGAATACAAGCTTTGGATTTGTTCTTCCCGATGACCGTCATTATGATAAAGATATTTTTATTTCCAAGAAGCACATCAATGGTGCAAAAGATGGAGATAAGGTTGTTGTTCGCCTGACAGACTTCGGTGGAGAGCGTAAGAAGCCAGAAGGAGCAGTTATTGAGATTCTCGGAGCGATGGATGACCCGGCAACGGATGTGACAAGTATTGTTCGTGCTTATGGAATCGAAGAAGAATTTCCGAAGTCTGTTATAAAGGAGGCACAGGCTATCCCGCAGGAAATTACAGAACAGCCGGTTGGAAAGCGTGCGGATTTCCGTGACCTTCTTACCGTAACGATTGACGGCGAAGATGCCAGAGATTTAGATGATGCGATTACCCTTTCTAAAAAAGAGGATAAGTACTATCTTGGTGTACACATTGCGGATGTATCTCATTATGTAAAGGAAGATTCTCCATTGGACAAAGAAGCGTTAGAGAGAGCGACAAGTGTCTATCTTGCTGACCGGGTAATTCCAATGCTCCCAAAAGAACTTTCCAATGGAATCTGTTCCTTGAATGCTGGCGTGGAGCGTCTGGCAATGAGCTGCATGATGACTTTTGATGCGTCCGGCAATGTACTTGACCATACGATTACGGAATCTGTAATCTGTGTTGATGAGCGTATGAGCTATACAGGAGTAAAGGCAATCCTTGAAGGAGAAGCCCATCCAGAGGGCAAACGAGAGGACATTCGTGCCCTTTGTTTCTTAATGAAAGAAGCGGCAGCAATCTTAAAAGAAAAGCGTAGAAAGCGTGGAGCCATTGACTTTGACTTCCCAGAATCTAAGATTGTTGTGGACGAAAAAGGCTACCCAGTAGATATTCATCCATATGAGAGAAATGTTGCGACAGACATTATCGAGGACTTTATGCTTCTTGCGAATGAGACCGTTGCCGAAGATTGTTTCTGGCAGGAAATTCCGTTCGTTTACCGTACTCATGAGGCACCGGACAGCGATAAGATCAAGAAGCTTGATACATTTATTCACAACTTTGGATATTATATGAAGACAGGAAGGGAGAGTTTTCATCCTAAAGAAATCCAGAAGCTTCTCTTTTCTTTAGAAGGAGAGCCGGAAGAACCGTTAATCAGCCGCCTTGCTCTTCGTTCCATGAAGCAGGCAAAGTACACCACATTAAATGTAGGACATTTTGGACTTTCCACACAGTACTATACCCATTTTACTTCACCAATCCGCCGTTATCCAGACTTACAGATTCATCGGATCATCAAGGAGAATATTCACGGTAAATTAAATCAGAAGCGGTTAGAACATTATGAGTCAATCCTTCCATCTGTAGCACAGCAGAGTTCTACAATGGAACGCCGTGCGCAGGACGCAGAGCGTGAAGTAGATAAGCTCAAAAAAGTAGAATATATGCAGCAGTATATCGGAGAAGTTTTCACAGGAGTTATCTCCGGAGTAACTTCCTGGGGATTTTTTGTAGAACTTGACAATACTATCGAGGGAATGGTGCCAATCAACAGCCTTCTTGATGATTTCTATGTATTTGATGAAGAAAGCTATAAACTGACCGGAGAGCATACCGGAAGAATCTTTACATTAGGACAAAAAGCAGAAATCGTAGTTCGTTCTGCCGATAAAATGGAGCGGACCATTGACTTTATATTAAAAGAATTTTCTCAGTATGACGAGTATCCAGACCCAGATGATTACTATGGAGACGGAATGCCGTCAAGAAAGAAAGAGAATACAGAATCTGAAGATTTTGAGTTTGTGGACGGAGAATATCCAGCGAACCAGGAAGAATCCGAATTTGACGAAACAGGAGAGAGCCTTCCTGATAAAGACGGTATTCTTTTAAATGACTGGATTGACGATGAAGAAGCGGACCGTTTGCTGCATCTATATAGTAAAAAGAAAATTGACGAAATTTAGAGCGTGTTTGAAAAATCATTCCTGCAATCTGCATGCCCCAATTTGCAAAAAGCATTTTTAAATACACTCTAACAGGAAAGGGGAATCAATATGGCAAAATCAGAAGGTATTAAATTAATTGCCAACAATAAAAAAGCATATCACGATTATTTTATCGATGAAAAATATGAGGCAGGTATCGCCCTCCACGGAACGGAAGTAAAGTCCCTGCGCATGGGCAAATGCAGTATCAAAGAATCCTTTGTAACAATAAGCAATAAAGGAGAAATCCTCATTAATCATATGCACATCAGCCCTTATGAAAAAGGAAATATCTTTAATAAAGATCCGCTGCGCGTAAGAAAGCTCCTTCTTCATAAGTCAGAAATTAATAAACTTGCTGGACAGATTAAAATGAAAGGCTATACTTTAATGCCGTTAAAAGTCTACTTCAAAGGCAGCCTCGTGAAGGTGGAGATTGGTCTTGCACGCGGTAAGAAACTGTATGATAAGAGACAGGATATCGCGAAAAAGGACGCAAAACGAGAGGCGGAAAGAGACTTTAAAATCAGGAATCTGGGTTAGAAGCTTATTTTCGGCAGGCAAAGGGGATGCTGTCAAAGAGAGAAGAGCCCCTATATTTGTGACTCTGTCACTGTAGGTTGAATATTCGCTAAATGGCTTACATTCAATCCTCCACTAAGGTCACAGATATAGGGGCTCTTCTTTCTTTGGCAGCTGTTTTTTTGGGGCTGGGGATGAAATTGCTATTTTATTGTTTTAATCCCAGATAATTGAGAAGTCCCACATAAATTCCATATGCGAACTGATAAGGTTCATTAATCATTCGCTGATTGTCTTCATAGTTCGTAATATACCCAAGTTCCACGAGAACAGCAGGCATTTTCGTATTTTTTAAGACGTAGAGAGAAGGTCTGGAAAATACACCATTATATTTTGTACTGGTGCGACGCACGATTTCTGTGACAATATTTTGAGCCAGATACCAAGCTGCGGAATCTGTGGAAGAAACGTAAGCTTCTGTTCCATTTATGTCAGGATTTTCGCTGGCATTTGCATGAATACTGATAAAATAATCTGCTGGCCAGTTATTTGCCTGCGTCACACGTTCCCTCAAGCTGCTTGTATTGCTGTATCCTAAGGTGGTCTGTGGCGTAGGGCGTGAGAGGCGGGCCTCAAATCGGTCATCTTCTGATAGAATGTCATAGAGAAAACGTCCCACTTGATAAGTGACATCCTGCTCTCGTATTCCAAAACCTTCTGCTCCTGCATTAATTCCCTCCGGATTATGTCCCTGATCAATATAAATTTTGATTGCCAAGTGATTTCCTCATTTTTCTTTTAGTATATTCATAAATTAGATGGAAAATTCCTTTGTAAGAAATTCTACGCTATAAAAACGATAAAATCTGTGATATAGTAAGAGAAATATAAGGTAGGAGTATGTATATGAGTAATCAGGAAGATAGATTTGATTTTTCAGATAGTGAAAATCACGGGAATCAGGGGGAAAGATACAGAAAATCCTCTGAAGACAAGAATGATAATGGCAAGGCAGATGGTATAAACTGGGGAGATAAGATTTTTTCCATGATACAGGAATCTGCCGAATCTATGGATTTTGCAGAATTGAGTCATAATATTCAAAAGACAATTGATGTTGCCAGAGAAGAAACAATGAAACAGGTAGATAAGGCCAGGACAGAGGCCGCAAAGCAGATTGACCGTGCGAAAGAAGAAGCCGCCAGACAGGTGGATAAAGCAAAAGAGGAGGCCGCAAAACAGATTGATAAGGCAAGGGGATATCAAAGCAGCCAGGCATATGTGAATGTCGGACATGGAAGAAAGGTCATTGCCGGAAAGCTTAAGAAGAATCCGGGGCTTTACAGTGGACCGGCTGAAATTGCAGTAGGGGCTGCCGGACTTGGCGCTTTTGGTGGCGCAGGCATTGGTCTTGGAGCATTCCTGGGGGCAGTGGCATTTCCCATAGGTGCAGCAATTACATCCGCGGCAGTTATGATTCCATTTACTATTGTCAGTGCATTTTTACTTGGAAGAGGTATTCTTAACAGTAAAAGAGCAAGAAGAATAAGAAAATATGCAAGTATTTGGACAGGAAAGCCCTATGTTATGATAGAGGATCTTGAGAGCAGAGTAGGATGGGATAGGAAGAAAATTTTAAAAGATATTCATTTCCTTACAGATAGAGAATTGATTATCGGAGCGGAACTTGATGCGGGAGAAACGTGTCTCATGCTTACGGATGAGTCAAAGCAGCAATATGCAAGTGCTATGGCTGCAAAAAGACAGCGAGAGCAGGAAGAAGTGAAGGCAAGAGAGGCAGAAGAGGCACTAAAGGCTGCTCCATTTGAGCAAAGAGAAATCCATCGAATAAAAAAAGATGGGCAGGAGTATTTAGAGCAGCTCGCAGAGCTTAAGAAAGAGATTGTGTCTGATGAGATGCGCAGGAAGGTTGAGCAGATGGAAACGCTTACCGCCCGTATTTTTGTATGTGCATCGGAGCATCCAGAAAGTATTTCGCAGACGGACAGGCTGTTTAAATATTATTTTCCATCTGTATTAAAACTTCTTAAAGTATATGAAGATGTGGAGAAACAGCCGGTTCAGGGAGAGAATATCAGGAAAACAAAAAAAGAGATAGAAGATTCCTTAGATACGATGAATCAGGCTCTTGAAAAATTATTTGATGAGATGTTTCAGAATGTAGCCATGGATATCTCTTCAGATATTCAGGTATTAGAGGTTATGTTGAAGCAGGATGGCTTGACTGAAGACGGGATACATGCAGACCAGAAAGAGCCGATGTTGAAGTTATAAAATTTTAAGCAGCGGTGTTGGAGAATAAGTATGTCATGCATTGCATGACGCGCATCTCGCAGCAAGAATGCCGGGGCATTCTTGAA
>OGCQ01000668.1_pt1 | contig 51929 bp, 58 predicted proteins | sample 1570161 | NCBI WGS metagenome assembly OGCQ01 (sample SAMEA4384402, study PRJEB24528) | human gut metagenome | reverse complement strand
GTAGAGCAGAGGACTGAAAATCCTCGTGTCTCTGGTTCGATTCCGGAACTGGGCACTAAGCAAATTAAAATAAATATGGGGTATTAGCTCAGTTGGCAGAGCACTTGACTTTTAATCAAGTTGTCCGGGGTTCGAATCCCCGATGCCTCATTCAAGGAAATCCTGAGAAATTAGGATTTTCTTATATTATGAAAGATTTTGAGCAGAATAAGAAAAACGCAGGGAAGAAGAGAGTACATTTAGGAAACTGTTACAGAGAATTTTCCAGACAGATATCAGAGGTCTTGCTGAGAGGAAAAGTAGTGAAGTAGATGGAAGATGGCTTCGGAGCGGCATAGCTGAACAGATGATGTTAGGTTATGAAGGGTTCGCCCGTTACAGCGAGGAGTACTGCAGGGTACTTGCTAAGATTCATACCCGTGAGGGCTGGATGAATTGAAGTGGTAACACGGGATATAACTCGTCTTCAGGTTAGAAGGCGGGTTTTTTTGATTTATAGGGACAATGAAAGTCAGATAAGGAGGAAGTATTATTTATGCGGAAAAGAAAAAAAATCCACAGTATACTTGTAGTGGCAGGCATCGCTTGTCTCGCGGGTGCAGTTTTTCGTGTAGTGGATACAGGAAGGATATTCCAAAAGCAGACGATCATATGGAGCGAAGAACAAAAGGGAAGTTATGTGCAGGCAGCGAAAAAGGCACCCGTATATTTTGCTGATCAGACATTCAAAAAGAGGATTCAACAGGAGATAGACGGGGTTGCCGATAAGCAGAAGTCTGGAAAAGCGTACTATGTTTCACCGAAGGGAAATGACAATGCAAAAGGAAGTAAAAAGAAGCCGTTTCGCACGTTCAAGCGGGCATGTAAGAGTCTGAAGCCGGGCGATACGCTGTATGTGCGTGGTGGGATTTATACGGAAAACATACGACTTGGGAAAAAGCAGAGCGGAACCAAGAAAAAATATGTTACAATCTGCAATTATCCAGGGGAAGAGCCTGTGATCAGCGGAAAGAAGAAAAAAGCAGAACTGATGAAAATTACAGGTGCATCATATTTACGGATATCAGGTTTGGAGTTTCAGGATGCAAAGGGGCAGGATTCCTGTGGGATTAAAATTGCTCCGGGCAGTCATCATATAGTGATCAGTGGAAACAAAATACATCAGATATCGGTGCCGGATCCAAAGAAAGAAGACCACTGTGCCAATGGAATACTTCTCTTTGGAGAAAAAGCAAAAAAAGAGATCCATAATATACTGATTTATAATAATAATCTGTACGATTGTCAGACCGGCTGGGCAGAATGTATTTCTGTGGCGGCAAACTGCCGAAATATTAATGTGATATCGAACCGGATTAAAAATACGGGAAATATCGGGATTGATGTAACCGGCAATTATGGATATTGCAGCGACCCCGCAAAGGATTTTCCAAGAAAATGCCTGATCTATCAGAACAGGGTAGAGCAATGTGTTTCGCCGTATGCAACCTCTTATGGTATCTATGTGGATGGAGCTAAGGAAGTTCAGATTTTAAAAAATCAGGTCAGAAAATGCAGCGGAGGCATTGAAATCGGAGCAGAGGAAAAGCCACCAAAGGAAGAATACAGTACATCGGATATTTTAGTACAGGACAACCGGATTGTGGATAACATAGAAAATGGTATTACGGTTGGTGGATATCAGAAGAATCTCGGATGGGTAAAAAATGTTCGGATTTTGAACAACCGATGCAAAAATAATGGAAAAGACAATGCCATCCTGACACTGGCAAAGTGTAAAAATATCACCTTGAAACAGAATACGTTTCAGAATACGTCCGGGGATGCTGCAGTGGTATATGCGGAATTTCCAGAAAAGTATACAAAGAATATTCAATTTCAAAATAATAAATATTACAATGGACACAGCAAAAACAAGACACTGTTTGTTTATCGGGGAAAGACCTATACCTCTTTTTCTAAGTGGAAAAAAGTAGTTGGAAAACAGGCGGGTGTCTATCAAAAATAAAAAAGTATGGAGGAAAGAAAATGAGCAATAAAGGAAAGTTTTACATGACAACGGCGATTGCCTACACATCGGGAAAGCCTCATATTGGAAATACCTATGAAATTATCTTAGCAGACAGTATTGCAAGATATAAAAGATTTGAAGGGTATGATGTATTTTTCCAGACAGGTACGGATGAGCATGGTCAGAAGATTGAGTTAAAAGCACAGGAAGCAGGAATTTCTCCAAAGGAATATGTGGATGGTGTTGCAGGACAGGTAAAAGAGATCTGGGATCTGATGAACACTTCCTATGATAAATTTATCCGTACCACAGATGCACCGCATGAAAAACAGGTGCAGAAAATCTTCAAGAAGTTATATGACCAGGGAGATATTTACAAAGGACATTATGAGGGACTGTATTGTACCCCTTGTGAATCATTTTTTACAGAGTCACAGTTAGTGGATGGAAAATGTCCGGACTGTGGAAGAGAGGTTGTTCCGGCAAAAGAGGAAGCATACTTCTTTAAAATGAGCAAGTATGCAGACCGTTTGATCGAACATATCAATACACATCCGGAATTTATCCAGCCGGTTTCCCGTAAAAATGAGATGATGAATAACTTCTTATTACCGGGACTTCAGGATCTTTGTGTTTCAAGAACTTCCTTCTCCTGGGGAATTCCGGTAGATTTTGATCCGAAGCATGTGGTTTATGTATGGTTAGATGCACTGACCAACTATATCACCGGAATCGGTTATGACTGCGACGGAGAATCCAGTGAACAGTTCAAGAAAGACTGGCCGGCAGATTTACATCTGATCGGAAAAGATATTATCCGTTTCCATACGATTTACTGGCCGATTTTCTTAATGGCACTTGATCTTCCGTTGCCAAAACAGGTATTTGGTCATCCGTGGCTGATCCAGAGTGATGGAAAAATGAGTAAATCCAAAGGAAATGTGTTATATGCCGATGAACTGGTAGATTTCTTTGGCGTGGACGCAGTGCGTTACTTCGTGTTACATGAGATGCCGTTTGAAAACGATGGTGTGATCTCATGGGAGCTTTTAGTAGAGAGAATTAACTCCGACCTTGCAAATACACTTGGAAATCTGGTAAACCGTACCATTTCCATGAGTAATAAATATTTTGACGGTGTAGTTTCTAATAAAAATGTCTGCGAAGATGTGGATGAGGACTTAAAGAATGTTGTAACTTCCACCGTAGACCGTGTCGATGCAAAAATGGGTGAGCTTCGTGTTGCGGATGCGATCACAGAGATTTTTGCACTGTTTAAACGCTGCAACAAATATATTGATGAGACAATGCCTTGGGCACTTGCAAAAGATGAGAGCAAGCAGGATCGTCTTGCAACCGTGCTTTACAATCTGGTAGAGAGCATCAGCATTGGTGCAGAATTATTAGAGAGTTTTCTGCCGGAGACAGCAGAGAAGGTCTTAAACCAGTTAAATGCAACCAGAAGAGGTTATGACCATCTGCATACCTTTGGACTGTACCCGGATGGCGGCAAGGTAACGGAAAAACCGGAAATCCTCTTTGCACGTCTGGATTTAGATGAAGTATTGAAAAAAGTAGAAGAGCTTCATCCACAGAAGGAAGAAGAAAAAGCGAATGAGGAAGTAGCAGCAGGAATTGATATTGAAGCAAAACCGGAAATTTCCTATGATGATTTTATGAAAATGCAGTTCCAGGTAGGCGAGATCATTGCCTGTGAAGAAGTGCCGAAATCTAAGAAACTGCTTTGCTCACAGGTTCGTATCGGAAGTCAGGTAAAACAGATCGTATCCGGTATTAAGAAACATTATAGTGCAGAGGAAATGGTTGGCAAGAAAGTTATGGTTCTTGTGAACTTAAAGCCGGCAAAATTAGCAGGTGTTCTATCGGAAGGAATGTTATTATGTGCCGAGGATGAGAACGGCGAGCTTTCCTTGATGGTACCGGAGAAAGAGATGCCAAACGGAGCAGAAATCTGCTAGTGAGAAGTTGCAAATAAAAAGTTAGGGAATTAAAATATCAGAATATAAAACAGAGGGTTCATCTTAGAATATTCTAGGATGAATCCTCTATTTATATAGGTAACTAATTAGATTCCGTTAACAAAATCTATGTAAATAATAAATTAGATTTAGCTGACAAAATCTTATTTAGAGGTACTAAGATTTGCACCACTCTTATGCTGCTTGTTAGCAACCAGATAAATTGCAAAGATTGCTACAAAGAACAAGAGCTGGATTCCGATCGCTTTCCAGTAAAAGTTCATGGAAAACGGTTCAGCGGAGTAGCTGCCAAACATATTCGTAATCCGCACATACCAGTAAGCCGGCAGGAAGCGGGACACCTGCAGCAGGTTGTCGCTTAAGATGGCCTGTGGAACAAAGATTCCGCATAAGAAGCTCATGCCAAGTCCGACTACATTTGCGATCATGTTTAAAACATTGGTATTCGGTGAAAAAGTGCTTACCAATAAAGTGAGGGCAAGTGTGAACAATAAAAATACAAAGCTGTTAAAGATACAGAGCAAACCGTTTTTAGAAAACATATCCGCACCGTATACTATCCGTCCAATGATGATAAAAAATCCCCAGACTGCCAGGCAGTAGAGAGCACATCCCATACTTAAAGCCAATCCTTTCGAGGTTGGTGAAACCGGAGCACAGTCCATGCGGTTCTCAATGTCCTTTTTACGGAAGATAATGAGGATTGGTGCAAGGCTGATCGTCAGTAGCAGAATCAGGATGTATGGCATGTACTGGAAGTAATAGTACAGGTTATCCGAAGAGGAGTGGTCCTTTTCAAAAGAGAGGGAGGTTACCTTTTCGATATCCTTTGCAGAATCCGCCGTGTGCTTTGCCGCATCGGTAATACTATCACCGCTGCACAGATAGAGGCGCATGGTTTTTAAATACTGGTCTACCTGTTCATCCAGAAAATAGCCGCTGGCACTGTCTTTTCTTTTGCTGCTTTGAATGAGATTTTTTTTATTACCGTCTAAAAGATTTTTTTCAAAGCCCTTTGGAATCGTCAAAACATAGCTGACCTTACGATAGAACAGACTGTCCTGAATGACTTCTCCATCATTTTCTAAAGGGACAATAGTGTGTATTTCATCCAGATAATCTGTTAGTTCATGGCTGGCTTTGGAGTCATCACAATCGATGATTCCAATATCTAAAGAGGATGACTGAAACTGGCTGTCATTGCTATCCTTTGCTAAGAAGCTCATGAGAATCATAATGACTAAATAAATTCCTAAATATAAGATGCAGGAAGGCAGATTCTTTTTTGCAATTTTAAAAAAGGTCTTAAATGTTTGCATATTTTTTCCTCCTCGTCAGTAAAAATCCACCGATACAGAAAAGAACGGATAAAATAACCAGAGATATCAGATTTTCAAAGTATCGGTCGAGCGAATCATAAATTGCGAGTGAGTAGAACATATCGCTGATCAGTGCAGTCGGATTGATTCGATTGATAATCGGGCAGTAAGTATCCACAACAATTCGCATATTTCCTGCCATTAATCCACTTAAGAAACTGCCGCCCATGGTGATGACCATGACCAGCCCGGTTTTGACGTTTTCCGACATGTTTCCAATGGCACCGATGAAAAATCCCATGGTCATACCGGTCGTACATCCGATAAAAATTGCTAAGAGTGCAAACGGAAGTCTGGTATTCAGCGGAATCCTTAAAACAAGGATAATAAAGGCAAAAGAGATTAAAATACAGAGAAAACGAAACAGGATATTTACTGCAAGTTCTCCGGTAATGTCTTTTAATTTGTGGGTCGGTGATACATTCTTGCGGGCGCCGATCGCAGACATATTTCCCTGATTCTGAATCGCGATCAGACATCCGGCTGTACCACAGTACATGGATACCATAGCGAGAAGATTGTAAAAATACTGGTCGTAGGTATCTACGTTTTTTCCGTAAGAGATTTCCTGGTTGTAGGAAGCACTTTCCTGTAAGATGTCCATGGCTTCGGAAAGTTTTTCCGGGTGAGTTTTTACAATTTTTACGATCGCCTGATAGTTCATCTGATATTCTTCAATGAAAGCAGACAGGATACTCTGATTTAATTTTGCAGAGGACATATCGGAGGAAACCGTCAGGGAGATGTTGTCATCTACCTGAATGATACCGTCCACTTTTTCTTTTTTCAACAGGGACAGTGCCTGTTTCTTATCACAGTAGACCGCTTTTAAGAAACGATCCTTATCGTCTTTATCTAATTCTTTTACCGTTTCCATAAATCCGTCAGACATACTTCCCTGCTCATTGACGATGGCTACGGGAATTGCCTGAAATTTTTCACCGGCAGTAATATTAGAAAAAGCGGCTTTGAATAAGGAACCTAAAATGATCGGAAACAGGATGACCCAGAACAGCTCACTGCGGTTATGGAGAAGCTGCTTTAAGTTATATTTAAATATCTGTAACATGGCATTTCCTCCTTAATCTCGTAATTCTTTTCCGGTCATTTCGAGGAAGACATCATTCAGTGTCGGAAGTTCGGAATAGACTCTGCCAAAGGAAAGATTCTTTGTCTGCAGATAGTCTAAAATGTGGATCAGGTTGTGCTTGCCGTTGTTGCAAAGGATGGTCAGTTTGTGATTTTCGTAAGTAACATCATAAACATTTTTTAATTCCTTCAGAGCAAGGATGTCTTCATCTGAAATATCAAGGATTTCGATGGAGATGATCTCTTTTTTCTTGATCATCTGCTTGAGTTCATCCGTAGTTCCGGTAGCAAGGTTTTTGCCTTTGTCCATGATGGCAATACGGGTACAGATCTGTTCAACCTCTTCCATATAGTGGGAGGTATAGACAATGGTTGCGCCCTGTCGGTTCAGTTCTAAGATGCCCTCTAAAATGCGATTGCGGCTCTGCGGGTCGACAGCTACGGTTGGTTCATCTAAAAAGATCAGTTTTGGTTTGTGGGCGATGCCACAGGCAATATTCAGACGGCGCAGCAGACCACCGGATAATTTTTTCGGATAAAATTTCTTATAGTCACTCAGTCCGACGAACTCGATGGCTTCTTCTACATACTGTCTGCGTAATTGTTTGTCTTTGATATAGAGACCACAGAAGTAGTCGATGTTGTCATAGACATTTAACGCATCAAAAACGGCAACGTTTTGCATGACAACACCAATTTTTCGTTTGCTGTCATAGCTGTCCGGCTGCATTTCCTTTCCAAATACTTCGATCGTTCCCTTATCATAGGATAACAGAGAAAGGATGCAGTTGATCGTGGTGGTCTTGCCGGAACCGTTAGGGCCTAAAAGTCCTAAAATTTCACCTTCCCGGATCTCTAAATTAAAGTGGTCTACGGCGATCAGTTCTTTATAGCGCTTGACCAGATTCTCTACTTTTATTACCGGTGTACTCATATGTAATTCCTCCTTCAATTTCAAGGTGTCTATTTCTTTCTAATTGTAGTATAATGGAACGGAAAAACCTATGGTAGTGAGTGTTGTCAGAATGTGAGATGACAAATGTCATAAAGCAACGAGGGAGGGGGCGAAAGGATGATAAGGATTTTAGACAAGGGAATCCTGTTTGGGTTAGGAGCAGTCCTGCTGTTTCAAAGACAGGAATTTGTGATACCGGTAGTCGTGCTTTTGACGGCATTGATCTTTTCGTCTTTTAGCCTTTATCTTACGGATGCAAAAATTCTTGGAATTTTGTGGATGGGATATCTGGTGTTGTGTGTGATCCGTCCCGAATTTTCGTATTTTTTACCATTATTATTGTATGACAGCATGTGGTACTCATTTTACTGGGGACTTGCGGGAGTGCTGTTTTATTATCCGGCAAGAGAAATCTATACGGGATGGATGAGTATGCTCTGGCTGTTGACAGCATTTCTTGCCGTTTATATGGCATATAAGAGTGAAAAAAACGACAGACTGGATGCAGATATCATTCATTTGCGGGATACCGATACGGAACTGAAACTGGTGATGGAGCAGCGAAACCGTGAATTATTGGAAAAACAGGACAATGAGATCTATCTGGCGACTTTGAGAGAACGTAACCGTATTGCAAGGGAGATCCACGACAATGTAGGACATATGTTGTCGCGTTCTATTTTACAGGTGGGAGCACTTGCTACCATTTGTAAGGAAGAGACGATCCGGCAGCAGTTAGCAGGGATTAATGATACGCTGAATCAGGCGATGAACAGTATCCGGGAAAGCGTGCATGATCTGCACGATGATGCGATCGATCTGCGGCAGGCGGCATATGAAGCGGTAAAGGATATGAGAAAAAATTATGATGTCCATATCGAGTATGATATGTCTGCCCACATCCCGCGCAATGTCAAGTACTGTTTTATTGCGATTGTCAAAGAAGGAATGTCGAATATCATAAAACACAGCAATGCAGATAAGGTGGACATTATTTTCAGGGAACATCCGGGATTTTACCAGCTCTGCATTGAGGATAACGGTAGTGTCAGTCACAGCGTGGAAGAGTCAGACCACGGGATCGGAATCTCTAATATGAGAGAACGGGTTGAGGCACTGGGGGGAACACTCAATATCCGACAGAAGAACGGATTTCGGATTTTTGCAACGGTGCGCAAAGAGATGGAGGAGACAGAATGAGGACAGTAATTGTAGACGATGACGGTCTGGTAGCAATTTCATTAAAAACAATATTAGAAGCACAGGGGATTGAAGTGGCAGCAACCGGCAACGACGGAAAAGAAGCGATCGAGCTGTATCATCAGTATCATCCGGACGTATTGCTGATGGATATCCAGATGAAAGAGATGAGCGGTTTAGAGGCAGCGGAACAGATCCTTATAGAAGATGCAGAGGCGAAGATTTTATTTTTGACAACGTTTTCGGATGATGAATATATTGTAAAGGCTTTGAACATCGGGGCAAAGGGTTATATTTTAAAGCAGGATTTTGAAGGGATCGCGCCGGCAATGCAGGCAGTTGAACGCGGGCAGAGTGTGTTTGGAGGAGAAATCGTGCATAAGATCCCGGTTCTGATGCAGAGTAAAGAAGAGTTTGATTATGAAAAATATGACATCAGTGAAAAAGAGCAGGAGATTATAGAGCAGGTGGCACTTGGAAAAAGCAACCGGGAAATTGCGGGGGAACTTTTTTTGAGCGAAGGAACCGTAAGGAATTATATCAGTTCGGTGTTAGATAAGCTGTCGCTTCGTGACCGGACACAGCTGGCAATTTTTTATTATCAGAATGTAAGATAATATAAGATAGATAAAGGAGACAAGTTTTATGATTTTTGAGTCACATGCACATTATGATGACAGTAAATTTGACGATGATAGGGAAGAATTGTTATCCACTATGCAGGAAAACGGAATCGAAAAAATCATCAATATCGGATGCAGTATCGAAAGCTGTAAATCCACTTTGGAGCTGACGAAGCAATATCCGTTTGTCTATGGGGCAATGGGAATCCATCCGAGTGATATTGGGGATTTGAATGAAGATACTTTTTTATGGCTGAGGGAGCAGGTAAAAAAGGAAAAGGTGGTGGCAGTCGGAGAAATCGGACTGGACTATTATTGGGACAAGGAAGAGGAAGTACAAAAAAATCAGCGTATCTGGTTCCGGCGGCAGTTAGAGTTAGCAAAAGAGAACAATCTTCCGGTCATTATCCATTCGAGGGATGCGGCAGCAGATACGATGGAGATCATGAAGGAAGCATATGTGCAGGGAATCAAAGGAGTTATCCATTGTTTTTCCTATTCTAAGGAACAGGCGCAGGAATATGTGAAAATGGGATATTATATCGGAGTCGGTGGAGTCGCCACTTTTAAAAATGCAAAGAAATTAAAAGAGGTCATTGAAACGATTCCGTTAGAGAAAATCTTATTGGAAACAGATTGTCCGTATATGGCACCGGAACCGTACCGGGGCAAGAGGAATTCGTCACTTTATCTGCCTTATGTCGTAGAGAAGATTGCCGGGTTAAAAGGTGTGACAGCGAAGGAAGTAGAAGAAGTTACCTATCGGAATGCAGAGCAGTTGTTTTTAGGAAAGTAAAAGGAGAAGTATGGCAACATTAGGAAATCCACAGAATACCATTGCGGTATTACAAAAATATAAATTTAATTTTCAGAAAAAATTCGGACAGAACTTTTTGATCGATACGCATGTACTGGATAAGATCATTGATGCGGCGGGAATTACAAAGGAGGACTTTGTCTTAGAGATTGGTCCGGGAATTGGTACGATGACACAATATCTCTGTGAAAATGCCAGGGAAGTGGTTGCAGTAGAGATTGATAAAAATCTGATCCCGATATTAGAAGATACTTTGAGTGATTACCGGAATGTCACAGTGATCAATCAGGATATTTTAAAGCTGGATATTCCGGCGTTGGCAAAAGAGAAAAATGACGGGAAACCAATTAAGGTGGTTGCAAATCTTCCATATTACATTACGACACCGATCATTATGGGACTTTTTGAGAGCCATGTGCCGATCGACAGTATTACGATCATGGTACAAAAAGAGGTGGCTGACCGGATGCAGGTAGGACCGGGAACAAAAGACTATGGTGCCTTATCTTTAGCAGTGCAGTACTATGCAAAACCGGAAATCGTTGCGAATGTACCGCCGAACTGCTTTATGCCAAGACCGAAGGTTGGCTCGGCAGTGATCCGTCTGACCAGACATGAGCAATGTCCGGTGGAAGTAGAGGATGAAAAGTTCATGTTCCGTGTGATCCGTGCATCATTTAATCAGAGAAGAAAGACCTTAGCCAACGGACTGAATAATGCACCTGATATTCAGGTGTCCAAGGAAGATATTGCAAAGGCTTTAGAGGAATTGGGAGTCGGGGCAAGCATCCGCGGAGAGACATTGACCTTAGAGCAATTTGCACGGCTTAGCAATATTTTAAAAAAATATATGTAAAAACCATGCAGAAGAACTATTGAAACTCCACAATATCTTTTCGGAAACGTTTCGGCAGATTCTGGTTTTGCAGGGCAGGATTTTTTCTGGCATCGATCGCAATACTTTCAAAGAAGCCTTTCCAGAGTTTTTGATATTCTAATTCCATAGAGGAATAGTCTGTGATCATATCGGCATTGAGATCGGAAGCATCTGTTAATACACAGGGGCTTCCTTTTTTATGCAGTACCGCTAACTGCCTGCCTTCGTCATAGATCATAAAGTTTTCCTGTGGCAGCCGGTCACTGAAATGGTCTGCTAACAGAAGCAGGATATTGTGCTTTGGGTGTACCGTGGCAATTAAAACGCCATTTTTTAATTCTTCAAACCGTAGAAAGCCGAGCAGATGATGTGCTTCATTGCCGGCAGCACGGGCAAGGGAAAAGACTTCATGGACATAGGGTTCTGCTAAGTAATCCGGCAGACGGCTTCCATCGGGAATTGCAAGTCCAAGGACAATACTCTTATATACGGCATCGGCTTTGTCCATCGGATGCCGTTTGCTGACGCATTTCTCATCAGAGATGACAGCCTGATAGAGGATCGAATAGACTTCTTCACCCAGGCGTTGCTTTAAGGTTCTGCTTACTTTCTCACTCTTTTGTAAATCCGGTGTGACATCCCGGTAAGTGCAGAACAGATCATAGTTCTCTTCTCCGGTGTGGATCTGCAGGGAAATATTGTTGTGTCCAAGGCGGCTCTCCCAGGCATCGTAGACACCGGTAAAAATACCTTCGGGAGAATCCTCACATAAAAAAACATACATAATAAAGCTCCTTATCCATAGGCCAGATGTGACAGCCCACACAGGATCATCCTAAGATAGCGGAGAGTGTAAGCTGTTCATAGCCCTGATTTCGTAATTCTTTTGGTACCATGGTCCGGTCAGAAACAAGATTGCGCACGATATAATCTTCGTCTAATTTTGTGGGATACATCATTCTGCCGGAACAGGTAATAAAATATAATGCCCGCTTTAAGACGACTCCCATCCGTTTTAGATCATCAAAACCAAGATTTGCGTGCCGTCTTGCTCTTATGATCCGTTGGGCTGATTTGTAACCAATGCCCGGAACACGCAGCAGTGTGCGATAATCTGCCTTTTGGATCTCGACCGGAAAATATTCTAAATGACGGACTGCCCAGTCGCACTTCGGGTCGAGATAAATGTTAAAGTCAGGCCTTGCCTCGCTTAACAGTTCATCTACATGAAAATGGTAATAGCGCAACAGCCAGTCTGCCTGATAAAGACGGTGTTCCCTCAAAAGAGGCGGTCCACCGGGCAGCATAGGGAGATTGGAATCCTCATTCACGTTGATAAAAGCAGAATAAAAGACACGCTTTAGGGAGAACCTGTCATAAAGCTGTTCTGCAACACTCATGATCTGGTAGTCATTTTCCGGGGTTGCACCAATGATCATCTGAGTACTCTGTCCGGCAGGAACAAACTTTGGAGCAGAGCGGTACAGTGCCAGTTCTTCTTTGTTCTCCGTGATACCGTTCTGGATCTGCCGCATAGGTTTTAAGATGGTTCGCCGGGATTTATACGGTGCTAATTTTTTTAATGCATTGGCAGTCGGCAGCTCTAAATTAATGCTCATACGGTCAGCTAAATATCCGGTTCTCTGGACTAAGAGCGGGTCAGCCCCCGGAATTGCCTTCACATGGATATATCCGTTGAAATGGTATTTGTTACGCAGCAAAAATAAAGTCTGATAGATCAATTCCATCGTGTAGTTCGGACTGATCAGAATCCCGGAACTCAAAAAAAGTCCTTCGATATAATTCCTGCGGTAAAATTCTAAGGTAATGGTGCAGATTTCTTCCGGCGTGAAAGAAGCACGACGCACATCATTGTTGCAGTTGTTCAAACAATAAGCACAGTTAAAAATACATTCATTCGTAAACAGTATTTTTAAGAGGGAGACACAGCGTCCGTCAGCAGAAAAAGTGTGACAGATGCCCGGTGCAAGGCAATTCCCCATTCCGGTCTTGTTCCCGGAACGGTCTACGCCGCTGGATGTACAGGCAACATCATATTTTGCTGCGTCTGATAAAATGGTCAATTTTTCAAAAAGCGTCATATCCATTGCAATTTGCATATCGTCCCTCCATAAAACACAAACAAATGTTCTGAAATAAGAATAGCACAGAAGAGAGGAAAAATCAAGAACAAACGTTCTGGAATAAAAGGAATTTTTTCCCATATACTAAAACGGGATGAAATTGTCCTATGAGTCAGGAGGTCTATGTGAAAGAAAAATTAAAGCTGATTTTCTCCTGTGTTCTGATCCTGATCTGTCTGCCGTATTTTGTAACTTATTGTTTTCAGGGAGAGCCGGCAAAGGCAACCGTCAAAACGGATGAAAGTATTGAGATTGCAGGAATCCTTGCTTCGCAGGTTCCGGTTACGGTGGAAGAAGAGGCACTTAAAGCACAGGCGGTCATTGTGCGGACACAGTTGCAATGGTGTAAAGAGAATAAAAAGGAAGCACCGAAGCCGCTTTCAAAAAAGGAGATGGAGCAGCTTTGGGGGCAGGAAAAATATTATGAATTTTATGAAAAAATGATTCGGGCTGCCGGGGACACGAATGGACAGGTTATGACGTTTGGAGGGAAGGTCATCAATCCGTCTTTTCATAAGGTCAGTGCGGGAATGACCAGGGACGGAAGCCAGATTTATAAGGATACGCCGTATCTTTTGAGCGTGAAAAGTTCGGAGGATGTTTTATCGGAGGACTATTTGAGCGTGAAATTTTTCACAAAGAAGGAATTTGAGGAAAAATTGGCGGGGGTATTACAAAATAAAGAAGAAGATCCTAAAGAAATTGAGGCATATCTGGATACGTTTACAATCAAGCGGGATGGGGCAGAGTATGTCACGGAGTTAGAAAAAGACGGGAATCCTCTGGATGTCGATGCATTTGTGCAGGCATTTGAGCTGGCGTCGCCCTGCTTTTTTTTGAAAGAGATGGACGGACACATCCGCATTGTGATAAAGGGGTGTGGCCATGGTTACGGACTCAGTCAGTACGGTGCAGAGGATATGGCAAAAAATAAGAAATCTTATGAAGAAATTCTAAAATATTATTTTTCCGGTATTAAAATCGAAAAAATGGGGAAACACTAACATTATCAAATGTAGATAATGGATGGTGAAGAAATGAAGAAAAAAAAGGAGTATATTATCGCCGGCTCACTTTTGAGTCTTGCCATTGTAGGAATGGTATTTGCCTATAACACGGAGTCGGGAGATAAGAAATCACAGGAAAAAGAGGAGCAGCAGTTTGCTTTTCAGGAGGTCGAAAAAGACAAGGAGACCGCAAAGGACGAAGTGGAAGATGTGTCCAGTATTTTAAAAGCGAAAGAAAAAAAGGAAGAACAAAAGCAGGAGCAGAAGCAGAAAGCAGAGACACAGAAGGAAGAAGTGAATGTAGCAAAGGAAGAACCGAAGGTGCAGGAGACAGCAAGCAAGCCATCCGCACTGACTTTTAAGGGAGAGCTCGCATGGCCGGCAGCCGAAGAAGATAAGGTGATCATGAACTACAACATGGATCAGACGGTTTATTTTAAATCATTAGACCAGTACCGTTATAATCCGGCAGTGATTATCGGAGCAAAGGTGAACGATAAAGTGACTTCTGCGGCAGCCGGAAGTGTTTTAGATGTTTCTAATAATGAAGTAACCGGATGCACCGTTACCGTGAATTTAGGCGACGGATACAAAGCAATCTACGGACAGTTGAAAGAAGTAAGCAAAAAAGCAGGAGATTATGTTGCTCCGGGAGAGGTCATTGGCTATATCAGTGAACCGACAAAATATTACTCAGAAGAGGGCAGCAACTTATATTTTGAACTGCAAAAAGATGACCAGCCGGTAGACCCAATGGGTTATTTCAAGTAATTCTTGAACGGTGTTCGGAAGTCTGCTATAATATAACAGATATTGTGTTCGGCGGTGGAATACACCGTCGATTTTCATGCTCTTTAAAAAGAAATTTTCTGAACAGATATTTGTAAAAAAGAGGCGTAAGATGAATTATACATACATTCTGCAATGTGCAGATGGAACCTATTATACCGGTTGGACGAACAATTTAGAAAAAAGGGTCGAGGACCATAACCAGAACAGGGGAGCAAAATATACGCGGGGTCGGACACCGGTAAAGCTGGTATAAAGTGAAACATTTGAGACCAAAAGCGAAGCCTTAAAAAGAGAGGCGGCGATCAAACGACTCAGCCGCAGCGAAAAAGAGGAATTGATCGCGAAACAGCATAAGGAGAATTGATGGAAACAGTTAGATTTGACGAATTAGAGTTACAGCCGCAGATTTTAAGAGGGATCAAGGCAATGGGATTTGAGGAGGCAACCCCGATCCAGAGTCAGGCAATTCCGGTTGTGATGAGCGGCAGTGATGTCATCGGTCAGGCACAGACCGGAACAGGAAAAACAGCAGCATTTGGAATCCCGATCTTACAGACCGTAGACCCTTCTAATAAGAAGACACAGGTGATCATCCTCTCACCGACGAGAGAGCTTGCCATACAGGTAGCCGATGAGATCCGTGCTCTGGCAAAATATATGCACGGTGTCAAGGTACTTCCGGTTTATGGCGGTCAGGAGATCAGCAAGCAGATCCGCTCGTTAAAAGGCGGAGCCCAGATCATCATCGGTACACCGGGAAGAGTCATGGATCACCTTCGCCGAAGAACGATCCGTTGTGATCATGTCAACAAAATTGTCTTAGACGAAGCAGACGAAATGTTAAATATGGGGTTTCGTGAGGATATCGAGACCATTTTAGAATATATTCCGGAACCGCATCAGACGATTCTTTTTTCTGCAACGATGCCGAAACCGATCTTAGAGATCACGAAAAAGTATCAAAAGGATGCAGTCACGATTAAGGTGGTAAAAAAGGAACTGACCGTACCGAGCATTGACCAGTTCTATTATGATGTGAAGAGAAAAGAAAAAATTGACGTGTTATCCAGACTTTTAGATTATTACGATCCGAAGCTGTCCTTAGTGTTCTGTAACACAAAACGTAAGGTAGACGAACTGACGAATGAACTTCAGGGCAGAGGATATTTTGCGGAAGGTCTGCATGGTGACATGAAGCAGTCCCAGCGTGACCGTGTTATGAATAATTTCCGAAAGGGCAAAACGGATATCCTTGTGGCGACGGATGTAGCGGCAAGGGGAATCGACGTAGACGATGTGGAGGCAGTTTTTAACTATGATATTCCGCAGGATGACGAGTATTATGTACACCGTATCGGAAGAACCGGACGTGCCGGAAGGACCGGACGGGCGTTTACATTTGTAAAAGGAAAGGAAGTCTACAAACTCAAGGACATCCAGCGTTATTGCAAGACCAAGATTTTAGCGCAGCCGATCCCGTCCAGTCAGGATGTTGCGATGATCAAGGCAGAAAAGATCATGGAGCGGATCGGAAATATCATCGAGGAAGAAGACTTAAGCAAGACGATCAATTTCATTGAGCAGGCGATCAATGAATCCGATGATCTGACCGCAATGGACATTGCAGCAGCATTTTTATTAGATGCTCTTGGAACACAGGAAGGAAATGTTACAGGCAGCAGTGACTATGATTTTGAGAATACCGGTGCAGAAGAGGGCATGGTCAGACTCTTTATCAATATCGGAAAAAAACAGCGCGTAAAGCCGGGTGACATCTTAGGTGCGGTTGCAGGTGAGACCGGAATGCCGGGAAGTCTGGTAGGTGCGATCGATATGTATGATAAGTATACATTCGTGGAAGTGCCGAAGGAATACGGAAGAGAAGTCTTAGAAGCGATGAAAAATGCGAAGATCAAAGGAAAATCCATCAATATGGAGCCGGCGAATCAGAAATAGTGTAAAGATTGTGTCTTTTTTCCTATGCAAGAAAAATTTTCAATGCCGCAGGAGAAGAAGTATGCTATAATGAGCGAAAGAAAATTTGGAAGGAAATAGCATTTTCACATTTAAAGTATATTGGAGGTTATAATGGAAAGTTTAGTTATCTGGTATCAGAATTCCTTAGGAAGTTTTATGCCAAAAGAAGTCTTTATTTTTCTGGTATCCATGCTCCCGTTGATCGAATTACGAGGCGGACTGATCATTGCATCTTTGCTGAAGGTGCCGTTGGTGCAGGCAAACATTATCTGTATCATTGGAAATATTATTCCGATTCCATTCATTTTGTTGTTTATTAAGAAAATTTTTGAATTTATGAAAAAACACAACATTATGAAAAAATTAGTATACAAGTTAGAGGACAGAGCCGCAAAGAAATCGAGTGGCGTGGAAAAGGGAGAATTTATTTTCCTGTTGCTGTTCGTTGGAATACCGCTTCCGGGCACCGGTGCATGGACCGGTTCTCTGATCGCTTCTTTATTAGAGTTCGACATTAAAAAAGCATCTCTTGCGATTTTGATCGGAATCATTTTAGCAGCGATCATCATGGATATTGTATCTTATGGAGTGCTGGGAAGTCTGGTTAGTTAGTGATAAACTAAGAACATAGAAGATGTATGAGAAAGAGTCCATATCGGGTGATATGGACTCTTTTTCATGATTAATTCGCCCTTTCAGCAATTTGACTACTATATCAAGCCTTTCGCTTATTAGTAGAATGCCCTTTCGGCGTAACATTATTCGTTCGACCTTTCGTCTAAGAAAAGATTATCACAAAATTTTTATCTTTACAAGGGGAATTTTATAATAGATGCTCTTTGGTTTCTTTTAATTTATTGTATTCATTTTCCAAAGCATTGTATCTGTTTTGTAAATCTTGATTCTCTTTTTTTGCCTTTTCTAATTCTTTATTTAAATTGTAAAGGATAATATTTTCTTTTGGAAAACATAATTTAAAAGTTTTTTGTTTGATTTCTCTAAAAACGGAAGTAGGTTCGTTGATGTTTGTCATCCGTCCTTTTTTCTTTATCAGTCGCCCTTTGCTAATTGTTTTAATATCGGTTAACAGTACAGCACAAGTTTTTTCAAAACCATCTGACTGATCGCCTTTATCCATACCATATACTTTTCGCATTCGTTTATCCCCAGTTGGATTATCTATTGGGTGATAAGCATTTTTAATATTATCGTTGGATGTAGAGACAGGAACGACCAACACCATAGTTCCAACTTTTTCAAGTACAATAACAGGGTGATGATATGAAAATTCTGGCATATAATTAATACCTAAATCGGTGTAAAATATATCACCAATGTCAATTAAATCATGACAGGTTGTATATGTTCTTCGGGTAATCCAGTTTTGCATACTAAGAATAAAATTTGCAGATTCATCTTGCATAAGATTTCTGTGCATATCAATGATATTTTCATCTAAATTGATAAATTCATTTAAGCAGACTGTTGAATCCGTTGATTTTTTTGATTTGTTATCTTTATTGCGGATGATGGGACGCAATGCATTAAAGTCTATTCTCAATATTATGATACCTCTCTTAAAATAGATGTTTTCATCATAGCATACGTTGCAAAGTTCGACAATCTTATATTATTAAATAAGTGATTAGTCCCCAAAACATCCCCAAATAATTTCATATACAAATTTAAAATATTCAGATATAATATATTTTACAAAGAGTATTTATTAGATTAATAAAACTAAAAAAGATGGGAGAGAGAGTTATGTATTTAAAAAGCCTACGGATAAGTAATTTTAGAAAGTTTGGTACAAATAATAATGTAATAGAATTTGTTGATGCTCAAGGATATGAGAAATATAAGTGTTCAGAAAAGTTTAATATAGCTACGACAACTACATTGATTGTAGGGAAAAATAATGTGGGAAAAACCACGGTAATTGAAGTCTTAGATAAACTGATAAATAGGGAGAGAGCATTTAAGGCAACAGATTTCAATTTTATATATTTAAGAGAACTGTTATCTACATATTCATTAGAGGTTGGGGAATTAGATAAGGTCAAACTACCTTGTATGGAGTTTATAGTAGAAATAGGTCTGGATAAAGGAAATGATGATTTGATTACAAACATTATTCCATTTATGTTATTAGAGGATGTTGAAAAAGGAAAGTTAGATATAAAAATTAGGTATGAGGTAAGAGAAGCAGAGGAACTGAGAAAAGAGATAGAAAACCTCTTTGCCCAACAGTATCCAAGGGATTTGCTGTTTAATAAATTTTTAGAATTATTAGATAAGACACCCTATGTAGTAAATTATTATAATAAGAACGATCAACAAGTAGACTTTACACTTAAGGATTTAATAGAACTACGTCCGATAAAAGCCAATATTATTGAAGGAGACAGGTGTTTATCTAAAGCATTTAATAAAATTGTAAAGTATAGATATAATGTATCACTAAATCAAGGAGAGAAGACCCTAGAAGCAGAAATCATAAAAATAAATGGGAAGTTATCAAGTAGTATTAAAAATAAACATACAAAACCTATAAATGAAACCTTAAAGAAAATAGTTTCAGATGATAAAATGAAAGTACAATTAAGAGCAGATTTGTCATTTCAAAAATTTCTGGATGATCTTGTGAGGTATGAGTATGTGGAAAAAGATATAAGTATTCCGGAAGATCAGTTTGGACTGGGATATACGAATCTAATGATGATTATCGCTGAACTAATGGAATATATGGAGAGATATCCAGATGATTCATTTAATAGTAAAATTAATTTGATTTCCATAGAAGAGCCGGAGACATTTATGCATCCACAGATGCAGGAATTATTTATTAAAAATATTAATGATGCAATTATTGCTTTATTGGAAATTAAACACAAGAATGTTAATAGCCAATTGATAATAACAACTCATTCACCACATATTTTAAATAGTAAAGTTCATAGTGGAAATACATTCAATAATATTAATTATATGACAGTTTTAAGTAACTATACAAATGTCATAAACCTAAATGATGAAAAAATTGTGCCAGATAGTAAAAATATTGAAGACGATTTGAAATTTCTAAAGAAACATATTAAGTATAAGGTGTCAGAATTATTTTTTTCAGATGCGGTAATCTTGGTAGAAGGATTAACAGAATATACATTGCTTCCATATTACCTTGAGGCAGATGAGAAGTTAAATAAATATTATGTTTCTATTTTTAATATTAATGGGGCACATGCATTGGTATATCGGAAATTATTACAAGAGTTAGGGATTCCAGTATTAATTATTACCGATTTAGATATTAAGCGTGAAAAGTGGGAAAAAGGGGAGGACAATAAAAATAAAAGAAATGGATTCCAACAGATTAGCCATTTGGACAATAGGATAACTACAAATGAGACATTAAAGTATTTTAACCATAATAAGGATAGCATTCAGGATTTAAGAGAGTATATAGAGGAGGATAATATAATTGTAGTCTATCAAGGGAAAATATCATATTATTATGCAACTAGCTTTGAAGAAGCTTATATATTAACCAATTATAATAATGATATTTTAAATGCAACTTTAAAGAAATTAAGAAGAAATATTTATAAGGATATTGTTGGAAATAAAGAATACCGAAACAACAGAAAAAATTCCTACAAATGGCAGTGTAAGTTGGAAAAATCAAAAAGTGATTTTGCTAATGAGTTATTATATAGAATCCTAACAACAGAAAAGGAGATTCCTAAATTGCCAAAGTATATACAAAATGGATTCAATATACTGGCAAAAAAATTAGAGGAGAGAGTATAAAATGAGTTTGAAAAAAATATCAAAAGGGAATCAGCAGAGGGAAAAGGAAATCCAAGAGGAACTTTACCAATGCATTAACCAGAAAGAGAGTATTATTTTTAATTCCGGTGCAGGTTCTGGTAAAACATATGCACTGAAAGAATGTTTAAAATATGTGATTCATGAATATGGAAATGAGTTAAGATATCGGAATCAAAGGGTTCTGTGTATTACATATACCAATGTTGCAACAAATGAGATAAAGAGTAGATTGGGGAATACAGATATAATTTTGGTTTCAACAATTCATGAAAGAATATGGGAATTGATCAAAAATCATCAGAATGAATTGATAAAAATACATATCGAAAATTTAGCTATAAAAGTTCAAGAAATTCAAAATGATATAAATACTAAAAAAGAGTTTGAAGAATTTCGAAAGTTAAGCAATAAAGAGAAATGTGCTTTTAAAAAAGTAATGTTAGCATGTAAAGATGTGTATTATGACAATTATAGTAGTAAAAAGGAAGAGTTGCAGATATTATTAAAGCCATACTTGAAAAATTTTTTCTATATGACAAATCAGATTGGAAATTTTAAGAAAATGATGAAAGCGTTTGTGGCGGAAGATAGATATATAACTTGTATGGGAAAAATAAAGTTTGAGGAGAGACAATATAGAAGGGTAGAATATGATGCATTATATAATACGGATCAATTACATCGCATGAAAATAAGTCATGATACTTTATTAGAGTATGCATTTATAATTATAAGCAGATATGATGTATTAAAACAAATGATAATTGATAAGTATCCATACATTTTTATTGATGAGTATCAGGATACAAATGAGAATGTTATAAAAATTATGAATGTATTACAGGAGTATTCGGAGAAAATAAGTCATAAAATTTTTATTGGATATTATGGTGATTCTGTGCAGAATATATATGAGACAGGAGTAGGAAATAGAATCACGTTGCGCCATAAACATTTGAAGGTAATAGATAAAGAGTTTAATAGAAGGTCAACCAAAGAGATAATAGATGTAGCAAATAATATTAGAAATGACAGAATTATGCAGAAATCTATTTTCGAAGATTGTGAGGGTGGAACCGTAAAATTCTATTCAGGGAAGGCTGAAGATGTCGAAGAGTTTGTTTATCGGTATATAAAGGAATGGGAAATATCAAAAGAAAATCCGCTAAATTGTTTTATGCTAACAAATAAGACGGTAGCAGAACATAGTGGTTTTGGGAATATTTATAATTGGTTTAGTCGTACTTCTGCATACAGTGGGGCACGATATAATCAATTAAATACAGAATTGTTGAGTAAAGATTTGTCAAAATTAGGGGACGTTCCTAGGTATTTGTTTAATATCTTACAATTTTTGGTCAACATAGAAGATGAAAAAAGTCTGTTAAAAGATATACTACCAGTATCTGTCCGCAAAGAAATGAATATTCAACGATTAAGAGAGTTAGTGGCGATACTAAACGAAATAAATGGTAAGACATTAAAGGAAACACTGGAAAATATTGTAGAGTTGTATGAAAAAGATACTAAGGGAGACTTTAAAAGGGTTGTTGATCAAGTTTTTGATTTAGAAGAAATATCACTTGCTAAATTTCAGGAGTTTCTTTTGATAAATCTATTTCATGATGTTTCGGATAGTGAAATTGAAGAAGCCAAATATATTATAGAAGAGATACTAGCGGTAAGTATGGAAGAATATAAGTTGTGGTATAAGTATGTTTTAGATGAAAACACAGGAATTGTTCATTATCATACATATCATGGTACGAAAGGTTTAGAGTTTAAAAATGTTATAATTATAATGGGAAATTTGTTTGGAAGAGGAAATAATAAAGACTGTTTCAATTATTTTTTTGATAATTGCGAGCAGACCGATTTGAATACGGTTGATAGTGAAAAATATAACCGTGTTAAAAATTTACTGTATGTATCAGTAACGCGTGCTATACAAAATCTAAGAATTTTGTATATTGATGATATCAGTGGTTTTGAGATTGGAATTAAAAAGATATTTGGTGAAATTTATTATTTTGAATCTTAAGGATATTGCTATATAAAGGGAAAACAATTTTCAATAAAAAGTACAAAGCTAAATAAGAACGTGAAAGGAGTATCTCCATGAAAGTAACCATTGTCGTAGACAATATTGAACATGCAGGGATTCCCGGCGAGTGGGGATTTTGTGCCTACATAGAGCAGAACGGAAAGAAGCTGCTGTTAGATACCGGGGCATCTAACCTGTTTGCAGACAATGCGGAAAAATTAAATATAGATTTAAAAGATGTGGATTTTGCGGTATTATCGCATGCACATTATGACCATGCCAATGGGATGGAAAAATTCTTTGAAATCAATGAGAAGGCACCGTTTTATTTGCAGGAAGGATGCGGCGAAAACTGCTATTTTAAGAAAGGCTTTGTCAGAAAATATATTGGGATTCCGAAGGGGATTACCAAAAGATATCAGGATAGAATCAAATATGTTTCCGGGATTTGTCCGATTGCAGAGGGAATTTATCTGGTGCCACATTCCACGCCGCATTTAGAACAGATCGGGAAAAAAGAGATGATGTACCAAAAGACAAAGCTGGGCTGGAAACCGGATAATTTTTGCCATGAGCAGAGTCTTGTACTGGATACGGACAGCGGTTTAGTCATCTTCAACAGTTGTTCCCACGGAGGTGTTGTGAATATCATTAATGAGGTAAAAGCTGCATTTCCGGAACAAAAAATTACTGCATTAATTGGAGGTTTTCACATCTTCAGGCATCCGGAAACGGCAATCCGGGAGCTTGCAAAATTAATAAAAGAAACAGGAATTCAGCGTATTTACACCGGACATTGCTCGAAGGAAAGAGGTTATAGAATTTTAAGAGAAGAGCTTGGGGACATGGCAGGTCAGTTCTATGTCGGAATGGAATTAGAGTTCTAGCACATGTTCTGATATGCCGGATAGAATCAAAATGTGAGGTACTAATCAATGGAGAGAGAACATAACGAGATCAACATTCGTGTTGCCACGGTGGAGGATGCACAGCAGATTTTACAAATCTATGCACCTTATATAGAAAAAACGGCAATTACATTTGAATATGAAGTCCCTGCATTAGAGGAATTTCGTGGAAGGATACAACATACCTTAAAGAAATATCCATATCTGGTTGCAGAAGAAGCAGGCGAGATTTTAGGGTATGCCTATACGGGACCGTTCAAGGAACGTGCAGCGTATGACTGGGCAGTGGAAACCACGATTTATGTAAAAGAGGACAAAAAGCAAAGAGGAATTGGCAAGCTGCTGTATCAGGCACTTGAAGAAATTTCAAAGGCTCAAAATATATTGAATATGAATGCCTGCATAGCTTATCCCGAAAATGAGGATGAACACCTGACAAAAAACAGTGTGCAATTTCATGAGCATTTAGGGTATCAGATGGTAGGAACATTTCATCAATGTGGTTACAAGTTTGAAACATGGTATCATATGGTCTGGATGGAAAAATTTATCGGGGAACACCAAGTGCCGCCGGCTGAGGTGATTCCCTTTGCGGATATGGAGGATATGAATTGGAGGACAGGAAAGATATGAATCATAAAGAGGAGTTGAACGTAGACGAGGGTCTGCGTGGCAACGAACAGATAGAAGAGGCAATCGCAGCACTTCAACAGGAGCCGTCTCAGGAAATGTTAGCACATACACTGACGTGCATACGCAGACGTATGAATGAAAATGGACAGGTCATCATAGCAGTAGAACCTCCGGTTGGAGATCAGGGGATGCAGGTGCAGGCGGTTCAGACAGATGACGGAGCGAACTGGTGGGTGGCATTTACCGGATTTGAAGAAGAGATAAAAGGAAGTGAAGGAGTCATGTCCACCTTTTTAACCGATATGGGACATCTGTTTACTTCTGCTTTAGAAGTAGAGGAGATTAGTGGTATCATACTGAATCCGTGGAACCGAACATTAATGTTAAATAAAAAATTAATAAATATTATATTGGGAAATTGTTAAAGGAAAACGAAATGGCGTTATTGATTGACAAAAGAAGAACAATTCCTTTATACTAAAATGAAGAGGTGTGATTCGTGAAAAAAGCAGAAGATTCCCAATTAAATTATAATGAAGAAGCCGTGACATGCGTAAAAAATGAGATGATACCGGATGAATATGTGACGAAGCTGGCATCCTTTTTTAAGTCGGTCAGCGAGGAGAACCGGGTGCGGATGATTTTCGCCTTATCCAAGCGGGAGATGTGTGTGAATGACATTGCAGCGGCGCTTGGCATTTCCCAATCTCTGGTGTCCCATCAGTTAAAACTGTTAAAGCTCGAAGGACAGGTGAAATCCCGAAGAGAGGGAAAGAATGTATACTATTCTCTGGATGATCAGCATGTAGTAGACATTTTTGAAGAGGCATTAAAGCACATTATGCATCGCATGGAAGAGGGGAATAAGTCCTGATTAGTAATGTGAAGGAGGAGTTAGAGCCGGAGGGCTACATTTTAAAACCGATTGACGGAAAGAAGTTAATAGAACGCATTGAGAATTATTTTCAGAGCGGGGGTAACGTATGATAAAAATGCAGACAGCGCTATTAATACTGACAGTATTTATCGCCTGTCTGTATTTTAGTGCAAAAAGAAAAAATGATATCAATCATAAGCTGTTCAGCAGTATGCTGATTATGGGAATCGTAAACCTGACCTTTGACATCGTGACCGTTTATACTGTGAATCATTTAGAAGAAGTTTCACCGGTTGTCAATCGGGTGTGCCATGATATCTTTATCGGCTCGCTCATGATTTTTGTTTTTTTAACATTCTAATATATCAGTGTCATTATTGCACAGGAAATGCAGGAAAAAGTGAAATTTCAAAATTACCGATATGTGATACTGGCGGCGTTTTTACTGATGTTAATTTTTGGAAAATTAGATTATCGTGAAACGGAAAAGGGGAATTATTCTTATGGAATGGCGGCATATGCCTGTTATCTTTTAATCGGAGCATATCTGGTACTGACAGTTATTTATGTGATACGCTACCGCTCGAAACTGAGCCAGAAGAAGCGTATTCTCATTCTGTCCGATGTTTTGCGCCCCTGAGGCAAAGATTCTGATTGTAGATGACAATGAGGTCAATTGAAAGGTGGTTCAGAATCTGTTGAAGGTAACAAAGGTGCAGACCGAGACGGTGATGAGCGGAAAAGAAATGTTAGCAAGAGTGGCACAGGAATATTTTGATATGATTCTGTTAGATCATATGATGCCGGAGCTGGATGGAATTGAAACCCTGCATCGGATGCGGAGTATGGGAGATATTCCGTGTAAAGATATGCCGGTGATTATTCTGACTGCAAATGCAGTAACCGGGGCAAGAGAGGAATATTTAGAAGAGGGATTTACGGATTTTTTAGCAAAACCGATTGACAGTACGCATCTTGAAAAAATGCTATGCACCTACCTTCCGAAAGAATTATTAGAAGAAGGTATGCCACAGGAGCATCAGGACAGCAGCAAAAAAGAGGAAACCGTATCGAAAGATATTTTAGAGGTTTTCTGTGTCACGCGGGCAGCGAAAATCCAAAAGATTACGCAGGCTTGGAAAGAAAAGAATATCAAAGCATATACGATTGAAGTTCATGCGTTAAAGAGTGCGGCAGCAGTTGTTGGAGAAAAGGAATTATCAAAAATGGCGGCACATTTGGAATATTACGGCAATCATGGAGAATGAGATGCCATAGAGCTGCATACACAAAGTCTGTTAGAGGCATACGAAGAAGCCGGTCGAAGGCTTGAAAAGCAGATTGCAGAGCCATCGGTTGAAAAACAGGAGATATCCCAGGAAAAACTGAGGGAAATTCTCATCACACTTCGACAGGCACTAGAGGACTTTGATGTAGATACAGCGGATGAGAAGATGGAACAACTGAATCATCTGATATTGCCGAAGGAGGTAGAAGCAATTAGAGAGGAGCTTCGTGTAGCAGTTGCGGATTTAGATGTGGACTGTGGAATGGGGCTGATTGATGGGGTGATGAATGAGAGTTAATTATTGATTATAACATTCAGGTAGCAAATGTTGTATCCTAACCGACCAGTCAGACGCTCACACAAAGGAATATTCCAAGTTTCCTTGTGCAGAACATTCCAATGAACCTCTGAAACCGGAAATCGTGTTCGCCGATGGACTCCACGATTTCCTGAGTTTCATTTCCATTGCACAAAAAGAAACTTTTCATATTCCTTTGTGGGAGCTGTGAATAGGCGGCTATAGAACCGTATTTGCCATCGGAAACTTATTGAGAAAAGCTCTCATTTATTTTGAGTGAAATTTAATAGAAGTAGTTGACAAATGGAAATAATAAGAATATTATAAGGATAAACATATGAATAGATGTTCAAATGAACAGATAATAAAATGATTAACAATAAGAAGAGAGGAGTCGATTTTATGAATAAAGAATTACATGAACATGAACATCATCACGATGATGGCTGTTGCTGTGGACATGAGCATGAACATGAACATCATCACGATGACGATTGCTGCTGTGGACATGAGCATCACGAACACGAACACCATGAGCACCACCATGTTGCAGACAGTATTCCGGCAGACCATAAGACGAAGGTTTATACAATTGAGAATCTGGGTTGTGCAAACTGTGCTGCAAAGATGGAGAGTCGGATTAACCAGTTAGACGAGGTTTCAGATGCGACAATTACATTTGCAACAAAACAGCTTCGTGTCAGTGCAAAGAATCCGGATGCCTTATTAAATGAGATACAGGAAATCTGTGCAGGCATTGAGGTCGGAGTACAGGTTGTAGAGAAAAAAGAGCAGCGTCAGAATACCGCACAGAAGCGGGAGAGAAAAGCAGAGCAGAAAAAAGAACTGTATACCATTATCGCAGGAGCCGTATTATTCTTAGGTACGGTGCTGGTAAATGAAGTGATGGGTTACGAGGATTACAGTTTTCCATTCTTTTTGGCATTTGCAGTGTCCTACCTGATCTTAGGTGGAGAGGTTCTTTTAAGTGCCGGTAAAAATATTTTAAAAGGCCAGATGTTTGACGAGAATTTTCTGATGAGTATTGCAACACTCGGATCATTTGCAATCCATAAATATCCGGAAGCAGTCGGCGTTATGCTGTTCTTTAGAATCGGAGAATTTTTTGAAGATGTGGCAGTTGAAAAGAGTCGAAGTCAGATCATGGAGGCAGTGGATTTAAGACCGGAAGTAGTCCTTTTAGAAAAAGACGGTCAGATCACTGAAATCCCTGCGGAAGAGGCAAAAGCAGGAGATATCGTACAGGTACGTCCGGGCGACCGTATTCCGTTAGATGGAGTTGTCATTGAAGGCGAGAGCCGTATTGATACCTCCGCAGTTACAGGCGAGCCGGTGCCGGTAGCAGTCCGAGAGGGTTCTGAGGCAGTTTCCGGGTGTGTCAATATTTCGGGACTGTTACGCATCCGCGTAGAAAAACCGTTAGAAGAATCCATGGTCAGCAGGATCTTAAATTCGGTAGAAAATGCAGCAGCAGGCAAACCGAAGATTGACCATTTTATTACAAGATTCGCAAGAGTCTATACACCGATCGTAGTTGCGCTGGCATTGTTTACGGCGATCGCCATTCCGTTGATCACAGGTCAGGAATTTTATCCTTGGATCTACACAGCATTGAGTTTTCTGGTAATGAGCTGCCCATGTGCAGTGGTACTGAGTGTTCCGCTTGCATTTTTCTGCGGGATCGGAGCAGGTTCTAAACGTGGAATCCTTTTTAAAGGCGGAGTTGCCATTGAGGCATTGAAAAATGTAAAAGCAGTTGTTATGGATAAGACGGGAACTATTACCAAAGGAAACTTCGATGTACAGAAGGTACTGACACAGGATGAGTGGTCAGAAGAAGCAGTGTTATCCATGGCGGCAGCTTGTGAAAGTGCATCGACACATCCGATCGCAGTCAGCATTGTAACAGCAGCAAAAAATAAAAATCTTTCGATCGAAAAACCAAGTGAGATTGAAGAAATTTCCGGTAAAGGAATCCGTGCCATCCAGAACGGCAGACAGCTTTTATGTGGAAATGTGAAGCTGATGCAGGCGTTTGATGTGGATTTAAGCGCTTATCAAAAAGAAGGAAGCGGCTCCGAGGTACTTTTAGCAGTAGATAAAAAATACGCAGGATGCATCATCGTTTCCGATACCTTAAAAGAAGAAGCGCCACAGGCGATCGCTCGAATCAAGGGACAGAACTTAAAGACAGTTATGTTAACCGGAGATGCGTTAGAAAGTGCAGAGGAAATTGCAGCATTAGCAGGTGTGGAAGAAGTTCATGCAAGACTGCTTCCGGAAGATAAACTTTCCGAGCTTCAAAAAATCCGTGAAAAAGACGGAAGCGTGATGTTTGTCGGTGATGGCATCAACGATGCACCGGTACTTGCAGGAGCAGATGTCGGAGCAGCGATGGGAAGTGGAGCAGATGCAGCGATTGAGGCAGCAGACGTTGTATTTATGAATTCGAACATGGATGCAATCCCGCAGGCGATCGCACTTGCAAACAAGACCGGAGCGGTAGCAATGCAAAACGTGATCTTTGCGATTGGAATCAAAGTAATCGTTATGATCTTAGGACTGACAGGAATCTATACCAATATGTGGTTAGCAGTATTCGCCGATACAGGTGTTGCATTCTTATGTATTTTGAATTCGATCCGAATTTTACGTCAGAAATAATTGAATTTATAAAAAGAAAATGCTATACTCCCTATGGGAATGAGGTTCTCCCATGGCAGTGCCAGAATGCAGTAAGCTGATGACTTCTACAAATTGTGTGAGGTCATTGGCTTTTTCTTATGTTATAAAGGATATTTTGATAAAAAAGATCAGATAAGAGGAAGTCCCTGGTGAAGGATAGCGTTCCAGTCGCTTTTTCCGTATAGAAAACGAACAACGATAATCTTTTGTTTTTCATCGTCAATAATATAGAAGGCAAGATAATTGTTTATCGTAACAAAGCGAATCCCCCACGATGATAAAACAGGATCGTCCACGAAAGGAAATTTTTCAGGAAAATTGGTAAGATTGTTTATCGTGTGCTCTGCGTGGCCTAAAAGATTGTCGGCAGCTTTCGGATTTTTTAGGACAAATTCAATGTAATCAGCGGCATTTAAGATATCCCGCTGAGCTGTGTTTGTAATATGGATGGTATAGTTCATCGTTTGCGTCGGCTCCTTATTTCAGACATCGCTTCAGAGAACGGTTTGGTGTTTCCGGTGGTAACATCGTCTAAGCCGTCTTTTAACAGACCATACAGCTCAAAGCGGCTGGTAAGTTCTTCGTAGGCTTCAATACTCATTACGGCAAGGTCACCTTTGCCATTTTTTGTGATGAATACCGGTTCGGAATAATTGTGACAAAAAGTAGATATTTCATTGTAATTGTTTCTGAGTTCAGCACTGGATTTAATGGTTGGCATAATAACACCTCCTTGTTGATAACAAAATTATACACAAATTTTGTTATATGGTCAATGTGAGGTTATTGTCAAAAGAAAAAAGGAGGAAAAAATCTTAGGAAATTGTATCTTTGTAGGAATTGGCGGAATGGCAGGAGCAGTCATTTTAGCAGGAAGCTGGATACGCTAAAACAGGAAACAAAATAAAATTTCTGCATATACTAAAGCCTGGAGGTATTGTATATGCAGAGAAATTGTACACAAATTAAAAAATGGGAAATCGCAGAATTTATATTTATCGCCATCGTGGGAACGCTGCTTCATTTTGTCTATGACTGGAGCGGACAGAATCCGGCGGTGGGCATTATCGCGTCGGTCAGTGAGAGTACATGGGAACATTTAAAGCTGCTCTTTATGCCGGCACTTTTATTTACACTGATCCAGGAGGCAGTGATTGGCAAAGATTATCCGTGCCTATTGACGCAAAAAGCAAAAGCCGTCTTAGCGGGTATGGCGTGGATCGTCGTAGGATTTTATACCTATACCGGCGTTTGGGGGAAAGATGTGGCATGGATAGATATTCTCTTGTTTTACACCGCAGTGGCATTGTATACATGGCTTTCTAAACGCAGTATAGAAAAAGAGAAAAAATACTGCAATGCAGGAGTGGGAACGGCAGTCTTTGTGCTGACCTTTATCCTGTTCTTAGTGTTTACCGTCCAATCGCCAAAGATCGGACTGTTCCGGGACCCGCAGACAGGAAGTGTAAATGTAAGTAAAATACTTGTTTAGAAAATATTTAGAAATTCCCCTATCGCAGTTTAGGAATGTGTTATAAAATATAAAAAAATTGTGATAAAATGAGGGAATAAAAATGACGATCAGAAAAAGACTATCGAGAACCAATACAAGGATTTTGCTGTTTGCGCTGTTATCGCTGTTAGTGATCGGTGTATTTATTATAGAGATTTTTGAAAAAACCTATTTAGAGCAGGCGATCAACTATGTAAAATTACAGGATCATTCCGTAGAACTGGTAGATTTTTTGGATGAATATCAATTTTCGGAGGATGAGATCGGAACACTCGGAAAAAAGATCCGGAGCTATGGTCACAACTTTTATATCGCAAAAGACAGGCAAAGAGTCAGTACGGATTTTTCTACAAAACAGCTTCGGGAGATGCAGTATTTAGATTCCTATGTTACCATCAATGAGCCGGCAGATGTATTTGTCTGGCGGACGGCAACGATGATCTTTAAAAGTTATGAGACAGAGACCGGAACCTATCAGGTGGTAGCGCTCCGCAATGATGAGAACACCAGACAGATCAATCCGAACAGGGAGACATATCGGTGGCTGATACCTATCTTTACGGCGATCGGTGTTCTGGCGATTGCGATCATTGTGGGGATCAGCAGATATTTCAGCCGGAAGTTAGAAAACAGGATCATGGAGCCGATCGAAAAGCTGATCGATGCGGCAAACCGTGTTGAGGATGGAAATTTTGAAGAGCATGTGGAATATGAGGGAGAGGAAGAGTTTGAAAAACTCTGCCATTCCTTTAACACCATGCAGGACAGTCTTGCGGCGGGCGTTGACCGGGCAGAAGAATATGATAAGGCAAAGACAGAGATGATCGCCGGAATGTCTCACGACCTTCGGACACCGCTGACCTCGATTAAAGGTTATATCAAAGGAGTCAAAGACGGAGTTGCCAATACACCACAGAAGCAGGAGCAGTATTTAGACATTGCCTATCAGAAGGCATGTGCCATGGATGTGCTGCTACGAAAACTTTCGGATTTTTCAAAGTTAGAGACCGGAAATATGCCGATGGAGCCGGTGGCGACCGATTTTGGAGCATTTTTACAGGAGATGCTGGATGATAATGAACAATACCTGAGAGAAAAAGATGTGAATGTCATATTTTTTGTACCGGAGGAAAAAGTGATCACCTGCATCGACCATGAGCAGACCAAACGCGTTCTCCGCAACATCATGGAAAACAGCATGAAATACCGTTGCAGGGAACAGGTGTTGATCCGCATGAACCTGATCCCGAATAAAGAGTCGGTCATTTTAAAGATCACGGATGACGGAGAAGGAGTACCGGAGGAAAAACTGCCGCATTTATTTGAACAGTTCTATCGTGGAGATGAGACAAGAAACAGCAGGATTGACGGAGACGGACTCGGACTGTACATAGCAAAACGCATTATAGAACAGCAGGGCGGAAGCATCAGTGCTTCAAACCATGGCGGGTTCTGTATTACGATCATACTTCCGAGAGTGGGAGAAGAACAGGAGCAGATATGAGAGAAAAAATATTAATAGTAGAAGACGAAGAAGAAATTGCAATGTTAGAGCAGGACTATCTGGAGATCAACGGATTTCAGACAAGGATCGAGAGTGATGGTGAGCAGGCGGTGGAACTGGCACTGACGGGAGAGTTTGATCTGATCTTATTGGATCTCATGCTTCCGGGCAAAAACGGCTATGATATCTGCAGAGAGATCCGCGACAAAGTGGATGTTCCGATTTTAATGGTAACGGCACGCACCGAATCCATAGACAAGGTGCTGGGTCTGGGACTTGGAGCCGATGATTACATATCGAAACCGTTTGATCCGGCAGAACTGGTAGCAAGAGTAAAATCCCACTTAAACCGTTACGAAAGACTGACGAAGAACGGTGAGCCGCAAAACGGCACCGAAGGACGGGAAAAAGATGTTATCAAAATTGATGGGATCGAGATACATACGAGAAGCTGGAAAGTATTTCGGGACGGCGAAGAGATCCGCTTCCCAAACCGTGAGTTTGAACTGTTGAAGTTTCTTGCGATGAATCCGAATATCGTTTTTTCAAAAGAGGAATTGTTTGAAAAAATCTGGGGCTATGATTATGTCGGGGATAGCGTGACCGTGACCGTACATATTAACCGGATCCGTGAAAAAATCGAAGAGGACAGCAAGAATCCAAAGATCATTGAAACGGTCTGGGGTGCGGGATACCGCCTGAATCGGTAGAAATCTTAAGAATAAATCAAGAAAATTTAGGTTTTGTTTAGAAATGTTATAAATTCTGTTTAGGAGTTTTCGTTTGGAAATTTATTTCTCCATGCTACCATAACGTTGTAGGAAATATAGCAGTCGCAGTTATATTTTTCACAATAATAAGGAGGAAAATGAATGCTCAAAAACGAATGGAAGAAGCTATTTCAAAACAAATTTATGATCGTGGTCATGATCGCGATCATCCTGATACCGACAATTTACACGGCAATTTTTGTGGGAGCCATGTGGGACCCGTATGGAAGGGTGGAACATCTTCCGGTTGCAGTTGTAAATAAGGACGTACCGGTAACTTACAAAGACAAAGAACTGAGTGTTGGAGAAGACCTGGTCAAAAATCTGAAAGAAAACAACTCTTTGGATTTTAACTTTGTAGATGCAGATACGGCAGCGGCAGGGCTTGCGAACGGTACCTATTACATGGTGCTGACCATACCAAAGGATTTCTCAAAAAATGCAACGACTCTGACAGAGAAGAATGCAAAAAAGATGATGCTGTACTATGAAACCAATCCGGGACAGAACTACATCGCATCCAAAATGAGTGAGACAGCGGTAAGCAAGATTCAGACAAACATTCGTGAAAAGATCACAACGCAGTATACGGAAACTGTATTTGAACAGTTAGGAACCATCGGAGATGGTTTTGTAGAAGCGGCAGATGGAGCATTACAGATCACAGACGGTACAGACCAGCTGTTAGACGGAAACGGACAGCTTCAGGATGGTATCGAAACCTTAAAGGACGGAACCGTTGCTTTAGAAGATGGAAGCACCAGTCTCCAGACAGGAATCAGTGCGTATACACAGGGTGTTGGAACACTGAAAGCCGGAGCAGATACGTTAAATGGCAAGAGTTCAGATTTGAACGGGGGTGTCACAAGCGTTTCTGAAGGAGTTACCTCTTTAAAGAGCGGAAGCGGAGCAATTTTAGCCGGTATGAATACAATGTCTGATGAGCTTGCAAAGAGCCTTTCCAAAGAAAACATGAAAAACATGGAAGCATTGCGGGGCGGTCTTACAAGCATCAACAAAGGGATCCAGACATTAAATACCGAACTTCAGAAAATGGATGTAGAAGGTCAGTTGAATACGACAGTGAGTGCAGTAACAGGCGGTCTTACTTCCATACAGGGAAGCCTTTTAAATTCCCAGACACATATGGGTGAGCTGCAGACAGCCATTGGAACGTTAAAAATGCAGTTATTGGCATCCGGAAAAACAGAGGATGAAGTAAATGCAATGTTGTTACCGCTGATGCAGTCCGCACAGGCGGTCGGAGGAGATGTCAGCGCGATCGCAACGACAACATCCGGTCTGGCAGATTCCTTAAAGAACAGCAATCTATCGGAAGTTACACAAAAAGTAGATACGTTAAAGAGCAATGTCAGCACACTGGCAGAAAATTCTGATGTGGTATTACCGAACAGTAGTACAACGATTGAAAAGCTGACATCCGGTTTACAGGGAGTGCAGTCCGCATTGGATAAGACCGGAGAAACGGCAGACCAGATGGGACTCATCCAGGCAATGGGTGCAGTGAATACCGGACTCGGACAGTTAGATACCGGGATCAATGGTGAAAAAGGCTTAAAAGCAGGCGTGAAAGCATATACAGATGGTGTATCCCAGCTTGCAGGTGGAGCAGAGCAGTTGACAGCGAACAGTGCAGCGTTGAACGAAGGTGCGGGAAAACTCACGAGCGGAGCAGCGGCATTAAAAGACGGAAGCAACAGACTCTATGATGGAACCGTAAGTATGCAGGAAGGGCTTTCTAAGTTAAAAGACGGAAGTGTTACACTTGCAGATAGTCTGAACGATGCCGGAGATGAAGTAAAAGCGACCAATACGGACGAAGATACCGTTGAAATGTTTGCGGCTCCGGTTGAGACAAAGGGAAGCACCTACTCCCGCATTGACAACAACGGAAGTGCAATGGCAGCTTACATGATGGGTGTAGGTCTCTGGGTGGCATGTATCGCATTCTGCGTTATGTACCCGCTGATGAAGCCGGCAGGCGAAGTCAAAAACGGTATCCGCTGGTGGTTCAGCAAAGCATCCGTATATCTGATCATTGCATCCGTTCAGGCGGTAGTCATGGTACTCATGCTCAAGCTGATCTTAGGATTCCAGCCGGAATACTTAGGAAGAACGATTTTAGTGGCAATGGTTGCCTCCATGGCATTCATGTCCGTAATGTACTTCTTTAACATCTGTTTCGACAAAGTCGGAAGTTACCTGATGCTGATCTTCATGGTATTGCAGTTAGGCGGTTCTGCCGGAACTTATCCGTTGGAATTATCCTCGGATTTCTATCATAAGATCCATGAGCGTATGCCGTTTACCTATAGCGTAAAGGCTTTCCGTTCCACCATTTCCACAGGTCAGGATATCTCCGGGGAAATGGCAGTGTTTATCGGAATGATCGTAGTGTTTAATCTGTTATCCTTAGCAGTGTTTGTTTATAAGACAAAAAAAGGAAAAAATATGATCTCGGCAGAGGTAGCCGTGGAATCATAAAAACAGCATTGACAAGTGTTACACATAGTGCTACACTAACTTACAGTTAAATAAGAATCTTCAGGGCAGGATGAAATTTCCGACCGGCGGTAAAGCCCGCGAACCGAGAGGTATGATTCGGTGTAACTCCGAAGCCGACAGTATAGTCTGGATGAAAGAAGATGCAAAAGCTGCGTAGGCAGTACACTTGTGATGCACAGTAAAGCTCTGAAATGATATTCATTTCAGAGCTTATTATATTTCACAGAAAAGAAATGAATAAAAAAGTGTAGAACCAAACAGTGAGCAACCCCCTGAACGATAGATCAGTTCAGGGGGTTTTTGGATACTTTTTTGTACAAAAATTTATATGAGAAAGATCAAAGAAACCAAAACTTTCACATCCCATACAACTACTATATGATTTGTGCACCCACAAAGTTAGGAGGAAAAACACTATGACCCCGGAAGAATATATGCAAATCGCCATCGAAGAGGCAAAAAAAGGCTCAGGCTTCACCAGCCCCAACCCACTTGTCGGAGCCGTACTCGTGAAAGACGGAAAAATCGTCGGCAAAGACTATCACCACAAATACGGAGAATTTCATGCAGAGAGAAATGCCATTTTAAACTGCAAAGAAGACTTAGCGGGAGCATCCCTCTATGTCACATTAGAGCCGTGCTGTCACTACGGGAAAACACCTCCCTGCACACAGATCATCATAGAAAAGGGGATCGAAAAAGTCTATATCGGTTCCTATGACCCGAATCCCAAAGTCAATGGCGGCGGTATTCAGCAGCTTAGAGATGCGGGAGTGGAAGTGGTTACGGAAGTACTGAAAGAAGAGTGCGACGCGCTCAACCCGGTATTTTTTCATTACATAGAAAAAAAAGAACCTTATGTAGTTTTGAAATATGCGATGACAGCAGATGGAAAAATTGCCACAAGGACCGGAGCTTCCAAATGGATCACCGGAGAGGCGGCGAGAAAACGTGTGCAGTACAGCCGTAAGATTTACAGTGGAATCATGGTGGGAATCGGAACCGTGTTAGCAGATGACCCGATGCTGACCTGTCGCTTAGAAAATGCAAAAAATCCGGTCAGGATCATATGTGACAGCAGTCTTAGGATTCCATTGGATTCCAATATTGTAAAGACAGCAAAAGAAGTACCGACCATCATAGCCTGTACGGTTGCGAAAGAAGGCAAAGAAAAATCAAAACAGGATTTAATTATAGAAGAAAAGATGGAAAAGTTACAGCAGGCAGGATGCGAAGTGATCCATATCGGAAGAACCAAAACCGGAGTAGATCTGAAAGAACTGATGAAGCTGCTCGGAGAAAAAGGCATCGACAGCATCCTGTTAGAGGGCGGGAGCAGCCTGAACTATTCGGCATTGCAGGCAGGCATTGTATCAAAAGTAGAAACCTATATCGCACCAAAGATATTCGGAGGCGAACTGGCAAAGACACCGGTTGGCGGAATAGGCGTAGAAGAGCCGGGGCAGGCATTTTTCTTGAAAAATCCGAAAATCACACAGATAGAACAAGACATACTGATGGAATGGGAGGTGGGAACTTGTTCACGGGAATCGTAGAAGAAATCGGAAAAATCGCAGGAATTCAAAAGGGAGCAAAGTCAGCGGTGCTGACGATACAGGCAGAAAAAGTATTGGAGGATGTTCATATCGGAGACAGCATCGCCGTCAATGGAGTCTGCCTGACCGTTACATCTTTTGAAAAAAACACTTACACCGCAGATGTGATGAATGAAACCCTGCAACGAAGTTCACTCGGAAGCCTGAGTATTGGCAGCAGTGTGAATTTAGAGCGGGCAATGGCGGCAAACGGGCGGTTTGGAGGTCATATCGTGTCGGGACATATCGACGGAACCGGAACGATTACACAGGTCAGAAGAGATGACAATGCCATTTGGTATACGATCATGGCAGAAGCGTCCCTGATGAAATACATTGTAGAAAAAGGCTCCATAGCGATTGATGGTATCAGCCTGACCGTCGCAAAACGGAGTGACAAAGATTTTTCCATATCCATGATACCGCATACGGCAAAAGAGACAATCTTATCGCAGAAGAAAGCGGGGGATGTGGTCAATCTTGAAAACGACATCATTGGAAAATATGTAGAACAGTTACTACAGTATGACAAAAAAGAAGAAAAACAGAGCCGCCTGACAAAAGAATTTTTATTGCAGGCAGGCTTTTAGAAAGGAGCAAAAATTATGTTTCAATTTAACACAGTAGAAGAAGCACTGGAGGACTTAAAGAAAGGAAAGCTGATTCTGGTAACAGATGATGAAGACCGCGAAAATGAGGGCGATTTAATCTGTGCGGCAGAATTTGCAACAACGGAAAACGTCAATTTTATGGCAACACATGCCAAAGGTCTGATCTGTATGCCGATGGGAGAAGAAATCATAAAAAAATTGCAGATACCGCAGATGGTCAGCAACAACACCGATAACCATGAGACGGCGTTTACCGTATCCATTGACCATGTCGATACCACCACCGGAATTTCAGCAGCGGAGCGTTCGATCACAGCAATGAAATGTGTGGATGAGGATGCGAAGCCGGAGGACTTCCGCAGACCGGGACATATGTTTCCATTATTGGCAAAACCAAACGGAGTCTTAGAAAGAAACGGCCACACAGAGGCAACGGTGGACTTAATGAAGTTAGCAGGATTAAAGGAGTGCGGACTTTGCTGCGAGATCATGCGTGACGATGGAACGATGATGAGAACGCCGGAATTAAAGGAGATGGCACAAAAATATAATCTGAAATTTATTACCATCCGTGCTTTGCAGGAATACCGGAAAGTTCACGACAAACTGGTAGAGCAGGTGGCAGCAGTTAAAATGCCAACCAAATATGGAAACTTCCGCGCATACGGATACATCAACAAATTAAACGGGGAACATCATGTGGCACTGGTCAAAGGCGATATCGGAGATGGAAAAGATGTGCTATGTCGTGTGCATTCGGAATGTCTGACCGGAGATGTATTTGGCTCCGAGCGCTGTGACTGCGGAGAGCAGTTTGCAAAAGCCATGGAAGCAATCGAGAGAGAAGGACGGGGAATTTTACTCTATCTTCGTCAGGAAGGACGAGGTATCGGACTGATCAATAAATTAAAAGCCTATGAACTTCAGGAAAAAGGAATGGACACCGTAGAGGCAAATCTGGCGCTCGGTTTTGATGATGATGAGAGAGAATACTACATAGGCGCACAGATTTTACGGGATTTAGGAGCGAAATCCTTAAGACTGTTAACCAACAATCCGTTAAAAATCGAAGGACTGGAAGATTTTGGACTGGAGATCAAGGAGCGGGTGCCGATTCAGATTGCATTGACACCGTATGACAAATTTTATCTGATCACCAAGAAAAATAAGATGGGACATATCCTGGATTATCAGGAGAAATAGAATGTCACACATTCTAACTATTAAAAAAGTAAGGACAGTACATTAGCAAAAAACATAAAAATAAAAAGGAGATTTTATTATGAACGTATTTGAAGGAAAAGTAGTATCAGAGGGAATGAAAGTAGGAATCGTAGCAGCCAGATTCAACGAATTCATCGTAAGCAAATTGGTGGCAGGTGCACAGGATGCACTCGTCAGACACGATGTAAAAGAAGAGGACATCGACCTTGCATGGGTGCCGGGAGCATTTGAAATCCCGCTGATCGCATCAAAAATGGCGAAGAGTGGAAAATACGATGCAGTCATTGCGTTAGGAGCAGTTATCCGTGGTTCAACAACACACTACGATTATGTATGCAGCGAAGTATCGAAAGGAATTGCAAACGTGTCCTTAAATTCCGATATCCCGGTTATGTTCGGCGTGATCACAACGGAAAATATCGAGCAGGCAATCGAACGTGCCGGAACAAAAGCAGGAAACAAAGGTTATGACTGTGCTTTAGGTGCCATCGAAATGGTAAATCTCATCCGCAATATCGAAAAGTAAAATTATTGTAAAATGGTAAAGAAAGGATATACTTTTTGATTTTCCGTGTTATAATAAACCTGTGAGAGAAGAAGAGAGAAGAGAAAAAAGGAGGTTTATTATGAGCAGGAACCTATTGACGTTAACAATTGGAAAACAGAAAAACATTGCATTGATCGCACATGATGCGAAAAAAGAAGAGCTGATCAGTTGGTGTGATGAGCACAAAAAACTTTTAAGTAAACACTTTTTATGCGGAACAGGGACAACTGCCCGCATGATTACGGATAGAACCGGACTTCCGGTAAAGGGCTACAATAGCGGTCCTCTTGGCGGTGACCAGCAGATTGGTGCAAAGATCGTAGAGGGAAGAATTGATTTTGTAATATTCTTTTCGGACCCACTTACCGCGGCACCGCATGACCCGGATGTAAAAGCATTGCTCCGTGTGGCACAGGTATACGATATCCCAATCGCCAATAACCGGGCAACAGCCGATTTTATGATCACATCCCCGCTGATGGATCAGGAATATGACCATGATGTCATAGATTTCCAGAGGAATATTGCAGAGCGTGCAAAGACGCTTTAGGAAAATAAAAAGTTAATTTTTACTCAAAATTTTTTACAAGTAAAATAGTGCGAATTTGCCGTCTCCCAGACTTTTTGAAGTTTGGGAGACATTTTTTTTAGGTATTTTGTACATTGACTTTGCATCCCCCTATGTTAGCATGTCTACAAAGCATATTTTCTTTTTCTCATGGCATTGCTATTTCACGATTTCTTTTATCATTTCAGAAAATTCATGCTTTTATTCAAGTGAACAAGAGCAGGATTTTTTGAGACATATAAAAGATGCATGAACCAATATTTTCATAAAATTCTGCCGTACAGAAAAGGAGGACTTTTATGGAAAGAACAAAGAGATATCCGAAAGTTCCGAAGGGGAATCCTTATAGGGATTCCCAACGTCCACTCGCACCACACGGCAGTACAAGACCATTAGAAGATACCGGAAGACCGATTTCCTCTGCCATAACTTTTCCATGGAATCTTTTCATTTCCGTGCCAAGGAGATACGCAAGCACGGCAGGCTGCAGTCCTGTGGTATAGGAATTGATCAGGAAGAAAAGCGGATCGTCAGAAAGGATCTGTGTACAAAGCTTTACCAGAGGATGAATGGCTTCTTCAATCTTCCAGATTTCGCCTTTCGGACCTCTTCCGTAAGATGGAGGATCCATAATAATGGCATCATAATGATTACCGCGTCGGATCTCACGTTCTACGAATTTGACGCAGTCATCGACAAGCCAGCGGATCGGTGCATCTTTCAGACCACTGGCAACAGCATTTTCTTTTGCCCATGTAACCATGCCTTTTGAAGCATCTACATGAGTTACACTTGCACCGGCAGCTGCAGCGGCTAATGTAGCACCGCCTGTATATGCAAAGAGATTTAAAACCTTCACGGGACGATTGGCATGTTTGATCTTTTCAGAGAACCAGTCCCAGTTGACAGCCTGCTCCGGGAACAGACCGGTATGCTTAAAGCTGAAAGGTTTTAAGTGAAAAGTCAGATTCTTATAGTGTAAGTCCCACTGTTGTGGAAGATCAAAGAACTCCCATTCACCACCGCCTTTTTTGCTGCGGTGATAATGTCCGTTCTTACGTCTCCATTCCTTTCGGGTTTTTGGAGTATCCCAAATGACCTGAGGGTCCGGACGAACGAGAATGTAATCTCCCCAGCGTTCGAGTTTTTCTCCATTGGAGCAGTCAATAACTTCATATTCTTTCCAATTATCAGCAATCCACATAATGAGTTCCTTCCTATATAATATAATCTATCATCATCGTGTAAGACATGAGCGTCTTACAATCAAAATAGTCCAGTACCTATTTTACACACATCTGATATAAAAGTAAAATAGAAAAAGCACTTGAGCAGACATTTTTGATTTGTTATAATAAAAATAAGATAAAAAGTTGAAACGTGAAGTTTAAAATGAGAGGTAGATGTCGATGTATCTGGAATGGATGGGAAAAAACCGTGCTTTTGTGGAAAAATTCATAAGATATGCGAATACATATGCAGCGGTTTATAAAAAAGAGGCACTGTATGGAACGGATATACCGATTTCCTTTGAGCAGGTGCAGGTATTGGAGTATCTTTTAGAAAACGAGCAGTTGAATCAGAATATGTCAATGATCGCAAGTCGTCTGGGAATTACTCCAAGTAATTTTACGCGAATCGTAAACAAGCTGTCCGGAAAGAATTTATTAGAGAAGTACTATGTAGAAGGCAATCGCAAGAACATAGTGATCCGTGTTACGGATTTTGGAAAAGAGCAGTACAGCTCATATTCTAAATGGATTTATGAGAATTCATTCTCAAAATTATTCGTGCGCATGGAGAAGGTGCCGGAAGAGATATTATGGGAGCTTGCGCAGGGATTTGAAGAGGCATTATGGTTACAGGAAAAGAGCAGTACGGAGGGGAAACTGATTCCTGTAGGCGAGACAAAAAAATAGGATGAGTGTCAAAAAGTGTACAGGGAGTAAAGAAATGTACACTTTTTTGTTGCAATTTTTAGGATTCTGCGTTAGAATAAAAAACAGAAAAGATAATTGCAAGTTGCAATAAAAATATTGCAAGAAGAAATAAAAAGGAGCGACGGAGATGAAGAGCGAAGCTTTTAAGTACAAATCAGCAGATAAAAAGACAATGATCGATGCAGTTCGCTGGCTGCCGGATAATGGAGAATATAAAGCGGTTCTTCAGATAACGCATGGAATGGTAGAATACAAAGAGCGTTATATGCCATTTGCAGAGTTTATGACAGAGAATGGTTTTATGGTGGTAGCACATGATCACTTAGGACATGGCGAATCCGTAAGTTCTAAAAAAGACTGGGGATATATGGCAGAGGGACATCCTTCCGATATTCTGGTAAAAGATATGCATACACTGCGTACCACGATCCAAAAGGAAAATCCGGGAAAACCATATTTTATGTTAGGACACAGCATGGGCTCCTATATGCTGCGAAAATATCTTGCAAAATACAGAAAAGGTTTAGACGGAGCGATTGTCATGGGAACCGGATGCATCGGAGATGCGACAACAAAGCTGGCGATGACACTTACGAAAGTAATGGCAAAATTCCATGGCTGGAGATACTACAGTCCGTTTTTAGAGAGCCTGACATTCTTAGGGCCATATAAAAAATATGACGTAACCGGAAAAAATGCACCGAAGAGCTGGCTGACGAAAGATACCGACATCGTAAAGGCATACTATTCCAATCCGAAATGTACCTTTAAATTCTCATTAAATGCATATATGGGACTTTTTGAAGCAGTATATTTTGATAACCAGAAAAAGAACATCGATAAGATACCAAAAGAACTTCCGGTATTTATCGTATCCGGTGAAGATGATCCGGTCGGAGATCTGGGCGAAGGAGTAAAGAAAGTATATCAGAAGTTCCTTCAGGCAGGCATGAAAGATGTGTCCTGCAAACTTTACAAAAATGACAGACATGAGATACTGAATGAGACCGACAGAGAACAGGTATATGCAGACCTGTTAGGATGGATGAAAAAACGTATCAAATAAGAAATAAGGAAAGAAAAAGACGTTTTTTGAAGATTGTACGAAAAAAAATACAATATTTTCAAAAAACGTCTTGCACATTATGGAAATGTCCTGTATACTAAATCTTGCTGTGACATTGATAGCGTAGAAGCGTGAGGTTGCTGCTTTACATAGCAGGTTTTCCGTGGAGCGAATGTCAAGTTAGGAAACTGGCGACAAGTCACTGTACGAAACTACTATAACGGCCACTGCGATGTGGTAACAACGTGTGGGTTCTCACGACACACACGGGAGAGTGTACAGTCACCGCTTGTCGTACTCGATTATAAGTACGAAAAGGAGGCGACTTTTTTTATGGCAAGTCAAGTAATGAGAATCACTTTGAAAGCGTATGATCATCAGTTAGTAGATGCATCCGCTAAGAAAATCATCGAAACTGTAAAGAAAAACGGATCTAAGGTGAGTGGACCTGTACCACTTCCGACAAAGAAGGAAGTAGTTACAATCTTAAGAGCTGTTCACAAATACAAAGATTCCAGAGAGCAGTTCGAGCAGAGAACTCATAAGAGACTGATCGATATCATCACACCAACCCAGAAGACGGTAGATGCATTATCCAGATTAGAAATGCCAGCAGGTGTCTACATCGACATCAAAATGAAAAACAAATAATTAAGGTAACAATCCTGAAGGGTTAGATATAGAAGTTTTGCGAAACAAAAACGCAGCCACTTATATCGACTGTTCTAGGATGAACGGTTCCGCTGCCCCCGCAAAAGCCGGGTAAGAAGCGTTCCGCTGTAGAGAAAACAGGAGGTAAAAGAATGAAGAAAGCAATTTTAGCTACTAAAGTCGGAATGACTCAAATCTTCAATGCAGATGGAGTATTAACTCCGGTTACTGTATTACAGGCTGGACCATGTGTAGTAACACAGATCAAAACTGTTGAGAATGATGGTTACAGTGCAGTACAGGTTGGCTACATGGACAAAAAAGAAAAAGTTGTTACAAAAGATGCCAACGGAAAGAAAGAAATCAGAAACAGACATGGTGTTACAAAGGCAGAGAAAGGTCATTTTGACAAAGCCGGAGTATCCGCAAAGAGATATGTCAGAGAGTTCAAATTTGAGAATGCTGCTGATTACAACTTAGCAGACGAGATCAAAGCTGATATTTTTGCAGAAGGCGACAAGATCGACGCAACTGCAATTTCAAAAGGTAAAGGTTTCCAGGGTGCGATCAAGAGACATGGTCAGCACAGAGGACCTATGGCGCACGGTTCTAAATTCCACCGTCATCAGGGTTCTAACGGTGCTTGTTCTTCGCCAAGTAAGGTATTCAAAGGAAAAGGAATGCCTGGACAGATGGGACATGTAAAAGTAACTGTACAGAATCTTGAAGTAGTAAAAGTGGATGCAGAGAACAACCTGCTTTTAGTAAAAGGTGCCGTACCGGGACCTAAGAAATCATTAGTAACAATCAAAGAGACCGTAAAGGCAGGAAAGTAGTGCCGGGTTAGGAAAGGAGGAACTTAACGATGGCTAAAGTAGCTGTTTATAATATGGAAGGCAAAGAAGTTGGAAGTATGGACTTAAACGATGCTGTATTCGGTGTAGAAGTAAATGAACACTTAGTACACATGGCAGTCCTGCAGCAGCTTGCAAATAACCGCCAGGGAACACAGAAAGCTAAAACGCGTTCCGAAGTGCGCGGCGGTGGTAGAAAACCATGGAGACAGAAAGGAACAGGTCATGCAAGACAGGGTTCTATCAGAGCTCCACAGTGGAAAGGCGGCGGAGTTGTATTCGCACCGGTTCCAAGAGACTACTCTTTCAAATTAAACAAGAAAGAGAAAAGAGCAGCATTAAAATCTGTTCTGACATCCAGAGTTCAGGAGAACAAATTCATCGTTGTAGATGAGTTAAAGATGGATGAGATCAAAACAAAGACATTCAAAGGTGTGTTAGATAACCTGAATGCAGAAAAAGCACTGGTTGTTTTAAATGACATGGATGCAAACGTAATTGCTTCTGCAAAGAACATCCCAACAGTTAAGACAACACAGACAAACGAGTTAAATGTATTTGATGTATTAAAATACAACACAGTCGTTGTAACAAAAGACGCTGTGGCAACAATCGAGGAGGTGTACGCATAATGGCAAATATTCAGTACTATGATGTAATCCTCAAACCGGTTATTACAGAAAAAAGCATGAATGCAATGGCTGAAAAGAAATATACTTTCTTAGTTCATCCGGAAGCAAACAAGAGCATGATCAAAGAAGCAGTAGAGAGAATGTTCGAGGGAACAAAAGTAGCAAGCGTTAACACCATGAACATGGATGGAAAGAAGAAAAGACGCGGCATGGTTGTAGGAAAAACTGCTAAGACCAAAAAAGCAATCGTGAAGTTAACAGAGGACAGCAAAGATATCGAAATCTTCGCAGGACTGTAAGAAGAACTTCCTTAGAAACTAAGCACAGACAAGTGCGATAATAAACAATTGAAAGGAGAAAGACAATGGGAATTAAGACATATAACCCATATACACCTTCCAGAAGAAATATGACAGGTTCCGATTTCTCTGAAATTACAAAGAATACACCGGAGAAGTCCTTACTTGTTTCTTTACAGAAGAATGCTGGTCGTAACAACCAGGGTAAAATCACTGTAAGACACCAGGGTGGTGGAAACAGAAAGAAATACAGACTCGTAGATTTCAAACGTAATAAAAAAGACGGAATCCCGGCAAAAGTAGTCGGAATCGAGTACGATCCAAACAGAACAGCAAACATCGCATTAATCTGCTACGCAGATGGCGAAAAATCATATATCCTTGCACCGGAAGGACTGACAGACGGAATGACAGTAGTCAGCGGCGCAGAGGCAGAGATCAGAGTAGGTAACTGCCTTCCACTTGCAAACATCCCGGTAGGTACTCAGGTACACAACATCGAGTTACTTCCAGGAAAAGGCGGTCAGTTAGCACGTTCCGCAGGTATGAGCGCACAGCTTATGGCAAAAGAAGGAAAATATGCAACACTTCGTCTTCCATCCGGAGAGATGAGAATGGTTCCAATCAACTGCCGTGCAACTGTTGGAGTTGTAGGAAATGGCGACCATAACCTTATTAACATTGGTAAAGCAGGACGTAAGCGTCACATGGGTATCCGCCCAACAGTTCGTGGTTCTGTTATGAACCCGAATGACCATCCACATGGTGGTGGTGAAGGTAAAGCACCGGTTGGACGTCCGGGTCCATGTACACCTTGGGGCAAACCTGCACTTGGCTTAAAGACCAGAAAGAAGAAAAAACAGTCTAACAAGCTTATCGTAAGAAGAAGAGACGGAAGAGCAATCAAATAAGGAGGATAGCTATTATGGCACGTTCATTAAAAAAAGGACCATTTGCGGACGCAAGTTTACTGAAGAAGATTGATGCTATGAACGCTTCCGGAGACAAGAGTGTCATCAAGACATGGTCCCGTCGTTCTACAATCTTTCCACAGATGGTTGGACATACAATTGCAGTCCATGATGGAAGAAAACATGTACCTGTATATATCACAGAAGATATGGTTGGTCACAAATTAGGTGAGTTCGTAGCAACCAGAACTTACAGAGGACATGGAAAAGACGAAAAGAAATCAAAAGTTCGTTAATGATAGATTTGAAAGGAGGTTTCATCCATGGCAAAAGGACATAGATCCCAGATAAAAAGAGAAAGAAATGCAGTAAAAGATACCAGACCTTCTGCAAAGTTATCTTATGCAAGAATATCTGTTCAGAAAGCATGCTTCGTATTAGATGCCATCCGTGGCAAAGACGTACAGACAGCACTTGGTATTTTAATGTATAATCCAAGATACGCATCCAGCGTCATCGAGAAGTTATTAAAATCTGCAATCGCAAACGCAGAGAACAACAACGGAATGAGCGCAGAGAACCTTTACATTGCAGAATGTTATGCAAATAAAGGACCGACAATGAAGAGAATCAGACCAAGAGCACAGGGTAGAGCTTATAGAATCGAAAAGAGAATGAGCCACATTACAATCGTGCTTGATGAAAGATAAGGAGGGCAAACATGGGACAGAAAGTAAATCCTCATGGCTTAAGAGTCGGAGTTATCAAAGACTGGGACTCCAAATGGTATGCGGAAGCTGATTTTGCTGATCTGTTAGTAGAAGACTATAAGATCAGAACATATCTTAAGAAAAAATTATACGCAGCAGGAATCTCTAAGATTGAGATCGAAAGAGCTTCTGATCGCGTAAAAGTAATCGTATATACAGCAAAACCGGGCGTTGTAATCGGAAAAGGCGGAGCTGAGATCGAAAGAGTAAAAGGTGAATTACAGAAATTCACAGACAAGAAATTATTAGTAGACATCAAAGAAGTAAAAAGACCGGACAAAGATGCTCAGTTAGTAGCAGAGAACATCGCATTACAGTTAGAGAACCGTGTTTCCTTCCGTCGTGCAATGAAATCCTGCATGGGCAGAACAATGAAAGCCGGAGCATTAGGAATCAAAACATCCTGCTCAGGTCGTCTTGGCGGAGCTGATATGGCTCGTACAGAGTTCTACAGCGAAGGAACTATTCCGCTTCAGACATTAAGAGCAGACATTGATTATGGATTCGCAGAAGCAGACACCACATACGGAAAAGTTGGTGTAAAAGTATGGATCTATAAAGGCGAAGTACTTCCGACAAAAGAAGGTAAGGAAGGAGGAACGAAATAATGTTAATGCCAAAAAGAGTAAAACATCGTAAACAGTTCCGTGGTTCCATGAGAGGAAAAGCAAGCAGAGGTAACAAGATCACTTACGGTGAATATGGTATCGTTGCAATGGAGCCATGTTGGATTCGTTCCAACCAGATCGAGGCAGCCCGTGTTGCCATGACACGTTATGTAAAACGTGGTGGTAAAGTATGGATTAAGATTTTCCCGGATAAGCCGGTAACTCATAAACCTCTTGAAACTCGTATGGGTAAAGGAAAAGGTGCATTAGAGTACTGGGTAGCAGTAGTTAAACCAGGTCGTGTAATGTTTGAAATTGCTGGAGTTCCAGAAGAAACAGCTCGTGAAGCATTACGTCTTGCTACACATAAATTACCTTGCAAATGTAAAGTAGTTTCACGTGCAGACTTAGAAGGCGGTGAATCAAATGAAAACTAGTAAATATTTAGAAGAATTAAAGACTCAGTCAGCTGAGCAGTTAAATGAGCAGTTAGTTGAAGCAAAGAAAGAACTTTTCAATTTAAGATTCCAGAATGCCACAAATCAGTTGGATAATACAAGCAGAATCAAAGAGGTTCGTAAGAACATCGCCAGAATTCAGACGATTATCTCACAGAAGGCAAAAGAAGCTTAAGGAATTATCGGGAAAGGAGACAAATCGTGGAAGAAAGAAATCTTAGAAAAACACGTACAGGTATTGTTGTATCCGATAAGATGGATAAGACCATCGTTGTGGCAATTAAAGACAACGTAAAGCATCCTCTTTACAACAAGATCGTAAAGAAAACCTATAAATTAAAAGCCCATGACGAGAACAACGAATGTCATGTTGGTGATACCGTAAAAGTAATGGAAACAAGACCTTTATCCAAAGATAAGAGATGGAGACTTGTGGAAATCATGGAAAGAGCGAAATAATTAGAAGGAGGCTGCTAGAATGATTCAACAGGAAAGTAGACTGAAAGTCGCTGACAATACCGGTGCAAAAGAATTACTCTGCATCCGTGTAATGGGCGGTTCTACAAGAAGATATGCACAGATTGGTGATATCATTACCGCTACTGTTAAAGATGCAACACCAGGCGGCGTTGTAAAAAAAGGTGACGTTGTAAAGGCAGTAGTAGTTCGTACAGTAAAAGGTGCCCGTCGTAAAGATGGTTCTTATATTAAATTCGATGAGAATGCTGCTGTTATTATCAAAGATGACAAAACTCCAAGAGGAACCCGTATTTTTGGACCAGTAGCAAGAGAGCTTCGTGAGAAACAGTTTATGAAGATTGTTTCTTTAGCTCCGGAAGTATTGTAGGAGGTACTTTTGATGGCAACAATGAAAATTAAAAAAGGTGATACAGTCAAAGTGATCACTGGAAAAGATAAAGACAAAGAGGGCAAAGTAATTGCCGTAAACAGAAAGAACAATACTCTTTTAGTTGAAGGTGTCAACATGGTTACAAAACATACAAAACCAAGTATGGCAAATCAGCAGGGCGGTATTGTACATCAGGAAGGACCGATTGATGCGTCAAACGTAATGTACGTTCACAACGGAAAACCAACCAGAATCGGTTTCAAGATGGACGGAGACAAAAAAGTACGTTTTGCAAAATCAACAGGTGATGTAATCGACTAATAGAAGGAAGGAGGTCCAGTATCTTGAGTAGATTAAAAGAAACATATCAGAATGAGATCGTAGATGCTATGATGAAAAAATTCGGATATAAAAATATTATGGAAGTGCCGAAGCTCGACAAAGTTGTTGTAAACATGGGTGTTGGCGAGGCAAAAGAAAATGCAAAGATTTTAGATGCAGCCATGAAAGACATGGAGACTATCACAGGTCAGAAAGCGGTTCCTACAAGAGCCAAGAACTCCATTGCTAACTTCAAATTAAGAGAAGGAATGCCGATCGGATGTAAGGTAACCTTACGCGGCGAAAAAATGTATGAGTTCGTTGACCGTTTGATCAACTTAGCATTACCACGTGTACGTGACTTCAGAGGAGTAAATCCAAACGCATTTGACGGAAGAGGTAACTATGCACTTGGTATTAAAGAGCAGTTAATTTTCCCGGAGATCGAGTATGACAAAGTAGACAAAGTAAGAGGTATGGATATCATCTTTGTTACTACTGCAAAGACCGACGAAGAGGCGCGTGAATTATTAACACAGTTTAATATGCCGTTTGCAAAATAATAGGAGGGAATTTTAATGGCTAAGAAATCAATGAAAGTAAAACAGCAGCGTAAGCAGAAATTCTCTACCAGAGAATACAATCGTTGCAGAATCTGTGGTCGCCCACATGCATATTTAAGAAAATATGGTATCTGCCGTGTATGCTTCCGTGAGTTAGCATATAAAGGACAGATTCCAGGAGTAAAGAAAGCTAGCTGGTAGCCCGAAAGCACTTAGCGAATGCAAGCCGTAAGGCGCAGCATGAGGTTAGTGCGAGGGCGTTCCGTGAGATTAGCGAGACCGAGCCGAAGGCGAAAGTCGAGGTTAGCGAACGGAACATCCTTGTGAAACACAGTTATCGAAGCTTAAACAGAATAACAGGAGGAAACACAATCATGACAATGAGTGATCCAATTGCAGATATGCTTACAAGAATCCGTAATGCAAATACTGCGAAACATGATACAGTAGATGTTCCATCTTCCAAAATGAAATTAGCGATTGCAGATATTCTTGTAAAAGAGGGATATATTGCTTCATATGAAATCGTAGATGATGGTGCATTTAAGAACATCCATATGACATTAAAATATGGTGCAGACAAGAATGAAAAAATCATCACTGGTATTAAGAGAATTTCCAAACCGGGTCTTCGTGTATACGCAGGCAAGGATGAGATCCCGAGAGTACTTGGTGGCTTAGGAATTGCAATCCTTTCCACAAACCAGGGTGTTATCACAGACAAAGAAGCCAGAAAACTTCAGGTTGGTGGCGAAGTATTAGCATTTGTTTGGTAGGCATTGAACACTTAGCGAATGCAAGCCGTAAGGTGCAGCATGAGGTTAGTGAGAAAGCCCTTCCCGAGACTTAGCGGTGGCGAGCCGTAGGCGAAGACAGCGTGTTAGTCGAGCGGAAGAGTGGAACTGCCATAAAGTAAAGATATAGTATTAGCAACCTGTCCATTCATCAGGACAGATTCAAACAAAATTTTAGGAGGTACGGGCATGTCACGTATAGGAAGAATGCCAATCGCAGTACCGGCAGGCGTAACTGTTGATATTGCAGAAAATAATCATGTGACTGTAAAAGGTCCAAAGGGAACTCTTGAGAGAACACTCCCTACAGAAATGGAAATCAAAAAGGAAGGCGACGAGATCATCGTTACCAGACCAAATGATTTAAAGAAAATGAAATCCTTACATGGTCTGACAAGAACTCTGATCAACAACATGGTAATCGGTGTAACAGACGGATATACCAAAGAGTTAGAGGTAAACGGAGTAGGTTACAGAGCTCAGAAGTCAGGCAAAGTATTGACATTGCATTTAGGATATTCCCATCCGGTAGAAATGGAAGATCCGGAAGGTTTAGAGTCCAAAGTAGATGGTAACAAGATTGTCATCTCAGGTATTGATAAAGAAAAAGTTGGCCAATATGCGGCAGAAATCAGAGACAAGAGAAGACCTGAGCCATATAAGGGCAAGGGAATCAAGTATGCTGATGAAGTAATCAGACGTAAAGTTGGTAAGACTGGTAAGAAATAATTAAAGGAGTGACGGAAAATGGTTAATAAAAAATCTAGAGCATTAGTTCGTGAGAAAAAACACAGAAGAATGCGTAATCACCTTTCTGGAACAGCCGAGAGACCTCGTTTAGCTGTATTCAGAAGTAATAATCATATGTATGCTCAAATTATTGACGATACAGTTGGAA
>OGCQ01000656.1_pt1 | contig 52573 bp, 61 predicted proteins | sample 1570161 | NCBI WGS metagenome assembly OGCQ01 (sample SAMEA4384402, study PRJEB24528) | human gut metagenome | reverse complement strand
CCGACCGGCCCCCGGGGAGAAAAGGGAGAGCCTGGTGCACAGGGGCTCCAGGGAGAAGTTGGTCCCACGGGTCCGCAAGGCATCCAAGGGGAGGCCGGCTTACAAGGGGAGATGGGCCCGACTGGCCCCCGGGGAGAAAAGGGAGAACCTGGCCCTACGGGCCCCCAAGGAACCCAGGGTCAGGCAGGGCCAGTGGGAGCACAAGGGGAGACAGGACCGCAGGGGCTTGCCGGGGAAACACCGAAAATTGCGGTGGAAGAGGACACCCCCGTGAGCTATAAGGTGAGTTTCAAGACATCGGAGCAAAGCTTTATCAGTCCGAACCTAAAATCGAACATCAAATATTACAATCTGGATCTTTCTAAGGCAGGCAGCATGGTCAATATTCCAATTGAAAATTTGGTGCTGACCTACCAAAATGTCTCTACGTCTGCCCTGCGGATTGGTATTCAGGCCTTGAGTACCAGTGTTCCTGTTTTGGCAGATATCCGGCGGGCCAGCATTTACAACTCAGGTGCGGTGGAGGCCCAGAGCAACAACAACGCGACCATTACAACGAGATTGGTTTTGGATGACATTGTTTACAGCAATTCTGAGGAAACCCATTGGATGCGTATCCGTCAGCGTGATCCAGACAGCCAGCTCTGGTCTATGTGTGAGGTCCGAACCTTTGCTTCCCAAGGAGGGGCGAGAACGTCGATTTGTGTAGAATGGCTCTACATGCAGGCAAGCTTTGTGGCGCCGTCCTGAAAGAGTGCCTTGATTCTAAACAGAATCAAGGCACTCTTTCCAGCTTTAGCAACAGACAATTATGGGAACTGGGGGACGAGAGCACGGTCTGCTGATCCGGGCGGTTCTGTCTGGGGTGGTAGGAGTGCTGTTTGGAATGCTTTCCTATTTTGCGGCGGCGCAGATTATGTTAGGACTGTTGGAGGGGAGGCCTGGTGATACATTTTATTTGGGGTGGTGCGCTTCGGCACATTTGAGCTTTCTGCTCCGTGCCACGCTGTATTCCTTGGTAGTGTCCCAGCCTCATAAAGCGACCTTTACAATATTAAAGCGGATGCTGCAAAAGGCCATGGAGGTGCTGACACGGGAGAAAACTGTGCCGATGATTGTCCGCCAGCTGAAAACCGTCTGCAATGCGGATCAAATCCTGGTTTTGGACCGGAGAAAGATTGTCCAGGGAGGGACCCATGACACGTTGGTAACCCAGAGGGGTATTTACCGTAATTTTGTGATCGAGCGAACAGTCTCTGATTGCTGGATCCTTCGAGAAAGTGAAATGGACAGGGAACAGGGCCGACAAATGAAACAATGCACGCATTTTTGCGTGCATCATTTTTCATGTATTCTCTGTTTCAGGGGAGTTGCTCTCTTCCTCTCTTTGGCATAACTGCTTCATAAGACGAAAATACAACAGCACGGCTACCAGGGCAGCCAGTGTCTCAGCCACCGGAAAAGTTGCCCAAACACCATTTAAGCCCCAGAAACGAGAGAAAACAAGGGCCAGCGGAGGGATGATGATAAGCTGGCGGATACAGGAGACAGCAAGGGAACGCAGACCTTTCCCCAAAGCCTCAAAGCACCCCGCCAGAACGGTCCCCAGCGTGGAGACCAGAAAGCCGAGACTGGTGATGCGTAGCATGGGAACCCCTACGGCGATGAGAGCGCGGTCCGCATCAAACAGGCCCATGATCTGCGTGGGAAGAAGCCAGGCTAACAAGGTCCCTGCCGCCATGATGACGGCGGTGAGAATTAAACTCCATCGAATAATGTGGCGCATGCGGTCCTGGCGGCCTGCACCATAGTTGTAGCTTATTAGAGGGCGCATGCCTTGAATCAGACCGTTGGCCGGCATGTAGACAAAGGTTTGCAGTTTGAAATATAGACCGAACGCAGCAACCGCCAGGGCATGGAGCTCCACCAACAGCGCGTTCAAAATGCCAACCAGCAGGCTGGGCATGGCGGTCATCAGACCGGATGGCACACCAACGGCGTAAATTCGTTTGGCGATGCTGCGGTCAGGGCGCATGTCCGGAAGGGTGATGTGGATGCCGGGGTTGGTCCGGAAAAAGTAGAGTACGGCCAAGCTGCAGGCTGTCATCTGCCCGGCCACCGTGGCGACTGCGGCACCGGTGACACCCAGGGCAGGCAGCCCCAATAAACCAAAAATTAGAATGGGGTCCAGGACGATATTGACAATGGCGCCAACCCCTTGCAGGATCATAGGCACAAACATGTTTCCTACTGCCTGAAAAAGCTTTTCAATGTAAATGTGATATAAGCTGCCGAAAGACAGGCAGATTACGATGCGGGTGTAACTGCTGCTCATGCGGAGGATCTCGGGGTCATTGGTGAACATCCCCAGGAACGGTTCGCTGCCAAGCAGCCCAATGAGCAAAAAGATCACAGCGTGAATGGTGGTAAAGACCATCCCCATAGAGGCGGCACGGTCCACGTTGCGCTGATTTCCTTCTCCCAGGTTGCGGGCAATGTAAGCATTGGCACCCACTCCAAATCCTACAGCCACGGCCAGTACCATATTTTGCAGAGGGTATGCCAGGGAAACGGCGGTTAAAGCGTCGTTGCTCACCCGCGCAACAAAAATGCTGTCTACCACATTGTATAGTGACTGGATCAGCATGGAGGTGATGGCTGGCAGTGACATGCTGACCAACAGGGGAAGAACCGGCCGGGTTCCCATGGGATGCTCTGTATGTTTCAATGTAATCGCCTCTTTCCTGTCCAAAAAAGTAGGGCCATATATTTGCCTGTTTATCAATCAGAAACAGGAAAATATATAGCCCTGCAATAAAAATTACGCGGTGCGTTTTGGAGCAAATAAGTATTCTATTGCATCTCACGATACCATAGGATTTGCTGCCTTGTCAAGGTTGTCGAGGTAGTTTAGAGAGCGGGGGAGGGGAATTTATGGTGATCCATTGACAGATAAAAAAACCTTGATCTGAAAGATCAAGGTTTTTCTTCTGGCGGAGAAGGAGGGATTCGAACCCTCAAGGAAAATGGAAATTTGTCCTTATGTATCAAGGGAAAATCACTTTCTGTGTGCATAGTCGTGTGAAAAATTCTCAAAATAGCTGCTGATCTTCGTGTCAGCGTCTTTAGCGGCGGATTCAAAGACGTAGGAGTAAGTTTTCTTGTAGGTGTTCTCGTCAGACCAACCGCCGCGCTCCATGGCAACATGGTCAGCGATTCCGAGAGACTTCATCACAGCTGCGTTGGTGTGGCGGAGCCCATGGGTGGTGGTGTCTGTTATGCCAGCTCGTGTACAGGCTTTATGGACATGCCGAAGAAGGGTGCTTCGGTGGAAGCGGAAGATATTCGCAGCGGGGTCTGATGGGAGTATAACGGCCAGGCGCTCCATAATGAAGGCTGGGCAAGCTACGGTCCGCTGAGAGATTTCATTTTTAGCGCCCTTCTTCAGGACCATCTTATTGTTCCTGTCAGGAACTACGGTCCGCCGGATTATGATAGTTCCTTCCTTTACATCGACGCAGTCCGGGCAGAGTCCCATGATCTCTGAGGTGCGAAGGCCCAGGCACATAGCTAATAGGATAGCCACCTCGCAGAGATCCCCTTCCACAGCCTTGATAAGTTGGCCGAGATCTTCCGGTTGGAGGTATTTTTTATTTGGCTTGATCTTCTGGGGCAGTCGAACGCCGAATACATCAATGCCGAGCTCTTTTAATACCGGTCGGATGAGTCCGTAGGCATTGCTGATGGTTTTAGGAGCACAAGTTTTCGCTCCTTGGTTTACCGCTTCCTGGATGTCTTTCTTGGAGAGAGTGTAGACGTTTCTCTTCATAAGACTTTTGAATTGGTTCCGCTTGATGGTATCATAACCACGGATAGTGGAAGGGGAGAGGACGTTGCTTTTTGATTCAATGTAGTCGTCGATGGCGTCTTCCAGAGAGAGAAATTCTTTACGAGTCTCTTCTTTTTTCATAAGCCCTGCCTGGATAGCCATGGCCTTCGCTTGGGCGATCTTTGGGTCTTCGTCTGTGACAGATACTCGCTTGCCGTTCACCATTACCTGGCACCGCCAAGTGCCACTGGGTAATTTTTTCGGGGTTGGTCTTTTTGCTTTCACTTGTAAAACCTCCTATTCTGTTGTAAAATAGAAGGGCAGTATGTTCGCCAAAGTTTACTGCCCTTTAGCCGTCCTCGGTGTTGGTAGCACCGGGGGCGGCTTTTATTTTTGCTTATGCGGATTTTAATGCCAAGTTATCTTATGGTGCTGATAAAGTGCGTAGCTTTCCCAATGATATGGACGCGGTTCATATCCTCTCCCCAAAAGACCAGAGGCCTATACATGGGATTTTCCGGCTCCAAAGAAATATGGTCTTCAAAGAGACGGATTCGCTTTAGAGTGGCTTCCTCCTCGTCAATGAGTACGGCAGCGATCTCGCCACTCTCGACCTCGGGCTGCTGTCGGATGCAGACGATGTCACCATCAAAAATGCGGGCATTGATCATACTATCGCCCTTGCAGATTAAGGTGAAGTCGCATTTCACGTAATCTGGGATAGCATCGTAGGATTCAATGTTCTGATCAGCCAGAATGGGGGTCCCGCAGGCAATCCGTCCCAAGCGGGGGACTTGATGAGTGCTGGGCATAAGCTGCAGATTAGGAGCGGGGAGAGGTTTGGTATCTTCCTCCCATCCCATAAGATAGGCTGGGGGTATATGAAGCACATCTGCCAGTTTTGCGACCTTTTCATGGCGCACATTTTTTATATTACCACTTTCCCAACGCTGTACTGTTGCTTCGGCGACACCCACCATGCTTGCAATTTGGGCGAGTGTAAGTCCGAGCTCTTTTCTTCTTTTTTTTAGAACGGATGATAGTGTGTTCATAGCTACAACTCCTCGCTCTTAATGCTTATACTATACCATAAGGAAACGCAAGACGCAAGAAGAAACTTACGTTTTGCGAAAAAACTTACGCAAAACGTATTGACAGAATTTCAGAAGAATGATAACATAATCTTACGTAAAACGAAAGAAAAGAGGTGGTACCTATGGTCTCAATTGATGTACATAAGGTGCGAGGAAAGATGGCGGAGAATGGATATACCATAACATCCCTTTCCGCTTGCCTGGGAATTGACCGAAATACGCTATCTTCTTACCTGAAAAACCCAAGGAAAATGCCGTATAGCGTGGTTGCTGACTTGGCGGCGCTCTTATGCGATACAACAGAAGAGGCAAACTCAATTTTTTTTGCAGATAACTTACGTAATACGAAAGATAGTGCGGTAGGATGAAGGAAGTTGATAATCCTCTCAGACAAACCTGGGGGATTCGGTTGCCCAAATTAAGTGAACTGGTACTTGGGTCAGAGCGAAAACGGGTTGAAGGGATAAGAACCAGAAAGGAGAACTGATGTGGGAAGGCAAAAAAAGAGCAGAGCGCAGCGGATGGCGGAATCTTTCGGAGAGAGCTTCCGGATGGGAAAGGCCAGGGTGGGTATGACCAACCTGGAGATCGCCAACGCCATCGGCTTGAGCAGTCAGGCAGCGTTGAAACGTCGGCGGGATGACCCAGGCGAGTTTACTGTGAGGGAGATATTGACATTGGGGATAACGCTCCACTGGACAGAGGAGGAATTTCTCGGCGTGATTCGTGCTGGGATGTGAGGAAAGGAAGAAAGACCAATGAATGAGGTTCAGAGAATCAAGCAACGCCATGACATGGACATCCTGCTGCGGGCCATTGCCCCGGCGGCCAGAAAGCGCCAGGAGGCTCGGCGCCAGAAAGAGATGGGGAAGAGCCGGATCAATGCCGCCTTGGCCCGCCGGTGCATTCCCTTCCGTGTGGTATGAGGGGCGCGGTGTATCACCTCTGTCGGCGGTGTGGAAAGCGAGTGAATATCTCCTGCCAGCTAAGGCAGGAAAAGAGACATCTCTGCCCCCGGTGTGTAGGGGAACCCTGGTACATGACAAAGGAGGGACTGGTCCGTGAAAATTGGCAAGGTGGTCGTTCAGATAGAAGCCAACCGGCCTTGGCGGGATGGGAAACGAGCAGGGCCCAAAAGGCGAGAACCACATGCTCCGCCCTCTGCTGGGAAACAGGCGGAGATTGAGAAGTGCCTGGCCTGTTCCCGCCCCGACTGCCAGGGGAGCTGTCCCCCAGGGCGCAAGAGACTCCCGGTACCGGAGGATTTTGCGGAACGAGTCCAACGAGGCGAACGGGTCAAGGCTCTGGCCAAGGTCTACGGGGTCGCTTACGGGACCGTGTGCCGGTGGCGGAAAGAGGCCGGCTTGGTTGTCAAAACAGAAGGGAAGGAGGTAACCCAATCCGCGGCAAAGCGTCTGCCAGGAAGCAAAGGGCGATCCGGGAGGCGTGCAGACTGAATCGTAAGACCTACATTGTCTTGAACGTTCCTCTTGCACCCTCAAGGAAATGAGAAAGCCACCCGGGGAGATGGGCTCCCGTGGGCGGCAGGGGTAACTTGTTTAGTTTAGACCGGAAAGGATGGAATGTCAATGGAAAAGAACGCGAAGTCCATTGTAGAAATGGCCCGAGGGGCCATCTTAGAGCGGATCAACTACGAAATGGCCCGAGTTATGGATAACATTCTGGATGCCAACACCAAGCCAACTGCCAAACGGAAGTTGACAGTCACACTGACGTTCACACCCGACGATGAACGGGCAACGATTGCTGTCAATGTGGTAGCCAAAACCACCCTGGCGCCAACCAATCCTGTGGTTACCTCTCTGTATATCGCGGGTGAAGACGGTACCGGAGAGGTTCAGGCGGTAGAGATGGTCCCACAAATCCCCGGTCAGACCAGTTTGGACGGCGGGGAGCAGGAGGCCCCGGCTGCCCTGAAAATCATTAAGTTTGCATAAGGAGGAATTGCAATATGTTGAAAGCTGCCATTGAGAAAATTCAGGAGATGTCCAAGCCCATGATTCAGAACGTGGAGGGCCGTGTTTTTGCCATCTCTGCGGAATCCATCGACGAGATCCGTCCCACCTTGGACCGACCCAGCACGCTGAGCCTGAACAGCCTGGATGCCCTGGTGAAAATGGTTAAGACGGAGGCGCTGAAGAAGTATAGAGCGCCTGTCTATCTCACCATCCCCGACCATCAAACGGTGCTTTGTTTTTCCCAACCGGACGATGCAGATGGACGGTTTGAACGGATCAACTACTATACAGCCAATGCCACTGACGTACCTGGTTGGGAAGCCCGGGCGCAGTTTCCCTTTGAGGAGGCCATGATCGCCTTGCGGACTCGCTTTCAATCCACTCCCGATACAGAATATGCCCTCAAGCTCCTGTCTGAGATCACCACTGGGGCAAAGATTACCTTTAATGACAACGGTGTCGCTACCAGCGTGGTGACCAAGAAAGGCATTGACCTTCAGAGCAACCAGGCTATCCGCCCCATCGTTACCCTGAAACCCTACCGAACCTTTCAGGAAGTGGAGCAGCCAGCTTCCCAGTTTCTGATCCGGGTCAGTGAGCGGGGCATCTCTTTTATCGAAGCAGACGGGGGTATGTGGAAGCTCCAGGCCCGGGGAACCATCAAGCAGTATCTGGAGGAGGCCTTCGCGGCGGAGATCCAGGAAGGCGCTGTGGTGGTGGCGCTGTAATAAGAGACCTATGATGAGAAAATACCGACTCACCTGCAAAGGAGGTGATATATTCGAACTTTCTGCCGCAAGAGCCGTACAATTTTATGACCAATATAGGAGGCTACAAATGGGGAAACCAGCGATTAGTTATTTGATGGATAAGCAGACCGAGATATCTTTGGCCTATTGCCCCCGCTGTGGGGGGGAAATCTATCGCTATGACCCAGTGGGGGACTTGGGCGGCTGTCTGGTCCACGAGGATTGTATGAAGTTTGAGGAGCAGGAGTTTTTTATGACCGCTCCGGCTATCAGCTTCTTCAAGGAGGAGTGCTGAGTGAACGGCTGCAAACGGGTCAGCACCCTTGGGATGAGTCGGGAAGAATGGCTGGAAAAGCGAAAGGGCAGCATTGGCGGTTCTGACGCGGCGGCGATTCTTGGCATTTCCCGTTTTGCCACTCCCTACACCGTTTGGGCGGATAAGACCGGGCGGTTGCCGCCGGCAGAGGATACCGAGGCAGCCCGGCAGGGTCGGGACCTGGAGGAGTATGTGGCCCGTCGGTGGACAGAAGCTACCGGCAGGCGGGTGGGGAAGGTGAATGCCATGCTGTATAACCAGGCCTATCCGTTTGCGCATGCGGATGTAGACCGGCGCGTCATTGGAGAAAATGCTGGGCTGGAGTGCAAAACAACATCCTCCATCAGTTTGAAGAAGTTTCGGGGAGTAGAGTTTCCGGAACAGTATTATGTCCAATGCGTGCATTATCTGGCGGTTACTGGCTGGGATAGATGGTATCTCGCGGTTCTTGTCCTGGGGCGAGAATTTTTGCACTACACCTTGGAGCGGGACCAAGCAGAGATTGATGCTTTGATGGGGGCGGAGAGGGACTTTTGGCTGTTGGTGGAAAATGACACGCCACCGGGAATGGATGGAAACGAGTTGACATCTTCCGCACTCAGAGAAGTATATGAGGCAACGGATCGTGGAGATGTGGTGGACCTACAGGAACGGGAAATGTTACTGCTGGAGTACCGAAGACTGCTTGCAGTTCGGACCGAGAACGAGAGAAGAATCCGCCAGATCAAGCAGACGCTGATGCAGGACCTTGGCGGCGCAGAGGAAGGCAGATGCGGAAATTTTCGTGTGGGATGGAAGCCACAGAAACGGGTGTTTTTGTCTGCGGAGAAACTGCGGAAAGTCTATCCACGTTTGGACTTATCCAAGGTGATGAGCGTGGCAAAATACAGACGATTCAGTGTGCAGGAGGAGAATGGACATGCAACTGATTAAAATTCGCCCAGACAGTGTGCAGATCAAAAGTGACACAGACCAACTTGGAAATTTACACATCAACGATGCCCTGGAAATTTTAGACGAGAGAGAAAATATTTCTCTTGTGTGTGTGGTTACAGGGATCACCAAGAACGAAGAAGAGGAACATTTTGACTTTGAAGGGAACATCCTGGAGCCAGAAAGCACCAGTGTAATTGACTGTGGGATCATCGGCAGTCTGTATGATGGGAAGTTCAGCAAAAGTGTGGATGTTTACCCATCAACCAACGTGAAGGTTGGAAAAGTGAGCCGAGAGACTTTCTCCCAAATGATACAGGACCCGGATGGCGTGGAATTTCTTTTGGGGTCCTATGCCACCTATGGATGCCCGGCTGGCCTGGACGGGAACAAGTTTTTCCAGCGCCATGCAGCTATTTTGGGCAATACCGGCAGCGGGAAAAGTTGTGCGGTGGCAACCATTTTAGAACGGGTGAAGGATCTGCGAGGTGCCAATTTAGTGATCTTTGATGTGCATGGGGAGTATGCCGGCTTGTCCTATGCTTCGACGGTGAAGATCGGAAATGACGGGATGAATTTTCCGGTGTGGTTCTTATCACTCAAAGATTTGTATGGGAACCTGTTGAAGATCAAGGAGGACTCAGCACAAGTCCAGGTGGCGGCACTGCGCGATGCGTTTTACAAGGCACGGCGGAGCGATGCCAGCGAGGAGATTCCGCTCTCCTACGACATAAGAGAACTTTGCTCCCTGCTGGAGGCGGAGAATGCGCTGGAGATTGAAACCGGGGAGTATTACAAAACCGGAGATAAGACCGGGATGCCGAAGACTGTCAAGGGAGAACTCAATGGAAAACTGACCAGTCTGATCCAACTGCTGCAGGACAAGATGAGGGACAGCCGGTACAAGTTCATGTTCTCTCCCAAAGGGGAAAACTACTTGACGTTTTTCCTGGAGAAGGTTTTGGGGACAGGCGCTGGTTCTGTAAAGGTCATTGACCTGTCGAGCGTTCCGAGCGACATGCTTCCCACGGTGGTGGCGGTGACGGCTCGGCTGCTTTACCGGGCACAGCTGACGCAGACGAAGGAGAATGTGATCCCTCTGACGATTGTGTGTGACGAGGCACACAACTACATCCCGGCGGGAGGGATCAATCTAACGGCAAGCCAGAGACGGCTGCTGGATGTGTTTGAGACCATCGCCAAGGAGGGGAGAAAATTCGGTGTGAGTTTGCTGGTGGTAAGCCAGAGACCATCAGAACTGAACCGCACAATTTTGGCCCAGTGCGCCAACTACATTGTGCTGAAACTCTCTAACGACATAGATAAACAGATGATCCAGGGGATTTTGCCGGAGGGGAGCAAGGGAATCATGGATAGCGTGAACCTTTTCCGTCCTGGCGACTGCCTTGTCGTGGGTGATGGCGCCCCGATCACCTTCAAGGTGAAGATTGATCTTCCCCAGGAGATGCCGGACAGCAGGACAGTGAACACCTGGGACGAGTGGAAAAGAGAGCGAAAGCCTGATATTGCTGCGACAGCAGCCAAGATGCTGGAAGACATGAACTGAAGGAGGAACAGAATATGGCAAACATGATTCAGAATGCCACGAAGACAAGAGAAATTGCGCCGGCGGGGAAAAGCATTTCAGCGGTGATGAATAGCATCCTGGACGGGGAAGGAATGCGGAAGCGGTTTGATGAGTTGCTGGGGAAGCGGGCCCCGCAGTTTATCTCGTCAATCATTTCGATGGTCAATGCGGACCCCCAGCTACAGAAGGCGATGTATGAGGCCCCGAACACGGTGGTACAGGCCGCCCTGAAGGCGGCTATGTATGACCTGCCAATCGACCCAGCTTTGGGCTATGCCTACATCGTGGCATTCAACAATAAAAAGAAAGATGCCGACGGGAATGAATTTTGGAAGACTGAGGCCAGTTTCATCATGGGCTATAAGGGTATGACGCAGCTGGCTGTCCGGTCCGGGGTATACAGTCGAATTCCAGATGCTGTGGATGTGCGGGAAGGGGAACTGAAGAAGTATGACCGGCTGACGGGGGACCTGGAATTTGAGTGGGTGGAAGATGAGGACGAACGGGAAAAACTCCCCATCATCGGCTATGCTGGTTACTTCCGGTTGCTCAACGGCGCGGAAAAGATGGTCTACATGACCAAGAAGCAGATCGAGCGCCACGAGGAGAAGAACCGGAAGGGGAAGTACAAGAGCAAGGGATGGCGGGAGGACTTTGACGCCATGGCGAAGAAAACCGTTCTCCGGCGGCTGATTAGCAAATACGGTCTTATGTCTATCGACTATCGTATGGATGCTGGCCGACAAGAGGTTGCCATGGCCCAGGCGATTGCACTTGGAGACTTTTCCGAGGTCGCCACACCTGTCATTCCAGAAGACAGCTATGTTGTGGATGGTGACACCGGAGAATTGATGGGAGAAGGCTCTACAGAAGAAAGCTTGCAACAGGAGAATTCCAGCGTGGGAGCCTAATGCGTTCCTGGCCAGGGCGGTTTTCGAGATGCTGTAGGGGACGAAAGAAGAAATAGTTAGGATGAAATAACCGACACCGTTTGATTTGATAGGAGAATGAATAGTGCTGAACAGAGTGACATTGCAGGGACGGCTGACTGCTGATCCCGAATTGCGCAGGACCCAAAGCGGAACGGCTGTGACCTCCTTCTCTCTGGCCGTGGAGAAAGATTTCAAGGACAAAGACTCTGGGCAACGGGGTGTTGATTTTATCAACTGCATCTCATGGAAGCAAACAGCAGAACACATTGCCCGTTATATGGCAAAAGGACGTATGACTGTGGTGGAAGGTAAAGTACAAACCCGTAACTATACAGATAAGGAAGGAAACCGGCGTTATGTAACCGAAATTCTTGTAGAGCGTATGTATTTTGCCGGAGATAAGCAGAACGAAGAAGGGAGCGGAGGCACGTATTCCTACGAAGCAATAGCCCCGCAGCAGTTCCAAGACCTTGGTGAAGCTGGAGACGGTGAACTGCCGTTTTGAGATGAGGTACTGAGATGGGAAGGACTCAATTTACTTTTGGATGACCAGGAGAAAGAAACCGACGAGTCTGATAACGTCGCAAAATTTGACGAGTTCTTTGAGGCCGACGATGAATAAGGCATCGTTTCCTCAGAAAGTTGGTGATCAAAGTGGCTGAGAGGCGCATGTTTTCCAAAAGCATCATCGGCGCTGCAAGGTTTCTCCGTATGCCTGCAACGTCGCGCCTTTTGTACTATGACCTTGGGATGCAGGCGGACGATGACGGCGTTGTCGAGGCGTTCTCCGTTATGAGGCTGACGGGAGCAACAGAGGATGACTTGAGGGTTCTGGTAACAAAGGGATTTGTACGAGTTCTAAATGATGATCTTGTGACGCTTATTAGCGACTGGTCAAAAAACAATCTAATCAAAAAGGACCGTTACAGGCAGAGCATCTACAAGGATTTAATTATTCAGCTTGATACAAATTGCCAGCGCGGAACCCAGTTGGAACCACAGGATAGGTTAGGTCAGGATAGTAGAGGTAAGGAGAATATAGGAGAGGAGAATAAAGGGGAGTTTGAGGGGGAAAAAACGGCGGACAAGCCGCCTGCCCCTCCGCGTCAATCAGTCCCGTATGAACAGGTCAAAACTCTTTACAACGACATCTGTACATCGCTCCCAAAGTGCAGGGTGTTGTCTGACGCAAGAAAAAAGGCGATTAAAGCGAGATTCAACAGCGGGTATGGCCTTGATGACTTCAAGACGCTTTTTGAAAAGACTCAATCAAGCAGTTTCCTTACTGGCTGCAACGACCGAAACTGGATGGCCTCTTTTGACTGGCTGCTGAAAGATAACAACATGGTTAAGACGTTGGACGGGAACTACGACGACCATGCCGGAGGGCCAAGCAGAGGCCCCGGCGGAGGCCATGGGACAAGACAGGCAGAAGCCTGGGATGACTTACCTGACGGTTTTTTGGGGTGAGGTGATGAACAGTGAATCTATCGAAAATCGTGGATAGCATAGCAGCTAAAGCGGCGGAGAACAACCCGCCGAATGAACAGGATTACATTGTTGATGGGCTGCTACACTGTCACAAGTGCGGGACCGCGAAGCAGACCAGAATCACCGTATTTGGTAAAGAGCGAAAAGTCTTTTGCATGTGCCAGTGCATGGCCGAGGAGTTGAAACGGGAAGAAGCTGCACAGAAAGCAGACGAACTCCGTCAGAGAATTGAACGGTATCGACGGTCCGGGTTCCCGGAATCCGATATGCAGAACTGGACATTCGAGCGAGACGATCAGAGCGACCCGAGGACAAGCACCGTTATGCACCGCTATGTTGATAGCTTTGGCGACATGCTCAAGAACGGGAAAGGACTGGTCCTGTACGGCAAATGCGGAAGCGGAAAAACATTTGCCGCAGCTTGCGCGGTGAACGCCCTAATAGACAAGGGTTATCCGTGCTTGATGACAAACTTCTCGCGGATCGCGAATACACTCAGCGGAATGTTTGAGAAGCAGGCATATCTTGATAGCCTGAATGCCTATGTGTTGATCGTCCTGGATGATCTCGGGGCAGAACGGAGCACAGAATATATGAACGAGATCGTTTATAACATCATCGACGCAAGATACCGTGCAAACCTCCCCATGATCATAACGAGCAACCTATCCGGCGAGGATTTGAAGCACCCGAAAGACATAGCGGAGCAACGTGTTTTCAACCGGGTCCTTGAGCGGTGCTTTCCGCTTGAGGTCAACGGGCCAGATCGGCGCAGAAAGACCATCATCAGGGAGTACGACGGCATGAAGAAGATGCTGGGATTGGAGTGATGGCTTTGGCTGAGATCAAGTACATAATCAAAATTCCGCCAATAACGAAGAAAAATAGCCGGCAGATCATGACGAACCGGAAAAGGCGTGGTTCTTGAAACCACATCCGCCGCGTCCCATTGATTGTCCCGTAAATATCAAGTGTCTATTTTACCTCCCAACTCGGAGACGAACAGACCTGACAAACCTTCTTGAGGCTGTAGATGACCTGCTGGTCAGTGAAGGGATAATTGAGGATGATCACTATGGGATCGTCACAGCACACGACGGCAGCCGGTGCTATTGGGACAAGGAAAGCCCAAGGACAGAAATCATTATCACAAAGATGCTTGCCGATGGGCAAATGAAACTATTTTGAATGGAGGTAACATTATGAACGCAGTACAAGAAATCAAGCAACGCCATGATATGGGCATCCTGCTGCGGGCCATTGCCCCGGCGGCCAGAAAGCGCCAGGAGGCTCGGCGCCAGAAAGAGATGGGGAAGAGCCGGATCAATGCCGCCTTGGCCCGCCGGGGCATTCCCTTCCGCGTGGTATGAAGGGCGCGGTGTATCGCATTTGCCGCCGGTGCAAACAGCGGTGGAATGTGTCAGCAATAGCCCCTGGTGACAAGGTCTATTTTTGCCCACGCTGTGAAAGCAAGCACAAAATAGCAGAATGGACGAAAATCTCAAGGATGAACGGGAGGACTTCCAATGCAAGTTAAAATACAAGTCATCGTGAAGGACCTGAGAGCGGATATCATGGATATTAAGGAAGACCTGGCCTACTACTGTGAGAGATTCGGTGATATTTCCGTCGTTGATGTTATCCCGATGGAAGAGAAGCAAGAAAGCCTGTGGAGGACGTAATATGATTCTAACTGGAAATGAAATCAAGCTCCAGCGAGAGGCTGGGAATATCATCATCAGCGATTGGGATGAGACACGATTGGGACCAAACAGCTACAATCTGCGGCTGTCCCCTGAGCTGATGGCCTACAAGGAGGCTGTCCTGGACCCGAAGCAGGACAACCGGACGGGGCGGCTGATGATCCCAGAGGAGGGCCTGGTGCTGCACCCTGGGCGGCTCTACCTGGCCAAAACCATGGAATATACCGAGACTCACAACCTGGTCCCCATGCTGGTGGGCCGGTCCTCCATTGGACGCCTGGGCATCTTTGTCCACGTGACCGCCGGGTTTGGAGATGTGGGCTTTTCTGGGAACTGGACCCTGGAACTGACCTGCGTGCAGCCGGTGCGGGTGTACCCCGGCATGGAGATTTGCCAGATTTATTATCAGACCACTACCGGCGAGATTTTAAGCCAGTATCACGGAAAGTACCAGGGCAGCCGGGATGTGGTGGCCAGCCGGATCTATCAGGAGTGGAGCAATGGACAGAGAGACAGGGAAGATCAAAATCTGCCCGGTGTGCAAGACGAAATTCCTTGCGATCGCTAAAAACGAAATTTATTGCAGCAGAAAGTGCTATATCGCTAAGCGGTATGGAAAGCCAGCGAAGAAGAAGGAGGAAACCCCGTGACAAGAAAAGAAATTCTCGCCGCTGCGGAGAAGTGCGTTTGTGGAGATCGGGAGCAGGATTATGGAATTCCAGAAAATAGCTTCCGTTTGATTGCGGAATTCTGGCACACCTACCTCAGTGCGAAGTGTGTTGCCGCTGGGGTCCATGTGCAGTTAGAGCCGGAGGATGTGGCGGCCATGATGGCCTTGCTCAAGATTGCAAGGCTTATGAGCAACCCTGAGCACGCAGACAGTTGGATTGATGGTGCGGGTTATCTGGCTTGCGGCGGGGAAGTGGCGACGCTGGAGGCAAAAGGTTGAGTATCCCCAAAGGAATGTTTACCAGCGCAACGGATCTCTGGGAAACACCGCAAGCATTTTTTGACCAACTCAATGCAGAGTTTTGTTTTTCCCTGGACGCATGCGCTCTGCCGTGGAATGCGAAGTGTGAAAGATATTACACCCCAGAGCAAGACGGATTGTCTCAGCCCTGGACCGGTGTTGTATGGTGCAATCCTCCCTATGGACGGAAGATCGGGAAATGGGTCGAAAAAGCGGTTGCCAGCGTTTCAGAAGGTGCCACGGTTGTGATGCTGCTGCCAGCCAGAACGGATACGCAGTGGTTTCACCGGTACATCTATTACCAGGCAGAGATCCGGTTTGTGCCCGGCCGACTAAAATTTGGCGGCGCCAAATGGAATGCACCGTTTCCGTGCATGGTTGTGATATTTAGGCCGGGGAGGGAAGAACAGAGATGACGCAGGATGGGATGGAGTGAGCCTAAAAGATTTGATTGCTGATGTGAACGTCAACGAGATTTGCGAACACATCGAAACCGAAACATTGTCAGAATGGGTGAACGCATGGCAGGAAGCCGCCATCTCCGCCCTCCGCCCCATCAGCCGGGAGTGCGGGAACAAGGCTGCAAAGAAGATCGTGCAGGAGGTACTGAAAAATGATTAAAGCGGAAGAATTAGCTAAGAAGATGCGAAAACAGCGTTGCCACCACTGCAAGGACGGGAGAAGCTTTGATGGACAATTTATTTTTTGCGGGAATAAAGGCCTCTTTTCCCTACATTTTTGTCCGGGATGCGGAGCGCCGCTTACTGAAAACGGGGAAGAAATTTTGGTGGGGAGATTGAATGAGGCGCTGAAAGATGGCAAGGGCGATTGATGCCAATGAACTGATGGTTGAAATCCAGGTATGTAGCTGGGATAGCGAACAGGATAAGGAGCGAGCAGAGGATCTTGTTTTGGGTATGCCCACCCTCACCCCGCCGAACGAGCCGCTGACGCTGGAGGAGCTGCGGGAGATGAAAGGCCAGCCTGTCTGGACGGTAACGACAGGACTTGATGGCTCTGGACGATGGGAACTTGTTTGCGACGTGGACTATGAAGATGTGCTCGAAATGGCAAGTTGTGTGGACGGGTTTTATGCCATCGAAATGGATACCTATGGGTCTACATGGACTGCCTACCGCCGCCCGCCGGAGGGAGAAGTATGATAAGTCAAAACGACATAGAGTATTTGCAGGACATGGTTGAGCGGGAGCAAATGACCGCAGATGAGGCAAACGTGGAAAAAGTGCTCACTCAGCGGGTTCTTATCGTGAAGTCTCTGCCAAAAACAGTGAGAGCCGCCTTAAATGCAGCGGTTCGTGACGGAAAACTGAGACACAAAAGGAAAGAAGGCCGAAAACCGGAGGTCTATTATCATCCAAATTTTGAATATTTGGCAAACGCAGAACGAAAGCGAGTGGAAAGAGAAACGCTTGTGGCGTTAATTGGGGTCATCGTCCCGCCGGAGGGAGAGGAGGAAAACTGATGGACATTGAAAAGTTGATTGAGCAACTAAATGAATATTTTGAAGGGAAAGAATTGGAAAGGGGCGTTGCGCTTGATGCTGCTACCGCCCTCTCCACGCTCCAGGCTGAAAATGAGAAGTTGCAGAAAATGTACCAGGAAGAAAAAGTAATTTGCCATGAAACCCAACTTGAGTTGGAGCGGATGAAGAAAATAATGAGAAAGAATGGAATTATGGTTATCCCATCAGAATATCCCGGCAGCACAGAAAAGTGGAATATTCAGAAGCCACGCGATCAGAAGGAGGATTTCATTTAATGAATAAATGCAGTCTGTTTGATATGAGCTTTTCAGAAATCATTGAGGATATTTTTGGGGTTTCATTTGATCGCCTGTGGGAACTGGCCTTGGCGGACAGAGAGAGGCGGTGCGTGGTGATGCCGTGCCAACCTGGGTATAAAATTTCATACAAGAGCAGCACAGGATTTTGGTGCAATGCGGTTATTAAGGATTACACGCCTGAAAATATATTTATCACGGCGGAGACTGAAATACCGAATGCAGAGCCATTAAGTCATACATTCTCGATTTTGGAAATTGAGGCCGCACTACGGAGGGAAAAGGAATGAAGGAGTACATTGAAAGGGCAATGGCATTTGCCGTTTTGGTTGATTTTCCAGGAGAATTATCCCCTGAAAATATTGGTCTTGCTGTAGCACGGAAAGCGATAGATGCCCTCCCCGCCGCTGACGTTGCGGAGGTGGTGCGCTGTAAAGATTGCCAATATTACCAGGACGCAAAAACCAACAAGAAGGGGTTTCTGATTTGCCCAGCGTTCGGAATGGAAATTACCGAAACGGATTATTGCTCTTATGGCGTTCGCATGGGCCAGGAGGATAAGCATGAGGTTAAATGCGCAAAATGTGGGGAAATAAAAGAAATAATCTGCACAGTGGACGGGAAACCGTGGTGTGAAGATTGTTTGGATAGGGCAATGGGATGGCCGTTACACTTGACGAAATCATCGGAGGTGCAGAATGAGAGAAATCCTTTTCAAAGCTAAGCGGCTGGATAATGGCGAATGGGTGGAAGGGTACTACGTTGAAAGAGACAACAAATCTTGGATTTACCCGGCAGGCAATCAGGTAATCAGCAAGTCTTTAGCGAGAGAACTTCGCCCATTTCATAGCGCAAAAAGCACGCAGCGAATTATGAAGGAGGTGTTTCCTGTTGCCCCCTCCACGGTCTGCGAGTACACCGGAATGACCGATAAGAACGGAACGAAGATTTTTGAGGGGGATATCATCCATTGGACGAACTGGAACGGCGAACAAAAAGAAGCCCCTGTATGCTATGACCAAGAGTGGAATAGATTTTGTGTTTGGTTGAATGGCGCTGAAAGCATGGGCGTAAATATGCATCTGTCAACGAGCAGAATTGAGGTCATCGGCTCCATCCACGACGGGGAGGGCGGACAGCATGAGGGCAATGAATGACAATCTTAGCGATTGACCCAGGGGACAAGCAGAGCGCCTATTGCTTCATAGACAGCGAGGATCTACGTCCGCTGCGGTTTGCCAAAGCAGAAAATGCCGAGGTCCTTTTGGTGCTCCAGTTGGAGAAGTATGATCTTGTGGTGATTGAGCGTTTGGCAAGCTATGGCATGCCGGTTGGACGCAATGTTTTTGAAACCTGCGAATGGGTGGGGAGATTCACGCAAGCAGCACAGAAGCCAGTGGACTACATATACCGCCAGGATGAAAAACTCCATCTCTGCCATGACAGCAGGGCCAAGGATGCCAATATCCGCCGCGCACTGATTGACCGATTTGCAACCCATGATCTAAAAAACGGGAAGGGGACCAAAAAGAACCCAGATTGGTTCTATGGGTTCTCTGCCGATGTATGGGCGGCCTATGCGGTAGCGCTGACGTATATAGAACGAAAAAAGTAAAAGGGGATGGGAGAAATGGAGGGGTTTCCGGAACGTCTGCGAAAGCTACGGACCAGACGGGAGATAAGCCAAAAAGTGCTGGCGGAACTATGCGGAATGAACAAGCATAGTATCGGAAGATATGAACGAGGAGAACAAGAACCGTCGTTGCAGACGCTGATTGAATTGGCTGATTTCTTTGAAGTTTCTCTTGATTATTTGCTGGGAAGGGAAATTTTTTCAAAAAACCCCTTTTAAGGGGTCATGCAGGAGAAAAAGTATGGCAAAATGAGGGTGCAAGGGGCGTTTTACGTTCCCTTGTACCCTTCTATGTCGCCGGGCCCGAGGTGGCGCAGCGTATCGGGCGTAGCATTTCCTTCCCAAACGCGGCGGTTCGGGGGGCCGGCCGCCGCGTTCCCTATCACCCGGCCAGAGCAGATTTTGGTGCAACTCCAAAACGGGTGACCATTCCCAGCTAGGGAAATTTGATGGAAGGAGATTGTGCTTCTATCGAATCAGTTCTGTGCTTTGCGGCCGCGAAGCGAACCGAAGCACGTACTATTCGCCATTTTGCTGAAAACTTCGCTGGGGTGCTAAAGTACACGGTGCCCATGGATAAGGTGTGTGACAATTTAAGCATAGGTACGTGTGACGGTGTAAACAGGCCTGCGGAAAGCCTGACAAAACCCGCAACATACCCCGCAAGGGGTATCTGGTCCGCTATCTCAAATGGTCAGAGCGCCCGGCTCATAACCGGGGACATCCTGGTTCGACTCCAGGGCGGACCACCATACAGGAACGTAGCTCAAGTGGTAGAGCAGCGGTCTCCAAAACCGCGTATCCGGGTTCGAGTCCTGGCGGTCCTGCCAAATGGCGTCATACTCAAGTGGTCGAAGAGGCCGGGCAGGTATGTCCGGTAGGGCGCAGTGGTTTGCTGCGTTGCGAAGGTTCAAATCCTTCTGGCGCCCCCGTGGCAATTTTCTGGTATTGCCTCCTGTTTTGATAGATAAGCGCCGGCCCGGAAAAGGCGCTCGGTGCCCCCAGCGGGGGGCGCTGCCCCAGTGCAATTCTGGTTGGGCCTTTTGCTGAAATAGCTCAGAGGGAAGAGCGGCTGATTTGTAATCAGCAGGGCCGCGGTTCAAGGCCGCGTTTCAGCTCCAGAACGGCAGCGGGAAAGACTGTTGCTGAAAAAAACATCACCGAAAGGGGACACCAACACATGAAGAGAAACAAGGACCTGAGAAAGTTTTTCGGCAAGAAGCTCAAGGACACCGTGACTGGTGTGGTAGGCACCTGCACAGGCAGCGCCAATTATCTTGGCGGTGATGATATGGTTCTACTTGCTTACAGAGACAGCACGGGCGCGGCCAACGAGGGGTGGTATCTCTTCGGGCGGTGTGAGGTGCTGGGAGAGGCAGAGGACACCGCCGAGGGTTGAGATGCGCAGGTGGGGAAGCGGAAGAAAGGACTGGGTAAACTTTGCTGAGAGAAAACATTCGCCCCACGGAGGCGGAACAGGAAGCCTGGTACGAAACCCTGGCCAAGGTGAGCAGCGAAAGTCTGGCCTTCTTCTACTGCTGCATCAGTTTTGACCTGCCCTTTGAACTGGAGGCCATTCCACGGGACGATCCATCGTCCCCGTGGCTGGCCTACCTGGACAACCTGCACATCAAAAAACTGGATGTGGGGAAGGACGGGGAAGCCTATGGGTTCCTGGATGGGCTGACGGATATCACGAAAATCTTCGGGAATCTGAAAAAAGGGGAGTTCAGTAAGGCGGTCGACGCAGAGGTGGCGGCCAGGACAAATAAAGAACCGGGCACGAAAGCGCAGAGGAAAACGTGGGGGAGCGGAGCGACGGGAAAACAGTACAGCACGGAGGACTACAACCGGCTGGATGAGCTGTTTTCGACGTACTCCGCCCGTCTTGTATCTGCGGGTGGCTACGACACACAGCAGGAATACATTCTTCGGTTGTGTTGCCGGATGACCATGGACATGGAGAAAATGTTGGCGGCGGGACAGGTAGACAAGGCTCAGAAACTGAACAAGATGATCCAGGAAAACCTGGCTTCGGAGAATCTGCGAAAGAAGGACGCCAAGCCCATGGAGGAGTTTCGGCTGGACAGCTGGGCGGACGCGCTGGAGGAAGCGGGTCTGACCAAAAACGGGAAACGATGTGACCCGGATGAAATGTTTCGGATCTTGTTTGGAAGACCGCCGAAGTATCCCTACACCAAGGATGCGGTGGAGCAGATGATCTTGATAAACGAAAACAGGATGAGAAGCAACGATGGTCTTCCGGAACTTCCTGTGTTGCCGGATGATATGCGCTTGGAAGACACTCTTGAGGAATTTGAGGAAGAGCAGGGGAGCCGGGAACAAGAGGCCTATGAAAAACTTGGGCTGGTAAAAATGCCGCCAAAAAGAATCGAGTGAGCGAAGGGGGGAACTGCATGGCGAGGCGAACGGGGAAAGTTTGGATTTCCTCTTTGGGCTGGGTATCGAAAAAACCTACGGAAGATCGTGACTATAGCAACTATGAGAATGCTTGGGATGCGTTTCTGCTTTGGACTCTGCGTTGGTTTCCTGACAAAGCTCTGGACTTGATGAGATCGAAACAGGCTGACTATAAGAATGAAGAATTCTTTCAGCGTCTGCAGATGCGGGTGTATGCCCGGTATAAGCGAGTAAACTTTACGGGGTGCCGTGGCCTGACCAAGACGTCTACCAAGTTCAAGAGCAAGATGGTGGATGGTCTGGTGTGGCCTGGAATTCAAAGCAGTTATTACGGACCGTCCTATAAGCAGATGGCAGCCATTGCCAGCAAGACATTTCACCAGATCGAGCACGATTATCCACTGCTGGCAAAGCAATGGCGGGTGGCGGCGGAAAGCAAGGATGACTTCAAAATTGATACTCCGCTGGGAAGTGCATTTTACATTGCGGCCATGCGGGGAGATAACATATCCGATGTGACCGCTGAGGAATATGCCCAGGAGGAAAACCCACCCTTTGACTATGCTGAGTATAAGCGAGTGGTTTTGCCGGCTGTGCGCCTGTGGCACAACATCAAGGGAGAACCGGATGAGAACTATGTTGGCTATAAGCAGCACGCCATCACTTCTGCTGGACGGAAGCAGAACCATGCGTATCAGACCCGATGCGCAGTGATGAAGGCCATGACAGCGGGGGAAAGTGCCTTTGCTATGGACATCAGTTGGGAATGCGTGGTGCTGCAGCTGATGCGACCCTATGAATGGGCCATGAACCTGAAAGAGGAGCTGACTGCTGACGAGTGGATGCGGGAGATGGAGAGCCGGTACACCGGGTCAGATGAGTTTCCTATGATTACCGATGAGACTTTGATGGACAGCCAATGCCTAATGGTAATGGAACGGCAGCACTGCTGCAAGTATCCTGGATGCACCACAAAGCCGGAAGATGTGATCTATATAGTGGGCTATGACATCTCCTATGAAGATGGCGCCAAAAACGCCAAGTGTGCCTTGACTGTGCTGAAACTGACTAAGCAGAAGGACTTTTTGAAGCGGAACCGCTACCTCAAACAACAGGTTTACATCGACGACTGGCCACCCCCGGATAATCAAATGGTACAAGCAAGGAAGCTCAAAGATGTGTGGAGCCGGTTTTGCTACGAAGGTTCGGAGACCTACATTGCGGTGGACGGCTGGCAGTATGGAAAAGGAGTGGTGGAGTGCCTGATGATGGATCTGGGGGATGGGTTGCCACCACTGTGCGTGTATCGGCACGCTCAATACACCAGCGCAGAACTGCCGGGGGCTGTACCAGTGATCTATCCAGTCAAAGCAGGCGGAACTGGCGTAACTGACCCGGACTTTGAAATGATAAAATATGCGCAGGCTCAATTTGACAACCACAACGTGGAACTTTTGACCAGAAATCAGCGGGATGGAGTGGAAGCCTATAAAAGAACCCACAGCATCAAAGATGATGCAACAGACTGGTATATTGCCCAGCCCTATCAACGGACCAGGGAACAGGTTGGCCAAATTCAAAACCTAAAACTGCTTCCTTCGGGGTCTGGCATGAGTGAGAAACGTATCTCCAAGGCGATCCAGCGGGACAGTTGGTCGGCGCTGAAGTATGCGCTGCGGTTTGCACAGATTCTGGAGAGAAAGAATTTGATGCAGACTCAGAAAAAAAGCGACTGGGATGAACTGCTGAGCAAGTACGGCACTGCGTCCTTTGCCTTGGAGACCCATGGTGCAGCGGGGCGGAGCGGGCGGCTGGTGACCGGACGGAGGGGAGGCAGAATACGGTGAAAAAGAGCCAGACGAAAAAGTTCAAGACATACCGGCTGTATGCGGCCTTCCCCACCCAGGAAAACGTGGAGAAAGCGGCGGGAAGCCGGTTCCAACGGGTGACCAGCCGCTATATTCTACGGTACACGGACAAGCATCTGGAAAAGCCCTGGATGGAAGTGGCAGGGGAAGACCTGAAGCGGCTGACAGACCAGGACGAGGCTTGGCTATGGGACTGCGGGAAGGTGCTGGCGGCGGAAACACTGGCCAAGCGACAGGAAGAGAGTGGACATAGGATGGCGGACCTGTTGGACCGGTTGGAGCAGGAACTGCACAGGGAACTGGAAAACAGTCGTCAAGAGACGGGAAGAGAGAGGGGAGACGCGTCTTGGGAAACTTGAATCAGGCATTGCAGGAAGTACAGTTTGCCCCGTTCCCAGAGATTTTTGACCGGTTCCGCAAGCTGTCTAAGGAGTATGGCGGGCTGCCGGTGGGGAATCTGGTGTCTGCCTTTACGCGGGCAACCGGAAACAAGTTCGAGTTCAATAACCCCTACATTCAAAACAGGCGCGTGAAGAAGATTTCTTCTCTGCCGGAGAACTACAGCAAAGACAAAGTAGGAGAAATGCTGCTGAGTCCCGATACCAACGAGCAAGACCTGCGGCAAGTGGAGCACGGGTTGGAATTCACTGCCTATCCCTTGCTGCACACTCGGAAGATGTATCAGGACCTGTTGACCTATCACAGCTATGTGGCACCCCAGATGCTGGAGAAAGGGGACGAAAAGGCCCCCGGTCTTTGGCGGGAGTGGAGGCTGCTGGAAAAACTGCGGCGGGAGTTGGTTCCCAAGTCTTGGGCCCACCAGATGGCAGGGCAGGCATTGCAGGAGGGGAAGGTGTTTTACCACCCAAGAGTGAAAGTAGACAAGAGCCATAACCAGGTGGACTATGCTTTCCTGCAACAGATGCCGTCGGACTGGGTGAAGATCGTTGGGTTCAACAATGTGTCGAAGTACACGGTATCCTTTAACCTCTTTTACTTCTTGCAGCCGGGGACAGCCCCAGAGCAGTTCGGGAACCTCTTTATCCCGTATCTGGAGGGCTTCAGACAAGTGGTGAACCCGGTGGGGTCGGGAACAGAGCGTGGAGTGGTATATGCCAGTAAAACCCGTGTGGACCTGGGTGCCTATGAAAGGCTGCGGAAGAACAAGAGGAACCTGGCTGGGGACCCGGATGTATACTACCAGAACGGGCGGTGGTTTTACTGGGTGACGCTGCCGGTGGATCAAGTCTTTCCTTTTGAGGTGGATGACGCATGGCGGACGGTGGTATCCCCCTTTGCTGGGCTCTTCCTGAACCTCATCCAGCTGGCACAGTATGAGCAGGTACAGTTGGAGATTGTGCAGAATCCTTTGATTTCCCTGGTAACCGGCGAAATTCCTTATCGGGATGACCAGGATGCCTCTACGTCGGACCCCTATAAGCTGTCTAACGCAGGGCGGCAGTTGTTTGAGGCATTGTGGTACAACATGCTGGCGGAAAACAACACCAGCGGAATTGGTCTATTTATGGCCCCTTTGGAGAACATGACGATGCACACCCTGGCGGAGGCACCGGGGGCCATGCAGATCAGTTCTAACGGTTATGAATACACCATGGCCAAGGCAGGGCTGTCCGGCATCATCCCTACGGGAAGTGAGGCTCGGGCGGGCATGGCACAGATTTCCCTGCACATCGAGAGTAAGTTCGCCCAGGGGATTTACGAATGCTTTGAGCGGATGATGGCAGCCATCATCGACCGAATGAACCTGAAGTATGACTGGCGATTTCACATGTTCGGAGACCTGGCCACAGACAAGGAGTTGGAGGAGAGCCTGCGGAAAGACATGACCCTGGGCATTCTGCCGGCCACGATCCAATATCTTGCTTTGCGGGACATGAGTTTGCTGGATGACCTGTGTCTTTCCCGGGTGGTGAGGGAGAGCGAAATTCTCGATATGCGGCTGCCTTTGGTATCGACATATAGTGCCAAGCAGAGCGACAGCAACCTGCCGCCGCAAGGAAAGGGAGACAACGGCGGGGCCGCCCAGGAGACGGCGGCCCATGAGTTGGACCCCGGCGGCCGGCCTAAGAGCGAGGGCGTGACATCAGAAGGCCAGGAAGGAGACCTGGACGCCCCCACAGAGCGGCTATAAGGGGCCGGGAAAGGATGGCCGAATGGGGAAAATTTTGATTGAGTATGTACGGTGCGAAGATTTGAGGATCATCAACCAGGCCCTAAGCCAAGGGGAAGATGTTCGCATCCAAGCGACCCCTGGGAACGGGTGCCGTATCATCTCGGACCGGGTTCGGGTGCTGAAAAGAAGACTCTCCGTGGAAAAAGAGAAAGATGATCAGACACTGTATGAGAAACAACGGCCTATCTGGGGCTCTACCGAAACAAAAGATCAGCCAACACGGCAGAAGGAGCAAGCACATGAATGAACTAATGATTTTCAATAATCCCGAGTTCGGCGAGATTCGGACCGTAGAAGTAAATGGCGAGCCTTGGTTCGTCGGGAAAGACGTTGCAACGGCGCTGGGGTATGGAGAGGGGAAGTCTCTTGCCAATGCCGTAGCGAATCATGTTGATGAAGAGGATAAAGGGGTCACCGAATTGATGACCCCTGGTGGAAATCAGAAAATGGTCATCATCAACGAGAGCGGTCTGTATTCCCTGGTACTCTCCAGCAAACTTCCTGGGGCAAAGAGGTTCAAGCGGTGGATTACTTCCGAGGTGATCCCCAGCATCCGAAAGCACGGGGCCTACCTAACCCCGGAGACTTTGGAGGCGGCAATTCTCAATCCAGACACGATGATCCGTCTGTGCACGGCGCTCAAAGAGGAGCAGGACAAGCGGAAGGCGCTGGAGGCAGCAAACGCTACCCTGGCAGTAGACAACCAGATCATGCGGCCCAAAGCGGATTATTTTGATGAGCTGGTAGACAGGAACCTTCTGACGAGTTTTCGTGAGACGGCAAAGCAACTGGACGTGAAAGAAAAGGCATTTGTGCAGTTTCTTCTTGACAAGAAGTACATCTATCGTGACAAGAAAGGCAAACTGATGCCGTATGCCGATAAGAACGCCGGCCTGTTTGAGATCAAGGAGTGCTTCAATGAGAAAACCCAGTGGAGCGGCACGCAGACGCTGATTACACCAAAGGGCCGGGAAACTTTCCGGTTGCTTTTCGTTGGAATTGCTTGAAGTGAGAAGAGGAATGTGTTAAAATAAAACAAAAAAATCCCTGGTGGAAATGGCCACCGGGAAGAGCCGAGGAGGGCTCGACAGACATTATTGTCTGTCGAGCCCTCCTTTTTTGTGTTTGGGAGGTGAAAAGAAATGGCTTTACTGGATAATGACAACTTTGACAACTTCCCCACGCTACGGGACCCCTCCCGCAATGCCACTGCGGCTATGCTGCGGGCTATGCGGTTTATGGACAGCTGCAAGGAGTGCGTACTGATTCTGGAGGGGATGCCACTGACGGCGGCACAGATCCACAAGCAGGCCCATGTGTACGGAGAGATGTGGGATCAGTTTGGAGATATCCTGCACCAGCGGCACTTTTTGCAGGAGTTTCCGGCCACGCCGGAACTGGATGAAGCTCCGGACCTGACACGGGCGCTGGAGATTGTGCTGTGGTGCATGGACGAGATTGACAAGGCCCTGGTGGCCTTTATCCGAGCCTGTGATGAGGTGAGTATGTATCCCCTGGCGCGGGCGGCAGAGGGCATCCAGATGGAGAACAGCGCCCACCAGACTCTTTGGCTGCAAGCGGCCAAGATGTGGGAGCTGAATAAGGATAAACTCTCCTACGAAAAGTGGATCGAAGAACTTTTCGACCAGGAGGATGACTGAAAGGAGGGGCGCGGTGCGCAAGGTAAATATGAGAGGCCCCAGGGAAAAGCCCGAGGACTGGGGCATTGGTCAGCTTCGGGTGCTGCGGCGGGTGAACAAGTATGAATTCGCTGTGGAACTGGAAGTGATGCGAGAAGGGATGAACCGGAATCGCTGGAACTACCGAAACATGCAGGACAACTACCTGACCTTCCTGGGGACCCCCATCCTGGTGGCCTATGTCAACGGGCAGGTGGGCGACGGCCACAACATGCGGGAGAAAGTAAACCCCCGGACGGGAGAGGTATACCAGAGTTTTACAGATGCCACGTCGGAGCGCATTGTGGGCGCACTGTCGGAGGACCCGGCGGATTTTTCCATGGTGGAGAAAGATGGACAGACGTGGCTGAGAGCACAGGGGAAACTTTGGTCATTTTACGCACCGGAGCTGGTGGAGAAGATCGTGCGGACAGGGCGCATGGAAGTCTCCGCCGAGACCAATGTGCTGGAGATGAGCAAGGATGGCGATGTGGAGATTTTTACCAAGTGGGAAGGGCTGGGCGTGACCATTTTAGGGGAACACGTGGCGCCGGCCATTCCGGGGGCACAGATCGCCGCCTTAGCGGCTATGGATAAGGAATTTCGGCAGCTGAAGCTGCGAGCCGCCGCCCTGGCCAATGACCAGGGAAATGACGAGGACCCCAAACCCCAAAATACAAGCCGAGAAGGAGTGAAACGAACCATGAATAAGCGTGACATTACCCGCCTGTCCCCCAAGTTCCCTGGCTACAAGATTGTGGCTCTGAGTGAAGATAAGATGAAGGTTGGCCTGGTGGACGAGACGGGAGCTCCGTTCTCCTATATCTTCAACCAGGAGGACGGGGGCGAGGTGATCCAGTCGAAACTGGCACCGGCGGTTTTTTCTGCCAGCCTGACCTTTGGGGAAGGCGAGAGCCTGACGGTAGAGCTGGAGGATGTAGTGGAGTATGTCTCCGCCAACAACGCCAAGGCCGCCGAAAAAGCTGCCCGGCTGGAGGGCGAGCTGGAGAAGGCCAAGGAGACCATCAAGACCATGGAGCAGGCCGAGCACCAGCGGCGGGTGGACGCTGTGAAGGAGGCTGTGAAGGCCGCTTTGGCAGAAATTGAGGAAAACGCCGAAGAGGGCGAAGAGGGCATGGAAGAAGAGGCGAAGGAGATCGAAGAGAACGCCGAGGACTATGCTCAAATGGAGGACAGCAATGCGGCCTTTTGCGGCGACAAGAAAGCGCGTGCTGCCCTGATGGCCAGATATTCCGAAAAGCGCCTGAAAGTCAATAAGGGCAAGCGTAAGAAAGTTTTCGCCTGGGACAACATTCCTGGCGGCCATACCGGCGGCGAGGATGGCATTGACGCCATGCTGGGCCGCATCAACGGCTGATCAGAAAATGCGAGACAAGTGACAAAAAAGGAGCGTGAGAAAACATGGCATACATTGCGAACACCGCTTTTGAGGTGAAAGTATCCAACCACGAATTTGATTCTGTGGCCAACATCACGGGCGTTTTTCAGAATGGCAGCGACACGGATGAGATTTGTTCGGCGGGATTTTTGTGCGTAAAGGACGTGCTGACAGCCAACGAGGGCTACGAAAAGGTAGGACCCGAGGAAGACGTTACCATCAACAACGGAAATACCTGGACCATGAAGGCAGCAGCATCCTCTACGACGGTGCAGACCCCCATCTACGCTTGCAACACCTTTAACGTCAACCAGATCACCGACTCCGCCACGGGGGCTGTGTACAAGGTGGGCGGCAACACCCTGGGTCTGGCTGTGCCGGCAGGGGAACGAAGCACGTTTACCAAGATCGAGTTTGACGGCAACCACATCTATCGGTTCGGCGCGGGCAATGTGTCGGGTGAAGTTTCCACCAACAAGTTCTTCACCATCGACAACGGCCTGCTCAAGCCTGCGGCGGCGGCCCCTGCGACGGGGAACACGCCCTATTTCCAGCTGGTGGGCAGCGGGAACTTTACCCAGGGCGCTTATAACGGCTTCGCTTACTACGACGTACTGTCCGCCTGTACGGGCGGGACGGGCGCGGCCAGCGCGGCGACGGACTACAATTCCCTGACCAATAAACCGTCGATCAACAGTGTAACGCTGGAGGGGAATAAGACAACCGAAGACCTGCATATCAGTGCCGGCGGCTGAGAGGAGTGAGAGAACATGATTAAATTTAACAGCATCAACCAGGCCGTCTTCAACAGCTCTGCCCCGGAGTTTAACGCCGTGGAGAGTGAACGGGCCGACATTGTGACCTGTGGCCGGCTTCTGATGATGGAGCACACAGGCAAGAGCGCCAACATCCTGCGGAAACTGGAGAACCGGCCCGAGGAGTACGCTCCCGTGCTGACCGGCGCCCCTGGCAGCGGGCGCAACTACGGCGAGACCAACAAGAATTTGCAGGCCAAGCTGATGATGTACTGCGCCAAGCGTGCGTGTGCGGTAACGGGAGAGATCCCACCGGCGGACTTCCAGGAGATGCAGAAGCAGCAGCGGAAGTTTCTGACCAACAGCATCTTTCTGAAAACGCTGTCCGGGGTGGTGCGGGACATCGTGACCCCCATTCTTCCGATCACCTACTCCTCCGCCCTGGACTGGATGGCGGAGATCGTATCGGTGCCGCCGGGCCAGACCTATGAGCTGGATGTGATGAGCAACGACATCTTTGTGTTCCAGGATGACTCCTGGGGCGCTTCCAGGTCCAAGCCCAGCAACTACCTGTACAGCTATCCCATCACCCTGAACCCCACGCTGCGGACAGCCAAGGCCACCATTAAGTGGTATCAGTTGGTGGGCAACGACGCGGATATGGGCGCGTTCTTCAACGCCATTTCTGCCGGCATGTACAACAAAATCACCGCGCTGTGGAACAAGTCCATGCAGGCGGCCACAGGAAACCAGTTCTATGTGCCGACGAACATGAGTTTTACCAACACCACGGCCAACTGGGTTACTGCGGCCAAGAAGGTGAGTATGGTCAACGGCACCAAGTACCGGAACGTGGTGGCTTTCGGCGATCCCTCCGCCTTGGCCCAGGTGCTGCCCAGCGGCAACGCCAACGCTTCCAGCGTGAATCTGGACTCCGCCCTGTCCACCATGCTGGGCATTGAGTGGACCCGGTACGGCTATATCGGGGAGTATATGGGCATCCGTCTGATGCCCATTGACAACGCCGTTGTTCCCGGCACGCAGAACACGACGGTGACAGAGTTGATCCCCAGCGACAAGGTTTGGCTCTTCCCCATGAACGGCTATAAGCCTGTCTACATCGGCATGGAGGAGGGTACGCCCATTACGCTGGAACTGGACCCCAGCCAGACGGCGGATATGACCATTGATGTGCTGGTTTCCGTTTCTTTGGATTCTAAGGCGGTCTTTGGCAGCAAGGGAGCTGTCATCAACTTTTGAGCGACACTGCGGGAGGGGAGGACCTCCCCTCCCGCAGTCCCTTTTTTGATATGCGCTTAGAGGAACTTACACCGGTTCGACTCCGGCGGGGCGCGACTACATTCCGAAAGGAGAAAGACCCATGGGAAGAACATCCAGCGAAAAGACGGAAGGGATGCCCCCGGAGAAGAGGACGGCAGCCCAAACAGCAGAGAACGCCCCGGCTACGGGCGGGGAGGAAGAGAAGAAGACGGGGGGCAAAGGGACCCGGAGCGAGACGGTCCCTTCCTCTGCGGCACAAAAAAAGGAAGCGCTGGCCGAGAATGACGGAGAAGTGGAGGCCCTGAAAGAGACGGTGGCCAAACTGCAAGAGCAGTTACAGGCTGCACTGTCGGCCAAAGCGGCCCAGCCTGCCCAGGTCATCCAGGTGGTGACCCCGGACAGCGAGAAGGTGACGATGCGATTTCAGGCGGACGTGGCCGATGACAACGTGGCGGTGTTTGGCCCTTCCGGCCTGTACGGCCAGGTGACAGGCAAGATGGGGACCGTCGTGGTACCCAAGGCGGAGTGGTCACGGTTTTATACAGACAGCGTACGGCGGATGATCGACCGGAGATGGCTGGTGGTACTGACAGGCATGAGCGAGGACGAACGCAAACTCTTCCACTGTGCGTATAAAAAGGGAGAGGTGCTGGACGAGAAGGCTTTTGCGGGGCTGCTGGACATGGGGGAGGAACTGCTGAAGATTTTCCCCGAGCTGTGCATCTCCCACCAGCGGATGGTGGGGAAAGCCTTTTGGGAAGCTTACAACCAAGGAGACAGCCGGGCCAACGACCGGACGCTGATCGTAAAGCTGAACGAGCTGAGCAAGAAGGCCGCCGCTGGCAGCGGAGACAAGTTGTTGGAGAAGGGGGTATTCAACCCCGTTATCGAGGCCATGAACAAAAAAGATGCGGATTGATGCTAAAAACACCAGGAGAAAGGAGGATGTCCCTTGGCACAGAAAATTATGATTAACGGAGTGACGTACAGTGGAGTGTCATCCATCAAAATCCCGCTGGCCGATACCCCGGAAACGCTGGCCGTTTTCCCGGACACCTCAGACGCTACGGCCACGGAAGGGAACATCCTAAACGGTCAGACAGCCTATGTTGGAGGAAGCCTTGTGACAGGTGACATGCCCAACAATGGGGCCTATCGCCAGACCATTACGGCAGTGGCCCAGGTGGTGACCATACCGGAAGGCTATCACGACGGAAATGGGACGGTACAGCTTTCCGCAGAGGGACAGGAAGCATTGGTGCCTGGGAACATCAAGAACGGGGTGACCATTCTTGGGGTGTCCGGTGAAGCCAATGTAAACGATACCACTTTGCCGGACGCCGGTGCGACTGCGGGGGATATCCTGACAGGCAAGAAAGGGTGGGTCAACGGCGAGTTGGTGACCGGAACCATGGCGAGTAATGGGACGCTGACGCAGACCATCACCGCGCCAAGCCAGGTGGTGACGCTGAAGACAGGATACTATGCAGGCGGAACGGTGAAAATCAACGAGGCGGATCAGAAACTGCTGGTAGCCGGTAACATTAAAAGCGGTGTGACGATTCTTGGCGTGGACGGGGGCCCCAATGTCAACGACACCACCCTGACCTCAACCGCCGCTGGGGCAGGAGATATCGCATTGGGCAAGCAGGCCTGGGCCAACGGAGTTCTACTGACGGGGACGGGGAGTCAGCCCACCATTTCCTTGTCTGACGGGGTGCTGTCCATCAGCTGAGAAGAGGAGGTGAGGCTGTGGCGGCAACCGTAGTCATCAACGGCACTGTATATGCTGGCGCGGCTCAGGTGAGCCTGACAGGACAGAGCGGCGGGAAGAGCACTTATCTGTATGTAACGGGCGACCCCAGCCTCATCAGCCCCAGCGGCGCCGACATCACAATCAACGGCAGCGATTACAACGGGGTGAGTGTGGTGGAGCTTCCCATCCAAGGAGGCGGGACGGCACGGTATGTTCTGGCCGCCGGCGGAAGTTACACAACCTTGGAAGTGGCGGCAGGGCAGACCATCCATCAGGGGAACTACTTCACGATGCAGAAGCCTTTGTATCCAAGCGCGACGCTGTATCCCAGGACAACGCTGTATCCCAGCGCGGGGGATGGGGACACCATCTATCCTTGGTCTTCGGGGACGCCAAGCGGCATCGCCCTGGAGGACGGCGTCGGGGGAGAGACCATTTCAGTGTATCTGATGGGTTAACGGCAGAGAAAGGAGGCGGACGCTATGGGAACAAGTTGGGCGGAGGTGATTACCAACAGCGCCATGGTCTATATTGACGATCTTCGTTTACGGGAGGACCTGGCTGTGAACCCAGCACAGTTTTTTCGAAAGATGGCGCTGTATATGAACCAGGCGATTCCTCTGTTGAACCGGCCGCCGGAACTGCTGAACTTTTTGACGGTGGGGCTGATTCAGCCAACCTTTGGGGACAGCACCTGGACCAGCACCCAGGAAAGTACCGTCCAGGAAACCGTTGTAGAGACGGGCCAAGTTGGCTTTTCCCTTTTCTCCTGTGTGGTGAGCCGGGCGGACAGCCGGGGGAACGTGACTTTTACACCCTACACGGCGGCTGGCTATGACAGCGAGACGGGGAAAGTAACGTTCCCGGTGCAGGCGGCGGCTGGAACACAGTATGTGCTGGACTTTTATACGGACGGGAGTTTTGCGCAGACGCTGACGGCAACCCAGCAGTGGCTGCTGGGACAGGCGATTGCTTTGACGTGGGATGAGCGGTTCAGTCGGAACTGGCTGAACATGCAGCCGAAAGTCCACGACAACAGTTTTACGACAGTGAATGAGGGAACGTACACGGAGAAAGTGACGGCGCGGATGAAGAGTAACCGGGCGGCTTTCTTCGATGCACTGCAAAAGTATGAGCAGGACTGCGCGTTTCAGAACGTGGTGCCATACCCCCAAAAGACCGGGGGTGCACTGGTATAAAAGGGGGCGGTAGTATGCACGACGAACAGCAGAACATCCGCAACGCCCTGCTGCTGGGAGGCGAACTGGCCTGGGGGCCGGGCAACAGCCCAAGACAGTACGGCAGCCAGCAGAAGCAGTATTACGGCAGTGAAACGGCGGCCTTTGCAGACGTGTACGGTAAGTATGCCTCTGATACGGTGGAGGCCTTGGCACAGGGACTGGACCCGGAGAACCCCACTGCCTGGGAGACGGTGACGGTGCGCTTGGCGGACATGGTGAAGCCCTCGGCCACCACCGGCCGGCAGCCGGACGACTACAAAATGCTGATGGTGGTGGAGCGAGATATCACCTACATTCCACCGGGGGCCAAGTTTGTGACGATGGGAAGCACATGGCTGTGTACTGCCCCGGAAAATATCTCCAGCGTGTTTGCCAGCGGAATGGTGGAAAAGTGCAACGCCATGTGGAAGTATCTGGACTACTATGGCAACCTGCGGGAAGAACCTATGGCGGTGACCAACAGCCTGATCCGGGCCAGTTCCCCAGACCCGCAAGGTATGATGCTGATCACCAAAGGCTACTACGACGTGAAATGCCAGAACAATGCAGCCACCCAGCAGCTGAATGACAACAGCCGAATTATGCTGGGGACGGCAGCTTACTGCATTACAGGTTTTTCAGATGCCAACCAGGAATTTACGTCAGAGGAGAACAGTGTGAGACTGTTGGAGTTTACGCTTCGATATGAGGAGCCGAACCCGGAGATTGACGATTTGGAGAACCGGGTGGCCGGAGGAAAAGAGTTCTCATGGGAGATTGCAGTAACCGGCTTGCCGGTGATGGCAGCGGGACAGAAGGCGGTCTTTGCCGCAGACTCCGTGCGGTGTGGACGGCATGTGACGGGGACAGAAACTTGTCCCATTACCTACCAATGGAGCAGCACCAACCCAGCTGTGGCCACTGTGGATGAATCCACCGGGGAAGTGACCGCTGTCGGAGAGGGGACGTGCCAGATCGTTTGTACGTTGGCAGAGAACCCGGACATTACGGCAAACTATAAAGTTGCGGTGGAAGGAACTACCGCCGGGAATGCCGTTTCTTTCCTCACTGCGCCCCCGGCCAGCCTGAACGTATATGAAAGCGCTACGTTTGCCTGCGGGTGCTTCGCTGGCGGACAGGAAACGCCTGCGGAGACGGTGGAATGGTCTTTCACGGGACCAGCAGCGGATCATTACCAGGTTGAGACCAGAGGGAACCAGGCCACCGTCACTTGCTGGGGGGGAGATAACGTCCCCTTAAAAGTGACGGCCAGTTGGGAAGGGGCCAGTGTCACCGCTGAAATCAGTTTGTACGGCATTTGATCTGTCAAGGATGTTGGAAATCCAACAAAATTGTGGAAGGTGAAACCCTATGTCATTGAAATGGAGATGCCGGTATGCCTACCATGGGCAAGGTGTGAGCCTGCGTTGCCGGGCGCTGACGGAGAAGGGGCTGACGGACTACTGTGCCCACCAATATTTGTGCCGGAACACCCGGCGGTGGGAGAACACACCCCAGGCGCGGCAGTGCCCGGTGGCAGAGGACGCCGAGAAGAAGAAAGAAGGTTAAGACGTGGAATACTTGAAACTTACCGAACAGGACATGAAGGAGTCCAAGACCTATCTGCCGCTGGCCGATAAAATGGTCTTTGTAGAGTATGCGGCGGACCGGTGCTTTGACCGGATGAATGTGACCATGGACGACGGGACGGGGCTGAACCTGCCCATGGCTCCTATGTACAAGGAGAATACGGCGCTGAAAAGCCGGTATCTGATGGGCGCTTTGGTGAGGGCCTATCTGGGAAAATCGTATGAACCGGTGGAAGGCGATGATTGGCTGATGGCCCAGGATGACTATGACCGGTGGGCCGGAAGTCATATTTTCAATCAGCTGGAGCGGATGAAAGGGTGCGGCGGCCAGGTGCGGGAGATCGTCTTTGACCTGCTGGCGGACTATCGGGACCTGGAAAAGCGTCTGACGGCGGAGATGCGGGGGATGCTGGTGGTAATGAATGAGCCAGTGAACCGCATTATTGCCACCATGCAGAGCCAGACCACCCCAGAAGCTTTTGCCCAGGGGAAGGAGAGACTGGATGAGCTGACAGCGGAACTGGAGGAATACCGGGCAGCCAAGGAGGCCAAACTGGCCGAAGGCAACGAGAAGGAGGGGTAATCTGTGGAGATGGAGTACAGCCCCTACTATCCCTACGAAAAGGTGCAGACGGGGTATCTGACGATGCAGGGGACGGAAGAAATCCCCTATCAGATCATCCAGTACCTGCTGGACCTACCGGACGCGACCGGCTATGCGCCGACAAACGACAATACGCGCCCCCGGGTGCGACTGGCTAAGTACCTTTGGTATGATGGCCCCCGGCCTTTGAGTAATCCTCTGCCTACGGCCCAAGAAAAGCTGAGTCTGCTTTTCGACGGAGACAACCCGGTGCTGAACACGGGCGAGCAGAAGGCAGCTCATCCCAAGGGCTACCGGCTGTATCCGCAGAAATATTGGGGTTACAGTCAGTTGGGCGCGCAGACCACACTGAAATGCTACGTGGGGCGGACCATTCCGCTGAGCCCCTATACCAGCAGCATTGGCATCACCTTTGAAATTTTGTGCAACAGTAACCAAGAGAACACCACCCGAACCAGCGCCTACAGCCGGGCCTACGACATAGAGCAGTGCATTGTGGAGGCCCTGCACGGGGTGAATATGACGGGGATTGGGGTCATCGACTTTAGCCGGCAGGCTCACATTGACAACGGCAGCACCCCCATCGCGGACGAAGGAACCAACGTGGGGCGGCGGCTGAAGCTGTCGGTGTACTGGGCCGAGAGTGGGGAACCAGAACCCCAGGTGTATTAAAAAAGGTGGAAGGAGACGGGACTATGGCAAAGTATACAATTTCCAATAATTACCAACGGGGGGGGGCGTTTACCTTCCTTAACTGGTAAACTGCACAAAGGGGGTGGCCTGGTATGCCGATGAATAACGGGCACTATGTCGCCCCCACTTGGGTGAACTATGGGCCTCCTGCCTTGGATGCGGATGAACTAAATGCGATCAGTGGAACCGTAGAGAATTTGGATCTATCCCAGGGAGACATTGCTGCGCCTTATAGCAAGATGGGGTTGACTGGAACTCCTACGATTGGTGCTTCTCTTGGTGTGCTGGCGGACATCGGCAACGTCCATGTGTGGAGGAAGACGGTTAAAACGGATGAAAAAATACCTGCGACATATTCTCTTGGGCCTGAAGAAGGAAAAGCAGCATTAACTTATCCCCAAACCCCGTCGACGCAAGCGTCATTTCATTACGGAAAAACAATTACAGTCGACGACAATGGAACAATAACTATAAATGGGGAACAAACTCTCAGTCTTAATTCAGACGATTCTTCTGTACAAAAAGGAAATAATCTAAAGGGTAACTTTTTTTATTGCGATCCTTCTTCCACTATTGGTGGTGAAAATGAATTTGAGACAGGCCCAGGAAATGTTTATTTCATTCCTTCCGATGCCACTATAAGTAGAGAACCAGATACCTATTTGGGTGGAGTAATTTATACCAGCAAATACCAAGAGGTACGTGCAGTCCCTGCCGTTCCCCCTGGCACCCACGTCACCTACCTAACCTCTGTCAACCGCAACGCCTACCAGGAGGGAGACGATGCGAAAGAGGCGGGATATGCGTTGGGGAGAATAGTCAAAGTCACTTTAGGAATGTCCAACACTAATGATGGTACTGGAGTTGACTGGAGATATTCTGACAGTGTTGTAGTAAATTCCGATGGAGTTGTATCTCTTGGAGGGAACCCTACTCAGCTAATCCTTGCAAGCTGGGATACCCCAGACGTGTGCGACGTCCTTAAAGGTAAATTTGCTTGTCCAGTTACCACTGGAAGCCGTTTTTCAACGAATGAAGTTGTCTTTTTCCCGAACGATACTGTATTCTCGAAGTCCAGTGTATCAGGAGGGCATGTAGCAATCAATGCAGAACAATATCAAATTGTCACCGGCTCCCCCGCCATCCCCGCAGGCACCACCATTGAGTATCTGGGGGTGTTGGGGGACCCAGGGAAACAAATTGTTTTCGGCGAATTTATCGGTGATAACACCGCTGGACGGGAAATAAAGTTAGGGTTCAAACCATCTATGGTTGTACTTATTCCACATAGCTATATAAACCTGCGCATTGATCTTGGTACTACCGATACCCCATTTTGGTGCATGGTACCTGGTTGCGACTATGAGACGAGCGCATACCCATTATCCGAGGAATATATGTATATTACAGAAAAAGGGTTTATTGTTTCATATGATAGCGATGCCAGTGAAATCTATTGGAATCAACAATATAAATCATATTACTACCTTGCTCTGGAGTGATTAAAATGAGTACGATTGTTAACATTGAAACGAAAAGTCTTGAGGCCCAGAGCCACCGCAGATATCCTGAAAACTGGAATGGCAACGGATGGATTCCTGTTCCTCCTCATCTTGAGAGCACTGTATTGTCGTGCTGCCCGTACTGTAACCTGGAGATCGAAGAAGGAATATTGGTTGGTATTACACCGACTGAAAGGCCTCCAAAACCCGAACCGGAAGAGCCGAAGAAGACCCTGGAGGAGAGAGTAACTGAAATGGAACGAGCGATTGAACGGGGGCTTATGCTGTGAGTGATACAAACAAACTGTATGAGGCGCTGGCATCTGCAATCTATATGAGCCGACTGGTGGCGAGGGGAGAAGGGGTAGACAGTGACGACAAGCGTCTGCGGGCATCTGGCCTGTATGAGGACTGGACCCCAGGCAACCATAAAACAGCGGAAGTTTACAACACTCACACCGGAGGTGACCTGGAGAAGGAATGGGAACAGACCTGGGAGTGTACCCAAGACTATGACAGCGGAGTCTACCCGGATATTCGTCCCGGTTCCTCCGCATGGCACACCTTCCACCGTCCTCTCCACGGAACAAGCCCGGAGACTGCCCGACCTTTCGTGAAACCCTCCCACGGGACGGTGGATATTTACAAGGTGGGTGAGTATATGATCTGGACTGATGGGACGGTGAAACGCTGCCTAAGAGACACGAATTTCAGCCCGGAGGAATATGCGGCGGACTGGGAGGACGTGGAAAAAGCTTAATTCCCCGTAGCAAAGAGGTTACGGGAAGGACCAAAGAGGGTCAGCTACTCGAATTTTTTCGGGTGGCTGACCCTCTTTTTTCTATTTTTGGCAACAAGAGAGGAGGAAACAAAAATGGAACTCTCTTCTGCAATACGCCGGGCCATCCGGCGGGATGAACCCGTTGTGGTGGACGGCATCACGTTATATCCCATTCGGGTGGCGGAGTATGAAGAATTTTTAACCGCCCGGCCTGCTATTGAGGTGATGCAGCGGACGTTCCCTGTGCGGCTACTGTCGGTTCCCCTTTTGCAGGCGCTGTACACCATGGACCTGGAGGCGGTGGAGGCGGGTCAAGCCCCCTCTGGACTGTTTTACCGGACACTGCTGTTTCTTGCCCTGGCCCTTCGGCTTGGGGTGGGGGAGGAAGCGGACACGCGGGTGAAAAAGTTCCATGTGGTGATTGATCCCCAGGACCCAAAACGGCTGAAAGGGCTGCGGTGTGTGGTGAATGGGATGGAACAGGTGGAGATCACGCCGGTGCTGTTTCAGAGGATGCGGCCGATTCTGGCGGCCCAGAACGGCATGGAGCTGGTGAGCGACGAAGCAAACCCAGACCTGGTCCAGGCGGAGCGGGACATTGCGGCGGCCAAGGGACCAAAACTGGAGGTAACCCTGGAAGCCCTGCTTTCCGTCCTTTGCACTCTTACAGGGTGCGAGGAGGTGGAAGCGGAGGAGTGGACCGTGCGCAAACTGAACAGCCGCCGGGAGGCGGTGAACCGGGTGCTGAACTTTCTTATTTGCGGCATCGGGGAGAGTCAGGGGACCAAGTGGAAGGGAGGCAACCCGTATCCTAGCCCCTTCTTTGACCGGGTGCGGGAGGACAGCCCGGCACTGATTTCCATGGATCAGTTTGCCGGCGGCAAAGGACTGGAGGCCATGCGGCATCCGGGAAGCACCCCGCCTGCGGGACCACTGGCGGGATGAGATCACATGATTTGACAACCAAAAAAGGAGCGTGAAGAACGAATGATCACTTTTACTGACAAGCGACTGTATGTGAAGGGGACTTGCTCGGCGATCCTGTCGGATAAGAACACGGGCGACATCGTCTACTTCTCCGATAAGTTCCAGACGGGCAACATGACCACCAGTGTGACCACGGGTGAAATCCGAGCCGGTCTGGGCAACGGGATTGCCACCATTATCCCCTCAGACTCCGCGCTGAATGTGGAGTTCGCGGCTGCCGACTTTAACCTGTTTGCCAAGATGGCCCAGGTGGGCGGCACGCTGAACTACAACGCCCCGGCCATGACGTGCCAGATTGTAGAGGCCAGCAGCGGGACACTGACTATCGACGTGACCGGCGGAGATCCGGTGGCGCAGCTGGGCTTTTCCGACGTTTTCTGCTATGTCCAGGAAGTAGGCGCGTCCAGCCCCATTTCTATCTATGGCAAGAGTTATCTCATTTCTTCTGCGGGGGAAGTTACAGGCTTTACAGCCACCAGCGGGAAAAAGTACAAGGTGTGGTACTGCGTGAACCAGGCCAGCGCCCAGGTGGGCGCGGTGCCCTCTTTCATCGACCCGGCCACCTATCACTTTACCGCCCAGATGGCCGTGTACATGAACGCCACAGGCACCGCTTCCAACAACACCGGCTCCCGGTGCGGATGGCTGTACGTGATTGTCCCCAGCCTGAAGCTGGCGGGCACTGGCGGCGGCGTGGTGGGTGACCAGTCCACCAATGATACCACCAGCATCAGCGGTATGGCTACCATCGCGGACAGCGATGTTGTCAGTGAGAACTGCGAGAGCTGCGGCGGCGGTAATATTTATGCCTATTACGTCTATGTCCCGGACAACGCTGCGGAATCCATTGAAGGTCTGGCTATCGTGGGCGGTTTGATTACGCTGAACGCCAGCGCCAAGGCCCAGGTGCCGGTGAAGTATGTCATGGCCAATGGGGAATTGGTGACCCCCAACTACACTGATCTGTCCTATGAACTGACCACCCCTATTTCCGGGGCCAGCGTTTCCGAAGCAGGCGTCATTACCGCCGGCGCGAACTCCGGGGACGGGGAGGTTACTGTCACCTACGACAAGGTATCTCCCGCGCTGACGTGCGTGGCCAATGTGAGCGTGGTAGGCGGCGGAGGCGGCTAAAGAAAAGTGCATACCACGGCTTTGCGGTGCCCCACCCCTTTTGGGGTGGGGCACTACGCGAGTAGGCGGAAATGGGTTGGCCGCCTATTGGCGTAGTGATCAAACCGAAAGAAAGGGGGTGTGACCAAGATGCTGGCGGACCTGGCGGCATTTGTAAGCAAACTGGAAGCCGCGATTGATGACACCATGCAGGGCGCGGTGGCGGAAGGGGCGAAGGAGGCGCTGCAAGAAGCGGCTTATCGCCAAGTTTATGACACCTATACCCCGCAATTTCTCAGCCGGAGAGGAAACGCTGGGGGCATCGCAGACCCAGGAAATATGACGGTGAACTATGGCGGGATGACGCTGACCATCACCGATGACGCACCCTGGCAGCAGCTGTGGGGAGGCACAGTTCCCGGAGAACGCCTGGCAGAGGCCATTGCCAGCGGGGACAGCCGGTACAACATGGGAAAAGCGGGACCGAGGCCCTTTCACCAGGAGGCGGAGCGGCAGTTTGCCGGGTCGGGTGAGTTTGACCGGTTACTGGCCCAGGGGCTGCGAGCCCATGGGTTTGTTTTGAAGTGACAAAAAAGAGATAGACAAGAAGAGCGCCGGGTGGGCGCTGGGAAGATGAAGGGGGCAGGAGAGCACCGTGGAAGTTGTTGAACTGAAAGTACAGGTTGACAAAAGTCAACTAACTGCACTCGATAAAGAAATCAATGCCTTAAAATCAAAGACAATTAAAATTTCTGTGGATGCAAGTGGATTTAACGCGTTAAATAAATCTACCTTGCAATCCATGCGCAGTGTGACGCAGTATGTGAACGCTGTTTCAAGGGCACAGGCGCAAGAGAATAAATTGTCTCTTGCCAGGGAGAAGACTGCCCAGGCGACCCAGCGACGGATTACTTCTGAGAACCGGCTTGCAGCTCAGATTGAAAAGACGAAAACAACACAGGCCCAAGCGACCGCGCAAGCGGAGAAAACTGCACAGGCGCAGGCTCGGTTGCAAACACAGATTGAGAGGACCAGGACAGCCCAGGCGCAGTATGCCACTCAGGCGGAAAAGACAGCTACGGCACAGGCTAAAGCAGCAACCCAGACAGAGAAGGTGAGCAAAAGCACGTCTCTGCTGGGGGACAGCCTGGGAAACGTGGCGCTGAAAATGGCGGCTTGGCAGGTGATGGGCGACCTGGTGGCTACCCCCATCCGGGCACTGAAGGAAGCTCTTTCTACCATGAAGGATGTTGACACAGAGCTCGTCAATATTCAAAAGGTAACTGGAAATACAGGAACGGAGATGGAAGCTCTGTCCGAAAGAGCCTTCCAGATGGCCAGTGAGTATGGAAGAACAGCCACCGAAGTGACCCAGGCCATGACGGAATTTGCGCGGGCCGGGTACGGCGACCAGCTGGAGCAGATGGCAGAAATGTCTATTCTGCTTCAAAATATTGGCGATGTGTCCTCAGAGACAGCAAATTCTATGCTTCTTGCGGTGGATGCTGCGTGGGGCTTTGGCGGTTCAGAAGAAAAGTTGATGTCGGTTATGGATGGTCTGAACGAGATCACCAACAAAAACGCGACCGATATGGATAAACTTGCGACCGGTATGACGGTGGCTGCTTCCGTCTTCGCGGAATCCGGCGAAAGTGTTCAGACCTTCGCGTCTATGCTTGGCACAGGCACGGCGGTAACCCAGAGATCCGGGTCCGAAATTGCCCGCGGTCTTCGTACCATTATGATGAACATTCGCCAAATTCGCGGCGAAACAGAAGACGGAGAGTTAATTGACGGAGAGAGTATCGCCAATGCTTCGAAAGCCCTGAAGGAATTCGCTGGAATTTCCACGATGGAAAACGGGGAACTCAGGCTTGCGTCTGATGTATTGGACGAGCTGGCTGATAAGTGGGACAACCTTAACACGGTGCAACAGTCCGCTATTGCAGAAGCCTTGGCAGGGAAGCGGCAGGCGAATGTCCTCACATCCTTAATTGCCAACTGGGACATGGTAGAGAAGCAGATGAAAGAGTATGCTGCTGGCGCCGGGTCCGCTATGAAGGAAAATGAAATCTACATGGACAGCTGGGAAGCTAAATTGAATCAGCTGTCTTCCAAGTGGACTGAATTTATTTCCCACCTGGTAAAAACGGACGCAATTAAAGTCTCGTTAGATGGATTGACTGGCTTCATCAGTGCCTTAGATACAGATGTTGGGCATGCTGTGATCAATGTGTCTGCGTTGGCGTTGGCCTTAACGGGACTGGTCAAGGTAGGCAACCTGCTGAAGAGCACAAAGCTGGTGGAGACAATCGCCGGGATTGGTGACGCATTCAAATTGCAAAAGACCCTGGGGGCTATGGAGGGTGTTACGGGGGCCAAGGGTACGTTGGGTGCCCTCGGCGGGACACTTACATCCATTGGAAAGACCCTGACAAAGAGCCCTGTGGTGTGGGCTGCCGCAATTGCCGGTGTTGTCAAAATAATTGACTTGGCAACAACTTCTTTTGAAGAACAGTCCGACAAAGTAAGCGAACTGGTAGACCAATATAACGAACTCAACGACGCAGAAGGGGAATTGGCTGCGCTTCGACAGAAATCTTCATCTGGAGAGAGCCTTACCCAACAGGAAGAGCGCCGGCTTGCGGTTTTAGAGGCGCAGAACAAAACATTAGAAAAGCAGATCAAGCTGGAGCAGGATAAGGCCGCAGAGATTTGGCAGCAACAGTATGGCTCCCGAGAGCAAGCCGCAGTAGGCGACCGGCCTTCCACGGCACAGGGGGGAGCTTCTAATGATGTTGTTATCCTTAATACGATTACGAAGGCCCAGGAGAAGTTAAATGACGCTTTCTTTGATGGGGCCATGTCGGAGGAAGAGTTTAGAAATGGGCTCTCAGAAATTGTCGCTGCCAGTTCGGATTATTATGACAGCTTAAAAAATCTTAAAGAGGGCGGCTACGAACTAACAGACGCGCAGGAACAGTTTATTGAAAAGTTTGACTTAATGTCGGACCAGCTTGCGAATACAGAAGATGGTATGATGCAAGTTCGCCTCACATTGGAAAACTTTACAAAAGCCTGGGAAGCTACTGATTTTTCGTCGGGAGTTGATTTGGGGAAAACCGTCGTCAACATCGACGCATTAAAAGAGGCATTGGAAAACGCGGGGGCCTCTGCGGAAGAAATCCAAACTGTCTTGGACAATATGGCGCGGGATGATGCCATCATTGAATTCAGCGTGGAAGGGGATGCGGAAGAGGCAATTTCCGCCTTAGAAGAACTGGGAATTGCCATCGAATCGGAGGATGGGAAAACCATCACCATCAACTATGACGATTTCATTTCCATGGGGCAAGAGATCGGTCTCACTATGGGTCAGATGGAACAGTGGGCGATAAAAGCAGAATCCCTTGGAAACATTAATTTCGCTGATGCGGAAGGGAAAGTTATCAATCTTAAAGAGCAAATACTGGGGCTTGGAGACTTAAAGATTGATTTTAATATTCCCATGCAAGGGCTGCAAAACGCTGCAAATGAAGCGGACAATGTAGAGCAGCGAGTTACAGACCTCGGGCATGTAACCGCGAAACCTACCGTTGAAGTTCAAAAAGATCAAGCGATGCAGGCAATTTCTTCGGTTACAACCGCTCTAAGGCAAATACCCAGATTCGTTCCAGTAACGGTTACTGTTTCTCAGGTAGGAAGCGTTCCTAAAGTTGCCCAAAATGCAGGCGGTGATCCCAATTTTAAGGGGGGGCTTACGCTTCTCGGAGACGAACGGTCCCCAAGCGGAGCACCAAAGCCAGAACTCGTTATTACAGAGGATAGAGCGTTCCTCACTGGCCTGCGTGGGCCTGAGTTACGAAACCTTCCCCGTGGGGCGCAGATTTTCAGTAATAAGGATACAAAGGAAATCCTGGCCCGCGGGTCTGGGGATGATAGTTTCCCAGCGTTTGCGTCGGGGAGTGTAAACCTGTACAAATACTGGGGAAATAAAAAGAACAATTCAAGTCAGTCGAAGGGAAGCGGGGGAGGCTCTTACGCGGGCAAGAGAGGGACTTCTTCCAAAGAGTCCACTTCTCGGTCGCGTTCCAAAAGCTCTGGATCTGGAAGCTCTAAGAAGGACTCCCGGCAAGAGGAACTGGAAAAGCAGGTTGACCTACTGAAAAGTGAACTTGACCTCATGGAGGCGCAAGGGAAGCCCGCCTCTGAACTTGCAAAGAAGATGGGAGAAATCCAGGGGGCTTTGCACACGCAGGCAGATTACATGCGTTCCATTGGGGCAGACCAAGCGGATATTAACAAGCTGTCTAAAGAGTGGTGGGATATCCGGGAAGATATAAAACAGGCGTACCAGGAGGAGATGGAAGAGACCAGGGACGCTTTACAAGAAGAATTCGACCTGATTGAACACCAAAACGGGCCGACAGAAAAACGGATTGACCTACTCAAAAAAGTTCAAGACAGTCTGCATCAAGAGGCGGAATTCCTCCACTCTATTGGAGCCGACCAGAAAGAAATTAACGAGCTCTCGAACGAGTGGTGGGAGATTCACCAGGATATCCTAAGTGTCCAGGAAGACCTTTGGAGTGAGCTTGAGGACGCGGTGGATCAGGAGTTGGAACGCGCCGCAGAGGCCAGGGATTTGGAACTGGATGCGTTGGACAAAGAACTGGAGCGGCTGGATGCGGAGAGAGAAGCGAAGGAAGAAAAGCTCGAACTGGAAGAGAAGACCCTTGCGGTCCAGGAAGCACAGGCGGCGCTTGCCAACGCACAGAACGAGCGGACCATCCGAACGTATAATGCCGCAAGCGGACAGTGGGAGTGGGTTGCCGATGCGGACACCGTCAAGGATGCTGAGGAAGCCTTGGAGGATGCCCAGGAGGACCTGGAGGACTACAAAGAGGACCTGGAATACCAGGCGGCGGTGGATGCCATAGAGGCGCGGCGAGAGGCGATAGAAAAGGCGTATGAGAACTTAGAAGAGGGCTGGGAGGATATCATCGACTCTGTCCAGGAGCCCACCCGAAGTATCGCAGAAATCCTGGCTGATCTTGCGCAAAACGGCACGCCGCTGATGAAACAGCAGGTGGACAACGTTGGCAAGCTGCTTGGGGACCTCAACAACTACATCAGAGGGGCGATTGGCAGTGAGACCGGTGAAAGCTACTATGGCGGAGGCGGGACACCGTCCATGGACTTTTCCCATGACACAACCGACTATCATGCACTGATGGAACGGGCCAGCGACGAAGCCGAATTCAACCACTGGGCCAAGCTGCGGGAAGAAAAAATGAAAGCCCAAGGGATTGACCCGGAAGCTTCAGGGCTCAAGACCAACGCGCAAATTTATGAGGAGTGGAAGAACAAAAATAAAGGTGGTTCTTCCGGGGGAGGAGGATCTTCCTCTGGCGGTTCCTCTTCTGGAGGCGGCAAGGTAGTTGGGTCGGTGAACGGAAAGGCCCCACCCGGCTTGTCCACCGGGGACAAAGTGGTGACCCAGGGGGGCACCTATGAGATCACCGGCGTGAACAAAGACGGAAGCTACACCAGCAACAAAGTGAGCGACCAGACCAAGAGCGACTACGAGTCCAGCGGTGGAAAATATGATAAGTATGACAGCGGCGGCGTGCTGAGAGGGCTTGGCGGCATTAAGGCAACCGAAGAGGACGAAATGATCCTGCCGCCGGACATTACAGCAGCCATGCTCACCCCGGCGGCGGACGCCACGTTCCAGGCGCGCTTGGCAGAACTGGGGGTCCTGTATGGAGCAAAGCGCGGGCCGCTGACGCTGCCGGCGGGGATGAGCCAGAACCGAGACAGCCATGACCACCACGGTGACAGCTACACCTTCGGCGATGTGACACTGACGGAAGAGCAGGCCAGGGGGATGACCGTATATGACCTGGCCCAGAAGTCCCGGAGCCTGGGTTTGTATGGCTGGCGGCACTGAGCGAAAGGAGGCAGGAAGGATATGGCACTATTTCAGCCGACAAACATCACCCCGTCGGTGCTGGGGGAACTGGGAAACGGAACGGTAGACATCACCCAGGACCTGACGGTGACGTGGCAGGTGAATGGCAACTCGGCCATGACCGCTTTTGAGATTGTCTTTTATCAGAACAACACAGGGAGTAGCCAGCTGTATACCACCGGGAAGGTGACGGAGGGGTGTCCTTTCTATGGGACGAACTATGCCGGGAAGGTGATCCCCTTCTCTTACACCATCCCTACGGCCAGCCTGACGGGGGCGGGGATGGCGAACGGGAACACCTATAAACTGATCATTACCCAATACTGGAGCGATCAGGACAGCGTAACACAGGTGAGTGCGGCGGCCTTTGTGACGAGGGCCGCTCCCACGCTGGTCATTGACAACATGCCGGAGACCCTGGCGGCGAAAAACGCTACGTTCACGGCGACCTATACCCAGGCGCAGGGAGACGCGCTGAATTGGGTGCGATGGCAGATTGCGGATGCGGACCATTTGGACAATCCCTTTTACGACACGGGAAACATTTATGGAACGGCACAACTGCAAGCACAGTATGACGGCTTCTTCCGGGAGAGCAACTATGCGGTGCAATGCCTGGTGCAGACGGAGAACGGGGTGGATGTATCCACTGGATGGCAGCCTTTTTCGGTGGATTATGCCGCCTCCAGTCTGGAAGGAGCGGTGCAGGTCAGACAGGAGCGCGGAGATCGGAGCGCCTTGCTGGTCTCCTGGTCAGATGTGTCATACATACCTGGAAGCGCCACAGGAGACTATACCATCCAAGACGTCATCTTGGACCTGTCAGACGACAGCAGTGTGGTTTGGGATGAAGTGAATGGAGGCCCCTTGTCATTTGATGCGCCGTGGAGTGTGTTTTTTAAGACCCAACTGTCCGGGGGAGAGTCGGTTCTTTTTTTGCTGGACACCTCAGAGGGAACGGTGGCGCTGCATTACGCGAGGCGTGAACAAGCACTATCCCTTACTTTGGGGAGCGAGACCATTCCTTTGCAGGAAAATTTGAGCCAGTATGCCACGGTGACCATGGTGCTGACGCCCACGACGGTATATCTACGGCTGGACTGGCTGACAGGAGGACTGCATCCCAGCCAAACGCTGTACCCTGGCGCCACCTTGTATCCCCGGGCGGACACCATCCCCGCGACGGTACGGAACACCACAGCAGTGGCTTATACCCAGGGGACCATTACCGGTATCACCCTGAACGGGCCACAGAAATGCGACTGGATTGCCCTGTACAAGGGGGCGGCGGCTGACGCAGATGTGGCGGCGGCCATGGCGGGAACGTTTATCCCGGTGAACGAGAACGGGTGGTATTTCGTGTCGAACTTTGACAACGGTACCCTGAATGGCGGAAACCTGGGGCAGACGGATGACCCACTAACGGGGCTTTCGCTGTACCGGCAGCAGGGAGAGCAAGAAAGGCTGGAACACCTGATTGACCTGCCGCTGCGTGTGGGACAAGTGTTTGACTACGGGGCGGCCAGCCAGCAGGGGCCATACGTCTATTACCTGTTTCCCACGGGACCGGAGACGTACATTGCGGACCCCATCGTGTCCAACCCGGCAAACCCTTGTTTCTGGAACTGGACCGTATTGTCGTGTGCCGCCCGAACGGACGGCGGCTGGGTTGTGGAACAAGAGTTTTCCTTTGGCAAGAATCTGGTGAGCGGGAGCATCACCAATGGCAACAGCCCCCAGGTGCTGAAGAACTTTACTCAGTATCCCACTGTGCAGATTGACCCGGCCAACTACCAGGAGGGAACGCTGGGAAGCCTGATTGGCGTCATTGACAAGAAAACGGGGAAGTACCGTGACAGCATTGCGCTGCGGGACGCCATCTATGGACTGTCTACCACCACGAATACCCTTTTCTTAAAAAACCGGAAGGGAGACTTGATGGAGATCCGCACGTCGGGCCCCGTGGGGATGGAGACGTGGGACGGGAGTGCGGCCCAGGCCCAGACGGTGTCTTTGCCCTGGGTGCAAGTGGGAAGCGGGAAAGGCGAGAGTATCCTGCTGACTCCGGAGGATACGGGGTGGACCACCGTGGGCAGCCTGTGCTGTGTGGGCGAGGCAGGGTCCAGCGTTTTGCAGGAGAAGGAGGTCACACCCACCAAGGGGACGCAGGTGGTGAAACCGGACATCGGTTTTACTGGCCTGACACAGGTGACGGTGAATGCTATTCCATCGAGCTTTGGCGAGCTTTCCCAAGGGGAAGATGGGGCACTGACGGTGCTTTAGTAAAATTCAGCAAGACTCGTCCACCTCTATAGGTAGCGGGAGTATGGCACGAGTTTTCGGTTGACAAAGCCCCCCATCTCAGGGTAGAATAATCATAAAATATACCCCGGCGGAAATGGCCGTCGGGAAGAGCCAAAGAGGGCTGACTGTGCGTGAATGCGCATGGTCAGCCCTCTTTTTATCGCATGTGGCGGAATATCCTTGCCTTGAGGAATGGGGGGCATGAGGTGGTGAAGAGATGACCAATGCGGAGAAGAACTTGGCCTACATGAAAGCGTTACGCAGACCGTTTGTGAAACTGTGCAGGCTGCGTTTTTTGAATCCTGACGGGTCCACTGCTTTCTCACTGGACAACAATCCTGGAAATGTCAGAAGCGGAGCTTTCATTGCCGATGGTACGATCAGCGCCAACTTGCAGAATGGACAGCGGAGGAACGCCACGGTGACCATCTCCAACGTGGATGGGGCCTTTGACTATAACATCAACAAAATCTGGTTCGGGCAAGAGATTGCTTTGGATGAGGGGCTGATCCTGCCCAATGGGGAAGATTTCTACATCCAGCAGGGGGTCTTTCTGATTGAAAATCCCACGGAGACGATAGAGCCGGGGAACCGGACCGTTACCTATCCGTTGGTGGACAAGTGGGCCATGCTGGACGGGACCCTGTTTGGAAACCTGGAAGGGACCTACGAGGTGAAGGCAGGGAGCAACATCTTTACCCCCATTGCAGCGCTTCTGGGGCTGCCCCGGGGAAACGGATATCCGGTGGACCGAGTGCCGCCTGTCTTTACCGAGTATTACAACGGGAAAACCCAGAAACTACCGGACGGGTCGGATGCAGCCTTGACCGATGCTCCTTATACCCTGCGGGTGGAAGGGGATGGTGGGACCTATGCGGATGTGGTGCTGGGGCTGGCAGCCATGGTAAATGCCTGGGTGGGATATGACAACACCGGGGCGCTGCGGCTGGACGCCAGCCAAGATGATATCCTAGACACGGATAAGCCCATTTTGTGGCAGTTCTCCATGAATGAAGCCCAGATTTTAGGCCAGAGCTACACGATGAAGAACACTGAGGTTTACAACGATTACATTGTGCTGGGGGAACTGCTGGATGACAACAGTCAGCCCGCCGGGCGGGCCACCAACTACGATCCTATGAGTGATACCAATGTATATGCTATTGGGAAAAAGACCTATCGGGAGAGCCAAGCAGGGTATGGGACGGACCAGATGTGCCAGGACCTGGCCGTGTGGAAGCTGAAGCGGGCGACCGTGTTGCAAAAGGCAGTGACCATTTCTTGCAGTCAGATGTACCACTTGGACGTGAATAACTTGGTCACAATTATCCGGACGGACAAGCCAGGCAGCCCGGTGGAGCGGCACCTGATTCAGGGATTTTCCCGACCGCTGGCCAGCACGGGGAGTATGACCATCAGTTGTGTGTCGGTGAACGATTTCCCGGAGGCGACGGTGACAGGGTGGCCGGAATAAAAAAATAGCTGTTTCTATTTTAGAAACAGCTGGGCACAAGTATGGATTTGAGTCTGAAAGGAGGATTTTGCCTATGTGCGCGAAAAAGCAGGGAAGCGCCGGGGGACTGGAACGAGTTGTCGTGCTGAAAAGCGGAGCGAGGCTGCCCCTGGTGGGAGAGAACGACCGCTACTGGCTGTGCCACGGGACCCAGTTTCGTAAAGGCGGCGCCCAAGTGGCGCGGGTAGAGGAAATACCCGTGGAACGGGAACCGACAGCCGGGGTAGATCCGCTGGAGAAAGGAGAAGCAGGAGCAGAGATGCCTGCGGAGGGCTTGAAAGAGGAGGGGAACGAGGATGCCGATTGTAAACGGAAAGTATGAATCCCCTATATGGGAGAACAATCAGCCACCTGCTATGGATGCTGCGGAGATGCAGGCTATTACAGATAGTGTCGAAGAGAGCATTCACGCTCTGGGTGACTATACCACCCCGGCCCAAAAGATGGGACTGACAGGGGACCTCAGTGTTGGGGCTTCCCTTGGCGTGCTTGCAAACATCGGCAATGTCCATGTGTGGAGGAAGACGGTGGTTACGGAGGAGGAGATTCCGGCAGGGTACAGATTGGTGGATGACACTACTAATCGAAATAACGTAGGAGATCAAACAGTATCTAATGCATTAATTTTTTTAATTGGGGATACCACTGCTGAACTAAAATATAGTACGGAAATCACTGTAAATGAGAATGGAGTAGTAAATCTTAATTCCGTAATTTCTACAAATAGTGTTCCGAGCCCTGTTACTGTTCTTAACGGCAAATATATACAACTTAGATATTCTTTTGGTAAAGGTCCAGTTAATTTAGATACGAATAAGATTTATTATATACCATCAGACGCAACTGTAACCCTGAATTCTAACAATAATGGCTGGATTCTTGTGAACAAATTACAGTATGTAGATGCTTATCCAGCCGTTCCCCCCGGCACCCACGTCACCTACCTAACTTCCACGAACCGCAACGCTTACCAGGAGGGAGATGATGCGAAAGAGGCGGGGTATGTGTTGGGGGATATGGTGAGTGGATACCTGTTTGCATCGGCGTGGACTGGTAATGCGTCCAATTATTATTACTCCGAGACAATTAAAGTTTCCGATACTGGGACATTGACACAGGAAAATGTAAAAAGTTATACCGCAAATGCCACTAATGATAGCTGGGTTAGTAATATTCAAAGTGCTATTAGAGGTAAATTTATTACTGTGAGTGGAGAAAAAGATAATGGTGGAAGTGAAGGAACTAACCTTGTCTATATCCCCGATGATGCCATTGTCAGTTACTTTGAAAACGGAGTCTCTCTCGGTTATCCATATAATTATGGATTTCTTGTCAATAAAATGCAACAGGTCACCGGCTACCCCGCCATCCCCGCAGGCACCACTATTGAGTATCTGGGGGTGTTGGGGGACTTTGGTGGATCCTCTTTGGGATACATCAAATACGGTTCATACGTTGGCACAGGGACAGAAAACGTGATAATTCCGTTTAAAAATAGGCCGCTGATTGGTTTTTTGAATGTCGACGTCACAATGTTCACTGATACAAATTGGATTGTGCCGACTGGAAGCAGCGGAATTTCAAATTATACGGGGAGTGCAACCTGGTCTGGAGGGAAGTTGACCCTATCCAAAGGTGATTATTCTCGATTCCCGAATTCCTCTGGTAAAACTTATAAGTATGTTGCATTTTTGGAGGGAGAGTGAGCACAAATGTATTACATCAACTCAAGTCCGAACGAGACCGGCAACCACGGCAACCCCATGGGACAACCTTTCCCAAACTGTGTGACCCTACCTGACGATCTCCTGAGCCCCTATCTTGCGGCAAAGGGGTTTGTGGCCTTGACCGTGGAAGACGGTGCTGTGACAAGCCTGGAGACCAACCAGGAGGCGCTGGACGCCTATGAAGCAGACCACCCCG
>OGCQ01000642.1_pt1 | contig 53522 bp, 44 predicted proteins | sample 1570161 | NCBI WGS metagenome assembly OGCQ01 (sample SAMEA4384402, study PRJEB24528) | human gut metagenome | reverse complement strand
TCTTTCTTTTAAAACCACTTTATTCTTAACCATAATTAAAATCCTTTCTGACATTATTCATACTAACTATCATGCTATTTCACAAATTGGCAAGCAGTGCACCGGTATATACCAGGTGCATTTTTTGCTTGTTGGGGAGATGCCCCCATCCCCTTGAACTGCTGGCAAGCCGCAGAGCCACGCTGACGCTTTTTGAAAATAATTAATTTCTCTTCCTTAAATCTACATCATAAAGATGAATAACTGACTTAAGCGTTTTTCTAAGTAACTTAGTTTGCTCAGCATGCATCTCTTTTAATTCAGCAATATCCTCTCTGTAGATATTTCCGGTTTCATTTGCTTTTTTCGCATACTGATTCAGGTTATTGCTAATTCTTGAATGCAAGGACAACACCTTACTCAAATCTGGCCATCGCAAATTTATCAAATATCCATTCAAAGCCATTTTTCTGATAAAGGCGCTCATATTTTGAACTCCGGCCTCCTTCATTCGGTTATGCAGTATCTCCACCTCCTCCGGTTTAAATTTCACATAAATACCTTTCGAATATTCTTTCATTTTGCATTTCCTCCACTCTCTTCTTTTGATTTCTGGTTTCTTTTAGAAATCATTCTTCCGGGGCAAACAATGATTTCTGAAAATAAGCAACAAAAAAGCAACCGATGTTACTCGATTGCCATATTGTTACGCTTGCGAGACTATTTCTTTCCCAAAAATTTGTTAGTATTGCATAAACCGTTTTGTGAAAATTTCTGTCCAAAAACTTTCAAAAAGTGATAATTGACTTTTTGCAAATTGTTGTTCTCAGAGTTCATATAAAATTGGAAAAAGCCCAAACCACACGGGTTTGAGCTTCGTTTGTGTATTCATATTTTCTGTTTTTGGGTATAGAATCTCCGTTGTTAAATATAGAATATTTGTTTGATTTTGTCAAGAGTCACTTACAATGAACCAAGCAAAAAGATAAAAGAATTTGCTATGAACAACCACTGGCTGATAATGCCCTGATGGTTTAATTCTTATTCATTTATTATTTGCCAAAGAAGCCAACTTCCCGGATAATATTTTTCCATATCCTCATCACTATACTGTTTGTCAAGCGATTCTGCGCGCCGTTTGAAAGCATCAAACCAATCCTGTCCAGTGACGAGATCTTGGTCAATGGCGTACCCCTCTCCCCATGTAAGCATAATATTCTGACAGATTAATGCCATAATCTGCCCACGTAGTTCAGTCTGCCCTCCCTGCAAAAACTCTGAGAAGCAATACCGGAGGGTGTATTCCCCGTAGCTCAGCAGTTCCTGATATTCGGGTTCATGTGCCTGCGTGTAATCGGAGGGATTGGAGGAGGCAGTCGGAGAAGCCATGATGGTATCCAGCAATTTTTCAATCGTCGTATCCAGACTGCCCGCACTATGCAGACATGCCAGTGCCTTACTGTAATTCTGTGTCTGCAAATCTTCGATATACGCCTGATCGTTCAGCGCATCATCCGCAGCAGCACCGGGGAATTTATCCCGAATATCGTCTGTATAATAACTTCCGTCTCTCGGTTCCCAATATTCCTTCAACGTATACTCTCCCGAATCAAGGACCTCGAAAGTAATGGCAGTGGGAATAAAGCTCCCGCCAACGGATTCTAAAGTGCCGCCATAGGTACTATAGATTTCATGAAGAACCAGAAGATATACGGTTTCTTCCTCTATGTGGGTATCTTCACCAACCATCGGGGTACCGCTTATGGCCTCGTTTGCAAGCAGCACATGACTTTCTACATGGATTAGACCGTCCGTATTCTCGTCGGAGAAATGCTCCAAAATTGCTTGGTTGATCGCAGTATCAAGATCATATACTTCTACTTTATCGAAATCTGATTGCACGAAAGACGCGATAGTTTCACCAGTTTCTACTTTACAAAAAGTAATAACATCCATATTTCCGATTAGATCAAAAGCGGTAGCTGCGCAAAGATCAAAATCCTTTTTCTGTACAGGATCATTGCCGGTAAGATAAACAATGAGTTCGTAAGGCTTCGTCTGGGTCTTAAGCTCTATTGATGAATATCGGAAATCCTTTGGATAAGAGAGAAGGTGCGCAATTGAGGAGACTTTTGGAGCATCGCCAATATAGTCCGTCCTGTATTGTTCTATATCATCCAAGATTGTACTTTCTATTCTTACTTCAATATTATCTACATTCACATAAACAATTTTATCCTCATCCGTATTATTTTGCACATTCACACCAATTTTGAACCAGCCACCTTTTTCCGCATCCATTTTCACAGGCATACCAGGGATAAGATAAGCAGGCTCATCGTAGGCTGTTTCTGTTCTCACCTGTACTGGTTTTAGGAAAACTTGCGTGTCTCCAAGACCTTCATCGGCGGTTACCGTAATGTAGTTTCCCAGGGGGGATATCTCCTCATCGGCATATACAACGGTCTCCTGGCTACCGGCAGGTATGATAATTCTAAGTCTGAAACTCTCCTGCTTAGGATTCGTTAACAAACAGACCGCAAAAAACGCACATGAAACAACCGCCACTACGATTATCCCAAAAGCAGGCTTCTTCCAGTTTGCCAAGTTACGGATTCGCCCCTTGGTGTCGCCCTCGCCAAAGGCAAGCGGCGTACCGGCAATGATGTGTTTACCAGTAGCAAGGCTTAATAGCGATGCTGTATAATCTGCCAGAACACAATCTCCCATTTTCTTTATCACAGCCTCGTCGCAGCTCATTTCCATATCCCTACCGGCAAGGATGAAAGCAATCCATACCAAGGGATTAAACCAATGGATACACAATACAACAAAAGCCAGAGCTTTTATAATATAATCAAATCTGCGGATATGATGCTGCTCGTGCATCAGAATATAGGACTGTTCCTGTTCTTCTACAGAGGATGGAAGATAAATCTTAGGTTTAAATAACCCCATGACAAACGGCGATGTAATATCATCTACCAGATAGATGTTTTCCCGTAATGGCGAAGCAGTGATTAGCTTTCTCCGAAGCCGTTTGTAAGATAATGCCGCATAGATACCCATTCCGATGACACCTACCATCCAAACATAGGTAGCAATTGCCATCGGTGCCTCAAGTGGGTCAGCTCTTAGTTGTTCCTCCCCTTGAGGCAAAGTATTATTAATTGCATCATCAAAACCGGGAACTGGCAGCACAATATTAGGATACTCTGTATGAACAATATCGTTCGGAACATACTCGATACGACTTGCCATTGTGCCACTTTCAGCAACAGGAGTATCAAGTAAACCGAACAGCGAAAAACTGGATTCAATAGATACAGGGCATATCAGTCGAAAAAGGACAATTCCCCAAAGTGCATATGAGATAACCTTCGGAGCCTTTTTAAGAAGAAGCCGAAGTAGCAAAACCAATACGATAACCACACTTGCAGTAAGACTCATATTTAATAGTTTGGGTAAAAATGTATAGAAGAACATAAAATCACCTCCTCAATCCGTCAATGAGTTTTTTGAGTTCTTCGACTTCTTCATCTGATAGTTTTTTTCGTGTGCCAAAAGCAGCTATAAACGCAGGAAGAGAGCCGTCAAAAGTTTCCTCGACAAACTGCTCGCTTTTCATTCCATAAAACTCTTCTCGTGATATTAGCGAAGTAACCATTTTGTCATGAAGCTGAAAAATGCCTCGTTCACACAATCTCTTTAGAACAGTATAGGAGGTGGTTGACTTCCAACTCAACTCCTCTTCTGCCATTTTAATAAGATCTCTGGAAGCCAACGGTTCATGATTCCAAATAATATCCGCAAAACGGGACTCAAGTACTCCCATTGTAGGCATATATGATTCCTCCTTCCTTTTATCTACATCATATAGATAAATATACTCTACATGATGTAGATGATATTGTCAATAGACTTCATGGAATTGTAATAAAAAACGCCCGCAGGATTTCTCCCGCGGACGGCAGTACAGTCAGTTCTCAAAGGTTTTTACTCAATTTTATATGTTGACAGCATGAAACCACTAATGTGTTGATAAGTTTATGAATATTCTTGCGGCTCAAAATCGCAAGTCCGGAAATTTGGAAATCGGAGTTCCGGTACTCGGAAACCACGTTTTTGTGCTTGACTATTTGTCCATTTCTATGGGGATATTAGTCAAGGCCCTACCGCATCTGCGGTGCGTAGCAGCCTTTACTAATATTCTCATAAAAATTATGATTCGGTATGCACAAAAGTGAATCTAAAAGTGATTTCCATATCACCGGACAACTGATGGAATCTAATCCGGAATATTCAGTTTATGCACAAAATTTCAGATTCCCTCACAGAAATCTGAGCCTATCGCTTATATAACAGCTTAGCACATCAGCCCCTGCTGTAAACATATTAAAATGACCCTTAACTTACATCACCAATCTTACCAATTGCAATATTAGTTAATGTATTTACTTTATCACGTCCTTCTTCGTTTTCAATTTCTTTCATAAGTTCTTTAGCTAATTTCTCTCTGTCATAGTTCAATCGTTTCAACAAAGGCGCATGTCTTAATTCAAAACTCTTGAAAACATCATCCCACGTTAATGCATAGACTTCGTAATTTTCTACTTGTATAACCAATCCAATTTTCCCTTTGTCTTCAAATGTCTTGTATCTGCCTTTTACATCCTCATCCACTTCTTTGCAAACGGCAATAAACTTCCATCTTCTGTACTCGCTATTGAAATTAGGTTGCTTTCTTACAAAATCCATATAGTCTTCGATTTGTCTTAATACTTTCTTTGACAAGATAACCTTTGGTGCCTTTAACTCTACAATAATATTCTCTTCCATAGTGGTTCCAAATGAAGCTTCAATATCACGAACATTGCACATAAATATATCCATTCTACGTTCTTGCTCTGCATCTTCATCGAGAGTCGCCTCTATATCTTTTACTCCATATAAAAAATTAATATACTTTTCTAAAGCATTCTTCATTCTTTCATCTGCACTTGCCAAGTTAAATTGTTCGCCAAATAACCAGAAATGCTGCTGCACTATCTTCTGAATGTGGTCTCTCTCATTTGCATACTGAGTCATATCAAATACAATTGTTCTCAGCAATTCAATAACCTTATATCTATCTTGAACAAATTTAATTGTGTCAATTACATTTTCAAGCTTTGTTTTACGCAACATATCAGAAAAATCTTGTCTCTGCTCTGGTGTTAGTTCCACTATTTGCTCAACTATTGTTAGAACGTTTTCTCGTTCTCTTGAATTAAGCAAAAGGTTCAAAAAACCTAACAAAGATTTTTCTTGAACTGGCTTTAATTTATAAAAAATTTTCGGCTCAATTTTATAGATTTCCTTTGTTACTTTTTCCAGATCTTGTTTTTGCATTTTCCCATATGGATCATCCGGAAATTCTGGAAATGTCTTTCGTTCCTCAATCATCTGTCTTACTGCATCATCTGCCTTTTGAGACATATAATTACCAATTTTCTTTTCGATAAATTTAGCTATAAACTTTTTGAGTTCTTTATATACCTTTTTATCATCCTCATCTGTGAACAGACTTATCTGGTCACTCTCCATTTCCATGCAGTCATTTTCCTGTCCGTCAAAGAAATCAGATTTCACAAAAACGCTGTGATTAAACTCAACAGTATTTCTGTTAAATGATGTTGTCTCAATACTTTTCACTTCATCTTTGCTATCAAAGAAATAACAACAGAATTTTTCTTTTATCGCCTCTGTCCATACAATGAGTGTTACTTCAAATCTACTTCCAGCTATCGTCGTTATTGTCTTTTCGCTAAATTCTGTATTAATATATTTTTCATATTCAATTGGTTTTCCATTTATATTTATTTTTAAATTTCTGCCCTTGCACAAATATAAAAACCACGCAAATTCCTTTAACAATGCTGGCTCAAGAACTTCAAATGCCATATTTTCCGCCGTCAAGGAAAAAATATTGTCAAACTCTACCTTTGTTCCTGCTTTCCTTATTGCAGAAACTTTCGGTTCTGTATAACTGAGGACTTCTTTCTTATCATTTTCCAATATTATTTCATATGCTTTATATTCAATGGAATCAGAATCCTTATAAGTGGTAATCCACTTTGCTCCAGTAGCAAAAGCAGAAAAAGAAAATCTTCCCTTACCCTTATTAGCCTTGGATTTCATTTTTAATGACAAAAGATTTTTTTGAGATGTCAAAAAAGCTCCGAAGGTGTCTGATAAATCATCATAAACAATTCCATCTCCGTTATCTGAAATAGACAGTTCACTAACCCCAGAAGCAATATTTAAAGAATAATCAATATTAACTTCTGTTGCATGAGCCTCAAATCCATTCCATACATATTCACAAATAGCCTCCTTGTAGTCATTTGTGATTCCTGAAGATTCAATACTCTGATTCTTTACGCTAAGCTGTAATATCATCTCTAAACACCTCCATAAAATCTCATCATTTTATTAATCGTCAAACAAACTCATTTGAGTTTTGATTAATGACTTTACTTTTCTCTCTTTGATTATATCAGATTCATCAATTTCTCCAAACAATAATGGCGATTTAGGATTATGCATGCCAAAATTCTTTCCAACTGTGTTTTCACTATAATTTGCATAACAATACAAGCAACCATTTTTGCAAGTATTATAAGCTCCTATGTCGATACTTGCTACACAGCCACATTCCGCTCTTTGATTTGTATCTTTATCTACATCAAGTTTAAAGCCACCAATTCGTTCAATTCTTTCCTTATCAATACAATGTGCATGTTCAACTCGTAATTTATGAAAATCACCAATTTCCGCACATGTATCTATATATAATTCATATTGTCTGGCTATCTCTACAAATCGTTGCAGCAATTCTTCTTGCATCTCATAAGTATCTTTCACAATATTAAGAGGCCTAACATTTCTCTCTGTATTCCGATATAAATCCATAAAACTAACGGTGCACTTTTCTGTATATCCTGCTAATTTCGAAGCCAAGACCTCAAAATATTTACAATGATATTGTATTGAGTATTGCTCATTGAAAAAGATAGGATCATATCTCCATACAATCTTTTCTTTACCAATCTCCTGAGATAGTTTTTGAAATGTAGGTATAATAATCTTATTTTTTGAAGGTAAATTTCTCTCTACATCCGGACCATATGCACTTAATGTAAATTGAAAATAATATGTATAATCTTTTAACTCATCCAACTGCACCAACATCGGAGTTGGATTTTTTGTCCAAAAAACAATAGCATCAACTACGTTTGGAGACAAATCTATTTTACTTACCTGATGAATATTCATCGGATTTCTAACCAACACATATTTTTCTTTTAATCGATTCAACATCCATTCCGAGTAAAAAGAAGGAATATCTGTGCGTCTACTAGCACTTATTATCATCAAATCACCTCCAATATTAGTTGAGCGCTTTCACAATATTTTGCAACACAATAATCGTAAACAAATCTATCTGGTATTTCTCTTTCAAATACATTTTGATTATTTTCATACCTCAAAGATCCTGCATAATAATTATGGTCCTTAAATCTTCTTCTCCGCTCATAAGAAATACTTAGACCAACTCTTTCAATTTCTTCCACAAACAAAGGAAATGCATCTCGCCCAGTATTAATGCTATCCGCATCATTAATTATTATTAAAAGTGGTGAATTATCCAGCTTATTTCTCACTATGTTTTCTGCGAGATACGAAAACCACCTTCTGAGTCCATTCCGTCCTACAGCATCATAAAAGAAAGATATTAAATACTGAATAACAATAACATTACACCCTCTTATTTCATTTTCCTCAAAATATTTTAAGACGTTAATATCTCGATCAAATCTTGTTCTACCACCATTAAAATTCACTTCTATATAGTCATGAATTTTTTCCCAATATGGATTTTTATCTACTCCATAGTATGATATCTGTTGTTCATAGTCCATATATTCAAATGCCATTAAATCTGGCGCTCCCCCACAACCTAACGACAAAATATGAAAATATGGATACTGTGCTAAATCAAGTTGTCTTAGTGCATATATCATTTCTGAACAATACTTATATGAATATCTGCATATATAATAGTCAAGTAATCTTTCGCAGTTATATTCATCTCTATAAGTATGATGATGAAAATGAATGTCATCTAAACAGTCCTTACAGTTATATCCACATTCCCTCTCACACATCACCTTTGCTGAACATGGAAAACATTCACTATTCTGATATTCTTCATCACAAAACGAAACTAATTCATCAATTAACATACAAATACCCCCCTATAATTACACCATTCCGAAATACTCCAGCGCATCCCTAATTGCCATTTCCTTATCCTCCGGACACTGTGTCTGCTTTGCAACCTCAGACTTAGACTTATTATAATTTTCCCTCTCGATAATACCGCACTTTCTCTTGACCTGTGCAATATAAAGATTCGTAACCCGCAAACCATGTTTCTCCAACACATACTCTTTTATCTCTTCATAAGTTGCCTTACTCTCTACAGAAGTAACATCCAACTCATCCATCTCCAATGTCACATTCACATGATGCTTCGCTTCATGAAGTTTGGACAATAAACATACCGTCTCGACATGCACCGTCTCACAAAACTGATCCACGCTGCAGCTGCGCTGAACCTCATAACCAGCTGCCAGAAATGCTGGTAAATCTCTTGCAAGACTTGTTGGTTTGCAGGAGATATAGACGATGTTCTCTACTCCATATGCCAGGATCTTCGGCAGCGCTTTGGGGTGGATTCCATCGCGAGGGGGATCCAGAATGATCATATCTGGTTTTTCAGTAAGATTGTCTAGGACTTTCAGGACGTCACCTGCGATGAAACGGCAATTGGTGAGACCATTTAAGGCGGCATTTACTTTTGCAGCTTCCACAGCTTCCTCAACAATTTCCACGCCGATAACCTCTTTCGCAACAGAAGCAAGAAGCTGGGCAATAGTTCCAGTACCGCTGTAGAGGTCAAATACTTCTTTATCCTTGGTGTCACCAATGTAATCACGCACAATGGAGTACAATACTTCGGCTGCCAGTGAGTTTGGCTGGAAGAAGGAAAATGTACTAATCTTAAACCGCAGACCCAGCAACGTTTCATAGAAGTAATCCTGTCCATAAAGTAATCTGGTTTCATCGCTCTGCACCACATCAGACAGAGAATCATTGATAATGTGCATAATTCCCACGATTTTTCCTTCCAGCGGAAGAGCCAGAAGCCTTGATACCAGCGGCGCATAGTCGTACTCTGCCTGGCTTGTGGTGATCACATGTACCAGAATTTCACCAGAGGTCACACCGCGGCGCAGAAGCAAGTGGCGCAGATAACCAGTATGCTGCATTTTCTTATAATGCACAGCCCCAAGCTCTGTAAAAAAATCCAGCACACGGGAAAGGATTGCCGTCATATCCGGATGCACCAGCTTGCAGTCAGACGCTGTCAGTACGTCGTAAGTGCTGCCTTTCTTGTGCAAACCAAGAGAAAGAGGACCATCTTTATATTCATCTCCAAAGGAAAATTCCATCTTATTACGGTAACCAAATTCAATAGGACTTCCGTGGATTCCTTCCCAGTGAAGGTCTGTACCAATACCTACTGCCTCCTGGAGAAGTCCTTTCACCTGAGTTTCCTTCATTTTTAACTGTTCTTCGTAGGACATTGTCTGGTACATGCAGCCACCACATGCTGGAAAATTCTTACATACATGCTCTCTTACCTCAAGGGGAGATTTCTCCAGAACCTCCAAAAGTCTGCCTTCTGCCCTACCCGAGCGCTTCTTATTGATCATAAAGCGAACCTTCTGACCTGGAATTCCATTTTTTACAATTACTTTTTCTCCATCTATGTTCACATATCCCTTGTTGGGGAAATCAACTTTCTCGATAATTCCTTCGTAAATCTCTCCTTTTTTCATAAATCCTCCATAAAATAATTATATATAGATCGTAACTATTCCGCAGCTGTCTTTTATATATAATGCTGTCGCCAATAGATTACTTTTCACTGGTAACGTTCCGCGAGGTGTTTTTTTGTGAACAAAGTTCACAGAAAACCCGAGAATTAAGTTTGCACAGCAAACGCTACTTCTTGTGCTTGTCATAAGAAGGTTCGTCTTTCTGTGCATCGCGAAGCGTGTTACTGTGAAGATACTGAACAGTTACCTTAAATCAAAAATAAGGTATACGGGGGAGCATAACTGCTATATGCCCGTATACCTTTTCATTTAATATGCACTCACTTATAAAAAATCCCCGAAATTATCCACATCCAAACCAGATTTGTATTCCAAAAATTGTGGACGACCGTGGATATCCGCTAAACGCCTTACTTATTTCTCCTCATCCTCGAAATAATCGTCATAATCATCATCAAAGTCTTCCTCGAAGTCTTCAAGATAATCCGGTGCGAAGAAGCGATATACTGCAAATGCAATTCCTGCAACAGCAGCTACAGCGCCAATGATAGCCAGTACCCAGAGGACTGTATTCTTCTGCTTCTCATCTTCTTTTTTCTTAAGTAATGATAATAATTCCTCGAGCTTATCCATTTTAATGTTCATGTGATACCATCCTCTCTTTCAAAGTACTCATTAGGTTTATTTATTATACCACTTTTGCAATTATTTTACCATAGTTAATATATTAATTTTAAATTTTTCCAAACCCAATTTCCAATCAAATTTTCTTCAGCTTGGCAAAGCTTGCGAACATCTTCTTCACACCAACCTTATCAAACTCCACTGTAACCTCATAATCACGACCGCCTTCCACGATTTCTTTCACAATTCCAACGCCAAATTTAATATGGCGAACCGTATCTCCCACCTCATAATCCAGCGAATTGGCTTTTGTTACTTTAAATTCTCTTGGCTTGTAATTTCTGCCCTGGAGAATTTCTTTCATCTTGGAGTATTTCGCCGGTGTTGGGATTAGTTCCTCCACTTTCGGCTTCTTCTCCTGAATAGTGTGTCCCAGATCTACCAGTTCTCTTGGAATCTCTCTCACAAACCTGGAAACCCTGTTATACTGAGTCTCTCCACGGATCATCCTCTGCTGGGCGCAAGTCAAAGTAAGGTCTTTCATTGCACGGGTAATTCCCACGTAACAAAGTCTTCTCTCTTCTTCCATCTCCCCGTCATCGCCATAGCTGATGGTCATATGACTAGGGAAAATGCCGTCTTCCATTCCTACCATAAACACCTTCGGAAACTCCAGACCCTTGGCACTATGTAAAGTCATAAGGAGCACATAATCCTGATCCGGATCTACAGTATCAATATCTGCTACCAGAGCCACCTCTTCCAGAAAGCCAGAAAGCGTAGCCGGCTGATTCTGCTCCTCCATAGCCTCCTGATAAGCCACAGTCTTGGAAATCAACTCATCAATATTCTCAATTCTTGCTCTCGATTCTTCTGTATCCTCAGCTTCCAGCTCTGCCACATAACCTGTGGAATCAATTACCTCCTGCAGGATTTCCTCCACAGTCAGCACATCTGCCTTGCTCTTCAGCATCTGTATAAAAGTTACAAAGCCATCGATCTTTGACAAGCTTCTTCCAATAGAAGGAACCTCTTCAGCCACGCGCAATGCCTCATACAGACTGATTCCCATATTGTCCGCATAATCCTGAACACGTCCAAGTGTCGTTGCACCGATTCCACGCTTCGGCACATTGATGATTCGCTGCACAGCAAGATCATCTCTGGCATTATTAATCGTTTTCAGATAACAGAGAAGATCCTTGATTTCCTTACGCGCATAGAAGTTAACGCCTCCTACCAGTTTATATGGAATATTGGCTGCAATAAATTTCTCCTCAAAAATACGGGACTGGGCATTGGTACGATAAAGAATGGCACAATCACGGTAGTTCCCAAGACCATTTCTTTTTAACTTACCGATTTCTCCTGCCACATACTCTGCCTCCTCATAGGCATTCAAAAACTGGCGAAAATGCACCTTGCTGCCTTCTTCGTTCTCTGTCCACAGGGTTTTTGCCTTACGCTCAGTATTATTCGCGATCACCTGGTTCGCTGCATTCAGGATATTCCTGGTAGAGCGGTAGTTCTGCTCCAGACGGATTACCCGGGCATCTGGAAAAACATGCTCAAATCCAAGAATATTTCCAATATTAGCCCCACGGAATTTATAAATGGACTGGTCATCATCACCTACCACACAAAGGTTCTGATACCGCTGGGCCAGAAGACTGATAAACTTAAACTGTGCAGTATTGGTATCCTGATACTCATCCACCATAATGTATTTAAACCGCTCCTGATAGTACTCTAGCACTGCACCGCATTTTTCAAAAAGCTCCACCGTCTTTACGATCAGATCATCAAAGTCCAGTGCATTATTCTTGCGAAGAGCAGCCTGGTATTCACGGTAAACAGAAGCCACTTTCTTCATATTGTAATCTCCGGCAGCTTTCATCTCCATATCATCTGGTGTAAGCAGCTCGTCCTTGGCATGGGAAATCTGGGCAAGAAGGGAACGCTCTTTATAAATCTTGGTGTCAATGTTCATCTTCCTGCACACATCTTTCATAAGAGACTTCTGGTCATCTGTATCATAGATTGTAAAATTCGTGTCATATCCCAGATTATCAATATGTCTCCGAAGGATTCTTACGCAGGCTGAGTGGAAAGTAGACACCCAGATACTCTCAGAACCAAAGCCCACCAGCTTATCCACACGCTCTCTCATCTCCTGAGCAGCCTTATTGGTAAAAGTAATAGCCAGAATGTTCCACGGATTTACTCCCTTCTCATCCATCATATAGGCAATCCTGTGTGTCAGCACTCTTGTCTTGCCGGAACCAGCTCCCGCCAGGATCAGGACTGGTCCCTCTGTCTGTGCTACCGCCTCGCGCTGAGGGGGATTTAATGTATCATATATGCTCATTTATGTTCTCCTTTTTTCGCTAAAGCATGTTTGAAAAAAGCTTTCTGCAGGATGTGCGCCACAATTTGTAGGAGCTTCCGCCCTGATGAGGGCGTCACAGCGGACTGCGACAACTGAATTCGGACGAAATATACCGTCAAATGGGGCATGCAGATTGCGGGAATGATTTTTCAAATAGTTAAATCTCATTATACATGAAATCCTTATCTCCCACAACCCCGAACGTGCAGAAAATCCAAACATAGATTCGGGTTTTTACTGTTTACCAGTAACATTCCGCGAGGTGTTTTTTGTAAACAAAGTTCTGGTTTTTTTCTGTTTTTCGCAAGATCTGAAAAAAACAGTTTACAAGTAGTTTTAAAAACTATATAATAAGGAGCAGAGGTGATAAAAATGACAGCTGATGATAAATCCATATTAAAGAGCATTCTGGAGCACATTTCCGGAATGGATTATATAAAACCAGAAGATCTTCCAAACATCGACCTGTACATGGATCAGGTCACCACGTTTATGGAGGATCAGCTTGCGTCCACAAAGCGTCACGATGATGACAAGATCCTGACAAAGACCATGATCAATAACTACGCCAAGAATAACCTGCTCCCTTCACCTGAGAAGAAGCGCTATTCCAAAGATCATCTGCTCATGCTGATCTTCATTTATTATTTTAAGAATATTCTGTCCATCACAGACATCCAGAAGCTTCTCGGTCCCATCACAGCGAAATACTTTAAAGGTGAGCCAGGCAAGGACATGACCTATGTATATAATGAAGTTTTTGGAATGGAGAACCGCAAGATTGACCAGTTGATCAAGAATCTTCTGAAGGATTACCGTTTCTCCAGCGCCACTTTCCAGGATGCAGATGAGGAAGATCAGGAATTTCTGAAGCGATTCAGTTTTATCTGTCTCATGAGCTTTGATGTCTACATTAAGAAGATGATCATTGAGAAAATGATCGATGACATTTCCCCATCTGAGCCCAGGGACAAACATAAGAAGAATAAAGACAAATAACAGTACAAAACCCGCGAAATTATCTCATAGCACAATTTCGCGGGTTTTCTTTCGTATATTTTATTCTATTTCGGATTCAGATCCTCTGACGCTTATTCGTCCTTCTGATCCAGAGAACGGTTCTGCTCTTTTTTCTCTTCCATTCTTTTAAATACCATATCATAACCGTCATTGCCATAATTCAGAGAACGGTTTACACGGCTGATCGTGGCTGTGGAAGCACCGGTCTTCTCAGAAATGTCAAGGTAAGTTCTCTTATCCATCAGCATTTTGGCCACTTCAAATCTCTGAGATAAAGAAAGAAGTTCGTTAATGGTACACACATCCTCAAAGAAAGTGTAGCACTCTTCCTTATCCTTCAGACAAAGTATGGCCTCAAAAAGATGGTCAACTGCCTCAGTTCTGATATTTTTACTCATTTCGCTACTCCTTTTTCTATATTTAATGTTTATTATTCTCTTTTCAATAATTACTATTTTAACACTCTGACGTGTGATAAGCAAGGACTTTCTATAAATATTTTTGTGAAGATTATATAGTTTTTATGTTCTTTTTTATTTTCAAATTGCTTTTTTTTCACAGATTCGTTATACTATGTGATAAGCTCATTAATGCTATATACAAAATAGAAAAGAGGAATTTTTGAATGGATCGTTTTTTCAACATGGATAACAAATTTTTCACCTTCATGAGCAGGGTGGCAGATCTTATCATTCTGAATCTGCTTTGCATTGTCTGCTGCATTCCGGTGGTGACCATTGGACCTTCCATTGCCGCCATGTTCTACGTCACTTTGAAAATGGTTCGTAATGAAGAGTCTTATATCGTCCGCGGATTTTTTAAATCCTTTAAACAGAATCTGAAACAGGGTATTGTGATCAATCTGATCATGCTTGCGGCTGCCCTTTTGCTGTACTTTGACATTAGCATCTGCCGCAGCACACCTGGCACCATCGGTAAGGTTCTTATGGTATTATTTATGATGATCCTGGTCGTTTACCTGATGATCTTCCTGTACATCTACCCGGTTCTTGCGAAATTTTACAATACCATCAAGAATACTTTTACCAACGCATTTTTGATGTCCATCCGCCATCTTCCATATACAGCACTTATGATCCTTGTCACTGCTGCCCCGGTTCTTGTATTTTTTATTCCAAGTGCCCAGGTACAGTCCATGGTCATCCTGCTGCTGGTGCTCATTGGATTTTCCGGAATTGCATACATCAATTCCCATTTCTTTGTGAAAATTTTTGACAAATATATTCCGGAAGAAACCTCTGAGCCGAATCCTGACAGTGTAGTAGACCACAGTCTTGATTCCGACAATAAGAATTTATGATCACCAGCTGGAATGGAAAGCCCTATCACTCCCTTGACTATATGCTAAAGGAGCGCTTCGGGGAAAAGGTTTATAAAGTCACCTTAAACGGCGGCATGAGCTGTCCCAACCGCGATGGTACAATAGGACACGGCGGCTGCATCTTCTGCAGCGAAGGTGGCAGCGGTGATTTTGCCGCCAGTGCAGCCCTCTCTATCCATGAACAGATAGACAGTCAGATTGCCATGCTTTCTGCCAAAAGACCTATTCACAAATACATCGCCTATTTTCAGGCTTACACCAATACTTATGCTCCTGTGCCTTATCTGGAAAAAATTTTTCAGGAAGCTATTTCCCATCCGGGGATTGTGGCACTTTCTATTGGTACAAGGCCGGATTGCCTGGAGGACGATGTAGTAGAACTTCTTTCCCGGCTAAACATGGTTAAACCAGTCTGGGTAGAACTGGGACTTCAAACCATTCATGAATCTACCGCAGCTTATATCAGGCGAGGTTACCATCTATCCTGCTTTGAAGACTCCCTTAAGAGACTCCGTACAGCTGGTCTGGAAGTAGTAGTTCATACCATTCTCGGGCTTCCCGGCGAATCCAGGGAAGATATGCTGGCTACTATGGATTATTTAAATGCCCGGGATATTCAGGGAATCAAGCTTCAGCTGCTCCACGTTCTGAAAGGCACTGACCTTGCATATGATTATCTTGCCGGGAAATTTAAAGTGCTGGAACGCACCGAATATATTGACCTTGTAGCAGACTGCCTGGAACATCTGGATCCATCCATTGTGATCCACCGGGTTACCGGCGACGGGCCGAAAGATCTGCTGATCGCCCCTCTATGGGCCAGCAGAAAAAGAGAAGTGCTGAATCTGCTCCACCACCGTTTGAAAGAGCGTCAGAGTTTTCAGGGCAAAGCATTAGAGTCTGTTTGAAATATTATTCCCGCAATCTCCCGCAAAGTGTAATACACATCTTGCAGAAAGCTTTTTCAAACACACTCGAATTTAGAACTTATGCAATATTTCACCAGAAGGGAGGCTGGAAAATGGCTACACCATTTACTGTTTACAAACTGATCATCCTATATATGCTTCGGAATTCTTCGTCCCCCATCACTAATTCAGAAATTTCAGAATTTATTCTGGACCGTGAGTACACAAATTATTTCCATTTGCAACAGGCCCTTTCCGAGCTTGAGGAAACAGAACTGATTGAGAAGCGTACCATTTCCAATACTTCCTACTATTATCTTACTGAAGATGGAAAAAACACACTCACCTATTTCGAGAATGATATTTCCCAGGACATCCGTACTGAAGTGCTCCAGTACCTGGCAGCCAGAGGTGCCTCCACCAAGAATCAGGTGAAAGCTCCAGCCGATTATTACATTAATAATCAGGGAGAATATGTGGTTCACCTTCAGCTTTTGCAGAAGGGTGCTTCTGTGATCGATCTTTCTCTTGCAGCGCCATCTCTTTCCGCTGCCAAGGCCATGTGCAGGCAGTGGCCCAAGAAATATGAAGAAATTTATGCAAAAATAATGGAGGGGCTTTTATAAAGCTCCTCCACTTTTTATTTCAGATATTGTAATTGTTCAGTACCTTCACAGCTGCACGCTTCGCAAAACAGCACTTGCTGATAATTACTCAATATTTATTCCAAACCGTGTTCGAAAAATCATTCCTTCAATCTGCATGGTCTTTTATAAATTTCATGTGTTCCTTTAGTTTCTTCTCATATCCCATATCTGACAGCTCATAGAATTTCTCTCCACGAATCTCATCTGGCAGATACTGCTGCTTTACATAATGATTTGGATAATCGTGGGCATACTTGTAGCCCATTCCATGTCCAAGCTTCTCATGCCCTCCATAATGGGCATCCTGAAGATGAACCGGCACAGTCGTCCTAGTACGCTTCACACTGTCCATTGCTGCAAAAATAGCATTCACCGCTGCATTGCTCTTAGGTGCACACGCCATATATGCGGCAGCCTGGGAAAGAATGATCTGGGATTCCGGCATTCCCACCCGCTCAACTGCCTGGGCTGCTGCTGTTGCCACTACCAGGGCCTGGGGATCTGCATTTCCAATATCTTCAGAAGCAAGGATCATCATACGTCTTGCAATAAATTTCACATCTTCACCTGCATACAGCATCTTCGCCAGATAATAAACTGCAGCATCCGGATCGGAGCCGCGCATACTCTTGATAAATGCAGAAATAATATCATAATGGTTATCTCCATCTTTATCATAGCGCACCACACGCTTCTGGATACACTCAGAAGCCACATCCAGAGTAATATGGATCTTGCCGTCTGAAGCTCTTGGCGTAGTAAGAATGCCCAGCTCTATGGCATTCAGAGCGCTTCTGGCATCTCCCCCTGCCATATCTGCCAGAAACTCCAGGGCATCTTCATCCAGAACCGCATTATAGCTTCCCATGCCCTTTTCCTTATCGTTCACTGCCCGTAGGAGCAGTTCTTTAATCTCCGGAATCTCCAGCGCCTTCAACTCAAATACAATAGAACGTGAAAGGAGAGCACCGTTTACCTCAAAATAGGGATTCTCTGTAGTGGCTCCAATAAGGATGATGGTTCCGTCCTCCACAAAAGGCAAAAGATAATCCTGCTGTCCTTTATTAAAGCGATGAATCTCGTCAATAAACAAAATCGTCTTTCGCCCATACATTCCAAGGGCATTCTGAGCCTGTTTTACCACTTCTTCCATATCTTTCTTGCCAGCTACGGTGGCATTGATCTGGGTAAAGTCTGCGCTTGTAGTATTGGCAATGACTTTAGCCAAGGTGGTCTTTCCGGTTCCTGGAGGACCGTAAAAAATAACGGAAGTCAGCTTATCTGCCTTGATGGCTCTGTAAAGTAATTTATCTTTTCCCACAATGTGCTGCTGTCCCACTACTTCCTCCAGTTTCGTAGGGCGAAGACGTGAGGCAAGTGGGGATTCATTCTCCATTGTCCTGGATTTCGCATATTCAAATAAATCCATGTATTTCTCTCCAATTCAAAAGTAATTTTCCGTACATTTGTTCTAATTATAATCTATATTTCTCATTTAGGCAAGTTTATAAAGCTACTTTTTGACTGTTCGCGGAATATTACCAATGAACATCTTTAACGATCTTTTACGGCAATATCAGCTCCTCTACAGTCACGAATTCATATTCTTCTGCCATCAGAAGATCCACAATCTGAAGCGCTGCATCTACTGAGCTTTGGTAAGCATCATGCATCAAGATCACTGCCCCGTCTGACACTTCCGACCGCACAATTTTCATAATCGAATCTACATTTTTACTCTTCCAGTCCAAAGTATCCACATCCCAGAGTACAGGAAACATCTCCACATAAAAATCCAGATTTTTTCGCCACTCCCCATAGGGCGGTCTTAACCATGCCGGGTACACACCTGTGATTTCAAAGATTTTCTGGTTGGTTGTCTCAATTTCTTCTTTTGCTGCCTCCTTTGAAATCTTATCCAGCTGTACATGATTGTATGTATGATTCCCGATCAGATGACCTTCCTCCTGTATTTGCTTCACCAAGGCCTCTTTTCCCTCAATATTCTTCCCCATGAGAAAAAAAGTAGCATGAACCCCTCTCTCCTTCAGCCCTTTCAGAAGCAGCGGCGTATATTTACTGTTAGGACCGTCATCAAAAGTCAGAGCTGCTTTTTTCTTTTCCGTCACATTCTTTTCCAAAGTATCTTCCAGCTTCTTTTCTGACCTTCTATTCCTAGCCCCTATCACTTTGTCACTGACAGTTTTTTCCTCTCTTTTTCCGTTCCCCTTCTGCGCACCTTCCTGTTCCCGCCCGGCACAGGCATATTCCTGCACTTCTTTTGCATTCTCCCGGATTCTCACAGTTTCCAGCCTTGCCAGCAGCACCGCCAACGCTATAACTTCTACCCACATCACCAGATGTCTTTTTTCCTTCATATCCCGCCGCCTGACATCTGTCTTTCCTGATAATATATGTTTATGAAATGTAAAAAAGAATCCTGCTTGCAGGATTCTCCGCCTGCGGCGGGTCGCCTCGAGCGACAACTACCTTTCCGCCGCAGTGCGATCCTGCCCGGTAGGGCTTTTAATGTAACAGGAAATCCAAACGGAATTTCCTGTTACATTAAAAAGCACTGGCAATCTCTTTCAAAATCACCAGTGCTCTTCCTTTTTGTTTTCACATGATATGCTGCTATGTGGCACAGCCTGTTATTATTTCAGCAGCTTCAGCTGATTTTCAATTTCTTCGATACATTTCTCATATCCAAGCTTGCTGCTATCCAGACACAGGTCATACTGAGTGGCATCCTTCCATTCCTCACCTGTGAATCTGCGGTAATACTCATCCTTACGTTTGTCATCCTTCTGAAGGAATTTTTCGATTTCCTTCTGGCTCATACTCAACTTCTCGGCAGCCTTTTCCATTCGGAAATCCCAATCAGCGTGGATAAATACACGAAGCACATTTGGATAATCCTTCAAAATATAGTTGGAGCATCTTCCGATGATCACGCAGGACTCCTTCCCTGCCAGTTCACGGATGATCTTTGCCTGATAATTAAACAGGTTCTCATCAGAGGTGAAGTCCTTACTCTGAGGCGAGATCAGCTCACCGCTGTAAATTCCATTCTTCCCGAAAAGCGGTTTTTTTGCGCTGGAATACTCATCTACTCTTCCAAAAAGAGTTTCGTGAATTCCGCTGTCCTCAGATGCCATGCGGATAATATCCTTGTCGTAATATCCAATCCCTAATTTCTTCGCAAGCATTTCACCAACGGTACGTCCACCGCTTCCGTACTGTCTTGCAATTGTAATTACGAAATTGTCCATTTCTCTCCTCCTTATTACACTGGTCAGCTTCCTAAAGCGTTGTTTTTTCCATTCTTTCCGACAACAATAAAAATCACCTGACCAGATTATTTTCCCAAAGACCTTACTGTTCACGACCTGTCCAGTAACCGCTTCGTGATGCACCAGATTCCCGAGATTTCTGTGCATTTTGTTCACAAAACGGACATGTCGCCTGTCAGCTGTCAGATCTGCAAATTTTATTCACCCAGATAAGCCTTCTGTACCGCTTCATCATTCAGCAGGTCGCTTGCTTTTCCACTCATTGTGATCTTGCCAGTCTCAAGAACGTATGCACGATCTGCGATAGAGAGGGCCTTCTTCGCGTTCTGCTCTACAAGAAGTACCGTAGTACCACTTTCGCTTACCACACGGATAATATCGAAGATCTCATTTACAAAGATTGGGGAAAGTCCCATGGATGGCTCATCCATTACGATCAGTCTGGGTTTACTCATAAGGGCACGACCCATGGCAAGCATCTGCTGCTCACCACCAGAAAGTGTACCGGCACGTTGTCCTTTACGCTCTTCCAGACGCGGAAACCTTTTATAGACTCCTGCAAGGCTTTCCTGGATCTCAGCTTTATCTTTTCTCGTATAAGCACCCATGATCAGGTTCTCATATACACTTAAATCTGAAAAAACACGACGTCCCTCCGGAACGTGTGCAATTCCCATTTCAACAATCTTATGGGCCGGAACCCTGGTAATATCTTTTCCTTCAAAAACAACGGAACCTTCTTTTGCTGAAAGAAGACCTGTAAGTGTCTGCAGTGTAGTGGTTTTTCCTGCACCATTGGCACCGATCAAAGCAATAACCTCGCCCTGGTTTACCTCAAAGGAGATTCCTTTTAATGCCTGGATTACACCATAATATACGTGTAAATCTTTTACTTCCAACATTGCCATTTCTTTTTCCTCCTTATTCGCCCAGATATGCAGTAACAACAGCAGGAGCTTTCAGAACCTTTGCTGTCTCACCCTGACAGAGAACCTGTCCGAAGTTTAATACAGTCAGTTCCTCACAGATACCGCCAACCAGCTTCATATCGTGCTCAATCAGAAGGATCGTCATATTAAAATGATCTCTTACAAACCGAATGGTATCCATCAGCTCCTGAGTCTCATTGGGGTTCATACCGGCAGCCGGCTCATCCAGAAGGAGAAGCTTGGGATCTGTGGCAAGCGCTCTGGCAATTTCCAGCTTACGCTGTTTACCATAAGGAAGGTTTCCCGCAAGAAGACCAGCCTCCTGATCCAGATTAAACACCTTCAAGATCTCCATAGCGCGCTCGTTCATCTCTTTTTCTACTTTAAAATATTTGGGAAGTCTTAAGATTCCGGTTAAAGTAGAATATTTATAATGATTATGCAGACCAGCCTTTACATTGTCCAGTACGGTCATATCTTTAAAAAGTCGAATATTCTGGAATGTTCGTGCAATTCCAGCTTTATTAATATCGATAATACTTTTTCCGGTGATATCCTGCCCATCCAGCTTGATAATTCCCTCTGTTGGCTTATAAACACCTGTAAGAAGATTGAATACGGTTGTTTTTCCGGCACCGTTTGGTCCGATCAGGCCGTAAAGCTCGCCTTTTTCGATTTTCAGCTGAAAATTATCTACAGCATGAAGGCCGCCAAACTGTATGGAAAGATTATTTACCTCTAACATTGCCATAATTAAGCTGCCTCCTTTTCTTTCACGTGACCTTTGATTTTTTCAATAATACGGCTTCTGAAATCTCTAGCTGCAGGAGCCCAGTTGAAAAGCATCATTGTGATCATTACGATTGCATAAATCAGCATACGGTAGGTGGAGAATCCACGAAGCAGCTCGGGAAGTGCATAAAGCACAATCGTTGCCAGAATACTTCCGCGAAGATTTCCCATACCACCAAGAATTACATATACCAGAATGGTGATGGACATGTTGTAGTCAAAAATAGAAACCTTCAGCATGGAAAGGTTGTGGGCATAAAGTACACCTGCTACACCGGCAATTGCAGCGGAAATAGTAAATGCAAGCAGCTTATTCTTTGTTACGTTGATACCGATGGACTCAGCTGCAATACGGTTATCACGGGTAGATGTAATGGCACGTCCGCTTCTGGAGTTTACCAGATTCTGGATAATAAACAGAACGACCAGAACCAGAATCACACCGATCAGGAAGAAATAATCCTTAATATCTTTATATAAGGTTGCAGTACCGGAAACACCAAGAGCACCCTTGATGATCTGTTTTCCGCCTGGATCCAGCTTCAGGTTGGCTGCGCTTGTTGCAACGTGAAGCCCTTTATCATCCACACCAACATACAGAATATTGATCAGGTTCTTAATAATCTCACCAAATGCCAGGGTTACGATTGCCAGATAGTCTCCCCGAAGTCTCAGTACCGGGATACCGATTAGTACACCGAAGACAGCAGCCACGGCAGCACCTACCAGCAATGCAAGAATCAATCTTGGAACAGACGGAAGCACATCACTGGTAACATGGGAAAACAGAGCACTGGAATAGGCTCCAACGCACATAAATCCTGCGTGTCCAAGACTCAGCTCTCCGGAATAACCGACTACCAGATTCAGGGAAAGAGATGCGATAATGTACACACAGATGGGTACCAGAAGGCCGGTAAGCAGTCTGGACAGGTTTCCTGTGGAGGAAAGGATCTGTACCACAACGAAGATTGCGATTACCATGCCATATGTAATAAAATTGTTTTTTGTTGTTTTGTTCATATTTTTTTTCATATCGGCCACCTCATACTTTCTCCTGGATGTTCTTGCCGAACAGACCAGATGGTTTTACAAGCAGCACGATGATCAAAACTGCAAATACAATTGCATCTGCAACCTGAGAGGAAATATAGGCCTTACTGAAAATCTCAATAACACCAAGGAGAATTCCTCCAACCATTGCTCCTGGGATAGAACCTATTCCACCGAATACTGCCGCTACGAAAGCCTTGATACCAGGCATTGCGCCTGTATAAGGAGTCAGTGTAGGATATGCGGAGCAAAGAAGAAGTCCTGCAATTGCAGCAAGTCCGGAACCGATTGCAAAGGTAAGGGAAATGGTTGCATTTACGTTGACACCCATCAGCTGTGCGGCGTCACGGTCCTCGGAAACAGCCTGCATGGCACGCCCCGGTTTTGTTTTCTTTACAAAAAGCTGAAGACCAACCATAATCACAATACAGGCAAGGATTGTTACGATCGTAACACCTTTAATCGTAAGCTGTCCGCCAAACAGCTCCAGAGACGGAACATTGATAACCGGAACAAAGCTCTTTGCATCTGCGCCAAAAATTAAAAGCGCCAGGTTCTGAAGCAGATAGCTGACACCGATTGCAGTGATCAGAACTGCCAGATTCGATGAAGCCTTACGAAGAGGTCTGTATGCAACTGCCTCAATGACAACACCGGCAACAGTACAGATCACAACAGAAAGAATGATTGCCAGGATTGGTGACATACTGGCTTTGGTAACTGCGGTAAGAATTACAAATGCTCCAACCATGATAACATCACCATGTGCAAAGTTCAGCATTTTTGCAATACCATATACCATTGTATAGCCGAGAGCGATGATTGCATAGATACTGCCCAGGCTGATACCATCTTTTAAATAGGATATAAAACTCATAATGCACCTCTTAACTGGATTTATTACTGTAGATAGTAACTGATTTTTCTTTTTCACGAGCGTGTTTGAAAATTCATTCCCGGCTTTTCCCACTGTAAAGCTTCCTGTCACTTTCTGACACGAAAAAGCGGAAGTAAATTTTCAGACACGCTCCAGTTATTTACTATGAATGTCCCGGACGGCAGCTGACTTTCCTATATCATGATGTCGCCGACAGGCCACCTGTCCGTTTGTTGTATCAGACTGAAACAACAATCATTTCTGTAATTGCAAAGAAGGAGACGGACCCACAGGTAACCGTCTCCTCCTTGCTAACGGCCATCCCCTGCGCAATCAGGGAAATGGTTAAAGCCTCTGCCGTATGACCGGCACAATGGCTCTATTCTTATAATTACTCCATAGAAGCGTAAACGCCATCTTTGATCACATAAGCCTTAGGTGCTTTATCGCACTCACCGTCTTCTGTCCATTTAGCTTCTCCTGTAAGACCATCAAGAGTAATATTCAGCATGGAAGCAGACATTGCTGCACTGATGTCTTCATTTGACATATCTGGTGTGATGCCAGCATCATTTGCTGCTGCCTGCATAGCGTAAAGTACATCATATGTATCTGCAGCAAACTGATTTGGTGTCTCACCATTGTTTGCATCGCCATATGCTTTAACAAATTTTACAGTTGCCTCATCATCGCCTGTAGCAGAGAATGGTGTCAGAAGCATAACGCCTTCTGCAAGAGATTTATCAAAGTTCTCAACATTCAGGATTCCATCCATACCATCAACACCAAAAATCTTCATGTCAAGACCAAGGTCATGAGCCTGCTGAAGAATCAGAGCGTTGTCAGAATAGTAGTTCGGAAGGAACAGGAGCTCAGCGCCACTGTCTTTGATCTTTCCAAGCTGTACGGAAAAGTCTGTGTTGTTATCTGTTGTGTATGCTTCATCAGCTACAACCTCAAGGCCGTAATCAGCGCAGGCTGCAACGAATGCATCATGTACACCTGAGTTGTAATCAGCCATGGAATCGTAGAGGGTAGCTACCTTCGTAGCAAGACCTTTCTCAGAAATATACTCAGCAGATTTCGTTCCCTGCATTGGGTCTGTAAAGCACATACGGAACTCATTGTCACCAGCGGTAATGCTGTCTACTGCTGTAGCAGACGGTGTGAAGAGGAATGTACTATCAGCTGCCTCTGCACCTACTGCGATACAAGCACCGGAGGTAACAGTACCGCAAAGCATCTGCATTCCTTTGTCAAGAAGGTCATTGTAAGCGTTAACTGCTTTCTCCGGATCTCCCTGATCGTCACCAGCGTCAAGGATTTCTACCTGATATCCATTGAATCCGCCGTTTGCATTGATCTCATCTGCTGCGATCTTAGCTGCATTATATACACCATTACCATACTGTGCATAATCTCCTGTCATAGGTCCGATGACACCAATCTTGAAGGTTTCCTCGCTCTCTGCAAATACAGATACAGGTGTTACTGTGGATACTGCCATTGCTGCGGCTGCAGTAATGCTGAGTACTTTTTTCAGATTTCTCATAATAAATCTCCTCCTTAATTTATGTAAGAGCGTCTGTCATCTCGCCTCTCATGGTGCCCAAGGCATATCCGAAAAACATGGCATGCAGATTGCAGGAATGATTTTTGGAACAGGTTCTGCAACACTGAGATAGTATAAAAGCCCACTGGTGGTTTCCCAGCCGGCTTTGGCTTCCATAACTTCTTCTCTTTACTACTTTAATGTTATGATTATAGCATTCTGTTTTTTTGATTGCAATAGAAAATTTTATAGTTTTTTTAGAATTGCAAAAGAAATTTCCGTTACAATGACCAATTTTTTCTGTTTATGTTATTTCTGCGACGTACAAACGTACGTTGCAGGGCATACTTTCATGCTGATTTCATATTTTGTATTATACTCATATTGGAATGTGTTTAAAATCAATTCGGTCAAAATTAACTGCAAGGTGAGGCGTTCAGATTGCAAGAATGATTTTTTGCAGGCTCTGGGATAAAAAAAAGGAGATGGTCACCCATCTCCCATTCAAATATCCTATTTATTTCAATTAAGCAATTGCTTTCTTAGCGATCTCAGCAAGTGCTGCGAATCCCTGAGCATCATTTACAGCCATCTCAGCAAGCATCTTTCTGTTGATGTCGATGTTTGCAACTTTAAGGCCGTGCATCATTTTGCTGTAGGATAATCCGTTCATTCTTGCAGCAGCGTTGATACGTGCGATCCAGAGCTGTCTGAACTGACGTTTCTTCTGCTTTCTTCCAGCGTAGGAGCTGGTAAGTGCACGCATAACAGACTGTTTTGCTACTCTATACTGTTTGGAACGAGCTCCTCTGTAGCCCTTTGCCAGTTTTAATACACGATTATGTTTCTTCTTTGCGTTTAATCCGCCTTTAATTCTTGCCATTTCTTATTTTCCTCCTGTTCGTCTTCTTCTATGCTATATCTTATAAATACGGTAATGCTTTCTTCATGCTCTTAACATTAGTAGAATCAACAACAGTAGCTTTTCTGAGATTTCTCTTTCTCTTCTGAGATTTCTTTGTTAAGATATGGCTCTTGTAAGCTTTATTTCTTACTAATTTTCCTGTTCCTGTTTTTTTGAAGCGCTTTGCTGCTGCTCTACAAGTTTTAATTTTTGGCATTGTAATTTCCTCCTTAATATCGTATCTATTTAATGTCCCTCATCCAGCCTGACACCCTCAGGGTGTCTCTCCAAATGAATGCAACATCCTAGTGTTTCTGTGCTAAAAACATTGTCATGCTTCTGCCTTCTACCTTAGGTGCCTTCTCAACTACAGCAATGTCCTTCAGCATATCGGCAAAATCATCCAGAACGTGCTTGCTGCTTGACATGTGTGCCATCTCTCTTCCGCGGAAACGAAGAGTAACCTTCACTCTGTCGCCCTTGGTAAGGAATTTGCGCGCTGCCCCAGCCTTTGTATTCAGGTCATTGGTATCAATATTTGGTGAAAGACGCACTTCTTTGACATCGATGGTCTTCTGCTTTTTCTTGGCTTCTTTCTCTTTTCTGGCAAGTTCGTAGCGATATTTACCATAATCAATGATCTTACATACCGGCGGCTTTGCCTGTGGGGCAATCTTTACTAAATCAAGCTCTGCCTCCTGAGCTTTGGCCATTGCTTCTCTTGCGGACATAATTCCGAGCTGCTCTCCGTCCGGTCCGATTAAGCGTACCTCTTTGTCTCTGATTTGTTCGTTAATCATTAAATTGCTAATTGTCGTGCACCTCCATACCTGATAGATGATCTGTTCTGATCCAGTTTTTAACTTCTGGACTCTCATTCCCCTTCGCAGGAAGAAATTCCTGCCTGATACCTGACGCCGCAAATATAAAAAAAGTGCGGACAGAATCCACACTTCTCCTATTACACTCGCGAACTAAGTCACGCGCTGCTGTGCAATATGAACCCGAGCCGCATCTAAGTATGCGCTGAGGTGAGAGTGAACTCTGCTTTCTTTTCATCACGTACTGTCGTATGATATCATGCCTTATTGTGAAAGTCAAGATGTTTTTTTATTTTTTCTAATAATTTTTTTCTTATAAATTTGTGCATATTTTTTGCAGGCACAGGAAAAACTAAGACTGCTGCAGCGGTTTAGTGCCCTCATGAAATACGGTCTGCTGAACAACTGCAAATGTTTGCAAAATCAAGCATACAAAATCAGGAGGTAAAAAACATGACAATTTTAAAATGTTCCGCAACAACCTGTGCTTACAATGAAGATATGCTTTGTTCCAGAGGGGAAATCAACGTCATGGGTGACAGTGCAAAAAGTTCTGAAGAAACATCCTGCGGAAGCTTCCGGGAAAAGAGCCAGGGTGCCATGAACAGTGCCAAAAACAGCTGTGGATGTGAGACCATCCAGATTGACTGCAAAGCCCACAACTGTACCTATAACGAAAACTGTAAATGTACCGCAGCTGCTATTGATGTAGCCGGAAGCGGTGCAAAAGTATGTTCTGAAACAAAATGCGATACCTTTGAATGCCAGTGCTAGAGCGTGTTTGAAACAGGCTCTAGAACGTGTCTGAAAAAGGCTTTCTGCAAAAATTTTTCAAACAGATTCCAGAAAATAACCGCAAATTTAAAAACAGCCCCCGCACAAATGTGCGAGGGCCTTTTAATTTCCATTCATTATCTGTTTCTTAAGAAATCCGGGATCTGGATATCTTTCTTCTGAACAGTGCTGGATGGTGTCTTCGCTGTGAATGGTGTAGCATTCATAGTCGGCATGCTGAAAGACGGCATGTTCAGATTCACACCAGCAGACGCTGTAGTGGAAGCAGGTCTCTTATTGGCAAATACAGAGTTGCTTGCCTTATTTCCAAATGGATTGGATGCCTGTGCATTATCAGAAAGGCCTGTAGCAATAACAGTGATTCTCGCATAATCAGCAACAGAGTCATCATACATAGCACCAAAGATGATATTTGCATCTTCACCTGTAAGCTCCTGTACATAGCTTGCAGCATCATTTGCGTCCATAAGGGAAATATCACCGGAAATGTTGATGATAACGTGTGTAGCACCCTTGATGGTAGTCTCAAGAAGCGGAGAGGATACAGCCTGCTGTACAGCCTCCATAGCCTTGTCATCGCCTCTTGCCTCACCGATACCAATGTGTGCAATACCTTTATCTGTCATAACAGTCTGAACATCAGCAAAGTCAAGGTTGATAAGAGCCGGCAGATTGATCAGATCTGTGATGCCCTGAACTGCCTGCTGCAGAACCTCGTCTGCTTTACGAAGTGCTTCCGGCATAGTTGTGCGGCGATCTACAATCTCCAGTAATTTGTCATTCGGAATTACAATTAATGTATCAACAGCCTTCTTCAGGTTCTCAATACCTGCAAGTGCGTTGTTCATACGTGTCTTAGCTTCAAAACGGAAAGGTTTGGTCACAACACCTACAGTGAGGATCCCCATTTCCTTAGCTGCTGCTGCGATAACCGGTGCAGCACCTGTACCAGTTCCACCGCCCATACCGCAGGTAACAAATACCATGTCAGCACCTTCGATGATCTGTTTTACTTCCTCAATGCTCTCTTCTGCTGCTTTCTGTCCAACCTCAGGCTGTGCTCCTGCACCAAGACCTTTGGTAATTTTCTCACCGATCTGAAGTACAGTTGGAGCTTTACACAGAGTCAGAGCCTGCTTATCTGTATTCACTCCTACAAACTCTACCCCGCCGATGGCTTCTTCAACCATTCTGTTAACTGCGTTATTTCCGGCGCCGCCTACTCCGATTACAATAATCTTAGCAGAGGATTCCGCCTCATTTGACATTATCTCTAACAATGTACTTCCTCCTTTATTTCTACCTTATATCCTTTATCTTTAATTTCAGCAAATATATATACCAAGCTGCATATAGCTATATCATATATTTTTTTTGTGAATTTATCAACCACTAATTTTGTTTTTTTATACTTTTTTCGCGAAATACGCGATATTTTCCTCAGAGTGTGTTTGAAAAAGACTTTCTGCAAAATGTGCATCACCTTTACAGGAGATTTTCAGACACTCTCTAATATTCTTCATCGTACCCGTCATAACCGCTGTCATTATAGTCTTCGCTGTAGTCCTCACTGTAATCTTCAAGCTCCTCTTCGCTTCCATCTTCACTGGTTTCATTGGGATTGGGGCCTACGTAATTTCCATCTTTATCCAGCTGTCCATAACCAGTATAGCTTCCATCTTCCATATATCCGCCAAGCCAGCTGCCATTTGCAGCAATACTCTCCTCAGTAGGTCTGGAGCCTACATAGTTTCCGTTCTGGTCATATTCCCCTTCACCGGTATAGTCACCCTCCAGGTCATATCCTCCATGCCAGTTAGCCACTGCATTCTCGTAAGCAGCCGCAGTATCCACATCCTCAATCACGCCATCCTCGCCCAGATCCTGCTCGAAGGTAATCGTCTTGGAATTGTCATTTACATTTTCCAGATGAAGGATTCCCTTTTTGCCGGAAAGCTTGGACAAAATTGCGCTGACACGTGTCATCTTGTCCTCAAGATACTCGTCCTTTCCCAGCATCACCCGGATATCTCCATAAGTCAAGGTAATCTGATAACTAGTGTCAAATTCAATATGATCCGGTATGGCATCGTTCTTCTGGAAAATAGTTGACAGCGCCACCGCAGTGGTAAGCACCGAGCTTCCCTTAATTGGAAGCTTCTCCCCTTCGATCACATGACTTACTTCAATGCCGTCAAAAAAAGGCACCAGTTCATCCCTTGTATGGGAACTTTCAATAAAAATACCGTTTCTGTCAAAATAAATATAGCTGTCCAGATAAGGAATGCAGCCTACCGCCTTCTTTTCCCGGACACTGATGCAGATACTGTTATGAGAAAGCCTGGTAATATAAAAGCCTTCCACAAAAGGCACACCCTCTACGTCCACCCTGGAATGGAGCAAAACTGCAAGAACGGAATTATCCGTAAAAGCCCCCTGCAAAGCCATCTCCTTCACCTGTTCATCCGTGTAACGGGAGGTTCCCATTACCTCCACCTTTGTCACATGAAAATAGGAAAAGAAAAAGACAAGTCCTGCCAGCAGAACTGCCCCCAGGGTACCCAGAATCGCTTTCTTATGTTTTCTATAGATCAACTTCATTTTCAGTGATTTCATATATTGTTATTCCTGTATCCTTTTTACTGCTGCTCCCAGCGCATTAAGATCCTGGCAAATATGCTCATACCCCCGCTGTACAAAAGAATATCCTTCCAGTACGGTAACTCCCTTAGCCCCAAGTGCTGCCAGGATCAGGGACGCACCGCCTCTTAATTCCTGCGCCTGCACAGCTGCTCCATGTAAAGTCTTTACACCGCAGATTACAGCCTCATTTCCCTGTACGCGGATCCTGGCTCCCATTTTCCGCAACTGGTCAGCTGCTTTATAACGGTCTTCAAAAACCATTTCACGAATGCAGCTTTCCCCCTCTATGGTGGAAAGAACTGCCATTACGGGAGACTGCAGATCTGTTGGAAATCCTGGATAAACACTCGTTTCCAGCAGTTTAACAGGGCTTTGAACATTTTTTCCATTGACTAATAGTTTACCACTGTTACCTTTATATTGTCCACCCATTTTCCTATATACTTCCAGAAAGGCCTTCAGTTCTCCTTCCGGAGGGTTTTCAAGAACGATCTGGCTTCTTGTTATAGCTGCCGCACAGATATAGGTTCCTGACACAATGCGGTCTGGCGGCACCTGAATGCACCCGGCACTCAGGCTTTTAACTCCCTGGATTCTTATTTCAGAAGTTCCATCCCCCTGTATTTTTGCTCCCATGGAACGCATATACCTGCAAAGCCACTGTATTTCCGGCTCACAGGCACAATTTTCCAATACAGTCTCTCCCTCTGCAAGCACGGCTCCTAAAATGCCCTGCTGGGTAGCTCCCACACTTCTTTTTGAAAAAGAGACCAATGCCCCTTGCAGATGAGGTGCTTCTGCCATCAAAACTCCCTGTTCCTCTGTGACCACTGCGCCAAGTTTCCGAAGCACGAAAAGATGCATATCAATAGGTCTTTTCCCGATCACGCATCCACCTGGATAACCAAGGCTTCCTTTCCCATTTCTTGCGAGAAGCGCTCCAAGAAGAATCACGGAAGACCTCATCCTCCCTGTAAATTCAAAAGGGACTGACCATTTACCGGCATTTTCGCAGTCCATATACAGATCATGGTCTTCCCACCAGGTCACTGCCCCAAGCTTCTGAAGAATTTCCTCCATACAAAAAACATCCGCGATCCGCGGACAGCCTTTGAGCACACTGACTCCCCGATGTAAAAGAGACGCCGCCATCATAGGAAGCGCTGCATTTTTTGAGCCCTGTATCCGAATACTTCCCTTCAGCTGGTGTCCTCCCTCAATGTAAATCCGGTCATTCAAGCCATTCACTCCTAAAGGGCCTCTTACCTTTTATTGTATGCGAATATTTCTGACTGGTGATAAAATTTCATTTTCTGCTTACGCTCAAAGCCAGCCCCATCTCGCCCAGAAGAAACACCACTGAGGTTCCGCCATAGCTGATAAAGGGAAGCGTGATTCCTGTATTTGGAATGGTGTTTGTCACCACCGCAATATTCAGGATCACCTGAATGGCCATATGGCTCATAATGCCAACGCATAAAAGTGTTCCCTGCAGTTCCCGGCAGTGAAGGGCAATCACCATCAGTCTCCACATAAGAAGCCCAAATATGCCAATGAGAAAAAAAGCTCCGGTCAGTCCCAGTTCTTCGCAGATAATGGAAAAGATCATATCATTCTGGGCTTCCGGCACAAATCCCAGTTTCTGCAGGCTGCTGCCAAATCCTCTTCCGAAAAGCCCGCCGCTTCCAATAGCATAAAGTCCCTGAATGGTCTGAAAACCCTTTTCATACTTCTCCGGATTCCGCCATATGGCAAGCCTTTCCAGACGGTAGCTCTCTGCTGCCAGAAACACTGCGATCACTGCTGCACCAGTCACTCCCATTCCAACAAATCTGGCATATCCCGGATCTGATATAAAAATCAGGATTACACCGATTCCAAGGATTATGATTGCCGTACTTAGGTTATTGGAGCCTACCAGTCCTACAATTGGAAGAAGTGTCAGCATTGTCCTGCACATAAACCAGAAGCCAGCTGTAGTCTTTTTGCTTCCCTTGATCTGCCAGGTGAGAAAAAGGATCACTGCTGCTTTTGCAAATTCCGAAGGCTGAAAAGACAACGGTCCAAAATTCAGCCACCTTCTGGAGCCATTGATTTCCTGTCCTACAAATAAAACTGCTGTAGAAAGTCCCATAGATAAGAGATAAGCAGCCGGTGCCAGCCGAACAAAGAATCTGTAATCTGTCTCTGCTACTATGTACATGGTCATAAGGCCCAAAGCTGTTGCAAAAAGCTGCTTTTTAAAATAATAGGCAGAGTCGCCGAAACGTACTCTGCCATTATATTCACTGATGGAAAACAGCATGACCAGTCCGAATACTGCCAGAAGCAGCACAAGGATCAGTAAGACCGTGTCTGTTTTCGTTTCTTTCTTTCGCTCCCGGATCATAGAGATCTGCTCCTGACGTCCCATGCCTTGGTTAAAGCATATGCCAGATCCGGGTATTCTATGAAATAAATCATAAGTTTCTGTACCTGCCGCCAATCACATTCTGTGGCTACGACAACCGAGTTCGAGTGAAATATACTGCAAAACGGAACGTGCAGATTACAGGAATGATTTTTCAAACAAGCTCCAGAGCATGCCTCCAAAAGGCTTTCTTCAAGATGTACGCTGCAATTTGCGGTATATTACAGTGCTCTCACATACTCCTTAAACATCTGGCCTCTCTGCTCATAATTGTCAAACTGACCCCAGCTTGCGCATGCAGGAGATAAAAGGACCGCGTCCCCGGCGTTTGCCTTATCCGCACACACCTGCACAGCTTCTTTCAGATCCTCACAGAGAATAACATCATGAAAGCCATTCTTCTCAGCCGCAGCCTTAATTTTCTCTTTCGTCTGACCAATAAGTACCAGATACCTTACTTTGCCGTCAAATGCCTGAATCCACTCATCATAACTGGATTCCTTATCATATCCGCCGCCAATCAGAAGAGTCGGACGGTTCATTGCCTGGATTCCCTTAATAGCCGCATCCGGGTTGGTTCCCTTTGAATCGTTATAATATGCCACACCGTTTTTCTCAGTTACATACTCAATTCTGTGCTCCACGGCTGTAAACTCACAGATACTCCTACGGATACTATCCATATCAACACCTGCGTAGTAAGCCATGGCCACTGCTGCCATTACATTCTCAAAATTGTGTGTACCAAGAAGCTTCAGTTCTCCTGTTCTCACAACCGGAATCTCCTCTTTCTCTGTACGAAGAATAATCTGGTCTCCTCTCAAGAAAATACCCTGTTCAAGTTCTCTTGCACTGGAAAAATATACAGCCTTTGGCACAATGCTTTTGCCAAATTCACGAAGGATTTCATCCTCATAATTCAGCACACATACATCCTCCGGACCCTGGTTGCTTGTGATCAGCTCTTTCACGCGGATATACTCAGCCATTGTATGATGACGGTTCAGATGATCCTCTGTGATATTCAAAATGGCGCTTACCCTTGGAGCAAATTTCCAGATAGTCTCAAGCTGGAAGCTGCTGATCTCTGCAACCGTGACCGTCTCATCTGTCATCTCCAGTGACTTGGAAGTATACGGAGTTCCAATATTTCCAACAACAAATACAGATGGGCGTGCATCTGACATGATTTTCCCAAGAAGGGCTGTTGTTGTAGTTTTTCCGTTTGTTCCGGTAATTGCAAGAACTTCACCCTTTCCAGTCTGATAAGCCAGTTCAACCTCGCCCCACACAGGAAGTCCCTGATCATAAAAACCTTTTACAATTGGAAGATCTGTGGGAACTCCAGGACTTAATACCACAAGATCCAGGCTTTCCTTAACTTCTTTCGGCAGCTCTCCTGCATAGATGGGAAGTTCATAATTCCCACCGATTTTATGTAATACGCTTTCTTTATCCAGATCTGCGTTTCCATCGTAGAGAACCGGGCAGGCACCAACTGCATTCAGAAGATCAGCTGCGCCGATACCGCTTTTTCCAGCTCCGAAAACCAGAACTTTTTTTCCTTTTAATTCCATGATTTATTTCCTCCTTAATGCCTTGCAATGGATGCCCCGGAATTCTCCCTTTTCAGGCAGCTCTTACAGGGCTAAAAGTCCGATCAGGCACATAATTGCAGTCACAATAGTAAACACTGCAACTACTCTGGCTTCTGACCATCCGCAAAGCTCAAAATGATGATGGATAGGCGCCATTTTGAAAATACGTTTGCCATGTGTTGCTTTGAAATAGGTTACCTGGATCATAACGGACAATACCTCAACCAGATAGATCAGTCCCACGATCAGTATAAACAGAGGCATCTGCAGCATATAAGCCACACCTGCCACAAATCCACCAAGCGCCAGAGATCCTGTATCTCCCATGAACACACTTGCCGGGTATACATTGTAAAGTAAAAATCCCATCAGTCCGCCGATAACAGCACAGGTGACAGGCTCGATACCTGACTGGGTTCCAATGGATACAACCGTGAAAAATACGGCTACGATCAGGGTAACGCTGGTAGCAAGACCATCTACACCGTCAGTAAAGTTTACGCCATTTACCGTTCCGATCACTGCAAAGAACAGCACCGGTACAGCCAGCCAGCCAAGATTCAGATAATGCCCACCCCAGAATGGAATACGCATGGTCAGAGACACATCTGTATACCGCAGCAGGTAGAAAGTAAAAATACCTGTTACCACTACCTGAAGCAGAAATTTCTGCCATGGAAGAAGTCCGTCAGATCTTCTAAGGACTACCTTCAGATAATCATCCAGAAAACCGATCAGTCCGAATCCCAGAGTCAGGAACAGAACCGGGATAATCTTGGGATAATCTTTTACATAAAACAATGAAGTAATAATCGTGGATATCAGAAAGATCACGCCGCCCATAGTCGGGGTTCCGGCCTTTTTCAGATGCGACTGTACGCCCTCTGTTCTCTCTGTCTGTCCCATTTTCAGCTTACGCAGAAAAGGAATAATAACAGGTCCTAATACTGCACTGATTGCGAAGGAAATCAGTACCGGGATCACAATATGAAATTCCATCCTCACACCTCTTTAATTCTTTCGTTTTTTTCGTTCCAGAGTCTGTTTAAAAAAGCATTCCGCAATCTTCCTCAAATTGTGACACACATCTTGCAGAAACCATTTTCAAACACGCTCTAAACTTTTTAAAGCATCTTATAGTATAAAGCTTTTCCCCTTATTTATCAACCCATAGCTTGGTTTTTGCAAGATAATATCCCCACATTGTTTACTGCTTACTTCGTGACCGGTAACATACTTCTCCTTGCTCACAGCCTGACCAATCACCGAAGCTTATCTTTCTTTTTTCTGATTTAGAGCGTGTTTGAAAAAGGTTTTCTGCAAGATGTGCGTCACAATTTGTGGGAGATTTTGCCCGGATGAGGGCGCCGTAGCGGGCTACGGCAACCGAATTCGGGTGAAATCTCCCACAAAGTGGGGCGTGCAGATTGCGGGAATGATTTTTCAAACACGCTCTAGCACCGCCTCAAAAATATTCTTTATCACAGGTGCCGCAATGGTTCCTCCGTAATACACGCCCTGCGGGTCATGTATAATGCAAAGTCCCAGGATCTGTGGATCTTCCGCAGGCATAAAACCAAGAAAGGAAGAAATATACCGGTTGGCACTTCTTGGCAAAGTCTGGGAAGTAGCCGTCTTGCCCCCTACTGTGCATCCCTCGATCCGGGCATTTCTTCCGGAACCTTCTGACACTACTTTCTCCAGAATTCCTCTTACTGTCTCTGATGTTTTTTCCGAAATAATCCCCGTTTCCACCGGATATTCCAGCTTTCTTCCGCTGGTGCCATCTGAGCTCAGAACGGATACCCCAAAATGAGGTGTGATCCGCCTCCCCCCATTGATCAGAGAACTGACTGTGGTCGCCAGCTGAATTGGCGTAATCTGAAAAGACTGGCCAAAAGCAACTGTTGCCAGCTCCACATTCCCCATATTTTCCATTTTATGCATGATTGTTCCAGCCTCTCCCGGCAGATCTACACCTGTCTTCTTCAAAAGTCCAAACTCCTTGAAATAATGATAATAGTTTTCCACCCCAAGTCTCAGACCCACTTCAATAAAAACCGGATTGCAGGAATTCTGGGCACCTTCCACAAAGCTCTGAGAACCGTGTCCTGTTCTCCTTGCACAGTGAATCCGCCTGTCATCCACCAGCTTATACCCCGGACAGAAAAATCTGTCATTTACGGAAACCACGCCAGCCTCCAGACCTGCAGACATGGTAATGATCTTAAAGGTAGAACCGGGCTCATATGTATCGTTCAGGCAGGGATTTCTCCACATCTGGTTCAGAAGATCCTGTTTTTCCTGTTCATTCAGTCCTGAAGTATCCACGTCCGCATTCAATGTAAAAGGATCGTTCAGGTCAAATTCCGGCACATTAACACATACATAAATTTCTCCGTTCTGCGGATTCATAAGAAGTATGGAAACACGCGCAGCCTGTTTTTCTTCCATTACTTTCAGGGCCGCCTGCTGCGCATACTGCTGCAGATCCACATCCAGACTGATTTTCAGATTTTCCCCTGCCACCGGATCTTCCCTGCTTTCTCCGATCTGGTCGATTTCCACGCCTCTGGCATCTGTTGTGGTCAGGATTTTTCCCGCCTGTCCCTTTAAAACTTCCTCATATTTCACTTCCAGACCAATTATCCCCTGATTGTCACTGCCTGTAAATCCCAGAACCTTGGAAGCCAAAGATCCGTAAGGATAATACCGCTTATAATCCTCATCCACCTTCACACCATCCAGTTCATACCCACGTATCACATCTCCCACAGATTTTTCCACATTTGTCTTAATTCGTTCAATTGAAGATATTTTTTCAACTTTTTTACGCACTGTGTCAGTATCTATTTCCAACTCTTTTGACAAGACCTCAATAACCTTCTGTGGTTCCTTAATCTGACTGTGAATAACGGAAATAGTACATACAGTTTTATTATCTGCCAGAATCCTCCCTTTTGCATCCAGTATCTGTCCTCTTGCAGCCTTAATGACTCGTTCTCTTTCATGAAGTTCTTCTGCTTTCTGGTAATAGTAATCCGACCGAACCCCCATCAGGTAAACAAGCCTTCCCACAAGTCCCAGAAGCATAAGTGCACATACAAGAAAAACCATCCATATTTTTTTCCTGTGAAAGGTCATAGTTTTTTTCATAAAAAAATCCCCATCTGAAATCATCATAACTAATATATGATAATTTCAGATGGAGGTATGTGTTGTATTATGGTGAACAGTCTGTTTTTTATTTCCTGCCAATACTATGCCACCTATGGACAGTATTTCTAATCCAGTCCGGCTTCCTCGTTAGTCAGGCCTTCACTCTCCATATTGTTATCCTCAATGGGATCCGTGTTATCTTCCGGAGGTCCCGGAACATTGGTATCAGAAACAGCCTCCGGCAGAGTTTCCCCGGCTGAACCAGTGTAGGAATCGCTGATTCCATCAAGGTTAGCAGATTTTATATACTCTCCATTTGCATTGATCTGATAACTTCCGTCACTATTCAGCAGGTAACCATTTTCGTCAATCCGATTGCCATCCCAGTCAATGAGGTTGCCCTCTTCATCCACCAGATTTCCATTTTCATCAATCTGACTGTCAGATATAGTATTTACATGACCATTAAATTTCTCCCAAAGCTCTGTCTCCGGAACAGTTCCGTCTGTAGACTGATCGGGCTGAATATTCATGTATGGCAGAAGCTCGGAAAGAATTGCCTGTGCCACATACTGTGGATAAATACTGCTGGCCTGATCCTCTACATTTGGCTCGTCAATTACCACATAGATCAGAACCTGCGGGTCATCAACCGGGGCAAATCCGATAAAGGAAACCACGTATTTACCGTTTCCACGGGGGAATTTCTCCGCAGTTCCTGTTTTACCGCCTGAGCTGTAACCCTGTACCTTTGACGTCATACTGGTACCCTGCTCTACACTGGCCTGCATATAGCTTCTGATATCAGCGGAAATGCTGGAAGAAATAGTCTGCTTCTGAAGAAGCGGGCTGATTGTCTTCACAGTTGCACCGCTGGCGTCTTTGACTTTTGTCACAAGATGTGGCTGATAATAGTAGCCGCCATTGATGACCGAACACATTGCATTGATTTCCTGGATCATAGTACAGCTGAATCCCTGACCAAATGCAGAACACGCAAGCTCTGTCTCATGCATGGTATCAACAGTATGCATAATACCATATCCCTCATTTGGAAGATCGATTCCTGTCCGGCTTCCGAAATTGAAAGTACTCTGTGCTTTCAGAAAATTTTCAACTCCCATCTTTGCACCAATCTGCATCATGGCATCGTTACAGGAGTTTGCGATTACTTCCGCAAGGGTTTCCATTCCGTGTCCGTAAATATTTGCACATTTGATGGTGGTCATATTTCCTGGCACACCAAAATTCTGGTAACCATCACAATAGAAGGTATCACTGGTGGATATTTTTCCCTGTTCCAGAGCAGCTGCCATAACAATGGGCTTCACAACAGAACCAGGTTCGTAAATGTCGGTTACACAAAAGTTATTCCACATGGCGCTTAGAGCATCCATGGTCTCACTGTCATTCATAGCAGCAATCTCATCTGCTGAATATAAGGAAGACAGATTACGTGGATCATTAAGATCATATCGGTCGCCCCCATCCATGGCAAGGATTTCACCACTTGAAGGGTCTTCCACGATCACTCCTATATTTTTGGCGCCAGTAGATTTCTTAAAGGCATTTACCCATTTTTCCACAATCTGCTGTGTTCCAAGATCAAGGCTAAGCTCCAGACTGTTTCCGTCAGAAGCTTCGATAATGGTTTGCTCCACATTAGAATCATCACTGAAATATCCGTACTGTCGGCCATCAATTCCTGTCAGGCTGCTATTGTAGTAGCCCTCAATTCCATAGTCCGCAGTATCTCGGGAAAAAGTAAATCCCAACGTATCACAGGCCAGCTCATTATATGGATAGACTCTCAGGTAATCTTCTTCAAACCATACACCCTGGATATTGTTTTTCTCCTGAATTTCTTCCCTGGTCATTTCCGTATCATCTGGTATGCTGCAGTAATCCTCGAATGCTTTCTTATCATCCATGGAGACCTGCTTTTTCACGATCTGATACTGACTCTCCCTGGTCTTATCAGAAGTAAGCCTGGTACGGAGTTCTCCTTCATCAAGGCCAAATATGGTAACCAGAGCATTCACCGTAGGATCCAGATAATCCTCATCTGAATTTACAGCTTTACAGTCCAGTACAACATTATACACCTTGTTGCTCGTTGCCAGAATGTTGCCATTTCGATCATAGATTGTCCCTCGTTTCGCTGGCATTGTGCGATTCTGGTATTTTTGCTGAGCCTGACTCAGCACCTGTTTCTTATACTTGTCACCACTTTGAAAATTAATATAAGTGATAACTCCCAATAAAACGATTAAAGCTCCCAATACGCAAAAGAGCAGTATTGACAGCTTTTTTTTCATACTGTGATTTATTTTTTTTATAGGTTTTCTTTTTGTTTTTCTTCTCAGAGTAGTCAATCAAACACCTGCCTTCATTCCCATTACTTCCCGGTCACGTCCTGATACTGTCTTACGTAGCTGCCGCCTTCAGTCGCATAGGTTTCTGTCTGCTGGTTGCTTGGATATTTCATGCCCAGACGTCCGATGGCGATTTTCCGGATTCTTTCAAGGTCAACACTTGAAGTCACCTGGCTCTCATATGCATCGTTGTCTTCTTTCAGCTCGGCCAGTTGGGATTCAAGAGTGGCCAGCTGGCTTCTTTTACTGGTGCATTCTGTTTTCAATTTCAGATAATTAATACTGCAAAACACAATAAGGATACCAAGTGCAGCCAGAAATATGGCAAAATTACGGTTCATATTATTGGCTTTCGCACGGTTTCTCCTGGCTGCCTTACTAAGCGGCTTGTTCCCCCGGACCTGCTGCTCTGGTGTGGTCAGCTCTGGTTTTGCCTTATTTTTACGAACAGAATGCTCTGGCTGACGGTACTCTCTCCGCTCAGGAACTTCCTGGACTTTTCGGACAGTGTTGCCATCAACATACACATTTTGTGGACGTCTTTTACCTGACACAGTATTCGTATGTCTGCCTGTCTCCGCCATTTTTTACCCTTCTTTTAAACTTTTTTTTCAAAAATTCTAAGCTTAGCACTCTTAGAACGCGGGTTTTCTTCCATTTCTTCATCACTTGGAAGAATTGGCTTCCTTGTGATAACTCTCCCCTTGGATTTCTTTCCGCACACACATACCGGAAAATCCGGTGGACAGGTACACGGGTTCTCATTTTTTCGAAAAATTGTTTTTACAATTCTGTCTTCCAGTGAATGGAACGTAATAATGCAAAGCCTTCCGCCATCATCCAGAAGATCAATCATCCCATCAAGTGAATCACGAAGAACATCCAGTTCCTTATTCAGCTCAATTCTGATTGCCTGGAACGTACGCTTAGCCGGATGGCCTCCTGCTGCCTGTATCTTCATAGGTATGGATTCCCGGATGATCTGTGTAAGCTGGCCCGTTGTCATAATGGGGCTCTGCTGTCTTGCTGCTACTATATGTTTCGCGATATTTTTCGCAAATTTATCTTCACCGTAATCGCGGATAATGCGATACAGTTCTCTTTCTTCATAACCGTTAACAATGTCACTGGCAGTCTGTGTCTGTCTCTGATCCATGCGCATGTCAAGAGGTGCATCTACCCGATAGGTAAATCCACGTTCCTCATTGTCCAGCTGATAGGAGGATACTCCCAAATCCAGAACAATACCATCAACCTTGTGAATTCCCCTTGCGGCAAGCTCCTGTACCATGTAACAATAATTGCTGCGAATGATTGTCACCTGGTCAAAGGCGGCAAGCCGTTCACTCGCAGCAATTATCGCATCCTGGTCTTGATCTATACCAATAAATCTCCCCTTGGCAGAAAGTTTCCTGCATACCTCAATGGCATGTCCTGCGCCGCCCAAAGTGCCATCCACATAGATTCCATCCGGCTTAATATTCAGCCCGCCAACGGTCTCGTCCAGTAATACAGATTTGTGTTTAAATTCCATTTCCGTCTCCTGTTGGATTTCTCGCTTATTTTATGCTCAGATGACGATTCCCATGTTCTCCATGTCGGCAGCAATGCTGTCCATATCGTCATAATTGCAATTCTCGCTCCATTTCTCCTTGCTCCAGACTTCTACTCTGCTTAAGTTTCCAGCCAGAATAACATCTTTCTCCAGACCAGCGAACTCACGTAACGTCTGTGGTACGAGAATTCTCCCCTGCTTGTCCAGTTCACATGTTGTTGCACCTGCAACAAAGAAGCGCGAAAAGGCTCTAGCGTCTTTATTTGTAAGTGGTAATGCACGGAGTTTCTCTTCAAAGGCTTCCCATTCATCCATAGGATAAATATAAAGACAACCATCAAGTCCTCTGGTAAGAACAAATTCCTCACCTAAAGGTTCCCGAAATTTCGCCGGGATGATCAAACGCCCCTTCGCGTCGATTGTGTGATTGTACTCGCCCATGAACATAAAAACTCACCTACTCTCGTGAAATACGAGTCTCCCCCTCGTATCTCATGACGGGAAACAAATGGAAGTTCTGCCACTTCGTCCCCATTTGTCACCACTTTTCTCCACTTCCTACCACTTATGAACCCATTCTAACCCATTTGCCCCTAAATTACAAGTGGGAAATTATGAAATCTATTACATAATTCTGTTACAAAGTCCTTACAAACAGCGAAAATGCAGTCAAAAAATTTTTATATACAAATAAATCCTGCCCTGCAGGACTTTTTATATTGCCGGAAATTCCAGCGAAATTACCTATTACACACAAAAAAACGCCACTTCAGTGGGATTCGCTCCCACCAAAATAACGTTTTGTTTAGTCCAGATTCAGGTATCTGACAATCATATGATCAATCTTTCTGCTCATGGGCAGGTTTTTTCGCAAATCTGCGCGGCTGGCTATACAACCATTCATCTTCTTCTGAAGCTGTCGGACCCTTCGCAGCAACAGTTTCTTCTTCAGAAATCCCGGCATTTTCTTCCACATAATTTTCTGTACCGGAAGCTTCTGGCAAAGCTTCCTCCTCAGAAATTTCTTCTGTATCTTTCTCTGAGTCCTTCTCATAGAAATCCTCAGCAACTGAATTTTCCTCTTCCACGATTTTCTCTGTGTTCTTTTCATCCTGAGGATCTTCTTCCGGATGCTCTTCTTCCACAGACGAAGTTTCTTCTGATTCTTCGGAATCATGTTCATAAGCAGATGCTGTTCCGTTATAGACTTCCGGAACACCTGCGGCATCTCCATCTGCAAAAGCTCTCTCCAGTCTGAGCCGGTCTCTGTATTCTTCTGCTTCAGCTTCTCTGGCTGCTCTTTCCTGCGCTTCATAGTCCTGTTCTCTCCTGCGTCTGCGCCTTGCCGCCCTCTTTTTCGCCATGGTTTCTTCCACAACTGCGATCATAGCACAGATTACAAACAGTGCTGCTGAGATCAGCTGGGAAATTCCAACAGAAGTTCCCGGAATCATAAGCTTGTCTGTTCGAAGAAGTTCTATGCAAAATCGTCCGAGACCATATCCTGCCAGATATTTCAGAAATACTTCTCCGTGGAAATGTTTTTTGCGCTTCCACACAAGCATCAGGAGAAACAAAAGCAGACACCAAAGACTCTCGTATAAGAAAACCGGATGTACTTGAATATAAGAAGTTCCACCTATTGTCTCCAGGTTTTCCCTCATTGCAGATGTCACTTCGCTGGAACGCACAGCAGATAAAGGGAGCTGCATTGCAAATATGCTGTTGGTATACTCACCGAAAGATTCCCTGTTAAAGAAATCTCCCCACCTTCCTATTATCTGCGCAATAACGATTCCCATGCTGGCAGTATCTGCCATCTGCATAAAAGATTTTCTGCGCACGCCGCAGTAAATGGCAGCTCCCAGCATTCCTCCAAACAGACCGCCGTAGAATGTAAGTCCGCCATTTCTCACATTAAAGATCTCAATAATATTGCCCTTATAAAGATTCCAGGAACATAAAACATAAAGCATTCTGGATCCGACCACACCCAGAAGCAGGGATATGATCATCATTTCCAGATAATCGTCTTTATTCTCGCCGCAGCGCTTCGCTTCCAGAATCACAAATCCCATTCCCAGAAGCATTCCCAGAGCTATTACAAGGCCAAAAAATGTAATCTCAAATCCAAATATTTGAATGGATTTCCCCACATAATCCAGGTTTATTCCCAGATTCGGAAACTGAATTGACATTTATGCTATCCCTCTGTTTCTATTACTTATCAGACATTGAAACGGAATAAGATCACATCGCCATCCTGTACTACGTAATCCTTACCTTCCATTCTTACAAGACCTTTTTCTCTTGCACCTGCATAGGAGCCACAGTCAAGAAGATCCTGATAGTTTACTACCTCAGCTTTAATGAATCCACGTTCAAAATCAGAATGAATCTTACCTGCAGCCTGCGGAGCCTTGGTTCCAATCTTTATGGTCCATGCTCTGGTCTCATCTTCTCCGGAGGTCAGGAAGCTCATAAGTCCAAGAAGATGATAACTTGCCTTAACCAGCTTCTCAAGTCCTGATTCCTTGAGTCCAAGATCCTCCAGGAACATTTTTCTCTCATCCTCATCCAGCTCGGAAATCTCTTCCTCGATCTGAGCACAGATTACGAAAATTTCACTGTTCTGCTCCGCAGCATATTTTCTTACAGCCTGTACATGCGCATTGTCAGCACCATCATTTGCAAGATCGTCCTCTGCCACATTTGCAGCGTAAATTACCGGTTTCTGAGTGAGCAGATTGTATGTTCCCATCCATGCTTCCTCATCCTCATTCTCCAGTTCCATAGTGATTGCCATCTTGCCGTCTTCCAGCCATTTCTTGATCTTCTGAAGGAAATCAAGCTCTTTAGCAGCTTCTTTGTCCATACGGGCAGTCTTGGTAACCTTTGCAATTCTTCTCTCCAGGATCTCAAGATCAGAGAAAATAAGCTCCAGGTTAATAGTCTCAATATCACGGATCGGATCGATGCTTCCATCTACGTGGATTACATTGGTATCCTCAAAGCAGCGTACTACATGAACGATTGCATCGACTTCACGGATGTTTGCAAGGAACTGATTTCCAAGACCCTCTCCCTTAGAAGCGCCCTTTACAAGTCCTGCAATGTCAACAAATTCTATAACAGCCGGTGTCACTTTCTTGGAATGATAAAAATCACCAAGCAGTGCAAGTCTTTCATCCGGCACAGTAACAACTCCCACATTCGGGTCAATGGTACAGAAGGGATAGTTCGCAGATTCTGCACCTGCCTTTGTCAGGGAATTAAAAAGTGTACTTTTTCCTACATTTGGAAGTCCAACGATACCTAATTTCATTTTATCCTATATCTCCTTATTTTTAGGGGCGTTTGACATTTCTTTACGCCATTCTTTTGCTATTATACCACAAACAATAAAAATATGATATATTTCCGGCCCCATATTGTCTTCTCTATACATCTTTTTATTTTAGCATACCCAACTCTTTCCATCAAGACAAAAGCTCTGGACAATCTGATAAATTTGAAAAAACACCTCATATTTCCAATTGAATATGAAGTGTTTCTCTTTCGTAATACATCATTTATTTCAAATCTCTGGACATGATCATAAGAAGACTGCCTTTTTCGTAGAGTATCTTGGCCTTTTCTTCCTGAATCTCGTTGCTAACGGTGCGGCCGCAGTTATCTGTAGTAAGGCGGTAATGATCCAATGGGTATTTAAACCCCTTCAAAGTAAGACCTTCAACCGTTTCACCGGCTGCGAAAAAGGAAACATATTTTCCGAATTGACTGTCTTTTCGAATAATATGGCCATTTTCCACAAGACAGATGTAATTCTGAGCATCTGCCAGGATCACATTGACACCCTTTTGTCTGCCATATCCCAAAAGTCCCATGTTTCCAATAAAATGATCCAGTCTTCCACCAGTTGCGCCAAGAATAAGAATATTCTTTGCCCCTCTTCTTATTGCCAGATTTAAAGTAGACTGGGTATCTGTATCATCCTTTTCAGGATTCAGTCTGACAATTTCTGTATGGTCAAGACTCTCCAGATATGCCTTTCCAGCACCTGATAAACTGTCAAAATCACCGTCCACAATATCCGGGACAAGACCTGTTTCCAGAAAGAAATCCAGTCCTCTGTCAGCCGCCAGCAAAAGCAGCTTCTTTCCTTTTCGCTCTTCTTCTATTTTTCTTATAAAATCGAGGGCAAAATCTTTCTGGATCATGCCCCCGCTTACGATTACTGTATCTATCATTCTATCTCTCACTCAATCCTGTCACCAATCTCTTCGATCTGTTTCTGAATATGGCGGACATTCTGGGCAATATCACCGCCGAATACCCAGGATCCGGCAACAAAGATATTGGCACCAGCTTTCATAACAGTCTCTATGGTACCTTCATTGATTCCACCGTCAACCTCAATATCCACATTCAGATTCTCTTTGTCGATCAGTTCTCTCAGTTCCTGAATCTTCTCTGTACACTCGTCCATATATTTCTGTCCGCCAAAGCCAGGCTGAACAGTCATTACCAAAACCATATCCACATCCTCAAGCATATGGCTGATATCATTTACCGGAGTTGCAGGCTTGATGGAAACACCAACTTTCACTCCTGCATCCTTGATACGCTCTATAGTACGTTCCAGATCCTCACATGCCTCAGCATGAACGGTGATGGAATCCGCACCACAATTTACAAAATCCTGAATGTATCTTTCCGGCTCTGTCACCATAAGATGAACATCAAAAAACATCTTGGATTCTTTACGGATGGATTTGATCACCGGCATACCAAAGGAAATGCTCGGTACAAAATCTCCATCCATAACATCAATATGGAGCCATTCAACTCCTTCGTTTTCAAGAATTTTAATCTGTTCGCCCAGACGGTTAAAATCCGCTGATAAAATGGAAGGGCATAGCTGATACATAGTTTTAGTATCTCCTTTTCTCTTTTAATTCCTCATATAAAGCCAGATAGTTGTCATACCGCTGCTGACTAATTTTACCTTCAGACAGAGCTTTCTTCACTGCACAGCCCGGTTCATGAATGTGCATACACCCCTGAAACCGGCATTGCGGCTCATACATTACAAATTCCGGGAAGTAATCCCGAAGCTCCTCTTCCTTCATATCGGTAAGATACAAAGAAGAAAATCCCGGAGTATCCACCAGGAAAGTATTCTTCTCCACCGGGATTACCTGGGAATGTCTGGTGGTATGCTTGCCGCGCTTCAGTTTTTTGCTGATCTCGCCAGTCTCCATCTGCACTTCACCCTGCATACAGTTGGTAATGGAAGATTTCCCCACACCGGAAGGTCCTGCAACTACTGTTGTTTTTCCCTTCAGTATCTCGCGGATCTCGTCCATTCCCTCTCCCTCATAGGTACTGGAAAGCACTACACAATATCCACATCCAGTGTATATTTCGTAAAGCTTTTCCATTTCTTTCTTCTCTCCCACATCTTTCTTATTGAAGCAGATAACCACGGGAATTTTCTGCTGCTCCATCATGATCAGAAAGCGGTCCAGAAGAAGGAAATTAGGCTTTGGATTCTCCATGGCAAAAATCAAAAACGCCTGATCTACATTGGCTACAGCAGGACGGATAAGCGAATTGCGGCGGGGAAGAATGGAAGTTACACTGCCTTCCTTCTCCTCCTCATTCAAAACGGTAATCTCCACATTATCACCTACCAGAGGCTTGAAATTATCCTTTCGAAAAATTCCTTTTGCCTTACATTCGTAAATATTGCCGTCTTCCGCATAGATATAATAGAAACCTGCAATTCCTTTAATGATCTTTCCCTGCATGGATTACTCAACCTTCTCAAAAGTAAGAGGATAATGGCCAAGTTCCTGATAGCTTCCATCAGATTGCTGCTCAGACAGATATAAAGTACCCTCAGCAACTCCTGGTGCACCTGTAATATCCAGCTGATATGGGAAAGTAAGCTGCTGTCCTTCTACCACAGAGCTTGCTTTTGGAGCGCCGCCTACATTCTGAACAAGCTCCAGTCTGATCAGACCTCCATTATATCCGATAGGCGTCTTCAGTTTCTGTGTACATTTCCATACTTCGCCATTTGCTACTGCTGCAGTAGTATCAGAGGAACTCTGATCCTCAGTATTCTGTGAAGAAGTATCCTGACTTCCACTGCTTACAATAAGAGTGATCGTATCGTTATCCGGATCTGCATATACCGGGTTGTCATCTGTATATCCTATAGGATCCTGAGAGATAACAGTTCCCTCTGCAACGTCTGTGCTCATCTGCATTTCCACATTAATATTAATGAATTTGCCAAGCTTGGCAATTGCATCATTCTTCTCCATTCCGGTTACATCTGGCACCTGTACACTGTCACCATAATTAATACCACGGCTGATGGTAAGAGTAACTGTATCGCCTGCCTTGACAGTAGTTCCTGCTGCAGGCTCAGTATCAAGGACACATCCAATGTCTACCATAGAAGACTGACTTTCATCCGGGTAAATCTTATTGATCTGAACCGTTAAGCCCTGGCTTTCCAGAGTTTCCTGCGCCAAAGCGCCATTCTGACCGAACATATCTGTAAGGGTAACGGACTCAGAACCTTTACTTAAATAATAGTTAACAGTTGAATTTTTAGCTACCTTTGTTCCCTGTACAGGATCCTGTGAAGAAATCTTGCCTTTTTCCTGTGTGGAAGCCTCTTCACCTTTGTAGGTCATTCCGATATTTACAGAAGCGCAAAGTTCCTGTGCCTCAGCCTCTGTCTTACCGATAAGATCAGGTACTGGTACCATACCATCATCTTCGTCAGCAGCCTGGGTAACCTGTGCCTGCTGATTCTGCTGATCCAAAGAAGAATCCTTGCTGTCTCCGATCAGACCTGCTGCCTTTCCCACAACAAGAATTACCGCGATCAGAACTGCGGCACCTATGATCAGAGCAATAATACTTCCAGCTACACTGACGCCTCTTTTCTGCTTTTTGATACGTCTTTCTCTCTCTTCCCGCTCTCTGCTTCGTTCACGATCCCGGTTCTTTCTGGAGCCTTTCGAGCTCTCTTCCTTATTATCATACTCGAAATCGTCATCATCATCGTAGTTTGTCTCATTCAGTTCTTTTTCCAGAGTTTCTATATCCGGCTTAAGAGTCTGCTTCGGAGTATGCTTGATCTCTCCAAGCTCTTCATCAGAAATTACAACCGTCTTAGCATCTGTATCTACAGATGTAAGCTTCACAAAATCTCCCTGCGGGTCAATAAGAGAATGCTTCAGATCCTCGATCACGTCCTCCATCTTATTATATCTGCGGTCCACACTCTTCTGGGTGCATTTCATAATGATCTGTTCCAGACTGTACGGCAGATCCGGGGAATAAACACTTGGCGGCACCATCTCTTCCTGAAGATGTTTGATTGCAATGGCAACGGTAGTATCTCCGTCAAAAGGGACACGTCCTGTTACCATTTCATATAAGGTGATACCAAGTGAGTAGATATCACTCTTCTCATCGCTGTAGCCACCTCGTACCTGCTCCGGTGAGCTGTAATGTACAGACCCCATAACATTAGAGCTGATGGTATTGGAAGAAGCAGCTCTTGCAATTCCAAAATCTGTTACCTTTACTTTGCCGTCTGTGGAAATAATAATATTCTGCGGCTTCACATCACGATGTACAATGCCGTGGCTGTGTGCTGCCTCAAGTCCCATAGATACCTGAATGGCAATACTGGTAGCTTCCTTTACCGAAAGCTTGCCTTTCTTGGAAATATACTCCTTAAGAGTGATTCCCTCGATCAGCTCCATTACGATATAATAAACACCCTCATCATCGCCTACATCAAATACATTTACTATGTTTGGATGGGTAAGACCTGCTGCTGCCTGCGCTTCACTTCTGAATTTCTTTACAAAAGTTGCATCTTCCCTGAATTCCGGCTTCAGAACCTTAACTGCCACAAAACGGTTTAGTTTATGGTCCATTGCCTTATATACGTCCGCCATTCCGCCGGTACCGATTTTACTTACAATTTCATAGCGTTCTGCTATAATCATACCTGTCTTTAACATGTTTCCACCTCATTCGTGAATGGTTCTATCAATATGATTGCAATGTTATCCTTGCCGCCGTTGTTGTTGGCTTCCTGGATAAGAGTATTTCCTTTCCAGGTGATATCCTCATCAGAATTCAATATGATTTCTTCCATTTTTTTGTCTTCCACCATATTGCTGAGACCATCGGAACACATCAGGATCGTACTTCCCGGTTCCAGACGCATATCAAAGAAATCCACGTCTACAGTTTTTTCTGCTCCCAGAGCTCTGGTGATAATGTTTTTATCCGGATGATTTCTTGCCTCCTCAGCAGTGATTTCACCCATTCTTACCATTTCCTGAACCAGTGAATGATCCCTGGTAATCTGCCTCAGCTGTTTATCCACCACATATAGTCTGCTGTCTCCCACATTGGCAACATAAGCATACTGACCTACAATGGTGGCTACTACCATGGTAGTTCCCATTCCACGAAGCTTCTCATCCTTCTGCGCCTGTTCTATAATTTCTGTGTTCGCAGTCTCAATGGCATGACGGATTACCTTTACAGGATTATAATCCGTATCCTCCCTGATTTCATCTACCAGTATCCTGACCGCGTGAGAGGAAGCATAATCACCTGCATTGTGTCCTCCCATTCCATCAGCAACAGCAAAGAGGTTCGGGAGATTTCCAACTGTGTCCTGGGAAGCGAACACATAATCCTGGTTCATCTTCCTCTTCATTCCTATATTCGTAGCTGAATATACCCTCATGTCACTTCTCGCTTTCTGTCCTTTTCGTACTGTTGTTCAACATAGAAACACCAGTTTTTCGTTACTGCGGATCGTAACTTTTTTCCATATAACTTTTTCGTAATTGTCCACAGGCACCGTCTATGTCACTGCCCATTTCCCTTCTAATAGTAACATTAATTCCGCATTTTTCAAGTTTTATTTTAAAATTCTCTACAGCCTGATGCGTAGAACGCCTGTAAGAACGCTCCTTAATAGGGTTTACCGGGATTAGATTTACATGACAATTAATATCATGGATTCTGCTGCTCAGCTCTCTTGCATCTTCGTCACTGTCATTAACACCAGCCACAAGACTGTATTCAAAAGTAATTCTCCTGCCGGTCTCCTGAAAATAATTGCGGCATGCATCCAGGACTTCGTCCATGCTGTACCGCTGGGCAATAGGCATAAGTTCCTGTCTTTTTTCATCATTTGGTGCATGCAAGGACAAGGCAAGGGTAATCTGCAGTTTTTCCTTTGCAAGCTCATAAATTTTCGGAACAATTCCGCAGGTCGATACGGTGATATTCCTCTGGCTGATGTTAAGGCCATCTTCGTCGGAAAGCAGATGTACAAAACGTACAATATTATCATAATTATCCATAGGTTCGCCGGTTCCCATTACTACTACATTAGATACCCGCTCTCCCGTTATGCTCTGGATCCTGTAAATCTGATCCAGCATTTCCGAAGGAAGAAGGTTTCTTGTCCAGCCTCCAATAGTGGAAGCACAAAAACGGCATCCCATTTTACAGCCTACCTGTGATGAAATACATACGGAATTTCCATGCTTATAACGCATAAGAACACTCTCGATCACATTTCCATCAGAAAGGCGGAACAGATATTTTCTTGTGCCGTCAATGGCAGAAATCTGTTCATCCACCATTTCCAATGCCGCTATGGGATAGTCTTTCAGTTTTTCTTTTAATTTTCCTGGTATGTTTCCCATCTCATCATAAGAGGTTACCAGATGTTCATGTAACCAGCTGTAGATCTGCTTTGCCCGAAAAGGTTTCTCCCCCAGTTCGGTCATCAGATTTTTCAGTTCGTCTTTCGTCATCGACTTAATGTCTGTCATATTTATATCCCTATTTTCTTCTGAATTTCGCAATAAAGAAACCGTCTGTCTTATGTACTCCCGGGAGCAGCTGCAGATATCCAAGTGCAGTCGTCTCTGAGTGCAGCTCCTCTGGAAGATAAGGATCCAGACTCTCCAGCTTAAATGGATAATTATTCAAGAACCACATCATGTTCTCTTCGTTTTCTTCTTTTGCAATGGTACAGGTACTGAAGATCAACTCTCCTCTTGGCTTCACATAGTTTGCTGCGCGATCCAGAATGGTTCTCTGCAGAATCACTATTTCATCCTGTTTCTGTGGCGTAACACGGTATTTGATCTCCGGCTTCTTGCCGATCACTCCATACCCGGAACAAGGTACATCTGCAATTACAACATCTGCAAGCAGTTCTGAATCCTGATCAAAAATAGTAGCATCCTGCACTCTTGCCTGTACATTAATAGAATTGGTACGCTGGATGTTTTCCTCGATCAGATTGACCTTATACTGGCTTACATCTCTTGCATCTACCGTTCCATATCCCTCCATCTTGTCTCCCATATGAAGACTCTTTCCACCTGGCGCAGCACACACGTCAATAACGTAATCGCCCTTCTTCGGATCTGCAACCTCCGCAACCAGCATGGAACTTACATCCTGCACGACGATTTTACCCTTGATAAAAGCATCCAGTGCAAGAATATGGTTAAATTCAGAAATGCTGTATGCATAAGGCAGATATGGAGCAGGCGCTACATGAACGCCCTGACTTTCCAGACTTTTTACAATCTCTTCCTTGGAATTCAGATAAGTCCGGCATCTGATGGTAAGAGGATGTTCCGTAAGAAAATCTGCCAGTATCTTCTCTGTTATTTCTTCTCCATAGGCTTCCAGCCACCTGGTTACCAGCACCTCTGGCATGGAATACTTTACAGAAAGATATTTCAGCAGATCATCTTCTTTTTGAGGAAACCGGACCTGATCCATTTCCCGGGCTATGGTACGAAGAACACCGTTTACAAAAGGCTTCAGATTATAAAAGCCTTTTCTTTGCGCCAGCTTCACAGCCTCATTGCACACTGCACTGTCTGGCACACTATCCATGTATTTCAGCTGATATACTGCACTTCTTAAAATTTCCCGGATTGCAGGCTTCATCTTATCAACTGTCACCTTGGAAAAAGAATTGATAATGTAATCAATCTGAATCCGGTATTCCAGCGTTCCTTCACAGACACGGGTAATAAATGCCCGGTCCTGTTTGGGAAGGAACTGATATTTGGAAAGGGCATTCCGAATTGCCACATGGCTGTGCTCGCCCTCTTCGATTTCAAGTAAAATTTCCAGGATCATCTCCCTGGAATTGATTCCGTTAATCATCCCGTCTTCTACCTCCGGAAAGTATGATCAGTCTCAGAAGCTGTAAAATGGAAGAAGCAAGAGCTGCTACATAAGTAAGGGCTGCCGCTGTAAGAACCTTCTTCGCACCTTTGTTTTCCTCACAGCTTAAAATCCCTGTGCTTTCCAGCATTTTTAAAGCCCTTGAGGAAGCATTGAATTCTACCGGAAGTGTTACAAGCTGAAACAGTACCGCCAGTGAAAACAGCACAATTCCTGCAGTTGTAAGTGCCGGTATGGAAAGGATCAGTCCCAGAAGAAAAATCGGCCAGGAAAGGGAAGATCCGATATTTGCCACCGGAACAATAGCTGAACGGATATTCAGCGGTGCATAATTTATATTGTGCTGAATGGCATGACCACACTCATGGGCAGCGACACATACAGCTGCCACAGAAGTTCTTCCATATACGTCCTGTGAAAGTGCCAGCCTCTTTGTTCTCGGATCATAATGATCTGTAAGGCTACCGGAAATTGGGACAATCGTTACATCATAAATTCCGGCTGCATTTAAAATCCTCTGGGCAGTCTGAGCTCCTGTAAGACCGGAATGGCTGCGCACCTGCTGATAGCGTGCAAAAGTGCTTTTCATCTTTCCAGATGCAGCCAGTGCCAGCACCATTCCAA
>OGCQ01000627.1_pt1 | contig 54413 bp, 39 predicted proteins | sample 1570161 | NCBI WGS metagenome assembly OGCQ01 (sample SAMEA4384402, study PRJEB24528) | human gut metagenome | reverse complement strand
CCATGTGTTCAGCCTAGTTCATAAATATGTGTCCAGGATTCTGGGTACATATCACACTTCGTAAGTATTTGAATGACGTGTTTTTTAAAGAAGTATTTTCCAAGCAGGAACGTGAAAAGATAGACAGTGTAAAGCTGGATAACGAAAATAGAGGAAACAGGTTAGACATAGATGGAGCTGGTGAGAGCGATAAAGTATTTTGTCTGAGTGTAGAAGAAGCTGAAAAGTATTTTCAAAATGATTCAGAGAGAAAAGCAAAGGCAACAGAGTATGCAAAATCGAAAGTTGGAGAAGATGATTTGACATATTTTATCGATAAAGAAACAGGAGCTGCACGGTGGTGGTTTCGCTCTCAGGGAACTGACAGTGGAACGGCAGCAACTATAGGTGGTGCAGGGTGGATAAATTACGAGGGCATTTATGTTAACTATCTCTCAGTTGGTGTCCGACCTGCCTTGTGTATGAAGTGCTAATATGCTAATTAGAAAAAAACATATAATCGAGGGAAAAACAAATGATGAAGTATCCGACAATTTCAAGGTTAAGTATAGAAGATAGAAAACAATATAAAGATAGTCAGAAGAAGCAGTCATTATCAAGCTTTGATGATGTTATGCTGTACGTATTGCAGGAATATTATCTGAAAGACAGGCGCTATAGGAATAAATCCAGTCTACAGTCGATGGCATATAATCTGGCACCGCAGTTTGTCAATGAAATAAGTGTCTTTGGTGTAATGTATGATGCTGGATTAGGAAAATTACTTGAAAGTGAAAGAAAACCTGAATATGGGGATATAGAAAATTGCAAGAAGCAGCTTAAGCAGGTTTTTGCTGAACCTCAGGTGGATAATGTACTGAACATAGTCTTAAAAGCACTTGGTGAGGAAAAACTGTTAGCAGAAAATAAGGCATACAATATAAATAAAACGAATGTAAAAACAGGACAGCCAAGACCTATAGCGACAGAGCAAAAAAGCAGGGAAGTACAGCCGGAGAGAGATAGTCTAAATAATAATGGAATACATAGTATTAAGGCGGAACCAAATGATGCGCACAAAGAAGCATATACTCAAGATCAGGTTATCATACCAAAAGAAAAAAATAAAAAGAAAAGCCGGAACAGGATATTGCTAGCTGTGCTAGCTGCGCAGTTGATTATCTGTATTTTGATTGGCGTAGCGATTAGCAGCATGAAACAAAAGAATACAGTTACAGATGATAAAAAAAACGCTTCAACACAACAGGCTTCTTCTACAGAAAAAAAGAGTAAAACAGAAACCAGCAAAACGAGTAAAAAAACAGAGAGCACAACGGCGAAAGAAAAAAGTAGTGAGGCGGCAAATGCAGGAAAAGGTCCAAATGGTCTGGAAATGCCGGATAAAAATAGTGAACCGATTTACATATATTCATGGGATGCTGATCTGGGCACAAAGCTTAACTATGTTAGGGAGAAGTATCCGGAGTACTCTGATCTTATTAAATTTGTAAATCTAGGCGTTGGCGGAATATCCCAGGAGTATTATGATGGGGTGGAAAATGCAGAAAATACTCCGTCAATCATAGCAAGTGATGTTGATATAACATATTATTTTACACAGTCAGGTTCTACTGTTCCACTATCCCAGATAGGACTTACAGAAGATATGTACAAAAATGCTTTCCCGTATACGGTTGAATATGGTTCGGTAAATGGAGAACTTAAAGCTATGAGTTGGCAGAGTACGCCGGGCTGTTTTGTATACCGGACCGATATAGCAGAAAAAGTCCTTGGCACGTCAGATCCGGATGAAGTCCAAAAGTATGTTAAAGACTGGCAGACATTTATGTCCACTGCAGAAAAAATGAAGGCAGCCGGATACAAAATGGTATCGGGTGGAGATGATGTACACAGAGCAATGCTGCAAAGCGCCAGATACAGATGGGTTAATGGACATACTGTATCGTTTGATAATACGGCAACTGAATGTCTTGAATTTTCAAAAACACTTGTTGATAGTGGATATACAAATGACAGCAGTCAGTGGAGTGATGACTGGTATTCAGGAATGACAGGTGATGTATTTGGATATTTTGGAAGTCCTTGGTTTATATATGGAACGTTGAAGGATAACCCGGGATCAGATACATATGGAAAGCGAAATATCTGTCAGGGACCTGAAAGTTATTACTGGGGCGGAACATATCTGACAGTCACAGCAAGCTGTCCGAACAAGAAACTTGCTGCACTTGTATTATATACATTATGCTGTGATACAGATGTTATGTATGAGATGCAATGCGACAATGTAGATTTTGTGAACAATACTGCGGCGATAGACAAAGCAATATCTGATGGTTATGGCAATGCTGACATACTGGCTGGTGCAAATCCACTTAAAGTGTGGAAAGAAAACGCGTTAAAAATAAATGGCGGAGAATCAAATATGTATGACTATACAATATTCAGTATGTTTCAAACAGCTTCATGGGATTACAATCACGGATACACATCCTCGGCAGATGAAGCGATAGAACAGATCAAAAGCGAACTTCGGTCTTCATATAGTGAATTGAAGGTTGATTAGGGTTATTACAAGAAATTGCAATCAATCATGGAATAGGTGGAACTGCCACCGGAACAAAAGATTATATAGGTTGTTGCAAGAAATTGCGATCGATCAGGAAATAGGGATATTTAGCATGAAGGGGAGTATATGATGGATATAAGGTATCCAACACTGTCGGTTCTGAGTTGTGAGGATCAAAGACGGTATACAAACGACAAAAAAAATCACAGCACGACGAGCTTCAAAGAAGTGCTCCTATATGTACTTCGGGAATAATATTTTAAAGATAATATCTATAGAAATAAAATTAGCGTAGTGTCACTTATACAAAAGACAGCCCCACGGTTCGATAAGGAAGCAAATATATGTGGCATGATGTATGATAATGGGTTGGCGGAGTTACTTGAGTGTGATGGTTTTCCAGATGATAAAGATATAGAATCCTGCAAGAGGAAGCTTCTTGAAGTGTTCAGCGAGGTTCAGGTAAATAGCATGGTGGAAGCTGTGCTTGAATCACGGGAAAAAGATAAAGAGTCAAATATAAATGAAATAGATGAAGAACAAGATCAATCGCTTGAGCCAAATGTGAATGAGGGGAAAGAGTCGGCGGCGTCATCCGTTACATCGAAAATTGCGTTGGCAATTGTGTGTATATTAGTAGTTGTTGTAGTTAATATGGTCGTGAGATTAAATATTAAGATGGCAAATGATTTAAAGCAGAATACAGTTAGTGAGTCTGAATATGATGACAACCAAATAGTTGGTTGTATAGTGCACGCTGGCGAATATACTTATATTAATCAAAATGGTGTTGTAATTGAGACTTCGACAAATGAAATATATGATGATGTGCTGTGCATATATGGGGTTCATGTAGAAAGTGTACAAACAGGATATAAACTCAATACCGAAGATGCCACAGTTTTGAATGATATACTTACTGTGTTGCAGTTGATAAATAAGTATGATATGCAGTTTGATCGGGTAAGGTATGAGTTTGGTTTTGTTTTGTATAGGAATGGTATAAGGATAATAATGGGAAATATTGATGGCTTTGAGTTTAAATTGAGACATCTAGGGGCGATACTATCAGAATTAGAAGGCAAGAAAGGCAATTTGGATATGTCGCAGTATAATGAATCAAATTGTAATGTTATATTTAAAGTGAATAAAGAGGAATAGGTTATTGATTGGCTGAGGGGAGAAGTAATATATGGACAAACGATATCCAACGGTGTCAACTTTAAGCGTAGAAGATAGGAAACAATATAAAAAGAAAAATATTGCAACGACCGGAACAGCTTCTATTGGGAAAGAAAACAACAGACATATGCGCTTTATAATATTGGAAGTCGGACTTCTTGTTGTGATTGCCGTACTGGTTATAATAGTGTGCGTAGTGATGAAGAATGGGCGAGAGTCAGTTGACGAATCAACATCAGCAACAGAGCAGATATCAGCAGTTTCTACAACAGAACAAGTCACAACAGAACAAATTGCAACAGAAGATCCACGACAAGAAACGTATGAAATGGCATGTGAGGCTTATAATGCAGAAAATTATGAGACTGCCCAAAGTTTATACATGCAGATAGAGGATTACAAGGATTCAAATAGTTATCTCAATGAGATAGGTTCATATTATTACAATCAGCTTGATCAACTTTATAAAAATGGTGAGTATGATGAATTAGCTGGTGTAATTGAACTGTGTGATGAGAAGTCGGAGTATCCAGATGGATATAAGAAAACACAAAAGAAAAAGGATATGTACATAAGTGAAATTGCAGAGAATGTTGAGAATGAGGCCCTTAACTTGCTATATAGTGAGGGGTATGACTCTTTTGAAAAATATGTGGCTGATTCAGAAAATGGGCTGTTTAATTCGACGGCGGCAAATACAATTATAGAAGCCTATAAACCGGTATATGTGAGTAGTCTCACGCCATATGAGGAAGGTGAATGGCAGCAAGCTGAAAAAATCGCTGATTCAGGGTGGTCTAATAGAGACTTAGAGTTTGAAGATGGTGTATATGATGATGCAGGAAATGGTCATAATAATTGCCTGGTAGGTGGCGGCTGCAGTCTCGCATATCATATTGGTGGGAAATATTCTAGGCTTTCAGGTACTATGTTTGTACAGCAGGATAATCAGGCAACAAGTGACTCGCCGGTGTTTTTACTTATAAGAGATGGTGATGGAAATGACCTGTATAGGGACACTTTGGTTTCAGGATATGATCCTAAATATTTTTCGATAGACGTGACAGGAATAGAAGATATTGTAATATATTTTGATGGATTTAGAGGTGGATTTTTAGATTCTTATTATTATGGTGGTGTAGGAGAAATGTCATTATATAAATAGCAATGGTTTTTATTGCAGGATATGAGAAGAGATTGTGGAAAATAGCGATAGGAAACAACAAGAGAGATGGAAATGGGGGATAAAATTATGAATATTATTTGCTTTCATGCACCTGATGCGGAATGGGGATATATGAGTAATTGGTATTATTCGGATTTTATAGTGGATGGTATTGGATTTAGTTCAATGGAACAGTATATGATGTACAGCAAAGCAATGTGTTTTGGAGATAAGAATATAGCTGTACAGATTCTTAATACAAGGGACGTAGCTGTGATAAAAGATTTGGGACGTAAGGTTTCAGGCTACAATGATCATGTGTGGAATGGTTTGAGACAGATTATTATATATGATGGATTGATGGCGAAATTCACACAGAACATTGCGCTTAGAAAAGCCCTAAAGGCAACAGGAAACGCAATCCTTGCGGAAGCTGCAGCGAGTGATAGTGTATGGGGAATTGGTTTATCTATCAAAGATGAAAGAAGATTTGATATGAGAAATTGGCGTGGACGAAATCTTTTAGGATATGCTCTTATGCTTGTAAGATCAAAGCTGTGATCTGAATAACAGATTAAATAATGGCACGATCGTAACAACTTGGATACAGGCTTCCTATAACGGGAACAGCTTTATATTTACCATCCACATGCATATAAACTTCAGAATAAGTCATAGTCCTGAGACCTAAACGACCTGTTACTATGATATCCTTGTGTCCGTCTCCATTGATGTCATAAACATAGAATTCTGGATCATACATTATTCCTTGGGTTTTGCTTTTGTAATATGTTCCGTATTGAGTTTTGGTGATTCCGTTGAGTAACCACTTGGTATATACTTTCCTTTCAGCTTGTGTCATAGTTGCGGTAGCTGCCTTGCTTTGAGTTATGGATGCAAACAGCAATACACAAGTCATAAGTAAAATACCTAATGCTTTTTTGATTTTGTTCATCTTCATGGCTATTCTCCTTTGTATTATCTTAGTGCTTTTTATTTTAGCATTCCATCTTAGCGATGCATTTTTAATTGACTAATCTGCAGATTTTAATGCTTATAGTTACATTTGAAGACTGCCGAGCTTGAAGTCGGGAAGAAGTCACCAGAGCAGCAGATTTCAATCTTACTTTGTTAAGTAATTAAGTTCTGTGTATAATTGAATATATTAAAAAGTGGCACCTGATTCTATAAGCCACAATACAAAAGAGGAGAGGCATATAGTGCAACGATAGTGAAATTCTTGCCTTAATAAGACAAAAACTAACTACAAAAAAACGAGAAAAAGGAGAGAGCAAGTGGACAAAACCAATGAAAATTCAACAGAGACTTCAAATGAAACTTCAAGCAGAACTTCAACTGAAAAAACGAATGATACATCAGAAGAGATGTTAGATGCTGATTACAGAGTTTGCCAGTTTGATGAAAAAGCTTACAAGGAGAAGCAGCCAATAACATCCAGAAGTTACAAGATAAAAGCAGCAGCTATCATAGTACTGCTTTTGGCTGCATTTGTGGTAAAAGACTTTATTATATTCAAGAGAGTATCCAGTTTTAACGCTGAAGCAACCGGACATGTGCAGTTCCTGCCGTGGTGGATTAGGGATCAATGGCAGATGCTAGTCATCGGCATGGTATTTATTTTGATCCCGTGGGAACTCATGTATAAATTTTATCTTTATATTTGTAAAGAGAGAAATCCGAATCTTAGGCAATCAAGAGTGTTTTTAGTTACCATACTTGTGGTTGCCTCGCTGATTGCCATTTTTTGTTATATCCCTTATACGAAGATTAGTCGGGCAGGCTTGTACATATTTTGCGTGATTGCGTTGAGTCTTGCAGTATGTTATATATGCAGGCAATTCTTTGAGAGTGGTATTGTATGGTTGATCCTATCGGTAATTTATCTTGCCGTTATTACATACATATATGCAAACCGGATTTGTGCAAAAGCAGATATGTTATTTGAAACTTCATTATCTTCTGCCTGGCAGATGACTGGATATGCCATATGGGTTCTAATGGTGCTGTTCGGTGCAGCTGTGGAAGTGCTTATTATATATGCATTATATAATAGCGAGTTGATAGTAGAATGGCTGATTTATATAATCATTAGTGTGATGCTGGGGATAGCTTATGGCTATGTTGTACTTCCTGTATTGGTTAGATTCGAGAACGGATTGCGCAGAAATGTATCAGGTGATTATTCGTTTGTGGGCGAACCGTTGAATTCGTCAGTTGTTATATGGATGATTGCATTGCTGGCATTTATTATCGTTCTGCTGGCATGTGCTTCGAAGATAGTTGAACGTTATTCACATAAAAGAATGTGGATGCTGATATGGATAGATGTAAGTGTTTTGGGACTTCTGATATTTGGAATATGTGCAAAGGCAGGAATTGTGGACAACAGTTTCAGCAGTCATTCATTATTTGACATGGGTAGTATGATAGCAGTGTTTATAGCTGTCAGACTATTGATCATTCCCATTAAGCCACAGCCGGATCTGAAGTGCAGGTTCATAAATACTGATCAGGAGATAATCGATAGTGGGTATGATAGAAAAGTATTGGAGATTCAGATACTCAGCCTTCAGGAACAGCTTAATGCTTTAGTGAAAATGACAAGGCTGACAGATATAAAAGTAGACATGGCACACAAAGCACTGGTGATTCGTGACGGTAAAGATGAGGGTGAAGAGGAACTTCACGACTTTCTTGATTTTGTAGAAAAAGCTGATAAGCTTATGGATGAGAAAAAGGAAAAGGGAGAACCGGTAAACTATAGTGAACTTTATAGTAGACTTATAAAGATCAGAAATGAGGAGTATGAGCAGATCCACAAGATTATGGAGGCGAAATATAATGATGAATGTATGGATCTTGATGATTTTGATGATTTGGACCATACAGATGATGATAGTGATGAGGATGAAAACTAGGAAGACGAACATACACTTCAGGATACAGCACTTGCAGCTTTGACTCAGATAAATGAGAAAAAGTATGATACAGAACTTATGGATAAGGAGGTGTTAATCTATGATTGATAATAAAGTGAATGAGTACAAACAGTACAGCGAAAACGATATAAGAGAGAACTATAGAAAACTTACCAGGTTACTTATTTTCAAAGGACTTACCATAACTACCATGGAATCCGCCACATCAGGGCAGATAGCTTCCCTCATCACCGACACGGAAGGCTCATCGACAGTGCTGAAAGGGGCATTTGTCACCTACTGCAATGAGGCGAAGATCATGCAGGGAGTTCCGGCGGAGATCATAGACAAGTACACAGTCTACTCAAAGGAAACTGCAGGTGCCATGGCGAAGGCGTGCAGGAAGGCATATAATGCGAATATAGGGATCGGCGTGACTGGAACAATGGGCAATGTTGATCCGGCGAATCCGAACGCTTCAGTTCCGGGGCAGGTATACTTTGCCATAGACATAGATGGCGATGTGGAAGCATATTATGTGGAGCTTCCACCTCAGCCGACAAGGCTTGCGTACAAGCTGGCTGTGGCGGAGGAGATTTATGAGGAGCTTGTGAAAAGATTGGTATAATACTGAATTATTTGAAGGTATTATTTCAGAATGCCATAGTAAGTTTTGCGAATAAGGATGATGTTCTCACTTGCCTGATCCATCTTGGATATCTGGCTTATCAGAGGAAGAGTAATTCTGCATTTGTGCCAAATGAGGAGATAAGGCAGGAACTTATAAGGTCGCAGTGTATACGGTGACCTTATTTAACCTTATTAAGCCTTTTTAAACCTTTTAAAAAAGGATGATTTACAGGTAGAAAAACTGATATATGGAGGCGGAGAAAGATGAAAAAATACGATCAGAAGATTCTAAAAACGGCAATACCGGCATTTGTGATATCAGCTATATGTTATGCGGCCATGTGGGGAATAATGACGAGAACGGAGAATACATTTTTGGCTGGATACATAGGCGGCGGAGGTGCAGTCAGCCAGATAAGGAACATTCTTATATGTATTCTTGTAGGGGCGATACTTTTTGTTTTGCCGCTTGAGAAGATATGTGATAAGACATATGGCGCAGTGCGTTATTGTGGATCGCTTTTTACAGATAAAAAGAAATTTAGAGATGCGGCGGCATTGTTTGTGCTTACGCTTCTGTATGCCGCCATCTGCTGGGCAAGTGTGACGTTTTCAATACATACCGACAGTGGACTCGATGATGGAGGACATTGGGGATTATTCGGCTCGGGAAGTGACGAAATATATGCTGTGGTGATAACGATACTAGCTTTTGTGGTTATGGTAAAGGGCGTTGACCTTGTAAAGAAAAGTTGGAGTGGAGTTTTGTTCTGGTTTCTTATCGAACTTGCAAATGTTGTGAGTGTAAAACTTGTGATGGCCAAAGATGATCTCACATTTGCTATTGTATGCGCAGAAACGATTATGTTTATTCTATACATGGCTGTTCAGCACAGGTTGAATATTGTGACTTGTCTGTTATCACTGCTTTGTGGAGCTATACTTATATTTGCCGGATGTGATGATGTATTTACCAGTAAGAATAAGATTTCAGGTTCTTCGATCATGGATGAACTGGATCAGGCTGGAAGTATGCCAGACAGAATTTTTGGAGCAAGATATAATATTACGATAATTGAACATCAGGCTGGGATTGGTTTGTGTATATTGTGGTTCATATTGCTTGTTATTTTGTCAATTGCTGTCATTCTGTCTGCAGCAAAGCTTATGAAGGTATCTGCCAGACGTGGAACGTTTGTGATTGGAATATATATGATAGAAGCATTTCTGATCATATATGCTATATTGGCGGAACTGGGATTTATCAAGCCGGCAGTGACACTTTTGCTGCATATGAACGAGGTGGTTCCGGTTATGATATTGGGATTTAGAATGTTTTTCATAGAAGATGGCAGCCACAATGAAAAATCCTGCTTCAATGTGTAAATGTCAATGAAAAAGTTTACCAGTTGCATCATTGATTATTACGGAACAAGGAGTATATATGAATAAGCAGATAGTTAATTATAAAAATGATGAAGAAATGCAGAGTATAATAAAAGCAAAACAAAGAAATATCAAAATAATACAAATCCCCATGTATTTGTCGTTAGTGGGAATACTCCTTCCGTTTGTGGGGGTAATATTTGATATATATGGTCCAATTATTGATACTGTTTTTAGAGTGGTGCCTGTAGTATGCATATTTATTGGCTTCTTACTTGCTATACTGTGTAATAAAAAAATGAAAGACCTCAGGGTGTTTATAGGACAGAATATTGTGCTCGGGGTTCTCGAGGAGAGAATTCAGGTTATTGATTATTCGCCAAGTGGTTATGTGGATGAATCTTTTTTAAAAAAATGCAGTATTCTTCCAACTTATAATAGAGCAACAGGTTCAGATTATATTCATGGAATATACAGAAATGTAGAATTTACATACAGTGATCTTGAATTGAAAACAGAAAGTCAGGATTATACTGCAAATGAAAACAACCTGAAAACTACTATTACAGAGTTTTCAGGACAGTTTATGACAATGGCGTTGAGTAAAAGCGTGAATGGATTTGTACAGATAATGGGCAAGAGTAATTCTGGGAAAATGAGGCAAAATAGAAAGGCCGTATACATAGATGAAAAAAACAATATATCAAGCTACTTGAAAACGGGAGATCGCGTATTTGATGACCGGTTTGAGGTTAATGCATCGGGGGATGACCTTGCGTATTCTATTTTGACCCCTCAGTTTATTTCAGGCTTGAAGAAAATGGGAAAACGTACAAGAGTTCAACTTTCTGGAAATATGGGCGTGATTGCCTGCTACAACGAGAAAAATTCATTTGAATTAATTGGAGAAATTAAAGATAATAGCGATATCGAATTATACAGGAAAAAGTTTAGAAAAGAATTATCAGATATTTTAGCAATCCTTGATATAATGATTGATTGTTGCCAAGGGATGATTCGGAATTTAATGTATTATAGAAAACTAGTAAAAGAATCTGTTACACTTATATTTGAAAACAGTCCGAGAGAGTTGAAGGAGAAGCAATTTTTTAATACATATGTCCATATTGGGAAAACAAAATGCAATACCGGATTGGGGTTGGATATGCTTCAGTAATAGTATATCATCCCGCTTGACGTATTTGAGGAAAGTTACTATTCTAAAAGTGAAAAGGAAAAGAAGGAGAATAGACGCTTTATGGAGAGTGAATGCAATATAGAGAATAAGATCAGAATGAATTATCGGAATCTCACACAACTTCTTATCTCCCGTCACCTCACCATCACCACCATGGAATCCGCCACATCAGGGCAGATAGCTTCCCTCATCACCGATACGGAAGGTTCCTCTGCAGTGCTGAAAGGTGCATTTATCACCTACTGCAATGAGGCGAAGATCATGCAGGGGGTTCCCGCAGAGATCATAGACAAGTATACAGTCTATTCAAAGGAAACTGCAGGTTCAATGGCGCAGGCGTGTAGAAAGGCGTATAATGCGAATATAGGGATCGGCGTGACTGGAACCATGGGAAATGTGGATCCGGCAAATCCAGACGCTTCGATTCCGGGACAGGTATACTTTGCCATAGATATAGATGGTGATGTGGAAGAGTATTATGTGGAGCTCCCGCCTCAGCAGACAAGACTTGCATATAAGCTGGCGGTGGCGGAGGAGATATATGAGGAGCTTATTAAGAGGCTGGACTGATAGAACGATTGTCAAAGGATGTATAAATGTTATATCTCATATCCGACATCCACGGAGATGTCATGTCATTCAGAAAAATGTTGAAAAAGATAAGCTTTGATCCAGCCGTGGACCACATGATAGTCATGGGAGACATATTTGACTGGAACGATGAGGGAATTTCTCTTCTTGAGTTTATGTCGGACTATCTTGTGGATGGTTCGATGCAGCTCATAAAGGGTAATCATGAACTGTTTGCCCAGATGTACATAGAGGGAAGCATGTCAGAGAGACAGTGGATCATATTCGGCGGTGGTGGAACAGTCAGAGCTATCAAGAGGCTCAATGTGGATGGTCAGATGAAGCTGCATGGGTATCTTGCACATCTGCCACATTATACTGAGATCAAGTCTCCGAAGTACGGAGATTGTGTTGTTACTCATTCAGGTATTCATTGCGGCTCATACATCAGAAATGCTGACAGGACCATCAATATCACTGAGTCTATTATGAATGCAGCGAGAAGAGATGAGTACAGATTTCTCATCTCACCTGATATCCACAATGTTCCGTTTTCGGATAAGAAGGCATTTGACAGGTATGTGTTCTGCGGACATGTGACGACGAACAGGCTCAATGAAGACCATTCTTACAACGTTTACAAGACGCCTTACTATATGGATCTCGACTGTGGAAATGGTGAGAGATATAGGGGCGGAAAGCTGGCGTGCTACTGTGTGGAGGAGGACAGAGTGGTTTATATTTGATATAACGTGTTATTTATATGAATTAGGAATATAATACATACAACGAGATTATAAAGCAAAAAATACAGAATAAATTTGTATAACGTGGAATAAAACTTGAAAACTGACGTATTATATAATAATATATATTATATAATTGGGAGGTGAGAAGTCCATGTTATGCTTTTTTTCTTTTAAAAATTTTAAGTCATACAGAACTGAAACTGAGTTTGATTTTCAGGCGGCAGCTATTCCTGAGTTTGAAGAAAGTTTATTAAAAGCGGACAAGTCCGATGTGGCACTTCTTCCGGTAAGTGCTATATATGGACCAAATGGTGGAGGAAAAACCAATCTGCTTCAGGCGCTTGCCTGTCTGATATCTATGGTTGTGAGGCCTGTCGCTGAACTTGAGAAAAACAGACAGAGACTCATATTACAGTATGGAGTCTCATGCGTGCCATTTTTGTTTGATAATGACTCCAAGACTGAACCGACAGAGTTTCAGATATATTTTAGACAGAGTGAGAGGGAGTATAGATATTATATTGCAGTGCTTGATGGATCAATAATTTCAGAAAGCTTATATTGGCGTAATATAGGAGGGAAACGTACCGGTACAGTTTTCGAAAGGGAGAAAGAAAAGATAAAACTTGGAACAAGCATAAGCAAGAGCGGAATAAACAAGATGGTTAATCCAAGAATGCCGTATTTGTCATTCTTGGCAATCAACTATAATCTGGACGTTATAACTGAAGTTATGACCTGGTTTGAGTCATGTATCGTTCAAAGTTATGCGATACCAGAGGTGGACAATCGTGTATTGCTGGTGGATGAGGAAAAGACAAAGAGAAGGATAATCACAGTTTTAAACGATCTTGATATAGACATATGTGACTATAGGTATAATGCAGAGGAGCGCCAGTTATATACAGGAAGAATGGTGGATGGGGAATACTATGAATTACCATTTGCTGTCGAATCTGATGGAACAAAGAAACTTCTTGCAGCACTTCCGATTCTTTTGCTGGCGTTACAGGAAGGACGGCTTGTGGTAGTGGATGAGCTGGATGCAAAGCTTCATCCTAAACTGCTTAAATATATAATCAAATTATTCAAGAATCCTGATTATAATAAGATGGGGGCTCAGTTGATATTCACATCTCATGATTTGACGACAATGAAGAATACAGTGTTCAGACGTGATGAGATATGGTTTGCTGCGCTAGATGACAAGCATGAAAGCGAAATTTATTCATTGTATGACGTACGTGATGAAGATGACAGGCATGTGAACAGTACCGCTGCATATGATAAGCAGTATATGGAAGGTCGGTATGGTGCGGATCCATATTTACAGAATATGCTTGGGGGTGAATGGTATTGAGCTTAAAACCTCTAAAGAAGTCTGATTTGGGAAAGGACTGGGTTAGTGGCAGAAGAAGTAAAAAGGTAAAATTGCAACCAGAATATCATTTGATTGTCACGGAAGGAACAGATACTGAACCTGCATATTTTGATGAAATACGAAGAATAATAAATGAAAGTTACAGAGACCGTATTCAGCTTGATATAGAGGGAAAGGGTGACAATACGATCAGCTTATTTGAGAAAGCTAAAAGGAAGGCTTTTGAAAGTCCGAATGATTATAGACATGTATGGGTTGTGTATGACACAGACGATTTTCCTGCGGAACATATCAATAAAACCATGACACTGTGTGAACAGAATACCAATAGTGAGATATGTTTTCATGCAATTTGGTCTAATCAGTGTATAGAGCTATGGTTCCTTTTACACTTTGGATATTATCAGGCAGACATACATCGGTCTGAGTATTGGCCTAAGCTGACGGAGTGGCTTACGAATATAGGAAAAGGGGAGTACACGAAGAATAGATCAGATATGTATTCAGTGTTAAGACCTTATATTGACGTAGCAATAAATAATGCAAAAAGATTAGATAAAACAAATGCGGGAAGAACTCCAGCTGATTCATCACCTGGAACAAAGGTTTATGAACTGGTGGAGTATTTGAAACCCTATTTATAAATTTTCTAAAATTAGGGGTTGATTTTTGAAAGAATATGGAGTATTTTATATTCAACAATTAGATGATACGAAATGGACAAAGGTGTTCTCAAGAAGGAGGACACCTTTCTCTTTTTTTGAGGATACGTTAAGGATTCATTTTAATCAGGAAAAGGAGTAGTAATTATGATGAACAAAATTTCAGCCGTATTTGGCTCACACGTATTCTCAGATCAGGTCATGAGAGAGAGACTTCCAAAAGCAGTTTACAAGTCACTCAAGGCGACTATTGACAAGGGAGAGCCTCTTGATACATCAATCGCAGACTCAGTTGCAGCTGCCATGAAGGAATGGGCAATGGAGCTTGGTGCAACACATTATACACATTGGTTCCAGCCACTTACAGAGACAACAGCAGAAAAGCACGACTCATTTGTAAGCACAGTCGGTGATGGAGGTGTTATCCTTCAGTTCACAGGCAAGGAGCTCATCAAGTCAGAGCCGGATGCATCATCATTCCCTTCAGGCGGTCTTCGTGAGACATGTGCTGCGAGAGGATATACAGCATGGGATTGTACATCACCAGCATTTGTAAAGACAACAGATGAGGGAACATGCATCCTCTGCATCCCGGCAGCATTCACATCATACACAGGAGAGTCACTTGATTACAAGACACCTCTTCTCCGTTCAATGGATGCCATCAGCAAGGAGGCTCTCAAGGCTCTTGCAATGTTCGGCAACACAACAGCCAAGAAAGTTACTTCATCAGTTGGTCCTGAGCAGGAATACTTCCTGATCGACAAGAAGAAATTTGCAAAGAGAACAGATCTTAAGCTCTGCGGACGTACACTTTTCGGAGCAATGCCTCCGAAGGGACAGGAGCTTGACGATCAGTATTTCGCAGCGATCAAGGATAAGATCGCATCATACATGACAGAGCTGAACGAGGAGCTGTGGAAGTACGGCATCCTTGCAAAGACACAGCACAACGAGGTTGCTCCTGCACAGCATGAGCTTGCTCCAATCTTCTCAACAACCAACATCGCTACAGATCAGAACCATCTGGTTATGGCAACCATGAAGAAGATCGCTGCAAAGCATGACCTTGAGTGTGTACTTCATGAGAAACCATTTGCCGGTGTAAATGGTTCAGGTAAGCACAACAACTGGTCGATCTCAACAGACGAGGGTGAGAACCTTATCGATCCAGGCAAGCATCCTGAGACAAATCTCCAGTTCCAGTTCTTCCTTGCAGCAGTTCTGGCAGCCGTAGACAACAACGCTGAGCTCCTGAGACTTTCAGCATCATCAGCAGGAAACGATCACAGACTTGGCGCAAATGAGGCACCTCCAGCAATCATCTCAGCATTCCTTGGAGAGCAGCTCCAGTCGATCGTTGAGCAGATCATCGAGAAGGGTGAGGCTACAGAGTCACCAAAGGGCAAGACATATGTATCAGGTGCATCAACACTTCCTACATTTACAATGGATGCCACAGATAGAAACAGAACATCACCATTTGCATTTACAGGCAACAAGTTCGAGTTCAGAATGGTTGGTTCAACACAGTCCATCGCATTTCCAATGATGGTATTAAATACAATAGTTGCAGATCAGATTAAGAAGATGACAGATGAGCTTGAGGGCGCTGACGATTTCGAGACAGCCTGCAAAGCACTCATCAGAAGAGAACTCACAGCACATCAGAGAATCATCTTCAACGGCAACGGATACTCAGACGAGTGGGTTGAGGAGGCAGCAAAGCGTGGTCTTCCAAATATCAAGTGCATGGTTGATGCTGTTCCTTATCTTGCAGCAGATAAGAGCGTTAAGATCTTCGAGAGTCTTGGAGTTATGGATAAGGCAGAGCTTGAGGCGAGAGCTGATGTAATGCTTGAGAACTACGCAAAGAAGATCAACATCGAGGCACTCACCATGATAGAGATGTCCAATGAGGAGATCATCCCTGCAGTTATGGAATATCAGGCAGAGCTTGCAAAGGGTGCTGCTGAGATCAAGGCTCTTGGAATTGCCCCTACAGTTCAGGTATCACTTCTGAACACCATCTCAGAGAAACTCACAGAGCTCAAGAGCGCCACAGTAGCCCTTGAGGAGCTGGTTGCAAAGGCAGCAGATTACGAGGGAGATACAGAGGCTTGGGCTAAGTACTTCCACAACACAGTATTTGCAGCATTTGACACAGTGAGAAAGCCTGCTGATGAACTTGAGAAGGAACTTCCAAAGACAGCTTGGCCATTCCCAACATACGAGCAGCTGTTATTCGAGCAGTAAAACCTTTAAGTTTGTTAAATCCTTCATAATTGCATATAAATAGCTTGGAGGCATCCTGTCTGCGCATGTCGCAGGCGGGGTGCTTTTGCGCGTTAAAATCCCGTCAAGCGCGCACATGCGAGAGCTTGCTCGCGGCATGTAGCGCATTTGACGGGATGACGCGACATGAACACGAAGGCCGATAGGCCGGAGTGTGAATGCCGCGTAGAATTGCGGGAGCACGAAGTGCGAAGCAATTCGGTATTAACGCGCAATGCGTGTGGAGAAGTGCGAAGCGGAGGCGCAGGCACCTCCGTCCCCACTTGCCCCCCTCCACAAATTCTGCTATTATATACAGATGTGTTGTGATGTATTTTTGCACCGGCCACGGCATAAACAGGATCATGTGTGTGGCGGATGCTGAAAGAATAGGAGCATAATTTGAAGAATTTATATATAGCAGAGAAGCCCAGCGTGGCGAGGCAGTTTGCCGACGTGCTGGGGGTGAAGGGCAATGCGGGAAATGGTTACCTGGAGTCGGATACAGCGGTTGTCACATGGTGTGTCGGACATCTGGTCACCATGAGCTACCCGGAGGTCTACGATCCGAATCTTAAGAAGTGGAGCCTTTCAACTATTCCATTTATTCCAACTGAATACAAATATGAAGTTCTTCCTGACACAAAGAAACAGTTCAATATCGTTGCGGGATTGCTTACCCGCGATGACGTAGGCTGTATCTATGTGGCAACGGATTCAGGACGAGAGGGAGAATACATATACAGGCTTGTGGATTCCATGGCTCACGTAACCGGCAAGGAGAAACGCCGTGTGTGGATCGATTCACAGACCGAGGAGGAGATCCTCAGGGGAATCCGTGAGGCGAAGCCGCTCTCAGAGTACGACAGTCTCAGCGACTCAGCGTACCTTAGGGCCCAGGAGGACTACCTTATGGGTATCAACTTTTCAAGGGCGCTGTCGCTGAAGTTTTCAAATGTAGTCCAGAGGTATCTCGGCATGGACAGATGTGTCATAGCCGTGGGCCGTGTCATGACCTGTGTCCTCGGTATAATAGTGAAGAGAGAGCGTGAGATCAGGGAGTTTGTAAAGACTCCGTTCTACAGACTCGTTGCAAATGTGGGCGAGGAAGGACAGACATTTGATGCAGAATGGAAGGCAGTGAAGGGCACAAAGTATTTCGAGTCGCCTCTTCTGTATAAGGAGAATGGATTTAAAGAGAGACCCGCAGCGGAGCAGCTTCTGGCGGAGCTGAAGGCAGGGGAGCCCGAGGCTGTGGCCCAGGCTGTGGAGCACAAGAAAGAGAAGAAACAGCCTCCGATGCTGTACAATCTGGCAGAGCTTCAGAATGACTGTTCATCATTTTTCAAGATCAGTCCGTCCGATACCCTCAAGATAGTCCAGGAGCTCTACGAGAAGAAGCTGGTAACCTATCCGAGAACAGATGCCAGAGTGCTGTCAACGGCCGTGGCAAAGGAGATAGGACGGAACATATCGGGACTTAAGAATTTCCAGCCTGTGGCAGAATTTGCACAGGGGGCCATGGAGAGCGGCACATATAAGGGAATCGCAAAGACGAAATATGTGAACGATAAGCAGATCACCGACCACTACGCCATCATACCTACCGGACAGGGCTTTGGAGCACTTAGAAGTCTGGCACCTACAGCTCTCAAGGTATATGAGATCATATGCAGGAGATTCCTCAGCATATTTTACCCTGCTGCAGAGTACCAGAAGGTTGCAATGACACTCTCCAAGAATGGAGAGAAGTTGTTTGCCAACTTCAAATATCTGATAAACGATGGTTACCTCAAGGTGGCTGCCAACAGCTTTTCCAAGAAGAAGGATGATGTGAAGTACAGCCCTGAATTCATAGCAAGGCTTGCGAAAATAAAGAAAGGTGACAAGCTGAGCGTCCAGGGAATCGACATAAAGGAGGGCGAGACATCCCCACCTAAGAGATACAACTCAGGATCACTGATCCTGACCATGGAGAATGCAGGACAGTTCATAGAGGATGAGGCGCTCAGAGAGCAGATCAAGGGAGCTGGAATCGGAACAAGTGCCACAAGAGACGGGATCATCACCAAGCTGGAGAAGAACAAATATATATCGCTGAACAAGAAGACACAGATAGTGACCCCGACATTCCTTGGGGAGATAATATACGATATAGTATATTATTCCATCAACGGTCTGCTGAGAGCGGACCTGACGGCGAGCTGGGAAAAGGGGCTTGAGGGTGTCGCTGAAGGTCAGATATCCAAGCAGGAATACACGGATAAGATGACTACATTTGTCACCAAATACACAAACCTTGTGAAGCAGATACAGAACCAGAATGGAATAACAGGGGTATTCGACAAAACGAAGGTGTTCTACGCCAAGGGCGGAGGTGCCCAGAAGAAGGAGACAAGAGCCACAGCCAGAACAGGCGCAAAGGCGGAGAAGAATGCGGATACACAGTGATTGCACATACTGATTCAAAGGTGTATAACATAGTATGTATCAGTTATATGTGATAGAAAAGGAGACTATTATTATGGAAGATATACAGTCAGTTGTAACAATAAAGGAGCTCTACAGCCTAGATCAGACCATGGCAAAGCCTCTTCTTGAGAAGCTTATCTATCCATGGGAGGCGCTTCCACTTATCAAGGATTTCGTACTTGAGCTTGGAAAGAGCCTGGACAAGGATGAGTACAATGAGGTGGATGAGCATGTGTGGATCCACAAGAGCTGTAAGGTGTATGGAACAGCAACCATTCTTGGACCAACAATCATAGGTGCAGGCACAGAGGTTCGCCCGGGTGCGTTCATCAGAGGAAGCGTACTGGTCGGAGAGAATTGTGTGATAGGTAATTCAACAGAGCTCAAGAATGTCATCATATTCAACAACGTTCAGGTTCCTCATTACAACTATGTGGGAGATTCAGTCCTCGGCTTCAAGTCACATATGGGTGCCGGAAGCATCACGTCCAATGTGAAGTCTGACAAGACTCTGGTTCACGTTAAGGGAAATGTGGACGGACAGAGCTTTGACATTGCAACAGGACTTAAGAAGTTTGGTGCAATGCTCGGAGATAATGTTGAGGTTGGCTGCAACAGCGTCCTCAATCCTGGAACCGTAATAGGAAGATTCAGCAACATCTATCCTGTATCAAGAGTCAGGGGATATGTGCCGGGAGGCAGTATTTTCAAGGATAAGGATAACATAGTTGCAAAGCAGTAACGACTGTATAAACGGTGGGATAAATAAAGGACATATGACCGTATATAATACAAGATATATACGGTCATATGTCCTTTTGTTTTTGCAGAAAGCACCGTGACAGCTAGTTGATCACGGCATCCTTCAGGGCATTTCGTATGGAATCTATGATAAGTCTGGTAGTGTATGTGCTGTCTCCGGAAGGTGTTATATCGTCCACGGAAGATATGTAGTGAAGCTGAGTATTGATATCCTCGAGTGCCGTTTCAAGAAGTGGGTACATGGTGGTCACAGTCTCATCCACCTGTTTGAATGACACATCTGTGATGTAGTCCTCATCCACAGTGACCATGACGGACAGAGTGTTTTCTCCCAGAACAAGGGAAGATGAGTATGTCCCCGGTGTGTAATGTATCTCGTCGAGCTTAGGAGACGGATCAGTCTGGGCTGAGGTTGCGATGCTCCTGGCTGAACCACTGGTGTCATCCGAATCTTTGCCGCGGAACATGGTGATAAGTATAATGACAAATACGATCACAAGTGCCAGCAGTATGGCGGTGTATATGAGTTCTTTTGATTTTAATACGATAAGTTTAGTTGATGACATTATTTGCTCTCCCTGTTTTTTATATATTTTATTCACAAGAGAGCGATTTTATGAGAAAATTATTAGCAGATGAAAAAACAGCATAGATAACAGTATATTGAGGTGTAAGGAGAATACAGATGGCAATACAGTTTGTACTGGGACCCGCCGGTTCAGGAAAAACAGAATATGTGATAAAGAAGCTGATAGAGGAGTCGATGGCTCACGGAGACCTGAATTATTTGTACGTGGTTCCAGAGCAGTTCTCCATGGAGGCGCAGAGAGATATAGTGACCATGCATCCGAGGCATGGAACAATGAACATAGATGCCATAGGCTTCAACAGGCTTGCGTACCGGGTATTCGATGAGCTGTCAGTGAATCCGGGAAGGGTTCTGGAGGACTTTGGAAAGAGCATGCTCATCAAGAAGATACTTATAGAGTCACAGGACGAGCTCCTTGTTTATGGAAGCTATATCAACAAGATGGGTTTTATAGATGAGATGAAATCCATGATGTCTGAGCTGTTCCAGTATGCGGTTGACAGGGATTCGATCGACGCAGTCATGGACAAGCTGGATAAGGACAGTCTGGTATACAGAAAAATGCATGACATCAGGCTTATATACGAGAGATTTGAGGAGTATAACAGGGATGACAGCTATATAGTTGCGGAGCAGCTCATAGAGCTGCTAGCTGAGTGCGTGGACAGGTCGGATATGCTGGCGCACAGCCATCTGTATCTTGACGGATTCACAGGATTTACACCGGTACAGATGGATCTTATCAGGAAGCTCATGACACGCGTTGAGAGCATGACATTTGTATTTACGATAGATGCGTTCCAGATAGGCTTCACAAAGCCGAAGGAGTACGAGCTGTTCAGACTCACCAAGGAGACCGTGCAGGCGCTTGTGAGAATGGCGGGCGATGAGCAGGTGGACATACTGGATAATGTCGTTATGTGTCAGGATCGCAGACCGTACAGATTCGAGAAAAGCATGGAGCTTGCCGGACTTGAGGCCAATCTGTTCAGATACCCCCATGGCAGAGTCACGGGCGATGACGGAGACATACATGTGGTCGCTGTGGACAGGGCGGCAGACGAGGCTGAGTATATAGCGGGAAGAATACGAGAGCTTGTCAGGGACAAGGGATACCGTTATAAGGATATAGCTGTGGTTGCGGGTGATCTGCAGGATGTGGCAAGGTATTACCGTCAGGCGATGGAGGAATACGATATCCCTGTGTTCATAGATGCAAATATATCTCTTAAGGGAGATCCGTGCTCAGACACCATAAGGGCTTTCCTCGGTGTGATGACGGAGAACTTCTCATTTGACAGCGTGTTCAGACTGTTAAAGTCAGGAATGACCGGTGTGGATCAGGACGACATTGAGAGGATGGAGAACTATGTGCTTCTCAGGAATCTCAGGGGTTACAGGAGCTGGACGAAGGAGATAACCGATGACAGGAATCCTGACTATGCGGCAGACATGGAGTCTATAAGAGCCCAGATCATGGAGCTTTTCCCGGACAAATGTATCGATGTGTGGAAGCCGGCAAGCCCTGGCTCCAAGAACACAGTGAGAACATATACGGAATCTCTTTACAGCTTCCTTGCGCAGCTTGATGTGTGCGGTAAGCTTGAGGCTCATAAGAAAGTGCTGTATGAGCAGGAGAGATGGGATGAGGGAGATGCATACGGAAGGATATTTGACAAGGTTGTTGCCCTGTTTGAGAAGATGGAGGCTATAATCGGCGATGAGAAGCTTACCGTAAAAGAATATGCGGGAATCCTGGATGCAGGCATAGCGGATATGGAGATCGGTATAGTGCCTCCGACTATAGACCGCGTGGTGGTCGGCGATATGACGAGATCAAGGCTCAACCATATAAAGGTGCTGTTCATGGCGGGAGTGAACGAAGGCATAATTCCGAAACCGGCCAAGAAGGGCAGGATACTCTCCGGTGCAGACCGCCAGAGTCTTGAGGACTACGGTATAGAGCTGGCTCCATCAGATAAGACAAATGCGTATATAGAACAGTTCTATATATACACCACGCTCACCAAGGCATCGGATATGATCTATGTGCTGTGCCGAAAGATCGGAGAGGATCTCAAGTCCATGAAGCCGTCATACCTGATAGACAGGATAAAGAATATATTCCCGGATATACGGACGGAGGAGTATGATGTGGACGGTCAGATGCCGGAGACTGCGGCGGGAGCGCTCAGATACATCATCAGACATTCTGATGACGTTGAAGCCGGGGAGACGCTGGACGCTGTCAGAAAACTGCTTTCGAAGATGGGATATGGCAGACAGCTCAGATCGATTAACTTCGGGCAGAATTATGTTAACTCGTCAAAAAATCTGTCTCCAGATACTGTACGCCTTATATATGGAGAGAATCTGGTGGAGAGTGTGTCCAAGCTTGAGCGGTATGCTGAGTGCCAGTTCAAGTATTTCCTGACATACGGACTTTCGCTCAGAGAGAGGGAGACATACAGGATAGGCGCTGCAAATGTTGGTAATATACTTCACAGCACCATGGAGAAGATATTCTCATTTGTCAGGATGTTCAGGGACAACGACTGGGTACATCTGGACGAGGCGGAGCTGGAACAGAAGGCGGTGGAATTTGCAAATGAATCTGCGGAGGATGAAGCCGGGCTGTACTTTGAGGATTCTTCAAGAGCGGCATACATGAAAAAGCTTCTGGCGGATGTTGCGTCGAGGACAGCCAGGACGCTCCGCACATTTATCAGATGTGGGGAGATGGATCCGGAGAATTTTGAGCGGCGGTTCAACACATCGGAAAATGCAGACAACATAGACAGATATATATTCAATCTTCCAAATGGACTCACGATGAGCCTTAAGGGAGTTATAGACAGAATAGATGAATTTACGGATGACAGGGATGCTTATTTCAAGATCATAGATTACAAGTCATCTGATAAGAAGCTGGATATAGACAAGGTGCTCGGAGGACTCCAGATGCAGCTCGTGACATACGGCGCCATAGCCTGCGAGCTTGAAAAGCGCAGGATGGCACAGCTTGGAAGACCTGGTGGTATACATGTGGGCGGACTTCTGTATTATACCTTTGACAATCCGGCATGTGACGTGACGGCAATGGGAGATAAGATCAGATACACCGATGACGGCATGGGATTTGCGGCCGATGACGAGGTGTTCGGGGGAGTGCTTGTGGACACCTTCGAGAAGAAGATACTTGAGGAGTCCAGATATTCAGGCCTGTACAATGGAGATAACAGGGCGCTGAAGGTCATGGACAACAGCTCAGCGACACTCAAGAACGGACAGAGACTTGAGGAGACTCTTATAACAGATCTCATGGAGGCGAACCGCAGGAACATAGAGAGGCTTGCCGGCAGTATAGCTGAGGGAAGCATCGAGATAAATCCGGTCAATGAGGGCAAGGCAAATGCGTGCAAATACTGTGATTTTAAGGGCATATGTGCATTTGACAGCAAGTATTCAGGCAATTCATACTCCAGGATCTATAGGGGCGAGGCGGAAAATTACAGCCGCAAAGCTGAGGATATAAAGAATATCAAGACTGAATACAAGAAGGTCAGGGGTGATATGGAGAAGGCCGTTAAGTCATGTGACAGCGCCCGGAAAAAGTATGAGGATGCAAAGAAGAAGGTAGATGACCGCGGCGATAAGGCAACACAGAAGATGAGGGATACTCTCGAGAGCACCGGCAGGAAGCTTGCGGAGGAGAGGGTGCATCTTGAGGAGCTGAGGGAACTGTCTGAACAGATAGTGAAGAGAGCTGCTGAGTTCGATATAGAGATAAGTGAGGAATGATGACATGGGAAAAGATATGAAGACTGACAATGGAATAAAGTGGACAGACCAGCAGGCGCATGTCATCGACACAAGGCATGGCAATCTTCTTGTATCTGCAGCAGCGGGGTCAGGTAAGACGGCGGTGCTCGTGGAGCGTATCATAGAGATGGTGGCCGGAAGAAATTCGCGTGGTGACAGAATAGAGGGAAGCGAGCCGGTATCTGTGGATGAGCTTCTTGTCGTTACATTTACAAATGCGGCAGCGGCCCAGATGAAGGAGAAGATAGGACAGGCACTGCAGAAAAAGATAGATGAGATGATGGCGAAGGGCGAATATGACGAGCATCTTATAAAGCAGATGACATTGATCAACCATGCTGACATCTGCACCATAGACAGCTTTTGCCTTAGGATAGTGAAGGAATACTTTGCGAGGGTGGAGCTCGACTGTGCATTTGGCATAGCGGACGACACGGAGATGAAGATCATAAAGCACGACGTGATGGATCAGGTCATGGAGATGTGCTATGAGGATGAATCGGTCGTGCCCGGTTTCGACAGGCTGATAATGACGTTTGCGAGAAATGAGAGTGACAGTGCCGTGCCGGATATCGTTGAGAGGATAATAAAGGTTATATCCAGCTATCCGGAGCCGAAGAAATGGCTTGCGCAGGCGGCGGATGCCATGAAATTTGCCGTGGATACATCATCCACTGAGGAGGAGAAGAGAAGAGAAGTCATGGGGCTTCCGATGGTCAGAACATTTGCGGACAGGGTGTACATGATGCTCAGAACTGCGGATGATATGGTCAGGGAGTGCCAGAAATATGCAACGGAGGCGTATGGCCTTGAGGCGTACGGACTCCGTGTGGATAAGGATGTTGAGCTGATAACACACATGCTCAGAAGCTGTGGCGGGGAAGACGACCTGCATGTTGACCTGTTTGAACTCAGAGATATATACAGATCGTCATTGAGACCGGAGGGACTCAAGATGGAGAAGGATGCCCAGGGCCGGAGTATATGCTATGCATTTGACAGATTTGTGAACCCGGGCGGTGGAGCTGACCCGGAGAAGAAGGAATTTGTCAAATCAAGGCGGGATGTGTATAAGTCGATCATAGACGACATAGTTTCGGTCGTCCTGGATGTGGATGACATTCTGAGGCAGGCAGCCATGACTGAGCCAGTGATATCATCACTTTTGAAGCTCACTGAGCTTTATATGGATGAGCTGATGAAGGTCAAGATGGACAAGAATATGTTCGAGTTCCACGACATAGAGGAGTTCGCATTCAGGATACTTTGCGATGGAATAGAGGATGACAGGGCTGTCCCTTCAGAGATTGGAAAGGAAGTCTCAAGGCGGTACAGGGAGATACTTATAGATGAGTATCAGGACAGTAACTTTCTGCAGGAATACATTCTGGCAAGTGTGTCGGGACACGGTGAGGATATCCACAACACATTCATGGTCGGTGATGTTAAGCAGAGCATATACAGATTCAGAATGGCGAGACCGGATCTGTTCATAGAGAAGTATGACAGCTACCGCAGGCTGGGTGATGCTGACATAGCGGACCCGGACATAGATGGCAACAGCATACTGCTGACCAGAAACTTCCGAAGTGAGATAAATGTGTTAAAGACGGTGAACTCAATATTTGCCCAGCTCATGAGGCGAGAGATAGGAGACATAGAGTACGATGAGGGCGCAAAGCTCAATTCCAGATTTGCCATAAGTGACGGAGAAGGGATGGCGGAGCCGGATGACGTGGATCATGGCCCTGTATCAGAGTTCATACTCATAGACAACAATATGAGAGAAGCGGATGTATCTGAGGAGTATGGCAATCCTGAGGTTGAGGCGAATTATATCGCCGGTAAGATACGTGATATTGTGGACGGAAGTGAACCTCTGTATGTTGGAAGTGGTGCTGACAGGAGACCTGTCAGATATAAGGATATCGTCATACTGCTTAGAAGTGTGTCCACAGCATCCACCATATTTGACAGGGTATTTCAGGAGAAGGGCATACCTCTGTATATTGAGAGTGAGAGTGGCTACTTTGATGCTGCTGAGATACGGACACTGGTCAGCATGCTCTCCATAGTTGATAACAGCTACGTGGATTACGACCTGGCTGCTGTCTTAAGGTCGCCACTGGTAGGCCTTGATGAGGAGGAGCTTGCGGTTATAGTGGGTGAATACCGCAGCAGATACGAGAAGAACGGCACGGACTGGAACGCCAGACTTTATGACAAGGTCATAGATTATATGGACACCCATGTGGGCGAGAAAAAACACGCTGTGGACAGACTGTGGGAATTCCTCCGCATGCTTGACTATCTCAAGAAGAATAAAAATTATATGTCCATAAGCGACATAATAAGATACGTGCTGGACACCACCGGATTTTACTGGTTTGTCGGTGCCAGACCGATGGGAAGAAGACGCCAGGCGAATATCGACATGCTCATCAAGAAGGCGGATGATTTCGAGGAGAACAGCAAGGGCGTGTTCAACTTCATCCGATATGTTGATGAGCTCAAGACAAATGATCTGGATTTTGCAGAGGCTGATGTGGTCAGTGAGAATGAGGACGTCGTCCGAGTCATGACCATGCACAAGAGCAAGGGACTGGAGTTCCCTGTTGTATTTGTGTCTGGGCTCGGCAAGGAGTTTAATCTGATGGACACCAGATCAAATGTGCTTGTCCACCAGGATCATTATCTGGCGTGCGACCAGGTCGACCTCAGAACAAGAGCAAGAAGAATGACATTTTTCAAGCGGATAATGAGTAAGAATATCGTTGCGGAGACCTATGCCGAGGAGATGAGAGTCCTGTATGTGGCGTTAACCAGGGCAAAGGAAAAGTTGTACATGACCGGGTGCGTGAAGGATGCAGACAAATTCAAGGCAGCCTGTGATATGTATATAATCGGAGACAGGATGAATTATGCATCTATCATGAAAGCAAATGGCTATGCCGCCTGGATATATACCGCGCTCAGGTATGTGGGAGAGTGCGATCATGTGAAGAGCATCGAGGTGGAGGCCGACAGCTTTATGTCTCCTGAGACTGATCAGGATGAAGCAGAAAATATGACAGTGGAAGCCTCTGAAGTGAAGCTCGACAAAGAACTGTATGACCATGTGAAGAACGGACTGGAATTCAGGTATGGCTACAGACATTCGGGGCTTAAGAGCAAGATGTCCATAACCGAGATAAAAAGACTTCAGGCGCACGGTGAGGATGCCATTACACCGGATATCCTAACCAGCAGGGAGTACAGTGCCAGAAGTGAGGTCCCAATCCCAGCATTCATGAGTGAGGAGAGGATAGTCCATGGAAATGAGATAGGAAACATTTATCACAAGATCATGGAGCTTGCAGACTTCTCAGGGAAAACTGTTGCGGATGCGGAGAAGGATGTCGACAGAGTGTTTGAGCTTGGGTTATTTGATGAGCTGTACAGAGAGCGGATAAGACCAAAGAAGATATATAAGATGATACACAGTGAGATAGGACAGCGCATGGCGGCTGCGGGCAAGTCGGACAGACTGTACCGTGAGAGACAGTTCTACATGATGATGGAGCCCGGAGAAATAATGAGCTCACTTAAGGACTGCGGAGACGAGACGATAGTTGTACAGGGAATCATAGATGCCTACTTCGAGGAAGATGGCGGCATAGTTCTTCTGGATTACAAGACAGACAGCGTGAAGGATGCGTCGGAGCTGGTTAAGAGATACCATGTCCAGCTCGACAAATACGCCGATGTGCTTGAACAGCTCACCGGCATGAAGGTTAAGGAGAAGGTCATATATTCATTCTGTCTTGATACAACGGTAAACTTGTAAACCGTACGCTGAATTGATATAATAAGACCGGGTATGCAAAAACGATATAGTGATGAAAGGACATGCGCATGATAATAGCAGAGAATCTTAAGAAGGTGTATGGCGGAGACATTGTATCAGTTGATGATCTCAGTTTCCATATACACAAGGGTGAGATTGTAGGATTTGTTGGACAGAATGGTGCGGGTAAGACAACTACCATCAAGATGCTGACAGGTATACTTATGCCGACGGAGGGCAGAGTAAAGATAAATGGTTTCGACATGAGAGAAAAGCCGATGGAGGCCAAGCAGTCCATGGGTTATATAGCCGACAATCCTGATATATTTCTCAGACTTACGGGACTTGAGTATGTCAATTTCATCGCTGATATATATGGAGTATCGACCACCGAGAGAAAGCAGAGGATAGAGCAGATGGCTGAACGCTTTGGTATGGAGGACAGCCTGAACAGACAGATGGTCAGCTATTCCCACGGTATGCGCCAGAAGATGATGGTCATAGCTGCGCTTGTGCACAATCCACCTGTATGGATACTCGACGAGCCTATGACGGGACTTGATCCGAATGCGGCATATGAGCTCAAGAAGATGATGCGTGAACATGCCGACGCAGGAAACTGTGTATTCTTTTCAACACATGTTCTCGAGGTTGCAGAGAAGCTCTGCGACAAGATAATCATGATAAGAAAGGGAAAGGATATATACCAGGGAACTCTGGATGAGCTTGAGACACAGCACAGGAACAAATCTCTTGAAGAGATATTTGTGGAGATGACGCATGAAGAATTTTAGGATATTGCTCAGTATGATAAGCAGGAATAATGATATGGAGATGCCGGAGCACGGGGACAAGGCAAAGGCATATAAGGTCATGGGAATCATCGCCATGTGCTGTATCATGATCCCGTGCTGTATCGTTGTGGGATTTATAGTTTACATAATGACTGCCGCACTCATGGAGGCGGGAGGCTGTACAGAGGGACTCAACCTCGTTATCCAGCTCATGTCGGTGTTCGGCGTTATATTCAGTATAATGGTCTTATTCAATCTGCTTTATTTTTCATCTGATCTTGATCATTTACTGCCGCTGCCTGTGAAACCGGCAGAGCTTGTGGCCGCCAAGTTTACACACGCATATTTTGCCGAGAGCGTCATGGAGTTTATGGTTCTCTTCTGTGGATTTATCGGTTACTTTGTAGCCGCAGAGATAAAGCCGGTATCCGTGATAACCTCATTACTTGGAGTATTTTTACTTCCGGTTCTGCCGCTGGTGTACTGTGGTATATTTGCACTGATAGTCATGGCGTTTTTCAGCAAACTCAAACTGCTCAGAAATGTGGACTTCATGGTGGGACTTGCGGTTGTAGTGTTTGCAGGCCTTTTCATATGGTCATTTGCACAGATGGACTCTGTGAATATAAATAATTACATAGACAGCCTTAAAAATGGTGACAATATATTCATAAAGGTAATGAACAATATATTTTTCACGGTTCCGCTGTTCCTGAAGGCATTGGGCAGTAACAACATCGTGTATATGTTGCTCTTTGTGCTTGTGAACGCTGGCTGTGTGGCACTTCTGTTTTTCCTTGGAAATCTGCTGTACCTCAGGGGCGTATACCTTGTGTCATCCACCGGAAGGTCAGGACGCCGCCAGAAGGAAGTTGTCGGGCTGCAGGACTTTGCCATAAAGACACCGTTCAGATCATATATGGCAAAGGAGATAAAGACACTGGTGAGGACTCCGGCATACAGGAAGTATTGCGTTGTGGTCAACCTGATATGGCCGATACTCGTTGTGGCATTGTTCAATATACCTGCAACTGCGGATTCGATCAGGGCATTCAGAGACACATTTGGAAGAGGGCTTTTCCTGGCTGACATGGTCATGCTGGTTGCGGTCATCGCCCTGGCATTCTTTGCAACAGCGATGAACAGTATCGCATCCACGGCGTTCACCAGAGAGGGAAGCCATATATCATTTATAAAGCACATCCCGATGACATATGATCTCCAGATCCGCGCAAAGGTCTGGGTTAGCATGCTGTTCAGCGGAGTGACGATCGCGGTTACCACGGTTATCCTCTGTATATATATGGAGTGTAGTGTTATAGACAGTGTGTATTATGTTGTGCTGGGAATCCTCGGCTCGGGCATTTGCACATACACAGGTGTGCTTCTCGATTCAACACATCCGAAGCTTGACTGGGAGGATGAATACGGTGCGCTCAGAGGCAATCTGAATGCGTTCTTTAATATGGCTATTGCAATTGTTATAGCAATTGTTTTGTGTGTGGCAGGATATCTTGTTTTCAAGTTTACAATGATCCCGTCATATGCAGTATATATTATTTTCTTTATAATAATGGGAGCTATACTCGTTATCCTGCGCAGTATTACTATGCGCAGGAGTGCGTGGAATATAGACACTGATGTGTACAGTTATTAACAGGAGGCAATGAAAATGGCACAGAAAAATGCGTGGAACAAATACAAGAAGGATGAGATAAAGGAGCTGGAGAGCCTGTGTAAGGACTACAGGGAATTCCTTGACAATGGCAAGACAGAGAGAGAATGCGTTAAAGAGATCGTCAGACAGGCAGAGGATCACGGCTACAGAGATCTGAAGAAGATCATTAAGAACAAGGAGAGCCTTGCAGCTGGAGATAAAGTGTATGCCGTGTGGATGAACAAGACGGTCGCCATGTTCAATATAGGAAAGAAGAAGCTTGAGAAGGGCATGAACATACTCGGTGCACACATTGATTCCCCTCGAATGGATGTGAAGCAGAATCCGCTTTATGAGAAGGGCGGATTTGCATATCTCGACACTCACTATTACGGCGGAATCAAGAAGTATCAGTGGGTAACACTCCCACTTGCCATACACGGTGTTGTTGCAAAGACAAATGGTGACGTTATGACAGTGAACATAGGAGAGGACAAGAATGATCCGGTATTCTGTGTTACAGATCTTCTCATACATCTCTCTCAGGAGCAGCTCAAGAAGAGAGCGGATTCAGTGATAGAGGGAGAGCAGCTTGACATACTGTTTGCAAGCAGACCGCTTGAGGGCAAGGAGAAGGAGGCTGTAAAGGAAGCTGTACTTGCGCTCCTTGAGAAGAAGTACGATATGAAGGAGGAGGATTTCCTATCAGCAGAGCTCGAGATCGTTCCTGCAGGAAAGGCAAGGAACTGCGGTATAGACGAGAGTATGATCATGGCATATGGCCAGGACGACAGAGTGTGTGCATACACATCCCTTGTCGCCATGCTTGAGGCTGACGATCCGGAGAAGACGACCTGCTGTCTGCTCACTGACAAGGAGGAGATAGGAAGTGTTGGAGCAACAGGAATGCAGTCACACTTCTTTGAGAATACTGTAGCTGAGATCATGAACGCCATGGGTGGCTTCTCAGAGATCTCACTCAGAAGATGTCTTGCATCGTCAAGGATGCTGTCATCGGATGTATCTGCGGGCTTTGATCCTACATTTGAGTCAGCATTTGACAAGAAGAATGCGGCTATCTTCGGTGAGGGAATGGTATTTAACAAGTTCACAGGATCAAGAGGAAAGTCAGGATCAAATGACGCAAATGCAGAATACATGGCGGCTATAAGAAAGATCATGGATGATGCGGAGATCACATACCAGACAGCCGAGCTCGGCAAGGTAGATGTCGGTGGCGGCGGAACCATCGCATATATACTTTCACTGTATGGTATGGAGGTAATAGACTGTGGCGTGGCTGTACTCAACATGCATGCACCATGGGAAGTGACATCCAAGGCAGATATATATGAGACCAAGAAAGGATATGTTGCATTCCTCAAAGAGGCGTAGGAGCGGACATATCTTCGGAGGAAAAAATGAGAGATCATCAAAAGAAACTTATCATATACGTGATAATACTTGCCGTGGCGACAGTGATGTGGCCACGGCTTAGTGTGTTTGCAGATGAGGATTTTACATCAAATTATAACCAGAGGACATTCTCCGATACCGATGGGTTTGACAGTGGAGAGGCAAATTGTGTGTGTCAGTCTGTGAGTGGATACATATGGATAGGTACGGACAACGGACTTTACAGGTATGACGGAAGTGAATTTACACTGTTCTCACTGGACGGTGACGAGGATGCCACGAAATATTCGATCAACTGCATTTATCTCACAAGTGATGAGAAGCTGTATGTTGGAACGGACAACTATGGACTCTACATGTATGATAACGGAACCTTTCAGAGAGTTTCCGAGATGTACAATCTGGGTGTGTCGACCATCAACGCCATGTACGAGGACGATAACAAGAATCTGTGGATAGCGGCCTCGTCGGGAATATTTCGTCTGTCATCTGACGGTGCGGAAGCTCTGGCTGATGATGTCGTGTCAGGACTCAGCGTGGGAAATATATCAGGACATGGGGACTATGTGTATGCAATAGCCAATAATGATATTTTGATAACCGTTGATCCTGAAAGACATGTCTCCATAACCAACAAGTCAGAGTACAGGGTCGACGATATAAACTCACTGTATGTTGACGAGAATGGCAACAGATATTATGGATCCGCCGGATACAGCATTCTTAAGATAGGAACAGACGGCAAGAATGAGATCATCAACACGGGCAACCTTCACGGAATCAACAAGATATATTCGGATGGCGACAACATCTGGGCGCTTGCCGATGACGGTGTTGGATATATCTCATCAAAGGGTAATGTGACAGCCATCGGGGGACTGAGCTTTAACGAGTCGATGAGCGATATGATCATAGACTTTGAGGGCAATTACTGGTTTACGTCATACAGAAAAGGTATTCTTCAGTTGGAGAGGAGCAAGTTCCAGAATGTCACCATGAAGTACGGCATAGACAGCTCCATCGTGAACTGTGTGACGAGCTACAATGGCAACACGTTTATAGGAACTGATGAAGGTCTGTATATCGTAGATTCAAATGGCAAGCTTGTGATGAGTGCGGAAAATGAGCTCGTATCAAAGCTCAGCGGTATAAGTATACGAGATCTGTATGTGGATTCGGACGATCATCTGTGGATAGCTACATATAAGATATATGGTGTAATAAAGGTGAGCCGAAACTGGCAGTACAAGAGCTACAGCCGTGGAGAGTCATCACTCATAAGCAATGCCGTGAACTGTATAACTGAGATAAAGCCGGGAACGGTGGCGGTTGGAACAGAGAACGGTATATCTGTGATAGAGGGCGATGATGTCGTAAAGAGCATATCGAGACTGGATGGACTTGATAACCCTGACATAATCAGCCTGTACGCAGACGAGACCGGCGAGCTGTATGCCGGTTCCAACGGCGCTGGCGTGTTTATAGTTGACACGGATTATACTGTCGGCAAGATGAAGCTGGATGATACCCAGAAGATGAGCGTTGTGTCAAGTATGGTCCGCGGAAGCAGCGGTTTGTGGATAGGAACGGACAATGGTCTGTATTATCAGGAGGGAACCGTCAGACAGGTCACCACCGTGGATAACACCAACGGTATATACGATCTCATAATGGACGATCAGGGATACCTGTGGATGTTTGGTTCCAGAGGTTTATACAGATATTATGAGAAGGATATACTGAGCAATGCCTCACCTGAATATATAAGCTTTACGAAGAACGACGGAATAATATCCAACATAACAGAGAAATCAACCAACTATGTGTCAAAGACAGGCGTTGTGTATGTGTGCTGCGATGAAGGGCTGTGCAGGATAAATCTCAATTCAGAGTATGTGAACGAGGTAGCTCCTAGGGTTCGTATTGCCTCCATAGAGGTGGATGGAACTGAGCATCAGTTCTCAGATCTTGACGGACAGATAGATGTGCCGAAGAACACCAACAGAATAACTATCAAGTTCTCAGTCCTTAGTTATGTAAACCGTGCTGACATATCAGTGGAGTATTACCTTGAGGGCTTTGAGAGCGAGAAGAGAACGCTCACGGGAACTGACAAGATGGAGGTCGAGTACACCAATCTTGAGGGAGGTACTTACCGTTTTATGTTAACTGCAAAAAATGCGGACGGCGTGGAGTGTGAACAGCCGCTTACATTTGTCATAGACAAGGAACTTGGTTTTTTCGAGACGAATCTGGCAAAGATGCTCCTTGTGATATTTATAGTTCTTCTTATCTTAGTGGGAATAGCTGTTGCGAGAAGTATCTTCAAGCTTCTCAGAAGACAGAACGAGCAGGTGGAAGAGCTCAGCAAGAAGAGTGAGGAGGCGGAGAAGTCAAATCAGGCAAAGAATGATTATGTAAACTATCTTAATCATGAGATAAGGACTCCACTCAATAACATAATCGCCATCTCAGAGCTTGCCATGAGAAACTGTCAGGATACCCAGAGTGATGAGTATGCACAGTACGGTGCCATGTATGCTGCGGGAAGAGAGATACTCGATATGTCCGATGGAATATCGAAGCTTTCAAACCTCAAGGACGACATCATAGAGCCGGAGTACAAGCAGTATTTTGCCTCGGATCTCATAGATGAGCTCTCCGACGAATTCAAGTCCATGGTGAACAGTGATCTCATCGATCTCAAGGTCAGCATTGAGGACAAGATACCGAACGGACTCATAGGAGATATGACGGCGGTGAGAGAGATTCTTGAGAACATATTTGCATGGTCCGCAAATACTACAAAAGAGGGCTATATAAGCATAGACATTGACTGGCGTATAGCCAGAAGAGCTGACGAGGATGTAGATGAGGCGGAGGCCGAGGATTACACAGTCAGTGAATTCTCGGAGCTCATAGAGGAACCGGAGACTGAGATATCCCGAATATTTGACAGGGATCACGATGAGATATATCTGGACTTCAAGATATCGGATACAGGACTTGGAGTTAAGGAAGAGAGACTTGGAACATTGTTTGAGCTGGATGACTCCTATGAGAGATCAGATATAGGAATGTTCAGAGTCAGTCTTGGCCTTGCCATAGCCAAGGAGCTTGTGCGTATGCTGGATGGAAGCATCAGCGCAGAGAGCATATATGGCGCAGGAACGACCATACGCTTCAGCATCAAGCAGTCAGTGTTTGATTATAGTTATGTCAACTACAATGAGAGAAAGCGCAAGGAGATGGCGAGAAGAAATGCCAATTCACATCTGTGGCTGCCGGATGCCCGCATACTTATAGTGGACGACTCAGAGCTTGCATTACAGGTGGAGAAGACCATATTTGATACATATGGTCTGGCGTGCGACACAGCCACATCGGGATTTGATGCACTTGATAAGGTCATGGTGGAGAATTACGATATGGTATTTATCGACACCGTTATGCCTGTCATGGATGGACTGGATACCGTCAGGGAGATGAGAAATCTTGACGGTGAGGAGTACAAGAAGATGCCTATCATTGCGCTGTCCGCCAACACGGTCGAGACATCCAGAGAGGAGATACTCACATCGGGCTTCAACGATGTCATAGTTAAGCCGATAGAGCTCGATCAGGCAGAATCCATGCTGAGGACTTATATATCGGAGGACAAGATAAAGGAGAGAGACACAGAGCTTTCCCAGTCCGATGATGACATCAACTATATGGAGGATGCAGTCCTGCTTGGAAGATTTGTGTCCGTGGAAGATTCCGTCAAAGCCATGGGTGGAAGCTTCAGAACCTTTAACACATTTGTCAGAAATTACAGGGATGAGTACCGGGAAGAGGTACAGCAGCTCAGAAAATATATAGACGACGATGTGAGAAAGTACAAAAATATAATCCATGACATCAAGAGCAGCAGTGCAAATATCGGGGCTTACGGAATCGAGCGCAAGGCGGCCAACCTGGAGTCTGCGATAAATATCGGAAACCAGCAGTATGCCCGCGATAATACCCGCGATTTTATAGCTATGATGAACGACTTCTTCAAGCAGATAGACAAGTACATGTCAAAGATAAATCATGTGGAGGAGCCTGCTGAGAAGGAAGTCCGGGATGGAATAAACAAGAGCAAGCTCAAGGAGCTCAGGGCATTCTTGAGAGCGGGGGACCGCGAACCTGTGGAGGACCTTATACGTGATATTGACAGGTACTCCTACGGAGATATAGACACAGAGTTCTTCACTGCACTTAAGGAGTATGTGGGAACCGGAGATTACCAGACCTCCAGCGAGATGATAGACCAGTATCTCAACAGTATCTAACATTATATAAAGTGCGCAGGCAAAATAAGCCTGCGCTGCAATATAAATAAACAAGAAAAGAGGAAATGAAAAATGAGAGTAGCAATTATCATGGGATCAACAAGTGATCTGCCAAAGGTTGAGCCGGCAGTATCAATTCTTAAGAATTACGGTGTGGAGGTCGATGTGAGATGCCTTTCAGCACACAGAGCACACGCAGGACTTTCAGAATTCATCGAGGAAGCTAACAATAACGGAACAGAGGTCATAATCGCAGCTGCAGGAATGGCGGCAGCACTCCCTGGAGTTGTGGCATCACAGACAGTTCTCCCTGTTATTGGAGTACCTCTCTCAGGCGCAACTCTTGATGGAATGGATGCACTTCTTTCTATCGTTCAGATGCCTTCAGGAATCCCTGTTGCAACAGTTGCGATAAACGGAAGCAAGAATGCTGCATATCTTGCCCTTCAGATAATCGGTGTCAACAACGAGGCAGTCAGATTAAAGCTTCAGGATGAGCGTAGAGACATGGAAAAGGCTGCCATGAAAGCTAACGAAGAAGTAATAGAAAAGTTTAAGTACTAACTTTACAATTAAAAAGTGGAATGTTAGTATGTTGGATGGATGGTATTCGAAAGAAGCTGTACCTGAATCATGCTTCCACAGGAAGCGCATACACGGATACTGACAACAGATTTAAGCAGGTGATTGTATGAGGATTGGATTTATTGGAGCTGGAAAAGTCGGATTCACATTTGGCAGGTATATCGCAGAGAAGAGAGAGCTTGTCAGAGAGAAAACGGATGGAGCATTGTGCCTGGAGGTTGGTGGATATTTTAGCGCCAGCAGACAGAGTGCGGAGCTTGCAGCAGAGTTTACCGAGACCTGTGTGTACGACAGCCTGGAGCAGCTGTGTGAGTATAGTGAAATTATTTTTCTCACCGTTCCTGACGGACAGATAGGAGAGGTGTGGAAGAGTATAAAGGATCTTGACATTCGTGGCAGGATCATTTGTCACGCCAGTGGGGCGATGACATCAGATATTTTCTCAGGTATAACAGAGGCGGGAGCCTTTGGTTATTCGATTCATCCTATGTATGCAATAAGTTCAAAGTACGAATCCTATAAAGAACTGGACAATTCATTTTTTACAGTTGAGGGAGATGACAGACATGTCGATAAGGTATGTTCTGTCATAAGAGCCCTCGGCAATAGCTGTGTGCGCATTGATGGTACCGACAAGGTGAAGTATCACGGCGCTGCGGTGTTTGCAAGCAATCTGGTAACAGGGCTGCTGGCGGTTTCACAGGAGCTTCTGACACAGTGCGGCTTCTCGGCGGAGGAGGCACAGAGGGCTATAGTGCCTTTGTTCCTCGGCAATGCGAAAGCTGCGGCTGACAGGGGAACGGTTGACAGCCTGACAGGGCCTGTTGAGAGATGCGATACAGAAACTGTGAGAAAGCATCTGAATGCATTGAGCGGAGATGAACGGAGCGCATATGCTGCGGTGTCCAGATGCCTTGTGCCGGTGGCAGAGAGAAAGCACCCGGACAGAGATTATAGCGGTTTGATACATCTACTGAACGGAATAGGAGAATTTAATTATGAAGAACACGACGGCAACACTCAGGCAGATGAAGGGAACGGACAAGAAGATATCCATGATCACAGCGTATGATTACACCATGGCGAAGATCGTGGATGAGTCAGGAGTCAACACTATTCTTGTTGGAGATTCCCTGGGCAACACTATCCTCGGATATGAGGACACGATCTCTGTAACTGTTGATGATATGATACATCACAGTGCAGCGGTGGCAAGGGGCGCAAAGAATGCTCTTGTTATCACAGATATGCCATTTATGTCCTATCAGACAAGCGTGTATGACGCGGTTGTCAATGCCGGAAGGATCATGAAGGAAGGACGTGCCGGAGCGGTGAAGCTTGAGGGCGGTCAGGACATGTGTCCGCAGATAAGCGCCATAGTCAAGGCGAGCATACCTGTATGTGCACATCTTGGACTCACACCACAGTCCATCAACGCATTTGGCGGATTCAAGGTGCAGGGCAAGACAGAGGCTGCAGCCAAGAAGCTCATAGAGGATGCAAAGGCTGTTGAGGAGGCAGGCGCATTCATGCTCGTAATGGAGTGCGTACCGGAGAAGCTTGCGAAGATAGTCACAGAGACAGTAAGCATCCCTACCATAGGAATAGGCGCAGGCCGTTACTGCGATGGACAGGTGCTTGTAAATCAGGATATGTTTGGCATGTATTCAGACTTTGTTCCAAAGTTCGTAAAGCAGTTTGCAAATGTGGGCGATGTTATGAGAGGTGCGGTTAAGGCTTATATCGATGAGATAAATGCCGGAACATTCCCGGGCCCTGAGCACACATACAAGATAGACGATGAAGTAATAGAGAAGTTATACTAAAGGAGAAAACGATCATGGTAATTTTAAAGAAGATAGATGAGGTAAGAGCGCAGGTTAAAGAGTGGAAGAAGCAGGGACTTACAGTTGGTCTTGTTCCTACAATGGGTTATCTTCACGAGGGACATCAGAGTCTTATCAAGAAGTCAGTGGAGCAGAACGACAGAACAGTTGTAAGCGTATTTGTAAATCCTATACAGTTTGGACCAAACGAGGATCTTGAGAGCTATCCAAGAGATCTTGAGGCTGATGCAAAGCTCTGTGAGAGCACAGGTGCAGACATCATATTCAATCCGGAGCCTGAGGAGATGTACGCAGACGGCTTCGTGTCATTCATCAACATGACAGGACTTCCAAATGCACTCTGCGGACTTACACGTCCAATACATTTCAAGGGTGTATGTACAGTTGTAGGAAAGCTCTTCAATATAGTTACACCTGACAGAGCATACTTTGGACAGAAGGATGCCCAGCAGCTTGCCATCATCATGAGAATGGTCAAGGATCTGAACTTTGATATAGAGATAGTCGGCTGTCCGATCATAAGAGAGGAGGACGGACTGGCAAAGAGCTCAAGAAACATCTACCTCACACCAGAGGAGAGAAAGGCTGCAGTAGTTCTCAGCAAGGCCGTAAAGCTTGGTCAGGACATGATAGCTGACGGAGAGAGAGACGCAGCGAAGATCGTTGGTGAGATGAAGAAGCTCATCTCTGCTGAACCGCTTGCAACTATCGACTATGTAGAGATGGTCAACATGGATACCATGCAGTCCATAGAGAAGGCAGAAGGACATGTACTCTGTGCAATGGCAGTCAAGTTCGGCAAGGCGAGACTGATTGACAACTTTATAGCTGAGTTATAGAATACAGCCTTTGAAGAAAGGATAAAATACACAGTATGTTAAAAGGAAAGACAGTAGTTCTCGGAGTCACAGGAAGCATTGCGGCATATAAGATAGCCAATCTGGCAAGTATGCTGGTGAAAAAGCATGCGGATGTGCATGTCATCATGACGGAGAACGCAACAAACTTTATCAATCCGATCACATTTGAGACGCTCACAGGCAACAAATGCCTGGTCGATACATTTGACAGGAATTTCCAGTTCAACGTGGAGCACGTAGCACTGGCAAAGAGGGCGGATGTGTTCATGGTGGCACCTGCGTCGGCCAATATAATCGGCAAGATAGCGGGGGGAATAGCAGACGATATGCTCAGCACAACGATCATGCCGGCAAAATGTCCTAAGATCATAGCACCGGCCATGAATACCGGAATGATAGAGAATCCTATAGTACAGGACAATATAAAGAAGCTTGAGTCATATGGATATGAGATAGTGGAATCCGCAACTGGATACCTTGCATGTGGAGACACAGGCAAGGGCAAGCTCCCTGATGCGGAGGTTCTTCAGGATTATATCCTTAAGGCCATAGCGAAAGAAAAGGATATGGCCGGGGTGAGACTTCTGGTTACGGCAGGCCCTACCCGTGAGGCCATAGACCCGGTCAGATATATAACGAATCACTCCACAGGCAAGATGGGATATGCCATTGCCAGACAGGCCATGCTCAGAGGGGCGGACGTCACCCTGGTCACAGGCAAGGTGGAGATAGAACCGCCGAGATTTGTCAATGTGGTTGACATAACATCGGCTCAGGATATGTACGAGGCTGTCATGGACAGAAGTACAGAGCAGGACGTGATCATCAAGGCTGCTGCGGTGGCTGATTACAGGCCTGCAGAGGTGGCAGAACACAAGATCAAGAAGGCTGATGGAGACATGAGCATCAAGCTTTCGAGAACGAAGGATATTCTGCTTGCACTTGGAAATCAGAGAATTGAAAAGGGGATACAGAATCAGATCATCTGCGGATTCTCCATGGAGACGAGGGATCTCATAGAGAATTCAAGGAAGAAGATAGATTCAAAGCATATAGATCTTATTGCGGCAAATAATTTAAAGGTCGCAGGGGCGGGATTTGGTGTTGACACCAATGTTCTCACTCTCATTACAAGGGACAGTATCAGTGAACTTCCGATGATGTCAAAGGAAGAGTGTGCAGACATGCTTCTTGACAGAATAATGGAGATGCGTAAAGTTGCAGACCTGTCCTGACAGGAGTAATATTTTGAAGCAGATAGATAGAAAAAAACTCAGGGCTGTGTGCTCTGTGTTGTTTGTGCTTTATATAATCTGTATCGTTTACTTTCTTATTTTCAGCGATATGTTTGGCAGAGGGGGATATGATGAACGCAGATACAATCTTCACCCTCTGCAGGAAATACAGCGATTTATCACATACGGTGATCAGATGTCGCCAATGAGTGTATTTCTGAATCTCTATGGCAATATAATCGCATTTATACCGTTTGGTATGCTGCTCAGATGGGCGAGAAATAAGAACACGACATTTGTACAGGCTCTGCTGTACTCTCTGGGATTTACACTTGCCATAGAGACGGTGCAGTACATAACCAAACTGGGTGTGTTCGACATCGATGACATCATCATGAATACGCTTGGTGGAGTCATAGGATATTGTATATATTACGTTACAGCAAAACTTATCAGGAGATATCATGCAAAGAAGTAAGGAATTCAAAGTTTCGACACCGGGTCTGCCGACGGACACCATAATTGGATACTTTCTGGGCGGATTTGGCGGAGTGTTTGTGGTCATATCCATCATAAAATCCATACTTACCCAGGGAAAGGTACAGAGGGTGTACGGAGTCCTCATGGTCAGCGCGATGCTGATGGCATTTACAGGCCTGGTATTCTCGGCCATAGGCTACAGGGCGGACAACGGAGGTATAACAAACAAGAAGATGGCGATCATACTTAATGTTATAGTTCTTGGAGCGTCTGTTATATTTTTATTGATGGGATTATAGAAAGGGCATGCGATGAATTATTATAAGAATCTTACAGAAGAATATGATGATATAGAAGAGCGCTATGAGCTTATCATGGAACGTGTGAGACAGATAATCCATGAATCACTGGTAAAGGAGCCGTACAGAGATTATTTCAGTCATGTTGCCGGATTTATAGCTAGAATAGGAGATGTTCTGGAACTGGTAAAAAATGACGCACTGCCAGACAGGAGCCTTGATCAGCTTCAGGCGATGAACCATGGGCTGTACAATGATATACTGGGAGACAACTACAATAGAAGCTATGCAAATTACAGATATATCATGGGTGAGTTTTCAAAGGATTACACCCGTGACAAAGAGGAGATAAAGCGCATCGCCCAGCTTCTGGGATTTGTGTACAACGAGATAAGAGGAATGACAGTGTACGCGTTTGAGGGCAGAGTGGTTGACATAACTTTGTTTGCGGAGCTGTTTGTCCAGATATATTTCATGTTTCAGGATGATTTTTCCGTGAAGGATCTGGAATCCGCTGTGTATTATTTTGAGAACGATTATGCCGAGTTTTGGATCACGTACAGGATAAGAGAGCAGCTTGACCCTGATCTCACATTTGCGACGGATATCATTATGAACAGCGATTTGGGCGATGTCACGTATCTGTACAGATATGGAGAGTATGTTGGAAAAAATGAGATCGACACGGCGATTTTCATGAGTACCCTGCCGGATTCAGAGATAGAGGCCATGGCAAAAACATTCACCGAGGGATACAGACTGGGATTCGAGGCTGCCGGAATAGATCTCTCGAAGAAGAAAACTGTAAATATCCGATATTTCCTTGGACAGGAGAGGATGATAAGAGCCGCGATACTGCAGTTTGAGCAGATGGGTCTGAGGCCGATATGCTACCGATATGCGGCAAACAGGATCAACAGGAGACTTATACACAGGATAGGTTATTCGTCAAGCGTTCCTAACAGACAGCTCGAGTACGATCACAGGATGGATGAGGCACTCTTCATGGACAAGAAGCTCATGGAGAGAAAGCTGGAGGTGCTCAGACAGGCATACAAGAATATGGCCTATGAGGCTTCAGTATATGCGGGCCCTGCGGTGGTCGAGGTGTTCGGCGAGAACCCATTTGAGCCGGAGAACAGTGAACTGAATCCTGTGCTCGACAAGAAACAGCAGGAGGCTGCGATCTCATACCGCACAATGAGTTCACAGATCGTAAATGAATATATAGCCCAGGATCAGTGCAGCTTCACTATAATAGCATACCCTGTGCCGGAGATCGGAGATAGATACAGAGATATATTCAGGGATACTGTCAGGATCAACACACTGGACAATGATCTGTTCAGGGCAATCCATCAGAGTATGATAGATGAGCTTGATAAGGCTGAACACGTGAGGGTTGTCGGTCAGGGAGCAAATGTGACTGATATGACCGTTATGATGCACGAGATGACAGATCCATCGAAGGAGACCAACTTTGAGAACTGCGTAGCCGATGTGAATATACCTGTTGGAGAGGTGTTCACTTCACCGAAGCTCACCGGAACCCACGGAATATTAAACGTAAGTGAAGTATTCCTGGACGGCCTGAAATATGTGAATCTCAAGCTTACATTTGAGGATGGAAAAATAGCGGACTATACATGTGACAACTATCCGGATACGGAGAAGAACAAGGCGTATATAAAGGAGAATCTTCTGGGCGGAAGGGATACACTTCCTATAGGAGAGTTTGCAATAGGAACAAATACGACAGCATACGTCATGGCAAACAAATATGACATAGTGTATAAACTGCCTATCCTCATAGTTGAGAAGATGGGGCCGCATTTTGCTGTGGGAGATACATGCTATAGCTGGAGTGAGGAAAATGTGCTCCACAATCCTGATGGCAAGGAGATCGTGGCAAAGGACAATGAGTGTTCTATTCTGAGAAAAACAGATGTGTCAAAGGCGTATTTCAACTGCCATACAGACATAACAATACCTTACGATGAGATAGGAGGAATATATTCCGTTCATCCGGATGGAACTGAAGTTCCGATCATCGAGAAGGGCAGATTTGTCCTGCCGGGAACAGAGAAGCTCAATGAAGCGCTGGATCAGGCAAAGTAGACCTATAGGACAAAAAGAGACAGATATCTACTTCAGTCGAAATAAATATCTGTCTCTCTTTATGTATATATCTTTGTTCTGATACTGAAGATTACTTCAGTATGGACATTCTCTTGTATCTCTTGTTTGAGTAAAGTGCCGTGTCTGCCTGTGAGAGTAGATCCTCGATGGTCTGTTCTCCATCGCAGACAAATTCAGTAACACCAACGCTCATCTCTATGAAGTATGGCTTGCCACAGGTTGCGTTCAGCTCGGCTGAGAAATCCTTGATCTTGCGCTGCACTTCGGTGACGTAATCGGAGTCGTCTATAAATGCAAAGCATACGAACTCATCGCCGCCTATTCTACCGATGACATCATGTGGACCAAAACTCTGGGACAGGATGTTCGCGATGTTCTTGAGGGCGAAGTCACCGTCCTTGTGTCCAAATTTGTCATTTACAACTTTCAGTGAATCCATATCAGCGAAGAGAAGTATGGCCTTCATTCCACAGTTTGACGGAATGTTGATATAGTATTCAACCCGCTCCATAAATCCACGTCTGTTATATATACCCGTCAGCTCATCTGATGTCGACAGGTGGTTCAGAAGCTCGTTCTTCTCGTGGATCTCGTTCAGAGACATCCTGAGCTGTTCCTGCGTGATGTTCTGCTCACGGAGCAGCGACATATATTTCAGTGCTGCACCGAGCTGCAGGCTGGTGGAATATATGGAACTGAAGTGAGCCACATCTGTGTTGCATATGAACACTCCGTGTTGATCCTCGTTTGTAAATATAGGAACTATGACGGATGTAAAACGCTTGTCATAGTATGTATATTCGTTGTCAAAAATCTCTATAGAAGGAACCCTTCTAGACTCTCCGAAAAGCACCTGACAATTGTTCGGGTTGAAGAAAGCCTGAAGGAAGACTGACTTTGGAACGATCCAGCTTCCCGTGTCTGTGATGCGCACAGGATCGTCGTAGGTGTAGATGTAAGCTCCTTCGTAATTCAGCCCCTGAAGCTTGTGGAGGATGGATGTGTATGTCTTGCCAAGATCCTCGCCGTATGTCAGGGTGTCACGGGTTATGTATATTGATGACCAGCCCATCATCTTGTTCTCGTATATCGTGTTGTAAAGCTGATTCGAGATGAAGAGTGATATGGTGTTGGTTATGGTCGTGTTAAGTCTGTTGAACTGGAGACTCTTGGCGGCAGACAATTTACAGCTTGAGAAGATGGAAGCCAGTTCACGGAACATGTATGCTGTTTTCTGGACAGAATAAAAATCGGTCAGGTCAGATTCGAGAATACATTTGAGTTCATCGATGATCTTGTTCTGTGGGTACTCCGTATCTATGTCGCTCTTGATCACGGATACTATATCAATGAGTATCCTGTTGTAGGCGGACATGACCTTGGATGCGTAGAATGAATCTGCAATCTCACCGAAGAGACGGCCATCAAGAATATCGATGATGTCTGGTATATCCAGATCCAGCAAATGTCTGCCATCCTTCATCAGGTCACTCTCTGTGCACAGGTGACAGCAGCAGGACACTCTGTTTATAAGTCGGGAATCCAAAGCCTCGGATTTCATGTTGCCGGTCTGGGCAAGTCTCACCGCCGCATACACTGCACGGAAACCGAGCTCACAGGAATTGATATTGACTGTTGTGAGTGGTGGATCCATGTTGACTGAAGATGGTGAATCGTCAAAACCGATGACCGACATGGTTTCTCCTATGCGTATTCCTCTGGCCTTGAGCTCTGCGTAACCGCCTATTGCCATGTGATCATTTGCAAATACGATGGCATCGGCATCCGGGTTGACATCCAGAAGCTGTGCAGTCTCCTCCTGACAGTATTCTGCGAAGTCGCCGTGTATTATCATGCGGTCCTCAACGCTGAGTCCGTTCTCAGAGAGAACCTCTCTGTATATCTTGAGTCTGAGATTGCTGTCGGTGTTGTCATCCTTGCCGGCAACAAAGCATATATGCTTTCTCTTGTGTTCTTTTATGAGATGTTCTATGGCATCCCTCATTCCTCTTGAATTGTCTGTTCTGATGCATGGATATCCCGGAAGCTTCTCCTCCAGTGTGAGGATAGGTATTCCATCAAAATGGGAAAGGAAAGAATTCATGTCCTTCTCCGATAACAGAGATGATATAGCTCCGACGGAGATGATAAGTGCGTCCAGACACTCAGGATGTGCATAGTAGAAAATCGAATTATACTGGTAATCATACAGTTGATTGGCAGGATCATAAAAGGAGGCATTCAGAAACATGCCCGGAAATACGATGAGATTGCAGTCAAGTTCCTTTGCTGCGTATTCAGCTCCTTTGCAAACCTCTGTTGCGTAATCGTTATCAATATGACATGTAAAAATACCGATGTTCAATCTGTTGTTGGTCATGCGGGTGCTCCTTTAGTAACTGCTTTTGCTGTAGTATAATCGACTGTTATATATTGCGGATAGATATAATCACAATATATTGTGATTATATCACACGTTCACCACATTATCAATTTGTAATCATCTCAATCTTTACAAAGTATTCGATATAATCTATAATTTATTGGAATATTTGAAAAGGTGCCGGTGCGCCTTGTACAAAACAGATAACAGGAGGATAAGAAATTGGATTACAAGAATGCCGGAGTAGATATTGAAGCTGGATACAAGTCTGTGGAGCTTATGAAGAAGCATATCAAGACAACCATGAGACCCGAGGTACTTGGCGGAATTGGTGGATTCGCAGGAGCTTTCAGTCTCGCTAAGATCAAGGATATGGAAGAGCCTATACTTCTGTCAGGAACAGATGGATGCGGAACAAAGGTTCAGCTCGCTTATATTATGGATAAGCATGACACCATCGGAATCGACGCAGTGGCAATGTGTGTGAATGATATCGCATGCTCTGGTGGAGAGCCACTTTTCTTCCTTGACTATATAGCATGTGGCAAGAACTATCCTGAGAAGATTGCAACTATAGTAAGCGGCGTTGCAGAGGGATGCAACCAGTCAGGAGCTGCCCTCGTAGGTGGTGAGACAGCAGAACATCCGGGACTTATGCCTGAGGATGAGTACGACCTTGCAGGATTTGCAGTAGGTGTTGTTGAGAAGAAGGATCTTATTACAGGAGAGAGCATTAAGCCTGGAGATACACTTATAGGTATCGCTTCAAGTGGAGTGCACAGCAACGGTTTCTCACTTGTAAGAAAGGTTTTCGAGATGACAAAGGAATCTCTTGATACATATTACGACGAGCTTGGCAAGACACTCGGTGAGGCACTTATTGAGCCTACAAGAATCTATGTAAAGGCTCTCAAGTCAGTGAAGGATGCAGGCATTACGATCAAGGGATGCAGTCACATCACAGGTGGTGGATTCTATGAGAATATCCCAAGAATGCTTCCAGACGGAGTTCGTGCTCAGGTTAAGAAGGATTCATATGAGGTACCGGCTATATTCAAGCTTCTCGCAAAGAAAGGCGATATAGATGAGCATATGATGTACAACACATACAACATGGGAGTTGGTATGTGTCTTGCTATAGACCCTGCAGACGCAGATAAGACTATTGCAGCTATAGAAGCTGCCGGCGACAAGGCATTTGTTCTCGGTACAGTTGTAGCTGGTGAAAAGGGAGTAGACTTATGCTAAAGGTTGCAGTTCTGGTATCAGGCGGCGGAACCAATCTTCAGGCCATCATAGATGCCATAGATAATAAAGTCATAACAGATACGGAGATAGTTGCGGTCATAAGCAACAATAAGAATGCATTTGCTCTTGAGAGGGCGAAGAAGGTGGGAATAGCAGCGGAGGTCGTAAGCCCTAAGGATTACGCGGACAGAGCTCGATTCAACGAAGCACTTCTCGCAAAGCTTCAGGAGACCGGAGCGGATCTTATAGTTCTCGCAGGATATCTTGTGGTCATACCTGAGATAGTGATAGATGCATATCCGAATAAGATAGTCAACATACACCCATCACTCATACCGGCATTCTGCGGAACAGGCTACTATGGACTTAAAGTTCATGAGGCAGCCCTTGCAAGAGGTGTCAAGGTAGTGGGAGCTACGGTCCATTTTGTAGATAAAGGCACTGACACAGGTCCGATCATCATGCAGAAGGCAGTTGAAGTACAGAATGGTGATACACCGAAAGCTCTGCAGCAGCGTGTGATGGAACAGGCTGAGTGGAAGCTTCTGCCTGCGGTTATAGACAAGATCGCCCATGGCAAAGTACATGTTGAAGATGGAATTGCAGTTGTAGAAGATTAGGAGGAATATCCATGAAAGTATTGGTAGTAGGAAGCGGCGGAAGAGAGCATGCTATAGTTACAAGTATTTCAAAGAGTGATAAAGTATCCAAGATATATTGTGCACCTGGCAACGCAGGTATCGCAGCACTTGCAGAGTGCGTTGATATAGGTGTGATGGATTTTGACAAGCTGGTTGCATTTGCAAAGGATAAGGCAGTCGATCTGGTTGTTGTTGCGCCGGATGATCCGCTTGTTGCAGGTGCGGTCGATGCATTTGAGGCAGCCGGTATCAGAGCATTCGGACCTCGTGCAAATGCAGCGATCATAGAGGGCTCAAAGGCGTTCTCCAAGGATCTCATGAAGAAGTATGGCATACCTACAGCGGCTTATGAGAACTTTACAGATGCCGATTCAGCGCTCAAGTACCTTGAGACAGCCACATTCCCTATAGTTTTAAAGGCTGACGGACTTGCACTCGGAAAGGGTGTTCTCATATGTAATGACCTTGAGGAGGCAAAGGCAGGCGTCAAGGAGATCATGCTTGACAAGCACTTTGGTTCAGCCGGAAATACCATGGTAATAGAGGAGTTCATGACAGGACGTGAGGTATCAGTCCTTTGCTTCTGTGATGGAACAACGATCAAGCCTATGACTTCAGCACAGGATCACAAGAGAGCAAAGGATGGAGATCAGGGACTCAACACAGGCGGAATGGGAACATTCTCCCCAAGTCCATTCTATACAAAAGAGATAGACGAGTATTGCATGGAGAACATCTACAAGCCAACCATGGCTGCCATGAAAGCTGAGGGCAGAGAGTTCAAGGGAGTTCTGTTCTGCGGACTCATGATGACTCCAAATGGTGTTAAGGTTCTCGAGTACAATGCAAGATTTGGTGACCCTGAGGCTCAGGTAGTTCTTCCACGTATGAAGAATGATATTATTGATGTCATGGAGGCATGTATCGACGGAACACTTGACAAGGTCGATCTTCAGTTTGAGGACAATGCGGCAGTGTGCGTAGTTCTTGCATCAGACGGATACCCTGTATCATATGAGAAGGGCTATCCTATACATGGACTTGAGAAGTTTGACGGTAAGGATGACTACTTTGTATTCCATGCCGGCACAAAGTTTGACGGTGATCAGATCGTGACAAATGGCGGCCGTGTACTCGGTGTTACAGCAAAGGGCAAGGATCTTTTCGAGGCTCGTGCGAATGCATATGCTGCGACAGAGTGGATCACATTTGACAACAAGTACATGAGACATGATATAGGTAAGGCTATAGACGAGCAGTAATCTATAGATATATATTTACGGAAGAGGTTTTGAGAGAATTTGTCTCAAAACCTCTTTTGTATTCCTGTAATATATATGTTATAATGAAGCACGCTGATGCGTGCGTAGGTCATCGCGCTTACGCACGACGACATATGCTATAATGAAGCGCATAAAATCCTAGATTATTTAGATTTGAGGTGGACTGAATGAAATTACCGTACAGCAAAGAATCTGACATAGTTATAAAAGAGGCAAACAGGGTGGCGAGGAAGCTTGGACAGAATTTTGTCGGAAGCGAGCATTTTATCGTTGCACTGGCATCTGTAGCAGATACAACAGCGTACAGTATTCTGAACGAGAATGGTCTGGATATAGTTAAGATCATAGATGCGTTGAAGTATACATTGGAACCCGGTGGAGTAGTCACAGGGGAGAGAGACAAATATACGATGAGCGCAAGAAGGATTCTCGATGACTCACAGTATGAGGCGAGAAGACTCAATTCCCAGGAGGTGGGAACAGAGCATATCCTTCTGGCACTTATAAAGGAGACAGACTGTGTAGCTGTAAAGCTTATGGCATCAGAGAATGTAAATATCCAGAAGGTGTACACAGACATACTTCTGGCCTGTGGAAGCGATGCGAATACGGCAAAGAGAGAATATGCAGCACTGAAAAAGTCGAGAAATAAGAGCAAGACATCCACACCTACACTGGATCAGTATTCCAGAGATCTGACACAGGAAGCACGGATGGGCAATATGGATCCGGTCATCGGACGTACAAAAGAGATAGAGAGAGTCATGCAGATACTCAGCAGACGAATGAAGAACAATCCATGTATGGTCGGAGAGCCGGGTGTTGGAAAGACTGCTGTTGTGGAGGGCATAGCATATCTCATAGCCCACGATGAAGTGCCGGATACTGTAAAGGGTAAAAGGCTCCTTTCGCTTGACCTTTCAAGCATGGTTGCCGGATCCAAGTACAGAGGAGAGTTTGAGGACAGGATAAAGAAGGTCATCGGAGAGGTCATATCGGATGGCAATATCATATTGTTTGTGGATGAACTTCACACACTCATAGGGGCAGGCGGTGCCGAGGGTGCAATAGATGCGTCCAATATACTGAAGCCGTCCCTGTCACGCGGCGAGATCCAGATGATAGGTGCTACGACTCTGAACGAATATCGGAAGTATATAGAGAAGGATGCGGCCCTTGAGAGAAGATTCCAGCCGGTGTACGTGGATGAGCCTACAAGGGATGAGGCAGTGGAGATACTCAAGGGACTCAGACCATGCTATGAGCAGCATCACAATGTCGATATAAGCGATGATGCGGTTGAAGCTGCGGTGGATCTGTCCATCAGATATATAACAGACAGATTCCTGCCGGACAAAGCCATAGATCTTATGGATGAGGCATGCTCCAGAAAGAGGCTCGGATTCTCATCGGACAGACATAATTATGAGAAGAAAAAGGCTGTGGAGGCTGAGCTTACAACGCTCAACGACGATCTGGAGAAGGCACTCATGGCTGGCAATATAGAGGCGGCGGCAGAGGTGAGCGCGAGACAGAAGGAGCTTGCAAAGAAGAATGCAAGAAAGCAGTCTTCCAGCCAGAGAAATATCACAGTTCAGGAGAACGATATTGCGGATGTTGTGTCCGTGTGGACCAAGATCCCTGTTAGCAAGCTCACGGAGAAGGAGTCAAAGAAGCTTGAACGCCTTGAGAGTGAACTTCACAAGAGGGTAGTTGGCCAGGAGGAGGCTGTTACAGCCGTATCACGTGCTATCAAGAGAAGCAGAGTCGGACTTAAGGATCCGAAGAGACCGATGGGATCATTTCTGTTCCTCGGACCTACAGGTGTCGGTAAGACAGAGCTTTCCAAGGCTCTTGCAGATATAGTATTTGGAAGTGAGGATGCCCTGATAAGAGTTGACATGTCGGAGTACATGGAGAAGCACAGCGTGTCCAAGATGATAGGTTCACCTCCGGGTTATGTAGGCTTTGAGGAGGGCGGACAGCTCAGTGAGAAGGTCAGGACCAATCCGTATTCTGTTGTGCTGTTTGACGAGATAGAGAAGGCTCACAGCGATGTGTTCAACATTCTCCTTCAGGTACTTGATGACGGACACATAACGGATTCCCAGGGAAGAAAGGTGGATTTCAAGAACACCATCATAATCATGACCTCCAATACAGGGGCACAGGGTATAGTTGACCCTAAGCAGCTTGGATTTGTCACGGTAAGCGATGAGACAAAGGAACATGAGAAGATGAAGAGCAATGTAATGGATGAGCTCAAGAGAACCTTCAAGCCGGAGTTCCTGAACAGAATAGACGACATAATCGTGTTCCATGCCCTGAGCGAGGCAAATGTAAAGGATATAACCGGACTTATGTTAAAGGAACTTAAGAACCGTGTCCAGACACAGATGGATATTGAGCTTAAGTTCACCGACCATGCAAAGAAATATATCTTTGGAAAAGGCTATGACAAGAAGTATGGAGCAAGACCACTCAAAAGGGCTATCCAGACATATGTGGAGGATGTGCTTGCGGAGGCGATGCTCAGAGGTGATGTCAAAAAAGGTGATACAGTCACAGTGTCAACGAAGAAAAAGAAGGAAACCGACGGAAAAACCACTGAGAAAATATCACTTACAGCGAAACAAAAGACAGAGGAATGATGTCGGATTAGATATTTGTGATGTGAGCATGATATACAGTAGTGCCAAGTGCGGAAAATTAAGCAGTAGAAATTAATATGAAATATTGGTGAAAATGCATAATTTTGTAGAAAAAAAGAATGCATTACTGTATAATGAAAATCACTAACGGATAGTATACAGAGATTATTGATATATATCAGGATATTATTGCGATAGAGTTCAGATCATACAAAAACAACAGGAGGATAAGATCAATGTCAGTAGTAAATGAATTGATAAATGCACAGGGGGAGTCATTGGAATTCGGTAATTATGAGCTTGGAGCAAAGACCAAGAAGGACGGTTTTGAGTTCCAGGGAGATATCTACAAGATAAAGACTTTCAACGAGATCACAAAGCTTGAGAAGAACGGAATGTTCGTATATGAGTCAGTACCGGGAACAGCAGTACATGGTTTCAAGGCTGATGAGAACGATGTTACATTTGTAGTTGAGGGACCAGAGAATGCGTCCATCACACTTGAGCTTGAGCCTGAGACAGAGTACAAGGTTCACGTAGACGATGTATATGTTGGCAAGAACAAGACCAACCTCGGTGGCAAGATGAGCATAAGCGTAGATCTTGAAGAGGGCAGACCAGTCAAGGTTGATGTTAAGAGAGCATTTGACTAATATAGCATACACAGGAGATATTTATGGCAAAAGGAAAACAGGTGTTTTTTTGCCAGGAATGTGGATTCGAATCGACAAAATGGATGGGGCAGTGTCCCGGCTGTAAAGCGTGGAATTCATTTTGCGAGGAGAAAGTGACAGTAGGCGCCAAGAGCCAGTCCGGTAGAAGGGCTGTCGTGGCGCCTACAAGCATTTTGGAGGTGGAGACCACCGACGAGACGCGTTTTACCACAGGAATAGGCGAATTAAACAGAGTATTAGGCGGCGGGATAGTGAGCGGATCCCTTGTGCTGGTGGGAGGAGATCCGGGTATAGGTAAATCCACCATATTGCTGCAGATGTGCAGGAATATGTCAGAGATGGGACAGAAGATACTTTATGTGTCAGGTGAGGAGTCCCTTTCACAGATAAAGATGAGGGCAGAGCGTATCGGAAATTTTACAAAGGATATGCTGCTTCTCTGTGTCAACAATCTCGAGGATGTGGAGGAGTATGTCAAGAAGGACACTCCAAAGGTCATTGTTATAGATTCCATACAGACCATAGTTACGGATGACGTGGAGTCTGCACCGGGAAGTGTATCCCAGGTAAAGGAAGTTACAGCCAGACTCATGAGGATGGCGAAGCAGACAGGGATCGCCATATTCATAGTAGGACATGTTACCAAAGAGGGAACCGTGGCAGGCCCAAGAACCCTTGAACATATGGTAGATACAGTTCTCTATTTCGAGGGCGAGCGTAATGCCGGATTTAGAGTCCTTCGTGCAGTAAAGAACAGATTTGGCTCGACAAATGAGATCGGTGTATTTGAGATGAAGGGAACCGGACTTGCAGAGGTGAAGAATCCGTCACAGCTTATGCTGGATGGAAGACCTGATGACACATCCGGGTCTGTAGTAGTATGTACAATGGAAGGAACAAGACCGATATTGCTTGAGATCCAGGCTCTGGTGTGCCAGTCAAGCTTCAATCTGCCAAGAAGAACAAGTGTGGGACTCGACTACAACAGGGTAAATCTCTTGCTTGCTGTTCTTGAGAAGAGAGGCGGCATAGTTATGGCGGGCTGTGATGCATATGTGAATATAGCCGGAGGTATGCGCCTTGATGATCCGTCGGCAGATCTGGGAATAGTATTTGCTCTTGTATCAAGCTTCAAGAACCGTGCCATACCTTCTGATATGGTCATGTTTGGAGAGATGGGACTTTCAGGCGAAGTGCGTGGAGTGTCAGGTGCTGAGCAGAGAGTACGCGAGGCCGCAAAGATGGGATTTAAGACCTGTATCATACCGAGATCCAATCTGGACAATGTGAAGAAGATGAAAGACCTTGGAGACATGAAGGTGGTAGGTGTCGCAAATATACAGCAGGCACTGGAGTATATATAGAAGAAAATATTCAATCATATAAAGCACGATAATAGCGGTGAGCATGGCCACAGTATCATTTGGTATTGTGGCCAAAATTATTTCGTGTAAAATTCAATAAAAGTGCTTGACTTTGCCAAATGATGGTGGTATCTTATAAAAGCTGTCGCGTGAGACGGTGTCAGAAACATCTATAAAGCATCAGGTTTTGAGATTTATTCGTTATATAATCACCCGGTTATGATACGAAATCAGTTCATAAGAGCTGACGAAATGACTTGAAAAAAGATGAAAAAAGTTGTTGACATTGAGAGATGAATGTGATAGTATTTAGAAGTTGTCGCTGAGAGGCGAAAACATAAAGAACCTTGAAAAATTAACAACAT
>OGCQ01000626.1_pt1 | contig 54457 bp, 43 predicted proteins | sample 1570161 | NCBI WGS metagenome assembly OGCQ01 (sample SAMEA4384402, study PRJEB24528) | human gut metagenome | reverse complement strand
AGTGAGAATGCCGGAATGAGTAGCGAGAATTATGTGAGAATCATAATGGCCGAAAGTCTAAGGTTTCCTGAGGAAGGTTCGTCCTCTCAGGGTTAGCCGGGAGCTAAGGTGAGGCGGAAACGCGTAGCCGATGCACATACGGTAGAAATTCCGTAGCCTCCGAAGATTTAAGCACAGGGACACTTTTGAAGGGCTGAGCCGGGCGTTGGTTGCCCCGGTCGAAAGGGACACGATTGAGTGGAAGTCAGTTTGGAAAGAGGCGAGAAAAGCTGTGTGTATATGGAAGGAGCCCGTACCGCAAACCGACACAGGTAGACAGGAAGAAGATTCTAAGGCCAGCGGGAGAAGGGTTGTTAAGGAACTCGGCAAGTTGACCCCGTAACTTCGGGAGAAGGGGTGCTTACGAAGGTAAGCCGCAGAGAATAGGCCCAAGCGACTGTTTAGCAAAAACACAGCTCTATGCTAAATCGAAAGATGACGTATATGGGGTGACACCTGCCCGGTGCTGGAAGGTTAAGAGGAGATGTGAGAGCATTGAATTGAAGCCCCAGTAAACGGCGGCCGTAACTATAACGGTCCTAAGGTAGCGAAATTCCTTGTCAGGTAAGTTCTGACCCGCACGAATGGTGTAACGATCTGGACACTGTCTCAACAACCCGCCCGGCGAAATTGTAGTACCGGTGAAGATGCCGGTTACCCGCGACTAGACGGAAAGACCCCATGGAGCTTTACTGTAGCCTAATATTGGATTTCGGTATTTCATGTACAGGATAGGTGGGAGACTGGGAAATACAGGCGTCAGCTTGTATGGAGTCATTGTTGGGATACCACTCTTGAGGTGCTGGAATTCTAACCTGTGGCCTTGAATCAGGTCAGGGGACATTGTTAGGCGGGCAGTTTGACTGGGGCGGTCGCCTCCTAAAAGGTAACGGAGGCGCTCAAAGGTTCGCTCAGCATGGACGGAAACCATGCCAGAGAGTGCAAACGCATAAGCGAGCCTAACTGCGAGACTGACGGGTCGAGCAGTAACGAAAGTTGGAGTTAGTGATCCGGCGGTATATGTGAGTGGAAATGCCGTCGCTCAACGGATAAAAGCTACCCTGGGGATAACAGGCTGATCTCCCCCAAGAGTCCACATCGACGGGGAGGTTTGGCACCTCGATGTCGGCTCATCGCATCCTGGGGCTGAATTCGGTCCCAAGGGTTTGGCTGTTCGCCAATTAAAGCGGTACGCGAGCTGGGTTCAGAACGTCGTGAGACAGTTCGGTCCCTATCTGTCGTGGGCGTAGGATATTTGCAAGGAGCTGTCCCTAGTACGAGAGGACCGGGATGGACGCACCTCTGGTGCACCAGTTGTCACGCCAGTGGCACAGCTGGGCAGCTATGTGCGGAACGGATAAACGCTGAAAGCATCTAAGCGTGAAGCCGCCCTTAAGATAAGATCTCCTTTAAGACCCCTTGTAGACTACGAGGTTGATAGGTCTGATGTGTAAGCATGGTGACATGTTTAGCTTGCAGATACTAATCGGTCGTTCGCTTTTCCTTTTGTTCATTGCGTCCCTTAACGCACTTCATTTGTTCTTCATTTATTTCTGTTTTTTAGTTCGCCGGTGTTTATGGCAAAGAGGTCCCACCCGTTCCCATTCCGAACACGGAAGTTAAGCTCTTTTACGCCTACGATACTTGATCATCTCGATCTGGAAAAATTGGGCAATGCCGGCTCTTTTCAAAAGGTTCGTTCTTACGGAACGAACCTTTTTTCGTTATCTCTCACTCTGTTTGCTGTTTGGTGCATGGCGGTTCACTGAGGGATATATTTTCCTTTTTTTCGCCCCTACTTGACAAATCCCCCTCTTTTATGGTATAATATATCTTGCACTTATCTCTTATTCCTACACGTTTTCTTCGGGCCATTAGCTCAGTTGGTTAGAGCTACCGGCTCATAACCGGTCGGTCCTGGGTTCGAGTCCCCGATGGCCCACCATATCAGAGCCGCCAGTGTTTCACGCACCGGCGGCTTTTTCATATTGACAGAACGATGTCGATTCGGTTATAATAAAGGTATCGGAATTCTTACCAACAGGAGGAACAGCATGAAAGCAATTATTTTTGATATGGACGGCGTAATTTTTGACACGGAGCGTGTCGGCGATCAGGCTTGGCGGCAGGCGGCTGAAGAAATGGGCTTTGCACAGATAGACGATGCCATTTCTCAGTGCCGCGGGCTGAACCGTGCCGACACCAAGGCGTTTTTCGAGAGGGAATACCCAGATTTGGATTACCTTGCGTTTCACAAGCGGAATCACGAGATCATGAACCAGCTGCTCGCAGACGGCATGCCGGTGAAAACCGGTGCGGTGGAACTGCTCCACTGGCTGCGGCAGGAGGAGTGGCGTGTGGCTCTGGCAACCTCTACTGGTCGGGAGAGCACCATGCACCACTTGGAAGCGGCACACATGACCGACCTGTTTGATGCAATCATCACCGGCGAACAGGTGGAGCACGGCAAGCCTGATCCGGAAATTTACGAAATGGCATGTGATGCCATTGGGGCTACGGCGGGGCTGTCCTTTGCGGTAGAGGATTCGCCCAACGGGATTCGCAGTGCTGCGGCGGCAAATCTGCGTGTCATCATGGTGCCGGATCTGGTGAAGCCGAATCTGGAACTGCGGGAACTGGTAGTAACAGTACAGGAAAACCTGCTGGGCGTGCAGAAGTTTTTGGAGAAGTTCGGAGAGCTTTAATCGTAAGAGAATTGTGCATTTTGCAAAAAAAGTATGTACAATTTTATGCAAAATGGAAATTGACGTTGCTGGGATTTTATGTTATACTAAAAATGAAATCAATGCATTTCCCTAGACTGTGAGAAAAGGGTTTACAGTCTGGGGAAATGAAAAAGAAAGGGTGATTTCTATGAAAAAAACGAAAAGGATACTGTCTTCTTTGATGGCATTGACACTTTCTGCCGCAATGATTGGATTATCACCGGTTTCAGCACAGGAAGATGCTACAGTGGGAAACAGTGCAAGCAGTCTGGCACAGATGCCCGAATCCAAGGACACCACCCAGAACGCACTGGATCTGTTGGAAGAAGCATTGCAGAAGGATCCGAATCCGGATTCTGCCCGTGAGAGATTGTGCGAAGATCTGGGCGTTTCCGCTCTCACTGACCTGACTTACAGCACGCCGTATCACTATTACGATTTCTATACGCAGGAACTGGCTGTTCCGGAATCGGGAGATGCCTACACCTACTGGATCTTGCTGTATCGCGACGGCGTTTATTGCGGCAATCTGTCGGTAACGCCGGCACTGGGGCTGATTCAGAAAGATCTGAAACCCTACGCCTGCGTGGAAACGGCTCTGGAACAGCAGGACGATATGTGGTTCGGCGGTGCGATCGTTGACGGTCTGCCGGCGGAACTGGTGTATACCGGCGGCGTGATCTACAGCCTGAACTTCGGCGAAACCAAGACCGATCTGGTTTGGGGACAGCTGCCGCATTCGGACTACAACAGCGGCATGATAATTGAAACCACTACCACACCGGCAGTCACCACCACACAGGAACCGAACCTGTCCATTCTGGGTGATGTCAATCTGGACGGCATTGTAGACCTGAAAGATGCGGTCTTGCTGAACAAGGCGGCAAACGGCACAGTGGCACTGAACGATGCACAGCTGCAAAATGTGGACTGCAACGCCGATACGGAAGTGAGTGCACAGGACGCTGTTTCTCTGATGCGGTTCTTGGTACACAACATCAGCACGCTGCCGGATACTTCTGCGGAATAACATCGTCTGATTGCGGAATCATTTGTATTCGTGAACGAACGCATCTCTCTGGTTAGAGAGGTGCGTTTTTTGTTTTTGCGGCAATTACAAATTTGAATAAAATGTAAATTTTCCGGAATATCTCTTGACGAAACTAGCACATGTGCTATAATAGTGTTAGCACTTAAAAAGCAAGAGTGCTAATTTCGCATTTTTGCAATTGATTTTGACAAGGAAGGAGATGTGCCGCGGAGCCGAGAGGCTCTCCGGTGCAAACAGAAACAAATGGAACAGAAACAATTTCAGGCAGAATCCAAAAAACTGATGGACATGATGATCCATTCGATCTATACCCATAAGGAGATCTTTCTCCGCGAACTGATCTCCAACGCCAGCGATGCCATTGATAAGCTGTATTTCAAGTCGCTGACAGACGACAGCGTGGGCATGAACAAGTCCGACTTCAAGATCACACTGGCTGTGGACAAGGACGCTCGCACCCTGACCATTACCGATAACGGTATCGGCATGACCAAGGCGGAAATGGAGGAGCATCTGGGCACGATCGCCAACAGCGGCTCGCTCCAGTTCAAGAAAGAGAACAATCTGGCAGAAGATAACCAGATCATCGGGCAGTTCGGTGTCGGCTTCTATTCCGCATTCATGGTTTCCAAGCGTGTCACAGTCAAGTCGCTGGCATTCGGCGAAAAGCAGGCGTATGTATGGCAGTCCGAGGGCGTAGAGGGCTACACCATGGATACCTGCGAGAAGGATACCGTGGGTACGGAGATCACACTGGAACTGCTGGACGATGTGGCAGCAGATGCAGAGGGCAACGGCGGCGAAAACTACAGCGAATTCCTCGACCAGTACCGAATTCAGAGTCTGGTAAAGCGGTACAGCGATTATATCCGCTTCCCGATCTGTATGGACATGACCAAGAGCCGGAAGAAAGAGGATTCCGACGAGTACGAGGAATATGTGGAAAATGTCACATTGAACAGCATGGTGCCGCTGTGGCATAAGAACAAGAATGAGATCAGCGAAGAAGAATACAACAGTTTCTATAAAGATAAGTGCGGCGATTATACAGATCCGCTGTGCCATATGCATGTGCGGAACGAAGGTACCATTACTTATGATGCCCTGCTGTATATCCCGTCCCATACTCCGTTCAACTACTACAGCAAGGACTACGAAAAGGGCTTGCAGCTGTATGCCAACGGTGTGCTGATCATGGATCGCTGCGAAGATCTGCTGCCGGATTATTTCAGCTTTGTCAAGGGCCTGGTGGACTCCGAAGATCTGTCCCTGAACATTTCCAGAGAAATGCTCCAGCACGACGCACAGCTTCGCCAGATCGCACGGAGCATCGAGCGTACCATTAAGAATGAACTCCAGCGTATGATGAAGAACGATCGGGAGAAATACGAGAAGTTCTATCAGGCATTCGGTTTGCAGCTGAAGTACGGCATCTATCAGGACTACGGCATGCACAAAGATCTGCTGCAAGACCTGCTGCTGTTCCCGTCCTCCAAGGACGGCAAGCTGGTATCCCTGAAAGAATACGTAGACCGTATGCCGGAGGGACAGGACAAGATTTACTATGCCGCAGGCGAGAGCATTGCCCGCATTGAATCTCTGCCCCAGACCGAACAGGTCAAGGATAAGGGCTACGAGATCCTGTACTTCACCGAGAATGTGGACGAATTCGCAATCCGCATGATGCAGGGCTATCAGGAGAAACAGTTCCAGTCCGTTCTGGACAGCAACCTCGATCTGGAATCTGAGGAGGAAAAGAAGGAACTGGAAGAAAAGCAGGAATCCAGCAAGGACATGCTGGAAGCTGTCAAGAAAGCTCTGGAGGGCAAGGTCGGCAACGTCAAGCTGTCCGGCCGCCTGAAATCGCATCCGGTCTGCCTGTCCAGCGAGGGCGAACTCTCTATGGAAATGGCAAAGACGCTGAACGCAATGCCGGGCACCGAGGGACAGAAGTTGCAGGCACAGACTGTTCTGGAAATCAATCCGGAACACCCGATCTATCAGCGTCTGATGGAACTCCAGACTGGCGACAGTGCAAAGCTGGACGACTACGCAAAGCTGCTGTACGATCAGGCTCTGCTGATTGCCGGCATGCCGGTAGAAGATCCGGTGGCATTCTCCAATCGTATCTGTGACTTGATGTAAAATTGCAGGCTGTCCAAGCCTGAGAAAACACTGAATAAAGGCAATACTGCACAAAGAGCGTCTGGCGACTTTGCACGCCATCTGCTTGCAAATTTTCCGTCATATTTCACAAAAATGCTCGTGAATACATCAAGTATTCACTCCGCTTTTTGTTTCATCTGACGAAAAATTTGACGACGCATCTGTCGCACAATCTTTGTGCGGTATTGCCTAAACAAAAAAGCGGCTTACTTTTTCAGTAAGCCGCTTTTGTTTTATGGCTGTTTCTTTTATTTTCTCCGGAGCACTGCCCCTGTGCCGCAGCAGCCCAGAAATGCTGCCAGATCGGCAATGACAATGGTTGCCCCCACCGGCGTGGAAGCCAGTATCGAGATCAGCAGTCCCACTACAGCACAGACGACGGAGATCACCGCTGCACAGAAAATCACGCCGCGGAAACTCCGGAACAGCCGCATGGCGGACAGTGCCGGAAAAACGATCAGTGCGGAAGTCAGCAGAGAACCTACCAGATTCATGGCAAGGACAATGATGACTGCCGTGACTACTGCGATCAGCAGGTTGTACATGCCGGCACGGATCCCCGTGGCTGCGGCAAAGGTTTCGTCAAAGGTGACGGCGAAAATCTTGTGGTAGAACAACAGGAAAATCGCCATGACGACCACAGACATGCCCACGCAGAGCCAGACATCGCTTTTCGAAAGCGTCAGGATCAGCGTGGAGCCAAACAGCGTGCTGCACACGTCGCCGGAGATGTTGGCGGAGGAGGAGAACAAGTTCTGTATCAGATAGCCGATTGCCAACGCACTGACAGACAGCATGGCAATGGCAGCATCGCCTTTGATCTTGGCATTCTGGTTGGCACAGAGCAAGATCACTGCACAGACCACCGTGACCGGCATTACCAGCAGCATGTTGTTGCTGAGCCGCAGCACTGTGGCAACGGCAAGTGCCCCGAATGCCACGTGAGAAAGTCCGTCCCCGATGACGGAAAACCGTTTCAGCACCAGCGTAACTCCCAGCAGGGAGGAACACAGAGCGATCAGTACCCCTGCGATCAGGGCGTACCGGACAAATGAAAATGACAGATACCCTGTCAGCTGTTCCCAGATACTCATGCTTCTGTCCCTCCTGTGTATGCCTGTCCGATCTTGCTGCGGAGATAGTCCTCTTTGGTGCCGAAAAACAGAGGCGTTTTGCTGATGTGCAGCACGTGGGAGGCGTATTTTACAGCGGCTTCCATGTCGTGGGAAACCATGAGAATGGTGATGCCGTCTTTCCGGTTCAGCTGGGCGATCAGCTCATACAGTTCCAGCTGTGCCTTGGGATCCAGCCCCGTGACAGGTTCGTCCAGTACCAGCATTTTCTGAGTTGCCCCCAGAGCCCGTGCCAGAAGCACCCGCTGCTGCTGGCCGCCGGAAAGTTCCCGATAGCACCGCTTTGCCAGATGCGTGATGCCCAGCCGTTCCATGTTGTCCAGTGCCAGCTGTTTTTCCTGCTTGGTATAAAACGGACGGAAGCCGCTGTGATTCAGGCAGCCGGAACGGACGATTTCCAGCACCGATGCGGGAAAGTCCCGCTGTACTGCCGTCTGCTGGGGCAGATAGCCGATCTCGTCCGGCTGTAATCCGTCGCCGGTGGTAATGGTTCCCGCCATAGGGGATTTCAGCCCCAGAATCGCTTTCATCAGCGTACTTTTGCCGGAGCCGTTTTCCCCTACAATATAGAGGTAATCTCCCGTCTGCACGGAGAAGTTCAGGTGTTCGATGACCACATTGCCCTCATAGCCCAATGTGACATCTTTTCCAATGAGTTGTGCCATAGATTTTCACGCCCCCTCAAGAGTTCAGTGCCTGTTTCAGCACATCATAATTTTCCTGCATTTTTGACAGATAGGTAACGCCGGTATCGATCTCCTTTTGCGATACTGCCTGTAGAGATTGCAGCGTCAGAATTTTCCCGTCTGAGCCGGCATTTTCCAGAATGGTTTTCGCCAGTGAGGAATTGCTGCCCTCGGTGACCAGCACACAGGGTAGATGCAGAGATTCTACCTTTTCCGATAGGAATACAATGGTTTCAAAGCTTGCTTCTGTTTCTGCGGAGCAGCCCGGAAATGCGGCGTAATAAGTCAGTCCGTAATCTTCTGCCAGATACCGGAACGGAAAGCGGTCTGCCACCACAATGGTATCCCGTGCCGCCTGCGAAGTCATTTCGGTAAAGTCGCTGTCCAGCTCCTGTAATTTCTGGAGATAGTCGGTGCAGTTCTGGTTGTAGATGTCCTCATGTGCGGGATCTGCTTTGCACAACGCCTCTTTCATGGCAGTGCATGCCAGTGCAGCTCGCCGCAGGGACAGCCACACATGTTCGTCCAGTTCCGGCGGCTCCTCGTGGGAATCGCTTTCGTCATCGTGGTGGTCGTGTTCATGTTCTGCCTGCATGCCCTCTGCCAGCACTTCCTCGTCAGCGTCAGCGGCTTCTGCCATGGAAACCAGCTGTGCGGTGCGGTTCTCGGTGGTGTCCAACACGTCGTTGACCCATGTATCCGAAATGCCGCCTACGTAGCAGAACACATCTGCCCTGGCGATCATGGCAATGTCCCGTACAGAGGGCTGATAGCTGTGCAGGTCTGTGCCGTTTTTCACCAGCAGTGTCAGGTCTACGTTGTTCACACCCTGTGTCAGCTGTCTTGCCCAGTCGTATTCGGGAAAAATGGTGCAGACAACTTGCAGCCGGTCGTCTGTTTTCGGCAGCGTTCCGCCGCAGCCGTTCAAAAAAAAGCTCCACCCGAAGCAGAGCATCAGCAAAAAAGCCAGTTTTCGTTTCATATTCTCTCACTTCCGTCCGTTGGAATTGCAGTATTTGAAATTGAAAATGATTTTCATATTCGCATTATAACATAGGAACGAAGGTTTGTCAAGGGGATTTTCAGAGAAATTTGCAGGAACCTGCTGGAAACACTTGACGAAACGAGAGAAATGTAGTAAAATAAAAAAGATAGGGGAGTGCAGCCCGCGTTTTGTGCGACTGGCATTTCGCGGCGGCTTCCCACAGGATACGGAAAGGAGCAGATCACGATGCTGACAGAGAAGATGACTTATACGGTTTCTGCCGTTACCCCGAATACACAGGTGGGAGATATTGTATATGTAAAGGAACTGGATTCCGGAGCACATGCGATCGGAGAAGTAGATCGTATTTATGCCCATGGCGTACACATGGACCTGTATATGGCAAAGCGGGTGTCGGAAAATACCTTTGAGGTTTCACGCCGGCTGTATCCGGAATTTTTCAATATGCACATGGCAACTGCCAATGAAGCTGCGAACACACAGAATACGCAGAATACACAGAGCAGTGCACAGTGAGCTTTGACAAGACAGATGGAACTGTACAGAGAAAAGCTGCCGGTGGGAAATGATTCCGCCGACAGCTTTTTTTGTATGTTTGCTGTGAAAAGTGTTATATTATAATAGTAGTGTTATGCGGTGGCCTTTTGCCGCTTCCAGATGAGATGCAACAGCCAGCCCAGGAAGAACGCCAGCACATCGCCGAATGTGGAGATGATTCGCATGGTAACGGCGTAGAGCATAATAGTGTTGGTGTCCAGAAATGTGCTGCATGTGAGCACCATGACTGCTTCGCGGACACCGATGCCGCCCGGAGCACCGGGGGTGATGAAGCCAATGACCCACGAGAACAGGTAGGTTCCCAGAAACAGCCCCATCTGTGCCCGCGGAACGTCGAACATCAGGAACGCCGGCACGGCATACATGGTGGCGGAGAACAGGTATTGCAGCACGTAGAGCAGGAAAACGCCAACGACCCGCAGCAAAATTTTCCGGTTCAGCAGTTTGCGGTACTTTTCGAAATACCGCCGCAGCGGCTCCCGAAACTTCCAGCGGAGCAGGAAAAACGCCAGCACCAGTACGGCAACACCGATGCCCAGCACCAGCAGGAAATTCTTCTCATAGGTGCGGATCAGTCCCACCATGTCTTTTCCCATGAGCAGCAGGATCCACACCAGCGGAGCCACCAGTGAACACAGAATTTCCAGAACGGTGGCACAGGCAACGTCCACGTGGCTGATGTGCAGGTCTGCGGCAAGCTGGTTTCGTCCCACGTACTGGAACACATTTCCCGGCACGTATTTCATCAGATTGCACTTGGTGTATACCGGCAGAGCGTCTTTCATGGCGATTTTCTTGCCGGACAGGATTCGCACAAACTGCACCCACGGGGTGGACATGAAGAAAATAATGGCAGTCTGTACCAGCACACAGCCGGCAATGATGCCCAGCGGTTTGCCGGAAGCGAACATCGACCAGTCCACGTCCATAGTCACGATCTTCTTGATGACAAAGACGAATGCCACCACGGTGATCAGCGTACCGATCAGCTTATAATATTTTTTCAGGAATTTCATAAAACAACCCTTTCTGCATGGAGTGTTCCGAAAGGAACAACAGCTTCTATTGTATCATGTTTTGCGGAAATTGTCAAACCGGAGCAGGTGAAAAACACGCAAATCAATTTTCATGATAGCCTCCCCTGAAAGGGGAGGGGGACCGCCGTTAGGCGGTGGAGAGGTTTTTTCGTAAAATCTTTTTATGACGTTTTCGGCATAAGTAGAAACCCCTCAGTCAGTGCTACGCACTGCCAGCTCCCCTTTCAGGGGAGCTCCACTTGTCGAGTTACATAACTTCGCAAATTTAAATCAACATATTTTTGAAAATTGATTTTCATGAGCAAAAAATGTAGAAATGAAAGCACAGGCAGATTGACAAAAATTCACAATTATGTTATGCTATAAGGTGTAAAAGAAAGTTTATTTTCCCCCCCGAAAGGAGTTTCTTATGAAATTGCGTTATCTGCTTCTGCTGCCGGAACTGGTGCTGCTGTTTTTCTTTGTATTTCCGATCTGGAAGCGAATCTGCAATCCGGGCAATCTCGCCGGCATTCTGGTGTGCCTGTTTCTGCTGTTCGTGACCATATTTCCGCGGAAATTTGCCCATATCGTGCAGCGGTGCTGGGAACCGCTGGGCGGCAAGATCGGGCTGTCCGCGGTAGGGATCCTGCTGGCGGCAGGGCTGACCTTTTCTGCCGTGATGTCTGTGCAAATGGTGTGGACGATCTGCACAAAACCGACTGCACCGGAAACCGTTGTGGTGTTGGGCTGCAAAGTCCGCGGCACCCGTCCCAGCCGTATGCTGATACGCCGGCTGGAGGCGGCACAGGCATATCTGGAGGAGAACCCTGACGTGCTGTGCATTACCACCGGCGGACAGGGAGCCGGAGAAGACGTGCCGGAGGGACAGGCCATGCGGGACTGGCTGATCGGGCACGGCATTGCCGCGGAACGCATCATTGCGGAGGATACGTCCAAAGATACGCAGGAAAATCTGGAGCATGCGGCGGCAATTTTGCAGGAGCAGGGGCTTGGGGAACAGGTCGTCATCATCACAGACGGCTTCCACCAGTATCGGGCATCGCTGCTGGCGAAACGTGCCGGACTGCAATCGGAAAGCGTGTGTGCCAAGACGAACCCTCTGTATGTGCCTACCTATTGGGTGCGGGAGTGGATGGCACTGTTTCAGCTTCTGGTGCTGGGGCATGGTTAAGGCAATACTGCACAAGCCTTATGCAGTGTTTCCTTCAGTTTTAGTACATAGGCAACAATGCACAAACAGGAATGGAGGGAATCTCATGTTACAGCAACTGACACCGCGGGTGTACCAGCTGGATTTTTCGCAGGAACAAGACCGCCCCGTGCTGGGGTATATTCGGGGCGACCGTTTTTCCCTGATGGTCGATGCCGGCAATTCTCCGGAACATGTGCAGGCATATTTTGCCGCTGTGGAGGAGTCTGGTTTTTGTCAGCCGGATTTTGTGGCGTTGACCCACTCTCACTGGGATCACTGCTTCGGGCTGGCATCGCTGCCAATGCCGTCCATTGCCTGTGTGCAGACAAGACAGTCACTGGAAATGGTTTCCCGCCTGCAGTGGACACCGGACGCATTGGCGGAAAATGTGCGGAAAGGCATTGTCCCCCAGCTGTGTGCTCCGCGGATCCAGCTGCACTTTCCCGATCCGGAGAGCATTCGGGTGGCACTGCCCACTATGGTTTTTTCCGAGAGCATGACGCTGGACTTGGGGAACTGCACCTGTGAACTGCGGCATGTCACCAGTGCCCACGCCCGCGATACAGTGATCGTCTGGGTGAAAGAAGAACAAATGGTATTTCTGGGGGATGCGGTGTATCAGGAGCTGGTGGGCAATGTCTGGGTGGAGCGACCGGAAAAGCTGCGAAAGCTGATACAGGAACTGGAACCGCTGGACTTTCAGCTGGCACAGCCGGCACATCAAAAGGCAATGACAAAGACCGACCTGCTGGCGTGGTTCCGGCGGCGGTTGGAAAGGACGGTGCAGTCATGACAGATGCGGAACTGGCGAGAGCCATTGCTGAAAAGGCGGCGGAGCAGGGCGGCACAGTGTATTTCGTCGGCGGCTGTGTGCGTGACCGGCTTCTCGGACTGGAAAACAAGGACATTGACATTGAGGTGCACGGCATTCCCGCCGAAGCACTGGAACAGCTGCTCTCCGAACTGGGAGCGTGTATGAAAATCGGGAAAAGCTTCGGCATTTACGGTTTGAAAGGACACGCGTTGGACATTGCCCTGCCCCGTACCGAACGGCGTACCGGCGTAGGACACCGTGACTTTGCCGTGACTTCTGACCCGTTTCTGGGCACCTATGAAGCGGCAAAACGGCGGGACTTCACCATGAATGCCCTGATGCAGAACGTGCTGACCGGCGAGATCATCGACCATTTCGGCGGCAGGCAGGACTTGCAGGACGGCGTACTCCGGCATGTGGACGACGTAACATTTACAGAGGATCCGCTGCGGGTGCTGCGGGCGGCACAGTTTGCGGCACGGTTTCAGTTTTCTGTGGCGGCGGAAACGGTGGAACTCTGCCGGCGTATCGACCTGTCTGCCCTTTCGAGAGAGCGCGTGATGCTGGAAATGGAAAAGGCACTGCTCCGTGCGGAAAAGCCTTCGCTGTTTTTCGGAGAACTGCGAACTATGGGGCAGCTGGGACACTGGTTTCCGGAGGTGCAGGCACTGATCGGGCTGCCACAGAACCAGATACATCACCAAGAGGGCGACACGTGGACACATACCATGCTGGTGCTGGACGAGGCGGCAAAGCGGCGGGACAAGGTGCGGTATCCGCTGGGCTTTTTGCTGGCGGCTCTGTGCCATGACTTTGGCAAGGCAGTCTGCACCACGGAAATCGACGGCGTGATCCACTCCTACGGGCACGAAACCGCCGGACTGCCGCTGGTACAGCAGTTTCTGGAACGAATCACCACGGAAACAAAGCTGATACAGTATGTGCTGAACATGACAGAACTGCACATGCAGCCCAACATTATGGCGGCTGCCAGGTCGCGTTTGAAATCCACCAATAAACTGCTGGATCGTGCGGTGGAACCCTTTGATCTGATACAGCTAAGCGTCTGTGACGGTCTGGGAAAGCTGCCGCCCTGCGGGGAAACAGAATCGTTCCTGATGCAGCGGTACGAACAGTTTACAGCCATTATGGCAAGACCATACGTCATGGGCAAGGACCTGATTGCGGCAGGCTTGCAGCCTGGTGTTCAGTTTTCCGAGATCTTGTCCTATGCCCATAAGCTGCGGCTGGCAGGTATCGAGAAGGAGAATGCTCTCCGGCAGAGCCTTGCCTACGCCAGAAAAATGCGAAAGGAGAATCCTGATGCAGCTACATGAAATTCGAAAAGCACTGCACGGAGAAGCGTATGATTTCCTGCGGACCAATCCCCACCTGGGCAGTCGTGTGATGCTGCTGGGGCTGGGCGGTTCTCACGCCTACGGCACAGATACGGAAACTTCTGATCTGGACATTCGGGGCTGTGCCGCATTGAGCAAGGCGGAGATCCTTTGCGGCGAAAGTTTTGAGCAGGTGACTGATGTTGCCACGGATACCACGATCTATGCGTTTCCGAAGCTGATACACCTGCTGAAAGAGTGTAATCCCAATACCATTGAGATTCTGGGGCTGAAGCCGGAGCACTACCTGTATCTCTCCGAGGCGGGAAAGCTGCTGCTGGACAACCGGAAGCTGTTTCTGTCCCAGCGGGCAGTCAACTCGTTCAGCGGTTATGCTACAGCACAGTTTCGCCGCATGGACAACAAGTCCGCCCGAATCGCCGAACAGCCTGTACAGGAAATGCACATTCTGAACAGTATCCGAAATGCGAAAAAGCATTTTCCGGAACAGTTTTTTCAGTATCCGGAAGATGCCATTCGTCTTTATATAGACGATGCAGTCAACCCGCAGATGCAGAAGGAAATTTTTATGGATATTTCCCTGAAGCACTACCCGCTGCGGGACTATAAGGAAATGTGGGGCAGAATGGCGGACATTGTGAAAAGCTACAGCAGAGTGGGGCAGGGGCACCGCAACCAGAATGCCGTTACCCACAACAAATTGAGCAAGCACATGATGCACCTGATCCGGCTGTATCTGATGTGCATCGACATTCTGGAAAAAGGAGAGGTCATCACCTATCGTGCTGCCGAGCATGATTTCCTGATGCGGATTCGAAACGGCGAGTATCTGAACGAAAACCAGCAGCCCACAGCGGAATTTTTCGAAATCATCGAGCAGTACAAGGCACGGGTGGCATATGCCGCCGAGCATACCGACCTGCCGGAAAGACCTGATGAAAAGAAGATTCGGGAATTGGTGCTGGCGATACATGAAAAGATCGTGCTGGAGGAACAGTGAGAAACGGTTTGCAGTGTTGCTGAAATAAAAAAAGCCACGCCTTTGGAGCAGATATGCTGTCAAAGACGTGATTTTTTGTGATGATTATGTTATTTTAATGTTCTTTTTGATAAACCTAATATGTGATTCCATTGAAAATCACGAATAATTGTTATAATATCATTTTTTAAGATGGTTGAATCTACATCATATTCTTTTAACAAATAACATAATATATCATCAACTGTATTTTTGCCATTACATAACTCAAAAAAGTCAGCAGCAGTATTATTTAAATACAAGAATTTATTCGACATATTAGTGACAATTGTAAATTCTGAATCTCTACGAAATTTTTGACATTTTTTGATTGGAACTAATTCTGAAAAATAATTCCACATCATGCTTCTACCTCATTGATTGATTCGATATGTTGATAGTCAATATGATGATCATCAAATGCTTCAACAGCTTTTCCGACAGACGTTGCAGCAGCTGCTACTGCTGAAGCCGCTGCAGCGGCTGCAACTAAAAATGGAACAATTCCAACGACTTCATGTGTCGTTCCATCAATTTCATACGTTCCTAAGGATACATCTGTGATCATAGGTTTTACATAAGTTTTCATAAATATCCTCTCCTTTATATGTAAATATCTTTGTCAACATAGTTCTTCACTGTTGAACAATCATTAGAATAATATTCTTTTATCATTTCATTATCCCAACAATGTGTGCATTTCTCTTTCCACACTGTAGAAAAATCATCTTTCAAAACGTTTCCAAAAACAAAAGGAGTCATGCAATCTAGTCTAATATCTCCATTAGGTCTAATAATCAAACCACCACATGGAAGCTCTTTTTGACGTTCATATTGTAATGGTTCTTCCATAGAACGTGTTATTTGCATTTTACCTCTATATTTTTTCGAATTATATTCGATTCTATCGATAAGAAACTCTTTTTCTTCTTCATTAAGCAATAGATAATTATTGTCAAATGTTCGCCCACTTAATGAAATACAGCCAAGAATAATATTTCCTGCTCCCAGTGCATATGCTAAATCACACATTTCATCAATATCTTTTAGATTTTGAGGTGAAACACAATGAGCAATAGTAAGTGGCAAACCTGCACCCGATACCATAAGTGCACCATTGACGGCTCTTTCCCAGCAACCATCTCTTTGTCGAAAGTCATCATGATACTTTGCATTACAGCCATCAATTGAAATTTGAATCCACTTATATCTGTATTTTTTTAATTTTTCTATTTTGTCATGACTTAATAAGTAACCATTTGTAATTAGCAAGAAATTTGTACCATCATTATGTAATATGTCCATAATGCCAAATAGATCATCGCCTAACAAAAGTGGTTCTCCACCAGATATAACACACTCAAATATGCCACCTTTGCTCACAACATATTTAGCAAACTCTTTCCATTTTGTAGGTGTCATTGCATCAGGTTCGATATTGTCTGCTCCTGAATTATTATAGCAGTGTTTGCAAAAAACATTGCAACGTCGTGTGAGTTCAAACTGAAGCAATAAAGGAAAGTCAAATTTATTAGGGTATAATCCTGCTTTTTGTAGTTCTTTAATTTTTTTTCTTTGTGAGCTTATAGTCGCTAAATCAACTTTATAATAAGATGTTACTTTACGCATTTAAACCATCTTTCCAAATTAAACTATTGGTACTTTCTACGATATTATACCACAAAAAAAAAAAAGCAAGTACTTTTGCACAACTTTTCTCAATTCTACACTTTGCACAATAATTTACAACTATTTGTATCTTCTCTGCAATTAAAAGCAAATTGATTCTCTGAAATTTCCATACGATTTTATACATTTTTTGAAAGTGCTTAGTGTTTTTTAAGTCCCTGCATATTTCCCATCCCATTCCGCATATCATGAACCAAAAAGTTTGTGGGAGGACACGGTATGCAATGCAAATGCACTTGGAAAGGAATCGGAAAACGGGCGGGCATCATTCTGGCAGTCAGTGCTGTCAGTGTTTCTGCAATCTACTTTGGCGGCATGCGGATCCGGCAAGCTGTCACCACCATGACCGCCCCGAAAAAGGAAACGCCGGTGATTGTTCTGGACGCAGGACACGGCGGTGCAGACGGCGGCTGCGTTTCCGTCAATGATGTGCCGGAAAAGGGCATCAACCTGAATATTCTCCTGAGCCTGCGGGATTTCCTGCGTATGGAGGGCTACACCGTGGAGGTCACGCGGGACACAGACCGGAGCATTCACGATGACGGCGTTGAGGGCATTGCCAACCAGAAAAGTTCGGATATGGATAACCGGCTGGCACTGTTCAACCAGTACGACAACGCCGTGTGCATCTCCGTGCACCAGAACCAGTTCACCGATGCTGCCTATTCCGGAGCCCAGATGTTTTACTCCGACAATGTCAAGGGCAGCGGTGCTCTGGCACAGGCTCTCCAGAATGCTTTTGTGACCCAGTTGCAGCCGGAAAACACGCGGGAGATCAAGCAGTGCGGCAAGGAACTGTATCTCTGCTATTTCAGCGAAAATCCCACTGTTATGGCGGAGTGCGGATTCCTGTCTAATCCGGAAGAAGCGGCTCTGCTGGAGTCGGAGGAGTATCAGCAGAAAGTGGCGTTTACCATTTTCTCCGGCTTGAATCAGTACCTAGGGAAACACTGAATAAAGCCCGCCTGACGGCTTTGCACGCAATCTGCTTGCAGATTTTCCGTCATATTGCCCAGAAATCCCTTGCCAGACACCAAGTCTGCCTGCGGAATTTCTGTGCAATCTGCCGAAAAATCTGACTACGCATCTTACGCACAAGCTTTATCCAGTGTTTCCTTAGAGGAACGCGGTTGAGTGGACTGTAGGGTGTTGTTAGCCATAAGTTACATCACAAAAAAGCCGTTCTGTACGCATCTTGTACAGAACGGCTTTTGTATTTGCAAATTTCTCCGCGGGTTATCTCCAGAATACCAGTGTATCTTTCAGAACATTCCAGATCGTGGGGTGTGCCTTATACAGTGCCACGCCATCGCCGGAGGTGATGAGAATACAGAAGTATGCCAGCACGGTTCCAGTCATTGCCAGTGCGATGACTTTCTGGCTGATTTGTGCAGCATTGGCGGAATAGGGCTTCAGCACTGCCGGCACTTGCAGCAGCAGCATGGTGGACATGACGCTGAGCACTACCATAATATCCAGCAGGTAGCGAATGGTGATGCCTGCCATGCAGTAGTCCACCCACGCCAGAAGAACGGCTCCGATAACGGTAATCAGCACCAGAGCACGGCGGATCCGGCAGTCGTCCCGCTGTTTCCACTTTTTCCAGAGCAGGGGAATGCTGAGCACGCCCAGCAGTACCGACGGCATTGCCAACGCTCCGAAAGATCTTTCGACAAAGAGATACATCATGCGGTTGGGAACAAGTACCGCGTTGTCTTTCAGGAACGGGAAGTCGTCCATCAGTTCCATGGGGTGCAGGAAATATGCCGCAAAGGCAGCCGGAAAACGTGCCAGACTGATGCGGTTTGCGGCGGTGTTGTCTACAGTCATCTGGTAAATTGCCCCGAATTGCAGCGGGCTGTCAAACCGGATCTGGTTATACCACATGATCGCTGCTGCACCAACCAGTGTCGGAAGCAGGAAACAGCCGGCACTGATGAGCCGGTTTTGCAGCCGCAGGTCTTTCCGGAACAGCAGATGCAGGAAAATCGGCACCAGCAGCAGGACATAGACCAGCAGGTTGGGACGGGAAGCCGCCGTGATTACCACGCCAATGCCGCTGACTGCCAGCAAGGCAAAGCGTTTCCACGATTTTTTCACGGAAACCGCGGCGAATCCCGTCCAGAGGGCAAGCAGCAGTCCGAACATACCCATGAGCAGGCAGAGGTAATACCGGTCGTTGTAGTTCAGTCCCACAAAAGCACCGCAGCCCGCCACGGCAGAAACCAGTCCGAACAACAGCAGCAACAGCGGCGGCTGTTTGTCATATCGCCGTACCAGTGTCATGATCAGCCCGAATATGGCGATGATAATGGCTGCCACAGTGATGCAGTACGCGAAGTTCAGAGTGGGAACTTTTCCGGTAATGGCATAGAATGGCAGATAGATCAGCACCACCGGAGCACAGCCGAAATAGCAGTAGTAGTGTTCGTTGTAGTAGGCATAATCCCAGTTATAGGAAACGCCATCGCGGTTGGAATTGTCGTAGGGATTTTCCAGTTCCGCCAGTTCCGGTGTCACGTCGAAATTCATGTAGGAATGCCCGTCCGTCCATGCTTCCAGCGTTTTTCCGTAGACGTTGCTGATGTCCACGGAATGGATGTCAGTGGGCTTCTGGTCGGGCACAATGAAAGCACTGATGCAGGCAAGGCAGCCGAACAGGGTCATCAGCACCGCCAGATTGTGCTTCCAGTTTTTCGCCTGATAGTGGATCTCCCAGACGGAGAACTGCTTGCAGGCAGTCAGCCCCAGTGCGATCAGCAGCACCAGCAGGAACCGCCCTGTGGAAAAGGCAAAGGGAATTGCCGCATAGGCGGTGCCGCTGTGCAGAGTGATCGGGGCATCGATGTTTTCGAACTGAAGTTGCAGCACGTGAATTTTTTCATAGGGCTGCATGGCAAATTGCAGCGTGTCATAGCTGCCGGTCGCCTGTGTCTGTGCAGTCTTTTCGAATCGCTGTGTCAGGTTGTTGTCTTTCATGGAGAGGGAAACCTGATACATCTTGTCCTTGCCGTCCGCATGCAGCCGGACACAGTGCAGCTCGTCCCAGTCCAGATCAGAAAAGGTCAGGGTGCAGTTGCCGGTAATGGTGATCTCGCCCTTGTCGTTGAAAGAAGCCGCTTCCTCATCGCTGATTTCTGCGGTGGAAAGAGGCAGTTCCTCTTTGGTTTTCTGGGTGGTGAAGCCGGTGATGTGGAACACCAGCACTTCCAGCAGAAAGACGCAGCCGGCAATACAGGCAGCTTTTCGCAGATATTTCCGCAGAACAGCAGTGTCCTGCTTTCCGGAAAAGGCAGTTCCTGCACCGAGCAGCAGCAGGGTGATCGCCAGCGGCAGCGGCGGAAACAGGTGGGAACCGGTGATCTGGAACCCGCGGATCAGAGCATGCAGAAGCAGAAGCACCAGAATTTCTCCGGCAGTCAGTATTCCCATTCTGACTGCGGTTTTTGAGAATTCAGAGCCAGCCGGTGCCAGCTTCGGCAGTTTGCACGCCGCCAGAAGCAGGGCGTTGCATAGAATTGGCAGTAAAAAGTAGAGTAACATCTGTCAAAATCCTTTCATAAAAAAATCTGTTTTTATTATATATGATAAAAGGAAAATGAATGTGAACAAACACTGAGAAAATCGTAAATATAAGATATTTTCGGGGCGTGAGGTCTTTTTTTGCTATATTAGGGAAACATCGCCCTAGATATTACGCAAAAAATCTCGCATTCCAGTCTACAGCTTGCACTTCTGCCCGCATCATGGTATAATACAAATAACACAACAAAAAGGAGAACCTCTATGGCAAAGCCTAAGATCATATATCGCTGCACAGCATGCGGCTACGAAAGTGCCAAGTGGAACGGCAAGTGTCCCTCCTGCGGCTCGTGGAACACGTTGGAAGAAGATGTCCCGCTGCCCACACAGGCGGTGGGCAACAGCCGTCGGAAACCGGTGGACTTGTCGGATAAAATACAGGAACTGGAAGAAGTGGACACCACAGCTGATGTCCGTTATCATACCGGCGTAGGCGAACTGGATCGCGTGCTGGGCGGCGGACTGGTGCGTGGCTCCATTGTGCTGCTGGGCGGCGAGCCGGGTATCGGAAAAAGCACACTGCTGCTGCAAATCTGCCAGTACTTCGGAAAGGAACACACTGTGCTGTATGTTTCCGGCGAGGAATCCGCCAAACAGATCAAGCTGCGGGCGGAGCGTCTGGGCGTGACAACGAAAAATCTGTTTCTGCTGACAGTCACCGATGCCCAGAGCATCTGCGACACCATTTCCGCCAGCCGCCCCGATATTGTCATTATCGACTCTATTCAGACCATGCGAATGGAGGAAATTTCCTCCAGTGCCGGCAGCCTGACACAGGTGCGGGAGTGCACCAACCTGTTTATGCACACGGCGAAGCAGCTGGACATTCCGGTGTGGATCGTGGGGCATGTCAACAAGGACGGAGCCATTGCCGGTCCGAAGGTCATGGAACATATTGTGGACACCGTGCTGTATTTCGAGGGAGAACGGAACCTGTCCTACCGGCTGCTGCGTGCCGTGAAAAACCGGTACGGTTCTACCAATGAGATCGGCGTGTTCGAGATGCAGGACAGCGGACTGCACGAAGTACCCAACCCTTCGGCAATGCTGCTGGACGGCAGACCTCACGGCGTTTCCGGCACCTGTGTTACCTGCATGATGGAGGGTTCCCGTCCGATTCTGGCGGAAATTCAGGTGCTTGCCACCAAAAGCGGCTTCTCTGCACCGCGGCGGCAGACACAGGGATTCGACTATAGCCGTATGGTGATTTTGATCGCGGTACTGGAAAAACATCTGGGCATGTTTTTCGGAACGCTGGACGTGTACCTGAATGTGGTCGGCGGATTCCAGCTGGACGAACCGGCAGGGGACTTGGCGGTGGCTCTGTGTCTGTACTCCTCGCTGGTGGACAAGCCGATCTCGGAACGGACAGTTGCCTTTGGCGAAGTGGGACTGGGCGGCGAAGTGCGTGGCATTTCCCACATTCGGCGGCGGGTGCAGGAGGCGGAACGCATGGGCTTTACGCGGTGCATCGTGCCGCATCAGTGCCTGCACGAACTGAAAGGCGGCTCCTATCAGATTCGCATTGCCGGCGTGCGGAATCTCCGGCAGGCGTTTTCGGTGCTGGAGAAAGATGCGAGAGAAACAACAGGACAAGGAGAATGACATGAAAATTTGGAAAAAACCGCTGGCAGCAGTGCTTGCCGGAATGCTCTGTATTATCAGCATGCCGCAGGTGCAGCCGCTTCTGCCGGCATTTTCGGCAGCGGCAGCAGAGAAAACGGGAACTGTCGGGGCGTTGACGTATATCCTGGAATCTGACGGGGCAGTTATCACGAAATGTGAGGAAACGGCGGAAAAAGTGGTAATGCCGGAAAAAATTGCCGGAAAACCAGTGACGGAAATTGCAGAAGATGCGTTTCAATTTTGTGAAAATTTGACCAGTGTGGAGATACCGGACACGGTACAGACGATCGGAAAGAATGCGTTTTGGAGTTGTCATAAGTTACAGCATGTGACGCTGCCGAAAAATCTGGCTGCTGTAGGGGATAATTGCTTTCGTTCCTGCGGCTTGCTGGCGGAATTGGAAATTCCGGTGACCTTACAGAAAATCGGATTAGATGCGTTTTGCGATACGGCGTGGCTGAAAAATCAGCAGACGGAGAATCCGCTGGTACAGGTGAACCATATTTTGATTGACGCGACAACGTGCTCTGGTACAGCGGTAGAAGTGCCGGACGGTGTGACGGAAATCGGGAACTTTGCCTTTTACAACTGCGGAAATTTGCAGAAGATCATGCTGCCGGCAAGTGTGACGAAAATTGATTGGGGTGCTTTCTGGCAGTGCTCTGGTCTGGAAACGCTGACAGTACAGGGCAATCTGGCAAAAATCGGGGAATCTGCCTTTTCCGACTGTACGAAACTGTCGGCAGTGTACACTGTCATGTCGGAAGACGAGTGGAGCAATGTCCAGATCGAATCAGGGAATGAACTGCTGGAGCAGGCGACAATACATTATAATAGTATCCTTGAAGAACTGCTTCTTGCCGACTTGGACAACAGCGGAAGCGTGGATTCTACGGACGTGTTTTACATCCTGCTGGGCGTTGCACAGAATGCGGTGGGCATGGATTCCGGCTGGACACCGGCACAGGAAAAAGCGGCGGACATTGACGGCAGCGGTGCAGTCGATTCTACAGACGTGTTCTATGTGCTGTTGTATATTGCACGGAACAGTGCGGGGATTTCCACCACGTGGGAGATGCTGGTGGCGTAACAGAAGAACAACACGCAGACCGCTTTACAATCATGAATTTTTGAACGGACAGAAAAAAGCCGTATCGGAATGGAATTACCGATACGGCTTTTTGTATGTGGTTTGTTAGGCAATACCGCACAAAGATTGTGCGACAGATGCGTCGTCAAATTTTTCGCCAGATGAAACAAAAAGCGGAGTGAATACTTGATGTATTCACGAGCATTTTTGTGAAATATGACGGGAAATTTGCAAGCAGATGGCGTGCAAAGTCGCCAGACGCTCTTTGTGCGGTATTGCCTTTACTTTGCCTGCACTTCTGCTTTTGGCTCATTGGCAGGGGTGCTGTTCTTATCCGAGAGCATTTTCAAGCCCTGCATGCCCAGAATCACTACGCCGCCGATGAGGAAGAACACAATGCTGAACGTGTGCAGTCCCATTGCCGGCTGCGGATTTTCCAGCGTGGTAGGTCCCATAAAGACGGAGTACAGGGAACCCAGCATCATGCCGATGATCAGATATACCGTAGCCCCGCGGTGTTTGGTCAGGGCGTTCTGGATCAGCTTGATAATGCTGATGATGCCGGTAATGACACCCAGCCCAAAGACGATCAGAATGGGCAGCATGTGGAAATTCAAGTGGAGCAGGTCGTGAATGCCGTTAATGATCGGAATGTACAGCCCGAAGATCAGCAGCAGCGTGGAACCGGAAATGCCCGGCAGAACCATGGCACAGATCGCAACGGCTCCCACGAAGAATGCGTAGATGTACATGCCGATGTCGGGATTACTCAGATCTTTTCCGCCGCCTACAAAAGTGTTTGCATAGGTGATCGCCACCACGAATGCCATGCCGATGAGGACGAAGAAGCTCATTTTCCAGCGGTCTTTCAGTACCTTTTTTTCCTCGTAGATCACGACCGGAATCGCGAAGATGATGAATCCGATGAACAGGGAGGATACCCGATAGATATGGGATTCAAAGACATTTGCCAGCACCAGCACCGAGGAGCAGAAGCCGATCACCCAGCCGATGCCCAGCTTGATGAGGTACTTGACAGCCTGGATGCGTTCTTGCTTGCTGCCGGAGATCAGGGCGTTCAGGGAACCGATAAAGTTGTCATAGAAGCCCATGAGGAATGCGATCGTGCCGCCGGAAACGCCGGGGACACTGTCTGCCAGTGCCATACAGAAACCGTGCAGAAGTGTAATTAGTTTTTTCATGTGTGTTTGCTTGTCCTTTCTTGTTTTTCGTTTTTTGTTTACAACTTATTTTATTATACACTTTTTCTGTGTGGTGATGTAAAAAGATTGTGGGTACAATTTAAAAACATCTAAAGAATATTCTGGGCAATATTGCAAAATATGCTTTTCGTACAGTTCGTCCCAGTCTGTCGGAATGCCGGCTCCCTGATAGGCAACGTAGCGGAGTATAAAATAGACATCGATAGTGTCAATGGAGCCGTCTCCGTTGACGTCCAGCTTGGTCAGCAGAGCGGCTTCGATCTCCGGATATTCCGTGAAGGTGTAATCGTGATAGCCGGCACCGTGATATGCACAATACAGCATTACCATGTAAACATCTGTGGAGTCCACCCGACCATTGCGGTCTGCATCGCCTGTGATCTGCGGGAAATTTTCGTCAGGGGGTATGGTGGTTGTGGTGGAAGTTGTGGTTGTTGAAGTCGTTGTGCTTGTGGTGGTGGAAGTAGTCGTTGTTGAAGCCGCTGTGCTTGTAGTTGTGGAAGTAGTCGTTGTTGAAGCAGTTGTGCTTGTGGTAGTGGAAATTGTCGTTGTTGAAACTGTTGTGTTTGTGGTGGCGGAAGTAGTGGTTGTTGAAGCAGTTGTGCTTGTAGTAGTAGAAGTTGCGGTTGTTGAAGTGGTCGTGCTTGTGGCAGTGGAAGTCGTGGCTTTCGAAGTGGTCGTGCTTGTTGTGGTGGAAGTCGTGGTTTTTAAAGTGGTTGTACTTGCTGTAGCGGAAATTGTCGTTGCCGAAGCAGTCGTGCTTGTGGTAGTAGAAGTTGTGGTTGTTGAAGTGGTCGTGCTTGTGGCAGTGGAAGTCGTGGTTTTCGAAGCAGTCGTGCTTGTAGTTGTGGAAGTCGTAGTTTTCGAAGCGGTCGTGCTTGTAGTTGTGGAAGTTGCGGTTGTTGAAGTGGTCGTGCTTGTAGTTGTGGAAGTCGCGATTGTTGAAGCCGTTGTGCTTGTAGTGGTGGAAATTGTGGTTGTTGAAGCGGTCGTGCTTGTAGTAGTAGAAGTTGCGGTTGTTGAAGTGGTTGTACTTGCTGTGGTGGAAGTCGTGGTTGTCGAAGTGGTCGTGCTTGTTGTGGTGGAAATTGTCGTTGTTGAAGCAGTTGTGCTTGTTGTAGTAGAAGTTGTGGTTGTCGAAGCAGCTGTACTTGTAGTGGCAGAAGTTGCAGTTGTCAAAGTGGTTGTATTTGTGGTGGTAGAAGTTGTTGTGCCTATTGAAGTGGTCGTGCTTTTGGCAGTGGAAGTCGTGGTTGTCGAAGCAGTTGTACTTGTAGTAGCGGAAGTCGCGGTTGTTGAAGCGGTCGTGCTTGTAGTAGCGGAAGTTGTCGTTGTTGAAGTGGTTGTGCTTGTGGTGGAAGTAGTCGTTGTCGAAGTGGTCGTGCTTGTGGTAGCGGAAGTTGTGGTTGCCGAAGTGGTTGTGCTTGTGGTGGTAGAGGTCGTAGTTGTTGAAGCCGTTGTGTTTGTGGTGGTGGAAGTAGTCGTTGTCGAAGCCGTTGTGCTCGTGGTGGTGGAAGTCGTGGTTTTTAAAGTGGTTGTACTTGTAGTAGCGGAAGTTGTGGTTGTTGAAGTAGCTGTGCTTGTGGTGGCGGAAGTAGTGGCTGTCGAAGCGGTCGTGTTTGTGGTGGAAGTAGTCGTTGTTGAAGTAGCTGTACTTGCTGTAGCGGAAATTGTCGTTGCCGAAGTAGTCGTGCTTGTGATGGTGGAAATTGTGGTTGTTGAAGTGGTCGTGCTTGTGGCAGTGGAAGTAGTCGTTGTCGAAGCCGTTGTGCTTGTGGCAGTGGAAGTCGTGGTTTTTAAAGTGGTTGTGCTTGTGGCAGTGGAAGTCGTGGTTGTTGAAGTGGTCGTGCTTGTGGCAGTGGAAGTCGTGGTTTTTAAAGTAGTTGTGCTTGTGGCAGTGGAAGTCGTGGTTTTTAAAGTTGTTGTGCTTGTGGTGGTGGAAGTCGTGGTTTTCGAAGTGGTCGTGCTTGTGACAGTGGAAGTTGCGGTAGTCGAAGCAGTTGTGCTTGTTGTGGTGGAAATTGTCGTTGTTGAAGCAGTTGTACTTGTAGTAGCGGAAGTTGTGGTTGCCGAAGTGGTTGTGCTTGTGGTGGTGGAAGTAGTGGTTTTTAAAGTTGTTGTGCTTGTGGTGGTGGAAGTTGCGGTAGTCGAAGCAGTTGTGCTTGTTGTGGTGGAAATTGTCGTTGTTGAAGCAGTTGTACTTGTAGTAGCGGAAGTCGCGGTTGTTGAAGCAGTCGTGCTTGTAGTAGCGGAAGTTGTCGTTGTTGAAGCAGTTGTACTTGTAGTAGCGGAAGTTGTCGTTGTCGAAGCAGTCGTGCTCGTTGTATCAGAAGTTGTAGTTCTCTCCGTTGTGGTGGTAGCTGCTGAAGTATTGTTCGTGAATTCTTTCAGTACAGTTTTCCCCTCGCGGACACACCACATATCGCCGCCGGTATTCATCAGTTCGGCAACAATGCCGTTCTGGAAATTCTCCTCTGCCTGTTGCATGCCCTCTGGTTCTTTGTAGTTGCTTCCCACAGCAGTGTAACCGCCTGCTGTGACTGTGTAGAAACAATTCTGCAATTGCGTTTCTGACATATCTCCCAGTCTGCCCACCAGCATGCCGGCAGAATCTTCGGAAGCAGCGTCTGTTTTTGCAACTGTTCCGATATGGTAGCAGTTTTGCAACGGTGCATCGCTTCGTCCGGCAAGACCGCCGACTGTCCCCTTTGCGGTAACTGTGCCGATGTGGTAGGCGTTTTGCACAACGGCTCCCGCTTGAAATTGCCCTGCCAGACCGCCGGCAAAGTCGCGGCTGGCAGTAATATCACCCTCACAAAACGAATCTGTGATCGTCCCGCTGCATAGAGCCGCAATTCCGCCGACAGTATTTTTCCCTTGGATATGTACGTTGGTCAGCCCCAGTTTCTGTACCGTTCCGGACAGCTTTGCAAACATGCCCAAGTTGCTGCCGCCGCTGCACTGCAAATTCGAAATGCAGTGATAATTGCCGTCAAAAGTGCCGGCATAGGAGCCAATCGGTGTCCAAGTTTCTCCTTCCAGCGAAATATCCGCCGTCAGCATTGCACAAATGTTGGGATCAGCCGCTGCCTTTTCCGCAAACTCCAGCAGTTCTGCGGCGGTTGAGAGCAAGTAAGGATTGTCCGCCTTGCCGGTACCCTCCAGTTCCAGAGCCGCTGCCCGACTGCTGCTGAAAACGGCACCGGTGCATGCAGTCAGCAGCAACACCAGTGCCGTCAGGATACTATATGCCTTTTTTTGGAATGCGGTTTTCATGGTGGATTCTCCTTTTTTCGATACGATTCGACAAATTCCAGGGAAAGAAAAAGCAGAACACAGCTGCCCATGTTCTGCGGGTTTCCGGCAGAATTTTCCTGCTTTTATTATATTACGTCATTGAAAACGATGCAATATATTTGTAATGATTTCTCTGTTTTTGACAATGCAGGTTTGATTTAAAGCTGACTTTTTGTATATTTGTTGGAATTTTGGAAGAATTCGAAGTGGGAAATTCGCGGAAGACATGGAAAAATCACTTGGACAATAGCAGAATGTTCCACAAAACTGGAAATTTATGAAAAGGCATTTGACTTTTTTAAGTTGACATGCTATAATAAAAACAGACAATTTGCAACAAAAGAAAAAACGGAGGAATGAAGATGAAGCTGTGGAAAAAAGTGCTTGCAGCTGTGACTGCCGGCGTGCTCTGTCTGGGTAGTGTTGGCGTGTCTGGGGTGCAGAACATGTTGGAGAGCGTGGAGACAGTATTCACCGCAAGTGCATATGTGATAAATTCTTATGACGGCACCTACGGGGACTTGTACTATAGCGTGACAGATACCGATGAAGTAAAGATTTCCGGATGCAATGAAACTGTAGAATCAGTAGAAATTCCGGCAAGAATTGACGGAAAACGCGTAACAAGTATTGCAAAAAATGCTTTTTATGGGTGCAGTGATTTGACTGCGATTACTATACCGGATAGTGTGACAAGCTTTGAAGGAAATGCATTTTCAAATCTTGAGAATCTGACTGCAATCACCATACCAGACAGCGTAACAAGCATTGGTGAAAGTGCTTTTTCCGGCTGTACCAGTCTGACAAAGATCGCTATACCGAACAGTGTCACAGATATTGGCGGTTTTGTTTTTTCGAATTGTACCAACTTGGAAAGCATTACACTATCCGATCACTTGACCAGTGTTGGAGGATATACTTTTTCGGGCTGCACCAGTTTGTCTGCAATTACCATACCGGACAGCGTAACGAGCATTGGACAAGCTGCCTTTTCTGGTTGTACCAGTTTGACAGAGATCACGATTCCAAACAGTGTGACAAGCATGGAGGAAATCATTTTTTCAGATTGTACAAATTTGGCTGATGTTACCCTATCCAACAGTATGACAAGTATTGGAGAATATACTTTTTCTAACTGTACCAGTTTGGCGGAAATCACTATACCGGATAGCGTAACAAACATTGGACGTTATGCGTTTAAGGCATGCACAAAATTAGAAAAGATTACCATGCCAAACAGCCTGACCAGTATAGATGAGTATGCTTTTGTGGACTGTGCAGGTCTGACTGAAGTTGTGCTGCCGGACGGCATGACAAGTGTCGGAACTAGTGCCTTTTTGAATTGTACTGGACTGAAGAAAATCACAATACCGGATAGCGTTACTGCAATAGCAGGGTTGGCTTTTGAAAATTGCACTGGTCTGACTGCTGTAACTCTCCCGAGTGGCATGACTACAATTGCACATAACACCTTTGAAAACTGTACCAATTTGTCTGAAATTACGATACCAGACAGCGTGACTAGTATAGAGAACAAAGCTTTTTACGGCACTGCTTGGCTGGCAGCAAGACAGAAAGAAAATCCATTGGTAATTATCAATCATCTTTTGATTGACGGAAGTACTTGTGCTGGTGATGTTGTAATTCCTGAAGATGTTGTGACGATCAATATAGGTGCTTTCAACAATTGTACTGCCTTGACAAGTGTTGTCGTGCCGGATAGTGTGACAAGTATTCATGGCAATGCGTTCTATGGCTGTACCAATCTGACGACAATTATTCTGCCAGACAGCATAACCAATATCGGCATGCTTGCTTTTGGCGATTGCACACATTTGACCAAGATCACGATTCCAAATGGCATGACGAGCATTGATGCTATGACTTTTGACAATTGCGTTAGCCTGACTGAAATCATCATACCAGACAGTGTGACAAAAATCGATTATAACGTTTTTAAAAGCTGTAGCGATCTGACCATTTACGGCTATACCGGTTCATATGCGGAAACTTATGCGGCAGAAAAAGAGATTCCCTTTGTGTCCTTGAACAGTATTGTTACCACGACAACCACAGACACAACTACAGAAACTACCACTACTGCAAAACAAACTACCACGACTACCACCGAACAAACAACGACTACCACACCAGAACAAACCACAACCACTGCAAAGCAGACTGAAACTACCGTAACAAAGCAAACTACCGCAACTACGACAAAACAAAGCACAACCACCACGGCAGAGCAAACCACTGCCACTACTGCAAAACAAACCGAAACTACCACAGCAAAACAGACCACTGCAACTACCAACCAAACCACCACATCTTCCGCCCAAACCGAACCCACCGCCCTCTACGGCGACCTCAACCTCGACGGACGAGTGGACATCACCGATGCAGTCCTGCTGAACAAAGCCTGTGCTGGTGCGGTTATGCTGGACGATGCCACTAAGAAAAATGCCGACTGCAACGGCGACAGCGAAGTTGGCAGCGATGATGCCGTTGTGCTGATGCAATTTTTGGTGCATATCGTTGACAAATTGCCTTACCAAAACTGATTTCCTCTTATCGATAAGCCTCCTCCCTTGCGAAATGACAGATATTCGCAAGGGAGGAGGCTTTTTTCAAGGCATCTCCTCTCAAACATTCCCCGCGAACCCCACGATTCCTGTTGCTTTTTATGTCCTGTTGCCATTTATTCATCTTATACACAAAGCTGATATGAAGGTTTCAAAAAACATAACGATATTATTTCCACTTCACTAAACCATCATTTTCGGTGGCATGGTATAATAAGAGTAGAAAAAATGGGAAAAATCATAGCAATTTGATATACAACCAAAAATGTTGTTCCGTTGTGCACAGGGCACACGGCAAAAATTGTGAAGAATGAAAGGGAACACTGCATAAAGCTTGTGCGTAAGATGTGTATTCAGATTTTTCGGCAGATTACACAGAAATTCCGCAGGCAGACTGTATGGTCGCAATCAATCTTAGTGCGACACGCCTTTGTTCTCGAGCAGAATCCTGCCTCGAACGCAGTTGTCTGGCAAGGGATTTCTGGGCAATATGACGGAAAATCTGTACGTAGATTGCGTGCAAAGCCGTCAGGCGGGCTTTATGCAGTGTTCCCTGAAAGGAAATGCCGCGGAGAAGGGCGTTTCCGTTTGAGATGACGCTTGAGGGGAGCGTAATAACATATGAAATTACAAAATCTGGAGAAGCCTTCTGCTGCCGTTTCGGATACGGTGGACGTGATTGCAGATTCCAACTACAGCAATGTTTCGGAAGCATATAATCATGCATTCCGTGCATGGCGGAACAAAGAAGATAACCCATATGCCTTTCGCTGCAAGAAACAGAAAAAAGAAGCGGTTTACATCGAGGGAAAAGGGTTTCATGAACCAGACCCGGCTGCGGAAGAACGGCGGTCGCTCATACAGATCACCATGGTGATCGGCATGGCGATATTTGCCTATCTGCTGATCGAAAACCTGCTGACAGCGATCCTGATGGGCATCGCTCAGATAGCCGGAATGGACGTAGGCTATTGCTACAGTGACGGCACTGTTTACGGCAACCAGACGGCGGTTCTGGTCATTCTGATGTGCAAGACGGTGCTGAAATTCATGGTGCCTGTGCTGATCCTCCGGTGCTGTTTCCGCATGCCGCGGCGTGTGGCGTATCACTGGAAGCTGGATTCACCGCGGGAGTTTCCGGCTGCTATTGCGGTGACACTGATCGTTTTTGCGGTCGCTAATGTGTGGCTGCTGTTTTCGCCGGTGAATTTTCTGAGCAGCAGTACGCTGGGGGAAGCGTATTACACCGTTTCGTATATGCGGCGTTCTTACCAGATCGTTTATCTGGTTTTTGAAGTGCTGGCGATCAGCATCTGCAAAGAACTGCTTCTGCATGGGGATATGCTTCATGTGCTGCGGCAGTTCGGGGACTGGGATGCGGTGATCCTGACAGCAGTTGTTGCAGTTTGTCTGTCCCATAGCTGCACCACGATATTGATGGAACTGACTTTTTCGCTGGTTTCCGGTGTCGCCGTTCTGCGGAGTGGTTCTGTGGTACCGGCTATATTCTGCCGGCTGCTGTACCATGTGATGCTGTTCGGGTTGTTTGCAATGGAGATCTGGCAGTCGTCGTTTTGGCAGTCGTATTGCTTGCTGTTTCTGTTTCTCGTGCTGATAGCGGGAATTCTGCTCTGCCTGCTGTCCATTCGTCCCACCCGTAAAAATCCCGCCCTGCTGACACAGAAGCATTACCTGACCCTGCGGGAACGGCTCTATACGGTGATGCATGTGGGACCGCTGAGCATTGTGCTGATCCTCTGTGTGATTCTGATGGTGATCGAGGTGATTTTTTGACGGAAACCGGATTTGTCCCCAAGGCACGGTACATGATGCGTGCTCTGGAACTGGCAGCACAGGCTGCGGCAATGGGCGAAGTTCCTGTGGGGGCAGTGGTGGTGCAGAAATCCACCGGACGGATCATCGGCGAGGGATATAACCGGCGGGAAGCAGACCGTTCGCCTCTTGCTCATGCAGAAATCATGGCGATCGATGCGGCGAGCCGGACACTGGGCGGCTGGCGGCTGCTGGACAGTGCTCTGTACGTGACGTTGGAACCTTGCCCCATGTGTGCGGGAGCGATTCTGCATGCCCGTCTGGAACAGGTGGTCTATGGCACAGCCGACCCCAAGGGCGGGGCAGTGGATTCGGTGGAACAGCTGTTCACTCTGCCCTACAACTGGACACCGGAGGTACATGCCGGTTTATTGCAGGCGGAATGTGCCCAGATCCTGCGGGATTTTTTTCGGGAACTTCGTCTAAAAAAGCAGGCGGAAAAGATTGCACGCAATGGAATATCCATGCTTTGAAGAAAGAAAAAAAAGACAGACCGTGGTCTGTCTTTTTTTGTTTTTGGGGAGGTATGAGAACTGTGGGAAAGGCGGAGCGTCATGTGTGGCTTTATGCAGTGTTTCCGTTAAGAGAGAATTCTCTTTTTCAAACAAGCCCAGGTATTGCCTCAACCCAGCTGAATCCGGTACACACTTGCCATGCCGGTGATTTCCAGCCGCAGGTCTGCCTGTCCGGTATAGGGCTTCAGCGGGATCGTGTACAGCTGGAAATCGTCCATGCTGCGAGAAGGCAGGATCTCCACACTGCCCAGCTGCTGTTCTCCTGCGTAGATGGCAACACCTGCCTGCGAACAAGGTGCTGCTGCCCACAGTTCTGCCTTGGTATAGCCGGCAAAATCTGCATCGGCAAAGGTAAAACTGCCGCCCCAGTCATTGGTGCAGCCGTACCAGTCGTTCTTTCGGTACGAGAATCGCAGAGTGATTTCTATGCCGTGCTTGCTGTCATAGTTCTTGATGCATATAGAATGGGAGAGATTTCGCGGTGGGATCACTTCACCGGAAACTGTGCATTCCAATTCTTGCCGAATGTCCGCGGAAGATGCCCCCGCAGAAAAGCGGTACTCGCCTTGTTCCACCAGCATTTTTTCCTGTGTCACGTCATAGTATTCCAAAGCGTACCACGGAACAAAAATTGTCACCGGCACCGCTGTATTTGCCGGCACTGGCACTCGCTGGAAGCCGCACAGCTGTCGGAGCGGACGCTTGACACGAGGGTGCAGTGCCCGATAGTAAAGCTGTACCACTTCATCCCCGTCCCGCTGAGAGGTATTTTCTACAGTCAGCCGGAACAGCATGCCTTCCGGCTTCTCCTCCGCAGTAAAATCACGGTAGACGAAACTGGAATAGGACAAACCATGCCCAAAGGGGAACAGCGGTTCAACCGTGTCATATAAATAGGTACGCTCTGCCGAAATGATGTCATATTCCATGATGTCCGGCAGATCTTGTGCGGAACGATACCATGTGATCGGACAGCGTGCCGCCGGATTGTTTTTCCCCAGCAGCGTATCCGCTACGGCGTTGCCCAGTTCCGGTCCGGCATGGGTGGTATAGAGAATCGCCGGCAGCAGTTCCATCGCTTCCCCCAGAGCATAGGGATAGCTGGAAACCACAGTCAGCACGGTGTTGGGATTGGCAGCCTGTACAGCACGCAGCAAGTTTTTCTGATGTGCCGGCAGTTCCAGATCGGGACGGTCATAGCACTCCCGTGCCACCTGCATGGGGTGGTTGCCCAGACAGAGAATGACCACGTCCGCCTGTTTCGCCAGAGCCGCCGCACGGGTGACGCCGTCCTCCACCGGCACCAGCCGGAACAGCCGGTCTGGTGTGGGCTTTCCGTGAGAAACTGCACGGAGCGTGCCGTCCGGCTGCAGTGCGATGTCCATAGGACAATCATGCCAGCTGCCAAACCGCATGGCATCTCCATACGGCTCCGGTTTGAGCCATTCCCGAATGAACCACTCATAGGGCGTATCGCTGACTGCCTGATAGGTGCCGTTTTCGGTGACGTACTTGCCGTTGCAGCAGGCACGGAGATTCATGCTGCCAAAATCCCAGTCGTGAAGCAAAAAGGTTTCCCGTTCGCCGATCTGTTCTGCTGCCGCACGGAGCGTACCGTCCGCAGAAACGGTGCAGTACTTTCCGGTTTCCACAGACTGAAGGGCGACCACAGAATAACCGTCATCAAACAGCACATTTTCTGCCCCCAGCTGCTGCCGCAGTCCCTCCAAAATCGGTACGGCATAGGAAGAAACGCCGGTGTACCAGTCCCGATAGTTCTCGTTTCCCAGCGGCCCGATCACAGCGACCCTGGCATCAGGCTGCAATTGCAGCGGCAGGATCCCGCGGTTATGGAGCAGGCACATCTGTTCCATGGCAGCACAGCGGTTCACTGCACGGTGCAGCAGCGTGTCCGTTTCCGCCGGCTCGGTGTTATAGGGACAGCTGTCCCCGTCAAATTCTCCCAGCCGGAACCGTCCGGAGAGAGAATTCCCCACAGCACGGTCAATATCGGCTTCTGTCAACAGCCCTCTGTCCAGTGCATCTCTGGCTGCTGCCGCCACCATGTCTGCTTCATCGGTCATCACATCATTGCCGTTTTTCAGGCAGGCGGCAAGAGCCTCTGCATGGGTGGCGTGAGAATGGTGTGCCAGCACATTCTGGGAAAAATCTGCTCCGTCTGTCACAATGAATTCCAGCCCCCACTGCTTTTTTACCAGCGTTTTCAGGTCGGGATTCATGCAGGCGGGAACGCCGTTTAGCTCATTATAAGCCGTCATCATAGAGCCTGTGCCGCCGCGGACGATAGAAGCTTCAAAGGCACGGTAATAGTATTCCCGCAGTGTTCGCGGGGTGACGTTGGAAGAACAGCTGTTCCGTTCTTTTTCGTTGTTGTTGGCACAAAAGTGTTTCAGTGTGGGGATCACACGGCGGTATGTCGGGTGGTCACCGGCCATGCCCTGCGTATAGGCGGTGGTCATTTCTCCGATCAGAAACGGGTCTTCGCCGTAGCCCTCTTCTGTGCGTCCCCAGCGGGGATCACGTTCCGGATCGACTGTAGGTCCCCAGAGCATCAGGTGCCCCTTGGGATCTTTCCGGTGATAATAGCGGGCTTCTTCGCCGGCAATTTCTCCCAGCTGTTCCATGAGGTTCGGGTCAAAGGTAGAAGCCAGCCCGATCGGCTGCGGGAACACGGTAGACGGCTCTGTCTTTTCGCGGGAAACATAGCCCCGTGCCACTTCCTGACCCACATACCATTCTCCGATGCCCAGCCGTTCTACAGGCAGCTGATGGGTGGAGAGCAGGTGGATCTTTTCTTCTATGGTCAGACGGGAAAGCAGGTCTTTCACCCGTTCAATAATAGGCAGGCTGGTGTCACGGAAACGTTCCGGTTGATTTGGCATAGTAAAATCTCCTTTATCTGCAGCATTATCATGCAAATGATTGATTTGAGGCAATACCACACAAAGAGCGTCTGGCGACTTTGCACGCCATCTGCTTGCAAATTTTCCTTCAGAGCCTGTTTCGTATCTTCCCGCACGCATCTTGCGTGCATATTTTCCGAGATATTTCGGGAAAATACTCGAAAATCCACAAAGGATTTTCTCCGTTTTTCCCTTCATCTCTCAAAAAATCTGACGACGCAATCTGCATACGTCAGATACGAAACAGACTCTCATATTTCACAAAAATGCTCGTGAATACAGCAAGTATTCACTCCGCTTTTTGTTTCATCTGACGAAAAATTTGACGACGCATCTGTCGCACAATCTTTGTGCGGTATTGCCTTGATTATAGCATTGCCTGTGGGAAATGTCAAGGGTGGATCCGATTCTCACAAATTTTCACCAGCAGGAATTCTCTCGTGCGGCAAGCCGTCTGAAAAAACAGGTCACCGGAATATGCCGATGACCTGTTTCCTTTAGTCTTCCAGTTGTTTCCCCAGAAACTGCGAAGCCGCCTGAATCAAACTCTTCTGGGTTTCGTTCAGTGCGGCGTGCTCGTCGTTTTCCAGAAATGCCACGGCTCCGGTCACATCACCGGCGGAGAGAATGGGCATGCATGCCACAGCCGCCTTTTCCATGCCCTCTGCGGGTAGAAATTCCGGCTCGCCGGCATCGGAAAAGTATTGCCGCCGCTGCTCCATAAGTTCTTCCAGTTCCGGTGAAACCCGTCGGGCGTTCCACTCCTTTTTGGCGGCTCCGGATACCGAAACGACATGGTCGCGGTCGAACACTGCCACGGGACACCCTGCCAGCCGGTGCATGATCTCTGCCACCTGTGCCGCACTCTCTCCCATTTCTCCGATGGGAGAGTACTTCTTGAAGATGACTTCGCCGTCACTGCTGGTGTAGATCTCCAGCGGGTCGCCCTCCCGAATCCGCATGGTGCGGCGAATCTCCTTCGGGATCACAACACGCCCCAGATCGTCGATTCGCCGGACAATTCCAGTTGCTTTCATATCTCAAAAATCCTCCTTGCTCGGGACAGCACTGCCCCGACAATCTCGCATGCTGCTGCGGTGTTGCCGCAAAGCTATTGTCTGCAAAATCGGAAGATTTATACATCAATGGCAAATATCGTGCCTGTCAAGGCAATACCGTGCAAAGTCGCCAGACGCTCTTTGTTCGGTATTGCCGCAAATTTTTTTTGCAAAACCTCTTGACAAGAGAGAATGGATATGGTATACTTAACGTGTTGCATGAGAGATACAACACCTAAAACGCATGCAACACAAGCTTGGGAATATGAAGGAGATGCTGCAAGCAGATTGCGTGCAGTGTTTCCCGAAAAATAACAGGAGAACGGAGGTTTTACCATGTTCCAGATCGACGCGATGCCGCGGGAACCAGTTTATGAACAGATCATTCATCAGGTGGAACAGTTTATTCTGACGGACGTGTTACAGCCTGAGGCACAGATCCCATCGGTGCGGAGCGTTTCGATGACCAATTCGATCAATCCGCGAACGATTCTGAAAGCCTATACTGAACTGGGTGCCCGAGGGCTGATCCAGTCTGTTCCCGGAAAAGGCTACTATGTCTGTGCAGATGCCCAGCAGAAGCTGCTGGAGAAAGGGAGAGAGAAGATGAAAGACCTGACGGAGATGCTGACGGCACTGGCAATGGCTGGTGTGACGAAAGAGGCGATCACTGCCTGTGTGGAGCAGGCGTTTACTGAGGCGAAAGAATTGCAGAAAGGGGGCAGTCAGGCATGATCGAGATCAAGAATCTCACAAAACGGTTTCAGGATTTCACCGCACTGGAAAATGTCACCTGTACCATCGGCTCCGGCTGTATTTATGGTATGGTCGGTTCTAATGGTGCCGGAAAATCCACGTTCTTGCGGACACTCACCGGTGTGTATCAGCCGGACGGCGGTGAAATCCGCATCGACGGCGAACCGGTCTGGGATAATCCTGCTGTGAAACGCCGCATTGCCTATGTGCCGGACGAACTCTATTTTCTGGCAGGGGCAAATTTGAACCGCATGGAACGCATGTACCGGAATCTGTATCCGGATTTTGACAGAGATCGTTTCGAAAAACTCCGCAGCCATTTGCAGCTGCCGCGGAACAAGTCGCTGGGACAGTTCTCCAAGGGCATGCGGCGGCAGGCGGCAACCATTCTGGCACTGTCCTGCCGTCCGGATTATCTGTTCTTCGACGAAACCTTTGACGGATTGGATCCGGTAATGCGGAACTTTGTGAAAAAGCTGATCTGCGAGGACGTGCTGGAACGGGGAGCCTCGGCGATCATCACCTCCCACTCCCTGCGGGAACTGGAGGACATCTGTGACCAGCTGGCACTGCTCCATAAGGGCGGTCTGGTGCTGGAAAGCGACATCGAGAACCTGAAAACTTCTCAGTTCAAGATTCAGATCGCGTTCCGCGGCGAGTACGACAAGAGCAAGTTCCAGGGGATTCAGGTTTCCCACTATGAGAAGAGTGGCAGCGTTGCCAATCTGATCGTCAGCGGCGACCGCGACGAGATCGTGCAGAAGCTGCGGGCAATGGAACCGATTCTGCTGGACGTACTTCCGCTGACACTGGAAGAAGTCTTTACATATGAAATGGAAACGCTGGGCTATACGTTCCAGATCGATGACCTGTTAGAGGAGGAGAGCGAACATGCAAAATCTTGAACATCGGTATGCCGGAAGACAGGATCGGCAGGAAGCTCGCCGGCAGCTGCTGGGTTCGCTGGCTCTGCTGCTGGTGGTATTGGGACTGGCTGCGGTTTGTGCCGTGGCGTATTTTCACGCAAGGGGAGGATTTATCAGATGAAACAAAAGAAGATGCACTTTTCCCTGCGGCTGCTGTGGGAAGGCTTTCAGCAGTGCAAGATGATCGGGATCTTCAGTGCTGTGATCGTGGTGCTGGGTGCCGTTCTGGAACCGGTTGCCCAAGCAATCAGCTTGAGCAGCAGCCCTTATTATACCAAAGTCGTCTATGAAGCGTGGGCCATCAATGTGACGCTGCTTGTGGTGCTGCTGGCGGCACCGCTGATGACGCTGATGCTGTTCCACTTTCTGGATAATCGGGCGGCATCAGACTTGTATCACGCGTTGCCCCATAAACGGATTACCCTGTACTTGAGTTATGCCGGAGCCGTGCTGCTGTGGGTAGTCCTGCTGCTGGTGCTGGGCACGCTGGCTTCTGTCATCACCTGTGGATTTACACACAAGTACATCACTCTGCTGATGGACAGCCTGCTGCCCTTTGCGGCGAGCCTGTTCTGCATGAGTTTTCTGCTGGTTGCCGGCATGCTGGTTTCCATGAGCATTACCGGTACTGTTTTCACGAACCTGCTGTTTGCCGGAATCCTGCTTTTTTTGCCGCGGCTCTGTGTACTGGCGTTGCAGTCGTCTATGGTGAATGCCCTGCCGTTTCTGTCGGATTCTGCGGGAACGGGATTTTTCCGGAATGCCAATAACCTGTTGTTCTCTGGCGTCAATGTGGCCTTTAACATGTCCGAAAACGACGGAACGAGCATAGAAACTGTCTTTTCTCCCAGCTGGCAGGCATATCTGTACACGTTCCTGCTGGGACTGTTGTATTTTGTGATCGCAGCGTTCTTGTTCCGCCGCCGCCGCAGTGAGGCTGCCGGACAGTCTGCTCCCAGCCGTCTGCTCCAGCACATCTACCGCATTGTGGTGACCATGGTGATCTGTATCTTTATCGTTTGTGCGATGTTCAGCACGATGACTGCTGGTATGCTGCGGGACGAATGGTTTGTGTTCCTGGTGTTCTATCTGGTGGCAGCACTGGTGTACTTTGCCTACGAACTGATTACCACGAAGAAGTGGAAAAACCTGCTGACGGCACTGCCGGGGCTGGGCATTGTGGCACTGCTGAATGTGGGGATTCTGCTGGGCATGCATGCGGTGGAAAAACACATCGTGGCACAGCGTCCGGCAATGCAGGAGATCGAAAGCGTGTCTTTCTGCAGTACAGACGGCACGGGCTATATTTCCGGCAGCAGTTATCTGAACTATCGGGATTATATCAACCTGATGAGCCGTGACATTGCGATTACCGACCCCACTGCCGTGACACTGGTGTCCTACTATCTGGACGAAAACCTGAAAACGTGGGAAGAAGGCGGGAGCGATGCTTATCAGAGCAAGTATTACACCGAAAGTGACTATTCCTATTGTGCTTATCACGTGATTATCCGCACGAAAGACCAGACACTTCGCCGGCTGATCTATGTGCCTGTTTCCGAAACGGAAAAGCTGCTGGATGCATTGCAGACCAATGCGGACTATGTGGACGCATGGCGAAATCCGCCGCAGGAACTCGAGGGCACTGCAACATTCGGCGACCAGATGGGTGCCTGCTATCTGAGTGCGGAGCAGGCAGAGGAGCTGTTGCAGACCTATCGGGAGGAGTTGCAGTCAGCAGACTTTGAAACCCTGTATCAGACAATGCAGAACGGCAGTACTGACGATACATGGGTGAGCGACATCGATTACACATTCCGTAAAAACGGAAGATCATACACGCTGGATTGTGCGATCTATCAGAATCTGACACCGGAAACGACAAAGAAATTCTACGAAATGCTCTATGCGGCACAAAAGGACGATCTGGCAGTGCTGTCGGAACTGACCAAGAGTGATAAGAATGTTTCCGTCAACATGAATGTTTACGGCGGTTCTTCCGATTCGGCTTACAGCGGTCACTATGCCTATGCTTCTGACTGCCAGCCGTTGAACCAGAGCGAATCTTTACAGCTGCTCATGCAGTATGCGATTCTGGACAGACCGATGCAGGCAGGGGAGTCCTATGTGGAACTTTACCTGTGGTCGGAGGACGGTCTGACAGATCAGGGCAATGCGATTGATCTGCAAATTCCTATTAAGGATTCGTTCTTCGATGATCCCCAGACTGAGGAACTGTTCAGCGTTGAAAATTACAACGCATACGATATTTCCGATGCGGAACTTGGCGATTATGATGCTGTCGAAGCAGTTGGTTAAATCCTGACATCTTCATGTGGATTCTGCCTGTTCCATGAGGGCAGATTCCCACTTCTTCCTTACGGAAACACAGAATAAAGCTCGTCTGAATCTGCTTGCAGATTTTCCGCACAAGCTTTATTCGGTGTTCCCTTAGAACCTGTTTTACATCTGTATAAGCACAGATGCAAAACAGGTTCTTTTTATTTTGTGCGGTATTGCCTTTGGAAAATGCAGGGGACGATGCCCACATCGCCCCGATAAATCCTGAATTGCACCGGCAGCTGCGGCTCGCTCTGTCGAACCGCCTGTCCCACAAAAATTATTTTCAGATTCCTGTATGGCTAAAATTAGCTATATCTTGATTCAAAAAGACAAGTTTCGTATTCCGAAACTTTGAAAAAGAAAAACCTCAAAAAAGCGCTTGACAGTACCCCGAAGTTGTGCTATAATAATTATCGTTGCAGCACACGAGTGCTGGTGTAGCTCAGTTGGTAGAGCAGCTGATTTGTAATCAGCAGGTCGGGGGTTCAAGTCCGTCCACCAGCTCCAATATTCTACAACATACATATGTTACATGGGGGAGTTCCCGAGTGGCCAAAGGGGGCAGACTGTAAATCTGTTGCTTCTAGCTTCGATGGTTCGAATCCGTCCTCCCCCACCAGAAAACAGGCAAACCCTTCGGGAGTTTGCCTGTTTTTCTTTTTCGCATGTGTATGGATTGTAGAGCAATACATATCAGGCAGCCCTGCATAAGCTTTGTACGGTGCTGTCTGTGCAGAATCGGCGGACAGGCTTTGATGCCGGTTCGCGAAACCCATACCATAGGAATGAGGAGAGAATTATGGTTCGTGAGGATTTGAGAAATGTTGCCATTATCGCACACGTTGACCACGGTAAGACAACGCTGGTAGACGAAATGCTGAAACAGGGCGGCGTGTTCCGTGAAAATCAGGCTGTGGCAGAACGTGTCATGGACTCCAACGATCTGGAACGGGAACGCGGTATCACGATTCTGGCAAAGAATACTTCGGTACGCTACGGCGATACCAAGATCAACATCATTGATACACCGGGACACGCTGACTTCGGCGGCGAGGTAGAGCGTGTACTGAGCATGGTAGACGGTGCCATTCTGCTGGTCGATGCCGCAGAGGGTCCGATGCCTCAGACACGTTTCGTACTGTCCAAGGCTCTGGAAATGAACCTGAAGATCATTGTGGTCGTCAATAAGATCGACCGTCCCGATGCCCGTCTGGACGAGATCGCAGACGAAGTGCTGGAACTGCTGATGGATCTGGATGCCAGCGAGGAACAGCTGGAGAATACGCCGTTCCTGTACTGCTCCGGCCGTGCAGGTACCGCAAGCTTTGACCCCCACGGTGAGGGCAAGGATCTGAAGCCGCTGTTCGACACCATTATGTCCTATGTGAATCCGCCGGAGGGCGATCCGGATGCACCGTTACAGATGCTGATCTCCTCCATTGACTATAATGAATACGTGGGCAGAATCGGTATCGGCAGAATTGAAAGAGGTACCATTCAGGTGGGACAGCAGGTACTGCTGGGCAACTACCACGATCCGGAAAATACCCGCCGGAACAAGATCGTTTCCCTGCTGCAAATTCAGGGCTTGCAGCGTGTGCCGGCAGAGAGTGCGACCGTAGGCGACATTGTCTGGATCAGCGGTATCGAAAACATCTCGATCGGAGATACGGTCTGTGCACCGGACGACTTCGAAGCACTGCCGTTCACCAAGATCAGCGAACCGACTGTGGAAATGACTTTCAGCGTCAACGACAGCCCCTTTGCCGGTCAGGAAGGCAAGTTCGTCACCTCCCGCCAGCTGCGTGACCGCCTGATGCGGGAACTGCTCCGTGACGTTTCTCTGCGTGTCACCGAAACCGACAGCACTGATGCGTTCCGCGTTGCCGGCAGAGGCGAAATGCACCTGTCCATTTTGATCGAAAACATGCGTCGTGAGGGCTATGAACTGGGCGTTTCCACACCGCGTGTTCTGTTCCACGAAGTAGACGGCAAGCGTTACGAGCCCATCGAGGAACTGTCCATTGACGTGCCGGAAGACTGTGTCGGCTCCGTCATGGAAAAGCTGGGTTCCCGTAAGGCGGAATTGCAGGATATGCACCCACAGGGCAGCCGTACCCGTCTGACATTTTTGATCCCGTCCCGCGGTCTGTTCGGTTACAAGAGCGAATTCCTGACCGACACCAAGGGCGAGGGCATCATGAGCAGTGTATTCTATGAATACGCACCGTATAAGGGGGAGATTCCCCGCCGCAGCACCGGCTCTCTGATCTCTTTCGAAACCGGCGAAGCTGTCACCTATGGTCTGTTCAACGCACAGGAACGCGGCTCCCTGTTTATCGGTGCCGGCGTACCGGTGTATGAGGGCATGGTCGTCGGTGCATCGCCGAAGGCAGAAGATCTGGTAGTCAATGTCTGCAAGCGGAAACACCTGACCAATACCCGTGCCAGCGGCAGCGATGATGCTCTGCGTCTGGTACCGCCCCGCAATCTGAGCCTGGAAGACTGTCTGGAATTCCTGGCAGATGATGAGCTGCTGGAAGTAACGCCGAAATCGCTGCGAATCCGCAAGCAGATCCTGAGCAACCAGCAGCGTGCCAAGATGCGTGGCAAGAAATAAGTCCTAAATTTGACGACGCATCTGTCGCACAATCTTTGTGCGGTATTGCCCTAGCATTTTTGGGTTCCCCCGTTTCAGAGAGGAATGAAAATATGAAACAGTTTTGGAAAAAGACACTTTGGGCAGCCCTGCTGACAGCAGCATTTGCACTGTCTGCCACCGGCTGCGGCGATGACAAACAGCCAGCCAGCAGCACGGCGAATTCCGCCAGCTCTGCGGCACAGGCAGCGGACAGCAGCACTGCATCGGAAGAAACCGGCAGCAGTGCGGAAACAAACGTGTTCCAGTATGAGATGAACGATGACGGCACCGTCAGCATCACCGGCTATCAGGGCATGGAAGCCGTTCTGGAAGTGCCGTCCACCGTGGACAATTATGTGGTTTCTGCCATTTCCAACCATGCCTTTGAGGCAAACCAGAATCTCACGGAAGTGACTTTGCCGGAGGGCTTGTCGGAAATCGGCGAAAGTGCGTTTATGGACTGCGGCAGTCTGACCACCGTACAGATTCCGGAAACCGTGGCACAGATCGACCGTGCAGCTTTTGCAGGCTGTTCGGCACTGACCAGCATTTCTCTGCCGGAAACCGTTTCCACTGTCATGGAGGAAGCATTCACCGGCTGTACCAGCCTGACTGATCTGACTGTGGCGAATGCGTCACTGGAATATGACCGCTGGGGACTGGTAGAGGGCAGCGAGCCGCTGGGCGTGACGATCACTTGCCCGTCCGGCTCTGCCATAGAAACATGGGCAGCTGCCAACGGCATCAGCACAAAAACATTCGGATAAATCATAAAGACAAAGCGTGGGACAACGCGGGTGTAGTTCCCTACAGGACAAACCATATGGTGTGTAGGAAAAACCGGCAGCTGCCCACGCTTTTTTGTTTTGGAGGAAAACATGATGAAGCACATCTGGAAACAGGCACTGGCTCTGCTGCTGGCATGCGGCATGGCGGCAGGTGCAGCCGGCTGCGGCGAAAAGAAAGATAAGGCGGAAAGCTCTGCGGCAGAGAGCAGCACAGCGGATTCTGCCGATTCCATAGAGCCGGTGACAGAATCCGATCCGGACAACATGAACTACAAGCTGACCTACGATAAGGACAAGGTGCCGGACGAACTGGCAAATACCATCGCCCTGTACTTTTATGCAGTGGACACCCAGAACTATGACCTGTATCTGGAGCAGATCAACCCGCTGTACCGGACATCGCTGGAGAGACTGCTGCAAGAGCAGTACGGCTACGGACTGGAGAACAGCATGGAACAGCTGCACCAGAATCTGGTGAACTATGCCGGCACCGATAACTTTACCATTCAGAGTCTGGAACTGGCACAGGCACAGGAAGTGATGGCGGAGGAATTCGAGGAAGATACCAATTTCGTGCAGGAGTACCTGAACGCCTATACACAGGCATTCGGCGAGGAATTCACCAAGGATCTGGAAGAACAGTCCGATGCGATCTATGATATTGCCGTGACCATGAAGGGCGAGAACAGCGACGGCGAGGAGATCACCATTCTGGACAATCTGGAAATTCTGGCGGCAGAGGCAGACGGCAGCTTCGGCGTGCTGGGATAAGCGGAAACCGACACAAACGGCAGTATGGCTGCCCGCGTAAAACGTGCATCTGTTTTGGCTGAAAAGACATTTCCAAAATGGATTTTCATGATTTCCCTGTGAAATGCTTGACAATTTCGCCGAAAAAGCGTATAATAGAAAGTACCGTGTTGCAATTTTCAATGAAAATGCGGAAAAGTTTTGGAAAAAATGAAAGCAGTAGGATAAGCTGTATGCTTTTTTCCACAGGAGGGTATTGACAATGCATAGAGTATACAATTTCAGTGCAGGCCCTGCGGTATTGCCGGAGGAGGTTCTGCGTGAAGCAGCCGATGAAATGTTGGATTATCAGGGTACCGGTATGTCCGTTATGGAAATGAGCCACCGCAGTGCCGCTTTTGATGAGATCATCAAGACCGCAGAACAGGATCTGCGTGACCTGATGGGAATCCCCGATAATTATAAGGTACTGTTCCTCCAGGGCGGTGCCTCTCAGCAGTTTGCAGCAGTTCCCATGAACCTCATGAAGAACGGCGTAGCAGACTATATCGTTACCGGTCAGTGGGCAAAGAAAGCTTATCAGGAAGCCCAGAAGTACGGTAAGGCTGTCAAGGTGGCTTCTTCGGAAGATAAAACCTTCTCCTACATTCCGGACTGCTCCGATCTGCCCATCGATGATGATGCAGATTATGTGTATATCTGTGAGAATAACACCATTTATGGTACAAAATATAAGAAGCTGCCCAACACCAAGGGCAAGACACTGGTCGCTGACGTGTCCTCCTGCTTCCTGAGTGAGCCGGTCGATGTGACCAAGTACGGCGTGATCTACGGCGGCGTACAGAAGAACGTGGGACCTGCCGGTGTTGTTATCGCCATTATTCGCGAAGATCTGATTCCGGAAAAGCCGGCTGTGGAAAACACCCCCACCATGCTGGCATGGAAGACACAGGCAGACGCAGATTCTCTGTACAACACTCCGCCCTGCTATGGCATTTACATCTGCGGCAAGGTCTTCAAGTGGCTCAAGAAAATGGGCGGTCTGGAAGAAATGCAGAAGCGGAATATCGCCAAGGCAAAGGTGCTGTATGATTTCCTGGACGAGAGCAAGCTGTTCAAGGGTACTGTCCGCAAGGAAGACCGTTCTCTGATGAATGTACCGTTCGTTACCGGCGACAAGGACATGGATGCGAAGTTCATCAAGGAAGCAACTGCTGCCGGCTTCGTGAACCTGAAGGGTCACCGCACCGTTGGCGGCATGCGTGCATCGATCTACAACGCAATGCCGATCGAGGGCGTAGAAAAGCTGGTTGCATTCATGAAGCAGTTTGAAGCAGACAACGCTTGAGGAGAGGACAGCATAATGAAATATTCCATTCAGACACTCAATAAGATTTCCAAGGCAGGCACAGACCGGTTCTGTGATGCTTATACCATTTCGGACGATGCCAAGGATCCGGACGCAATTCTGGTCCGCAGTGCATCGCTGCACGATACCTCGTTCGGGGATAACCTGAAAGCCATTGCCCGTGCCGGTGCCGGCGTGAATAACATTCCACTGGATCGCTGCTCGGAGGCTGGTATCTGCGTATTCAATACACCGGGTGCAAACGCCAATGCCGTAAAGGAACTGGTGCTCACCGGTCTGCTCATTTCCTCCCGTAAGATTCCGGAGGCAATGGCATGGGCAGCAACCCTGAAAGACGGCGAAACCTCTGTGGCAAAGCAGGTGGAAAAGGGCAAGAGCCAGTTCGCCGGTCCGGAGATCAAGGGCAAGACACTGGGCATTATCGGTCTGGGTGCCATTGGTGCACTGGTGGCAAATGCCGCTGTGGCACTGGGCATGAAGGTCGTTGGTACAGACCCGTTCCTGTCCGTTGGTGCTGCACTGCGTCTGGATCCGTCGGTAACGGTCGTAAAGACACAGGACGACGTATTCGCTGCCGCAGATTATCTGACCATTCATGTACCGTTCAACAAGGACACAGAGGGCATGATCAACGCTGCCACGATCGCAAAGATGAAGGACGGCGTTCGCGTGCTGAACTATGCCCGCGGCGAACTGGTCAACGATGAGGATATGATCGCTGCATTGGAAAGCGGCAAGGTGGCTTACTACTGCACCGACTTCCCCAATGCCAAGACCTGCAACGCCAAGCACATCATTGCTACCCCGCATCTGGGTGCATCGACACCGGAGAGCGAGGACAACTGTGCAAGCATGGCTGCCGATGAGCTGATGGCTTATCTGGAACAGGGCGATATTCGCAACAGTGTCAACCTGCCGAATGCACAGCTTCAGGCAGTGTACACCAAGGTTTGCGTCATTCACCGGAATGTGCCGGCAATGATTTCTGCCCTGACTTCTGTCATTGGCGAAGCCGGTGCCAACATTGAGAACATGACCAATGCCAGCAAGAAGGATTACGCGTATACCATTCTGGATATTGACGGCGTAACCGACGGCATGATCGAAGCACTGACTGCTATCGACGGCGTACTCCGTGTACGTGTGATCGAAAAGTGATCTGTGCGTATAGCCTTTGGCATCTGCCCGAATTTTCGGGTTGAAACGGTGTGAAAGCACCGAATAGATTGCATTTCCAGAGTAGGAAATCGTGCGTTAAGTGTCCGTCAGACGGGGAGTTGCTGTCGGGACGAAAAGCGAGAACGATCGCTTGCGGTACGGTTTCCGCATCCCGCTGAATGTATCATAAGAAGTCAGAAATCTCTCAGAGAAAACACCTCTTATGCTGCACGAAGCAGAAACGTTTTGTACTGCCGCAAGGCAAAGGAGGTATTTTTTCATGAGAGATTTTTTGTCTGTATTTACGGATTCCGCAAAGGAATTCACCAAGGTTCGCAGTCTGGTGACTACATCGCTGCTGGTGGCTGTTTCCATGGTCATCGAGATGTTTTCCATTGACATCGGTTTTGCCAAGCTGAACTTCGCGTTCCTCGCTATCGCCATTATCGGCATGCTGTTCGGTCCGTGCATGGGAATGATGGCAGGTTTTGCCTGCGACATCGTGGGCTATCTGGCACACCCCAGCGGTGGCTTCCTGCCGGCATATGTGCTGGTCGGCGGCTTACAGGGGCTGTTCTACGGGCTGTTCCTGTATCAGAAGTGGAGTGGTCACAGCATTCAGTTTGTCAGCAACAAGACCGGCAAGACTACGGACATCACCCTGTATCTCCGTGCGATCGTGGCACGGCTGGCGGACGTTGTCATCATCAACCTGCTGATCCAGACCAAGCTGAATCTGCACTACGGCTTTATTCCGCAGGAGGCGTATGGTGCGGCGATCGTGGCACGTGTGGCAAAGAATGTCATCGAGTTGGCGATAGACCTGCCGCTGCTGTTCATTCTGCTGCCGGTGGCACTGAAAGCCTACCAGCACATTTTCCGGCGGTCGGTATCGCCGAAAGTGGCTGGATAATTTCAGGCAACCCACAACTTCCGTATAAATAAATGAAAACCACCCGCACACGGTACTTTTTACTCTGGAAAAGTACCGTGTCGGGTGGTTTTTGTTTAAGGTAATACCGCACAAAGATTGTGCGACAGATGCGTTATCAAATTTTTCGTCAGATGAAACAAAAAGCGGAGTGAATACTTGATGTATTCACGAGCATTTTTGTGAAATATGACGGGAAATTTGCAAGCAGATGGCGTACAAAGTCGCCAGACGTTCTTTGTGCGGTATTGCCTTAAGTATTTTCCTAATCTCCCAGTCGTTTTATCATCTGGAGATACCCCAGCGGCTCGTAGCCCAACCGGCGGTACAGTGCCTGTGCCCGTTCATTTTCCGGTTCAGTTTCCAGCCGGAGCATTACCGCATCGCCCCGCAGCTGTTCCTCCAGCCATTGCAGAAAACGGCTGCCCAGTCCCTGCCCGCGGTATGCGGGACGGATATACAGATCTTCTACCCAGACCATGACACCGCCGGCTTCGTGCTGCATCATGCGGTTGGTGACGGAAAAGCCTGCCACCGCATCATCACACTGAAAAATATAGCCGGACAGATACTGGTCGGAACGCATCATCTCCGCAAACGTTCGCCGGTGATACTCTGCGGGAATGGGGTGCAGCACCGCATCGGAGTGAAAGAATTCCTCTGCCATGGTGTAGAAGTCCGTTTCGTCTGCCGCTGTGATCGGACGGAATGTCAGTTCGCTCATCGGTGTCCGCCTCCGCCGCCGTGGCTGCCGCCGGAAGAACTGCTGTGGCTGCTGCCGCCGCCGCCTCCTCCGCCGCCGCTGCTCTCGGAGGAGATCTTCGTGCGGCTGGTGTAGGTTCGCAGGTACTGGTCGGATCGCTGGAGGTACTGCACATCGTTGGCAACCAGATAGTTTTGCAGGCTGCCCGCAGCCTTGAACTTATACCGATTCCGGATCGACAGCACGGAAATGCCAAAAGCGATCACGCCGATCAGAACGGCAAGGATCACAATGGTTCCCCAGCTGAGTATTGCGGTGTATTCCTCTGGCAGTTTGCTGACTTCCTGCACCTGACCGTCCTGCATGATGAGATACTTTCCGGTGTCTTTGTTGTAGGTGTAGTATTTGTCAGTGGGAACGCCCTGGTCTGCATAGTATTTCAGATCGAAACAGAAGATGTGTATCGCAGACGGCAGATCTTCTTCGCCGCGGGGCAGATATTCTTCCACATCCTGGATCATGGTTCCCACACGGTTGTAGTCCTCATTGTCCGTATAATAGAACTGTCCCTTGCCGCTTGTGGAGAGGTAGTCGAACAGAGAGAGAGAGGTTTCTCTGGACATATCCAGATAGAGGAATACGCCGTCAGTATTCATGCCGTAGAGTTCCTCATAGGTTTCATCGCAGAATGCAATGGTGTCCGCATCAGAATTGTCCCCGATGGCAGTGTTGCCGATCCAGAGAGCGACGTTCATGCCGCTTTCGTCTGCGGCTTCCTGTAATTCGTCCATTGCCTCCTGAAATTCTGCATCGGACAGGAAGTCACCCTCGTCACAGAGGTAGACATTGTTGCTGGAATCCTCGGTTTTCGCCGAAACAGCGGGAAGTGTGAGATTGCAGATGCAGATACCGGCTGCCAGAGCTGCCGCGGTCTGCTTCCAGATCGTTTTCATCGGAACATCAGCCCTCCTATCAGTACTGCCAGCCCTGTAATTGCTGCCGCCAGCACGCCGCTGAAAAGCAGTGCTTTCCCCCAGCTGAGAGGCGGCGTGCCTGCCTGCGTGCCGGTCTGCCCGTTCATGGCGAAGTCGTAGTTCTTTCCATGGTACTGGTAGTGCATGAACCATACCGGCAGCAGAGCATAATCGTGCTGGATATTTTCCATTTGTACATTGTGAGAAGTCACCACGTGAGAACTGTAGCCGCTGATGGATTTTTCCACGGTCTTTACGGCGTGTTCGTCGATCCGCTTATGGATTCGGGGCAGGATCTGGTCGTAGGGGACATCGTATTTCTGTGCCATAAAGCCGCTGAGGTACTTCATGGAGAATGCTTTCATCTTGTCATAGGAGAACGGCTCAATAGCGTTCATGAGAGCATCTTCGATTTTTTGAGAGCCGTCTGCGGGAACGCCGCGATAGGGGATCTTTGCCAGACGTTTTACAGCGAATTCTTTGGTTTCGGTGACCTGATAGTCCCCATCCCGCCAGCTGCGTTCTTTTTTGCCCAGTGCATCTACTTGGGTCTTGGCATCACAGTTGGTGAGCCAGAACGGTACATAAACACCGGACATTTTTTCCAGCTGCTTTTCCGAGGTGAAGCTTCTGGGGAGAAACCAACGCTTTTTGCACCAGCTGTGGAATTTTTCCACAGCTGCTTCCCGTGTGACCGCAAAGGGCAGCACATAGGCCGGCTTGTATTCTCCCGTCAGCCGTCCGGCGAGTACCACCGGAGTGTGGCAGTAGTAGCAGAATGTGGCGGAAGTTTCCGCTTCTGCAATGATCTGTGCCCCGCAGTTCTGACAGGTGTAGAGCCGTGTTTCGTTCTCGAACGCCTTGTCATCGGTTTCGCTTTCCAGCGTTTCCGCCGAAGCGTCTGCTTGCTGATCTGCCTGTTGTTCCATGTTCTGATACAGCTGCTGCATTTCTGCTTCGGTGTAGGTGCTGTCGCAGTATTCGCAGCTAAAATTCTGATGCTCCGGATCAAAGGTCAGTTCCGCACCGCAGTTAGGGCATTTGTATTGTACGGTATTCATGTTGTTCTCCTTTTTGCCGTTTATCCACGCTTGTTGCCGCAGTTGGTGCAGAAATTGCCGGTATTGACGGTGCCGCAGGAACAGGTCCATTCACCGGCGGGAGCCGGCTTTTTGCTGCCGCAGTTGGTGCAGAAATTGCCGGTGTTTTCTGTACCGCAGCTGCACTTCCAAGAGCCGGCAGGAGCCGGTTTTTTGCTGCCGCAGTTGGTACAGAAGTTGCTGCTGTTGACAGTGCCGCAGGAACAGGTCCAGCCGTTTGCAGCTGCTGCAGCGGGGGCTGCCTGCTGTTGAGCCATTGCCTGCTGCTGAGCCATTGCCTGCTGCTGCATCTGCTGGGCATTGGTCTGGGAAGCACTTGCCATGAAGTTGCCGGCACCCTGCATACCCATGCCCATTGCCATGTACGCCTGTCCGGCACCGGCAGTATTAGAGCCGGCGGCCTGAAGTCCCTTTGCCACAGCCGACTGTACAAAGCCTTCCCGTACAGAGGGGTCGCCCATCATGGCACCCTGATTCCGCATGTTGATGAGAGCCTTGCTTTCCTCGTCATAGCTGATGCTGCCGATACCCACAGCACAAATATCCACGCCCCGTGCCTGTGTCCAGTCCTCGTCCAGAACGGTTGCCATATACTTGGACAGCTCCATGCTCTTGGACGGCAGGGCGGAGATGCGGACACCGTCTACAGACATCTGTCCGATCGCTGACTGGAGAGCCGACAGGAATTCCATGTTGAACTGGTCGCCCAATTCGTCAAATGTCAGGCTGGCAGCGTTGCGGGGAACAACTTCCATGAAGAATTTCAGCGGGTCTGTGATCTTTATCGAATAGCTGCCGTGACAGCGGACGAACAATTCTGCATTGTAGAAATTGTCAAAGTATTGCAGGGCGTTGCGTGTGCCGAACTTGATGTTGCGGATCTCCTGCAAGTTGATGAAATAGACCTGCTGGGACTTACCCGGCTGTCCGCCGAACTTGAAGCGTTCGAAAGACTCCCGCACGGAATCCTTCAGCTGTCCGTTGAACATGGACGGAGAGGAGGAGAGGAATACCTCATAACAGCCTTCCTCAGCAGTGTAGTCCATGATCCGACCGCTGTCCACCAGGATCATCATCTGGTTCGGTCCAACCTCAACGCGGGAACCATTGGAAATGATGTCTGGTGTGCCCTTGGTGTTGCTGCCGTGTTTGCCACGCTTGATCTGTACACCCTTTGTCATGACGGTGTTGGCACCCATGTCACCGGCTGTGATGTACTCCAGCCACGAATCTGCCAGTGTGCCGCCAACGGCACCTGCTGCTGCACGAATCAAACCCATATTGATAACCTCCAGTTCTTTCATAAGGCGAAGCAATGCAAACCAACGGTCTGGTTTATGATATGCGAGTGATATGCGGACAATGCCGCTGGTTTACATGCTGATTTGCAATAATATTATCATAATTATACCATAAAAAAATCGACTTGGCAAGTGAAAATTGACATTTTCCATGAAAATCTCCGAAAAAAATTGTAATTTTTTTCGGAGATGAAAAAACACTTGACTTTTTCCGAGATTTATGGTATACTAATGTTTGTCTGAGGCAACACTTTCGAAAGAATGGGGTATAGCCAAGGGGTAAGGCAACGGACTTTGACTCCGTCATTCCGCTGGTTCGAATCCAGCTACTCCAACCAAAAGTGAAAAGAGAAAACCCCGTCCAGCTGCTGTATTTGGACGGGGTTTTCTGGACATTGAGAAAGGATCGGACATCTATGGGCGAACATAAACTGGCAATCGTTCTCGGCATCGTCACCGTGGTGTATATCCTCGCCATGATCTTTCTGTTCTGGCGGTATCGGAAAGCCATGGGGAACCTCTCGGAAAAGCTGCGGGAATGCCGTGAAAAAGAGGAACGGCAGCAGGAACAGGAGCAGGTGAAAGCTGAGGAGGACATTGTTACGATCTATCAGAAGCCGGAAGCCGCTGCTCCTGAAACCGAAAAAACGCAGCCGGCTCCCGAAGAACCGACTGCGTAAGTTAAGGAAACGCTGAATAAAGCCCGCCTGACGGCTTTGCACGCAATCTGCTTGCAGATTTTCCGTCATATTGCCCAGAAATCCCTTGCCATACATCAAGTATGCCTGCGGAATTTCTGTGCAATCTGCCGAAAAATCTGACGACGCATCTTACGCACAAGCTTTATTCAGTGTTTCCTTGAGCATGTGATTTTGTGAAGTGCTGTCTTTTATGCACAGACATAGTACTGGTTGTCCAGTTCGATGAGGAACACGGTGACTTCGTCGCAGTAGACCGTGTCCGTGCCGTTGGTGAGTACCGGCTGTACGGTCAGCGTTTTGCAGCTTTCCATGTGGTCGGTACAATAGTTGCTGTCCTCGTTCAGTTCGTTCAGCATGCCGGTGAGGTATTCCGCATTGGAGCCGGTTTCGTCCTGTTTGAGGCAGTCGTTTACCAGAATCTGCGAGAAGTGAATGTCACCGCTAAGCTGCTTTTCATAGCTTTCCTTCTGCTGGGTGACATAGGCGTTGTCGTCCAGCAGTCCGCCGTAGGCGTTTTCATAGAGGGATTCCATGTACTTTTCCACGGTGCAGGACTGGAACAGTTCCACGTCCTCGTTCTGGATCGAAGCGTAGTAGTTTGCCAGTGCGTCCAGTTCGCCGTCCTCCAGAAAACGCTTGTCGTATTCCAGCGGCACTGCACGGCTGTCGTCGTCCCGCATAGTGGCACCGTATTCCAGATCTTCCATGGCGATGTTCACGCCGGATTCGCTGTCAGAGGAATTGCTGTCGGAGCAGCCGGCAAAACCGGTGCAGAGCAGTGTGGCAGCGGTCGCACAGACCAGAATCCGCCGGAACGTATTGCGATTGTATGTCATGAGGTATCAGTTCCTTTCGATGATATGCTACCTTATACTGTAGCACATTTTCGGCAGGTTGTCAACCAAGAACATGAGATTATGTGAAAACAATATAGAAAGGGAAATCGTTATGCCGAGATTTTTTTTAGAAGAACTAGACGAATCTGATGTGTGCATCACCGGCCCCGATGCCCGTCATGTCGGACTGGCTCTGCGAATGCGTGTGGGGGAGATGCTGACAGTCTGTGCCTACGGGCGGGATTACCAGTGCCGGATTCGGTCCATTACGCCGGAAGAAGTCCATCTGGACGTGGTTTCCTCGGAACTGTGTGCGGCGGAACCGTCGGTGTCCCTGACCTTGTATCAGGCAGTGCCCAAAGCGGATAAGCTGGAGCAGATCATTCAGAAGTCCGTGGAACTGGGAGTCACACGAATCGTTCCTGTGCTGACACGCCGCTGCATCTCCCGTCCCAAGCCGGCGGAGTTTCAGAAGAAGCTGCCGCGGCTGCAAAAAATCGCGGCTTCTGCGGCAAAGCAGGCGGGACGGGGCATCATTCCGGAGGTTGCTCCCATGCTGACCTTTGCACAGGCCTGTGCGGAGATGCAGCAGGCAGACCGTGCGATTTTGCTGTACGAGGGCGGCGGTGTCCGGTTTGATGAGGCAGACCTGCACGACTGCCGTTCCATTGCCCTGATCGTGGGCAGCGAGGGCGGCTTCGATCCGGAAGAGGCGGAGCAGCTGCAACAGAACGGAGCAGTTGCAGTCTGGCTGGGGCACCGGATCCTCCGCTGTGAAACGGCACCGCTGGCGGCGATCTCTATTGTGATGCACCGGACGGGAAACCTTTGAAAATCTATATCACAACATATCATATAAAAAACGGCATGACTTTTTCGGTCATGCCGTTTCGCATTTTCTGTGAAGTTGCTTTTTAGGCAATACCGCACAAAGATTGTGCGGCAGATGCGTCGTCAAATTTTTCGTCAGA